>Ga0075014_100000199_pt1 | contig 17269 bp, 9 predicted proteins | sample AleBraG_ABR_2014_FD_71472 | JGI IMG/M metagenome (GOLD analysis project Ga0075014, IMG submission 71472) | Freshwater sediment microbial communities in response to fracking from Pennsylvania, USA - Alex Branch Run_MetaG_ABR_2014 | ecosystem: Environmental > Aquatic > Freshwater > Creek >... | reverse complement strand
GCACCAGGGAGACAAGTTCGGTGGCAACGGGCCGCTCTTCGCGGCTGCGTTGAACGACATTCATGGCGGCGAGATTGATGTCACTTACATTGGCGCGATGGGGAAAGGCCAGGCACTGCCGATTTTTCAATCCGCGCTCGGCGGTAAGACAAAACAGCTCCACACCCTGGCCGCCCCCGCCCAGACCACCTGCCTCGAATTCACCGACGGCAAGGTGATGCTCTGCGATATGGCCACCTGCGCCGAGGTCACCTGGGAACGCCTGCTCGAATGTGTCGGGCAGTCGGCACTCGACGCGGAACTGAAAACCGCCCGCTTCATCAGCGCCGTCAACTGGGGCAAACTTCCCCACGCCGGTCCGATCTGGAGCCATCTCGCCACGCGCCTGACCGAACTCAGCCGGCCCGCCAAGGAGGTTTTTTTCTTCATGGATCTGGCCGAATTCGAAACACGTCCGACGGCGGATCGCGAAGATTTGCTGGCACGCATGGCACCGATCACCCGGCAATGCCACAGTCTGCTCAGCTTTAATTTAAAAGAGGCGTGGCAGATGGGCGAGGTTTTCGGCGGGACATATCATGGCCGCAAGGACGCCGATTCCGTGGCCGAACTGGCGGCGTTTCTGCGCCGGAACATTCAGGTGGATCGCGTCATCATTCACCCCAACGACGGCGCAGCCTGCGCCAGCGCCAACAGTACGGTTTATGTGCCGGGACCGTTCTGCCGCGAGCCACTGATTTCGACAGGCGCGGGTGATAATTTCGGCGCGGGCTGTCTTGCCGCAGCAATGAAAGGCCTGGACGATGCCGGTATTGTGCTGGCGGGGAATTGTGCCAGCGGCCATTTTGTGCGCTCGGGTCGTTCAGCTTCCTTTGCCGCCATGGCCCGGCTGTTCGACGCCTGGGCCTCCGGAGCACTGGGTGAACGGTTGTAATCACAACATTTTGTGAACCGGAATTTTCTCATATTGATTTCGATGCTCCTGGCCGCGCTCTCCGTCAAAGCGGAGTCTGCCGCCCCTCAATTCGACTATGCATTTACGCCTCAACCGCTGGGCGTCCCGGTCAAAAACCCCCTCACAGGCTGGCGGGGCAAGCGCGGGGCGGAGGAGGAAAAAGCTCCGGGCGTCAAGGGTGCTTCGATTGTGACCATCGATCCTAACTATGAAACGCTGAAGAAGTGGTATATCGGGTGGAACGAGATTGAGGATCAGGAGATCGACGATGTGGAAAAAATCCGCCGCTTCATGGATCAGCAATGGAAGGAACTTCCCGCGCAAAATGCCAAGGCGATTCCCCGCATTGTCCTGATTGATGCCGCAGGTTCCTATGCACCGAAGGATCTCCCGCCTTTCCTGCCGATCAAGGAAAATTACAGGGCTTCCGTCTGGTACAGCCGTCCCGAGGTGAAGGCCCGTCTGGGACGACTGATCACCCGCCTGGGAAAACTCTGGGATCATGATTCACGAGTGGCCTGGGTGGAGATGGGGGTTCAGGGAAAATATGGCGAACAGTGGGATCTGGATCAAATGCCGGAGTTTGCCTTCTGGCTGAGTGACCAGTTTAAGGCCGCCTTCCAGAACAAAAAAGTACTGATCCGCTATGTGGGAGTTCCGGCCTGGGGGAAAAATAGATCGGCATCGGTAAAAATTGCCAACGATTATCCCTTCGGCTTTTACGAGGATTCCTTCGGCAAGGCTACCTACGAATGCGAAAAGAATGCCATAGCCGCCCTGGATCATGGGAATCGCTGGAAAATCGCCGTCATGGGAGGTGAGACCGGGGTGGTGAGATCCAAAAAGTTGATGGGTCATGGCTATACTGCTGATACCGCCGCCACCCTTGAACAGATCCTGAGCGGAGCAGGACTGAATTATTTGTTGAACTGGGTGCGTGAGGTTCATGCCAGTCATCTGGGGTTTGATCTCACGATGCCTGTTCCTGACGGACATCCGGGAACCCTGGCCCTGCGCAGTGCACTGGGTTATCACTTTGTTATCACCAAGTATTCCCAGACCGCTGAGGTGGCGCCCGGAGGAACTCTTCATCTTTCCTTCTCGGTGAAAAACAGAGGGTCTTCGCCCTTTTACTACCGCTGGCCTTTGCAGGTTTCCCTGGTCGATGAAAAAACTCACCGGAGTGCGTTTTCAAGCATTTTACAGGATGTTGACATCCGGACCTGGCTGCCGGGAACGGATTGGAATGAGACTACAGGGGTTTATCAGCAGCAGGCGCAGGAAATTGAGACGCAGGCGGCAGTGAAGCTTCCCGCCAATCTCCCGGTTGGAAGCTATGTGGTGGCACTGGCCATCCTGGATCCGGAAGGTGGAAATCTTCCCTGTGTCCGTTTTGAAATTCAAAATTACTGGCAGGGCGGGCTTCATCCCATGGGACGAGTGGGCGTCGGCGTGCCCAACAACCACCCCGCAGTGGACGCCCCAACCTTTTATACCAATCCGGTTGACTCCACGGTTCATTATAAAGTGCTCTTGCCGCCCTGATGCTGTAAATTCAGCGAAAGAATAAAATCTGTGATCGTATTTCAATTTTTCAGAACCAATAGCGTCGGCTTCCCTGTCGAACAGGGCCTTTTATGATCGCGATTTTAGGGTGTTTTTTATCGCAGGCAATCTGTGTGGTGTTTCTCCTGCTGATGTTCACATTGGTGTTCGCGCAGATTGATGCCACGCAAACTCCTTTTCAGGTCGGTAATGATTTCACTGAAGATCAGTCGGCCAGCTTGCAAGCAGCATTGAATGACGCCCAAAAGGGGCCTCGCCGAGAATACCTGGACTGGCCGAGGAAAAGTCAGCATTACCTTTTGCGGCAATGTTATGCAAAAACGATAAAAAAGGAGCAGGAGAAATGAAAGTAGTTCATATGGAGTTGGCGATGCTGCTACTGGCTGCCAGCGGGTTTGCCCAGACCAAGATCGATGTCACTACCGATCATCATACTGCGAACTATTCCCACTTGATAAATGCAGTGGTCACGGTCAATACACAGACGCAAATGCTTTTTCCAACTTGTTTTAGCGGATTTAACTATGATCTGGCTGCCAGTCCTGTCCCTTACAATAACACGAGTTTTCAGATGGCCGTGAAAAGCTTTTCCCCTGGGGTACTTCGCTATCCCGGAGGGACGATAAGCGACACCTTTAATTGGAGAATCGGTGGATACGATTTATCTTTAGATGGAAATGCGCCTGCCTGGACGATGAATAATATTTTCCGAGCCTACAATACGGAAGTCAAGGGTGTTAAGCATTGGGCGCACGAGTGTGAGGAGAAATCTCAGATTTGCATGAGCAAAGGAGGGCTTCCGCTTGCAGACTTGGTCAATCTCGCCAAACGAATAGGCGATTTAAAGATTGTCATCTGTGTCAATACGATAACAGACACACCGCACTCGGCTCATGATCTGGCTTATCGGGTGGCAAAAGAGAGAATGCCCGTCACTGTCTTTTCCCTGGGAAACGAATGTTACTCCATTATCTCACCCACTGGGAAACCCACTGAATTGCTTGGGCTCTCCACCGCAGAGATTCCATCAAATGTGTCAGGAACATTCATTTCTGGAGAAGACTACGCAGAAAAGATGATCCCTTACTATGATGCCATTAAGAGTGGCTATCGAGATGCGGGAGTAAATCCAGAACGCGCAATCGTTGCTGTTACTGGAGATAGCATCAAGATGTATGATATTGATCCTGGGAATCACATGAATAAATCCAAATGGGACAATGGTCTCATTCACTTTGCCAAGACTAATGCCAGAGGACAATATTGGGATGCCGTAGACTTGCACGAATACGTGACTCGCGCACCAACCCTTGATGCGTCGATCAAACGCTGTAACAGCTATCTCGTTTTTGGAGCTGACTCCTACATTAACAATGTCTGGCAGCCTTATTGTAAGCCTGGTACCAAATTTCTTTTTACAGAATACGCCGCCAATGACGAACTCGACGGCACTCTCTATGGTGGTCTTTTTTGCGCAGAATTTGCCATCCGTCTTTCACGTTTACCCGGTGTGCTTCATGTGATGAATCATTTGCGTAGAACAATTGATGGTATTTATGTGCCAGATTACAAAACATGGGAAAACAAGCTCATTGAGGCGACTAAAAGTGGACATAAACTCGATCTGTCACAGGTGGATTTTCGTCCAATCATCAGTACGCAAATCGTCGTTCAGCGAGTCGCCAATGTCGCCCTCAATAATAGTGACGGATTATTTAAAACAACGGTTGCAGGCGGTCCCGATGTTCCGGCAGGTTTCAACGAAACAGTGCAAATTCCAGCGATCAATGCGCAAGCCTATCACGGTAAAAACGGTAGAAATTATCTACTGCTAGTAAACAAGGGATCAGGAGCGGTTTCAGTCCAGCTTGAGATTGACCATAATGACGCGACTCGATTCAAGGTGTTCCGCGTCAGTGGTAACAACCCTGCACTACGCACAACGATCACAGCGCCTGAAGGAGAGAATGAATCCAAACCGGACGGTCTTGAGATTTTGTCTTCGGAAATTAATGGAAAACTTTCACTGCCCGGCTACGCGATTGCAAGGTTGGAATGGTAACATCCGCGTGACCAATGAAGGTAAACATTAATAACATATCCATGGTTTATTACGAAGCGCCAGAAACACCCCAGCCATGAAACACCTCCTCACCCTCACAACCTTGCTCCTGGCAGCCGGTCACGCCTTTGCCCAGCCGCCCGACAGGGTACTCGCCAATTTGGAAGGGGCTTCCGGTACGCCGCTCCCGATGCAGGTGAAAGCCATCACCCGGACGGTGCGGATCGAATCGGATTTCATTCAACTCCCGCTGCTGCAGCGCGCGGATGCGCGGAAACCCGGGGCGGAGCGTTTTGAAATTAGAGCGGACGGCAAAGTACTGCGCTACGTGCATCTTCAATTCGCCGGAAAAGATCAAAAGCCTGATTTCTTTGATTCGTATGACGTGCGCGAGTTTCGTGGTCGCGAAGTCACCTTGTGCTTCAAGTCCAGCGATGCCGGAGTGCTCGCCCGCTTGGAATTAAACAACAAGGAAATCAGCGACCCGCAAGCCTACGAGGGACCGCACCGCCCGCGTTTCCACTTCAGTCCGCGTCTCGGCTGGATGAACGACATCAACGGCAGTTACTATCAGAACGGTCTTTACCACATTTTCTACCAGGCCAATCCCACTTGCGCTGGCGCGTCCTGCGGCTTCGATATGCACTGGGGGCATTCGGTAAGCAAAGACCTCGTGCACTGGAAGGAGTGGCCGATCGCCCTCTTTCCCAACGCCTACGACCAGTGCTACTCCGGCTCCACGGTTATGCAGCAGCAGCCCATTACCGGATTGAATGAAGGCGTCATGCTCCCCGCGCCTGTCCTTGCCTTCACCGCCACCGGGCCGCACGGGCAGCATCTCGCCACCTCGCCCGATGGAGGCCGCACCTGGCAGCGCTTTGCGGGAAATCCCGTGGTGCCGAGGATCGGCGACGCGGATCGAGACCCGAAGGTCTTCTGGCATGAGGCGACCAAGAGCTATGTCATGATCCTCTATGTCGGCGGGAAGGGCTACGTCTTCCTGCGTTCCACGGATCTTCAGAAGTGGAAGCGAACTTGTGAGCGGCCCTACTGGTATGAATGCCCCGAGTTCTTCCCCATGAAATCCCCGACCACCGGCGAAGATCTCTGGGTGCTCTATGGCAATTACAATCCGCCGAAGGAAGTTCCCGGAAAAATCCGCGCCTCTTCCGCCTACCAGCTCGGGCGCTTCGATGGCACAACCTTCACGCCCGTCACCGAAGTGCGCCGGGCTCACCTCGGGCCGAACTTCTACGCAGCGCTCACCTTCGTCAACGAACCCAAAGGGCGTCCGGTGATGATGGGCTGGACCCGGGGCACACGGTTTCCGGGAGAACCCTTCAACCAGTGCGCCAGCCTGCCGCTGCAGCTCTCGCTCAAGGCTTTCAATGGCCAGGACACGCTCTGTTTTGAGCCTGTGCAGGAGGTCAACGCGCTGCGTGGCCGGCCACTGGTCCAACTCGTCAACGTCTCCCCGGCATCCGTAATCGAGAAATGCAAAACCCTGGAGAAAGAAACTCCGCTTGATGTGACGTTGAGCTTGCGCCCCAACGAAAAACAAATCGTGAAAATCGTGGTGCGCGGGCTTCAGTTTACCTACTCTACCGCCACGGGAAAGCTCACCTGCTCGAACAACGGCAGGCAGATCAGCGAAACAGAAATCCATCCGGCCGGGCCTGTGGCTGCAAGATTCATGATCGATCGCGGTATCGTGGAGGCCTTTTGGAACGGTGGTGAAGCCGCGTTTTCCATTTCGTCCCTGCATACGGACAACGGCCCGGCTTTCGCTATCGAAGGCAATACGACCATCGAAGATTTGCAGATTTTTTCGATGAACAACATTTGGGACAAGTGAGCACCATCCAACATCATAAAAGCAGGTATTTCGCCCGGAGCCGTGTCAGATTTTTGACAATGTTAAACCCCACCAATCCCAAACCAAATAACTCATGAAAAAACAAATACTCATAGCTGGATTGTTGTTTGCGTTAGTGCATGTCGCACAAACCCAGACAACAGCCAACCCAACCGCAACAACCACAGCGGCCTCCCTGCCGGATTGGGCGCTGGGTCCGTTTAGTCGGCCGGATCAAGCCGAGCCGGTGATCAAGCCTGACCCGAACTCCGTCTTCGATTGCCCGATGAAAAAAATGCCGATCCACTGGGAAGCCAGGCACACGTTCAACCCTGCCTCGGTGGTGCATGACGGGAAAATTTGTGTTCTGTACCGATCCGAGGATGATTCCAGCAAGGGTGGCATCGGTTCCTTTACCTCGCGCCTGGGTCTGGCCGTGAGCGATGATGGCATTCATTTCGTGAAGGAGCCCGCCCCGGTCTTTTATCCCGCTGAGGACAACCAGAAGGAGTGGGAATGGACTGGCGGCTGCGAGGACCCCCGTCTGACGGAGGGCCCTGACGGCACTTATTACCTCACCTACACTCAGTATCCGCACGGAACCCGCGCCGGTTGGCGCATCGGCCTGGCCAGCTCCAAGGATCTGCACACCTGGACCAAATACGGTTCCCCCTTCACAGGTACGAAGTACGAAGACAATCACGGCCTTGAGAGAAAATCCGCAGCCATTGTGAATGAGGTGAAGGATGGACGCCTTGTCGCGGCAAAAATCAACGGGAAATACTGGATGTACTTCGGTGAAGGCAGTGTCAACATTGCCAACTCGGACGATCTCATCCACTGGGCTCCGGTCGAAGACAAGAATGGCAAGCCCATACGGGTTATGCAAACCCGGCGCGGGTTTCTCGACAGCACCCTGGATGAAATCGGGCCGTGTCCCTTGTTGACGGGCAAAGGGATCATCGTTTTTTACAATGCCAAGAACAGTGATCCGGCCAACGGCGGCGATCCAGAACTCTCCAAGGGTGTTTATACCGGCGGACAGGCTTTATTTAGTGCAACCGACCCGACCAAGCTGATCACGCGGTTGGACCACCCCTTCATCAAGCCGGAACTCGCCTGGGAGAAATCAGGCCAATATGTGCAAGGAACCACCTTCATCGAGGGACTCACCCTGTTTCAACGCAAGTGGTTTCTCTACTACGGCTGCGCTGACACATACGTCGGCGTGGCGATTGCGCCATTCACACCTTGAACATTAAGCACAACCATCACCGGGCAAGTCATTACATGAAAATTCAAACACTACTGGCAGCCGTTTTGCTCGCACTCGCGCAGGCCGCTCCTGCCCAGACAACAGCCAATCAAACCAGCAACCTGCCCGACTGGGCCATCGGCCCGTTCACACGGGCTTCGCAGGAACCGGTCATCCAGCCAAACCCGGATTCGGTTTTTGACTGCCCCATCAGCAAAAAACCGGTCAACTGGGAAAAAGCCTGGACGTACAACCCCGCCGCCGCGGTCAAGGACGGGAAGATCATCGTGCTTTATCGTGCCCAGCAGGGCCCCGGTAACACCTGCTCCCGCATTGGCTACGCCACAAGCGAAGACGGCATCCACCTCAAGACCGAACCCACTCCGGTCCTGTTTTCGGCGGAAGACGATCAAAAAAGCTTTGAATGGTCCGGCAACGAGAGGGTTGGCGGCTGCGAGGATCCGCGCCTGGCGGAGTCGCCCGATGGTACGTACATTGTTAATTACAGCCAATACTACGGCAGATCGTTCAGGTTGGGCATTGCGACTTCCAAGGACTTGAAGACCTGGACCAAGCAGGGAGCGACCTTTGCCGGAACCAAATGGGAATCCAAACCCAAAAAATCCGCCGCCATTGTCCATGAAATCAAGAATGGCCACCTGGTCGCGGCAAAAATCAACGGCAAATACTGGATGTACATGGGCGACAGTGCCGTGCTCGCCGCGACCTCCGATGACCTGATTCACTGGGTTCCGCTGGAAGACGAAAAAGGTAATTGGAAGTCGGTGATGACCACCCGTTCGAATAAATATTTTGACAACCTGATAGTCGAGGTTGGTCCGCAGGCAGTACTGACCGACAAGGGTATCATTCTTTTTTACAATGGCGTGAACAACCATGGCGAAAAGGCGAACCCCGATTATCCTCCCGGCGGCTATTGCGGCGGCGAGGCGTTGTTTGACCGCAATGATCCCACAAAGCTGATCACCCGCCTGGACAAGCCGTTCATCCAGCCGGAGCTGCCCTGGGAGAAAAACGGGCTGTACAAGGATGGCACGACTTTCATTGAGGGACTCGTCCTCTTCAAGAATCAGTGGTTCCTCTACTACGGCGCTTCGGATCATTATGTCGGCGTGGCGACCGCCCCCTACAAACCCTGACCTCATTGAACAGCAATTATGAAAACCAACTGGCTCAGCCTGACCTGCCTCTTCGGGGTGCTCCTTGCCTCACTCCCGGCCGCAGAAACCACCCCCGCGGTCGAGGAGACCGATCCTCGCCTGCATCCGGTTGATGCCAGTTGGGGTTTTCACCCGGCAACCGTCACCGATTCGCATCTGCCGCGTGTGCTGCTGATTGGCGATTCGATTGTCGGTGCGTACCACAGCGCCGTCATTGCCGGGCTCAAAGGCAAAGCCAATGTGGATTTCTGGACCACCGGCCTCAATGAAAATTCCAAGGAGCTGCACGAGTTGCTGCGCAAGGTTCTTTCCCACGGGCCTTATGAGGTCATTCATTTCAACATCGGCCTGCACGGCTGGCAGAAGGATCGGGTGCCGGATGATCGTTATGAGCCGTTGATGCGACAATATATTGAGATTCTTCAGACTTGTGCGCCCCACGCAAAACTCATTTGGGCCAGCACCACCCCGATGACCCTGAAGGGAGATTCGTCCAAAGTGGATCCCGTGAACAATCCAACCATTGAGGGTCGCAATGTGATCATGGCCCGACTGGCTCAGGAGAAAGGTTTGCAAGTGGACGACCTGTATGCCCTGATGCTGAAGAATCTTGCCCTATACAAAGGCGACAAAAAAGACGACCCGTTTCATTGGGCACCGCCGGGAGTTAAAATCCAGGCTGAGACCGTCATCGACATCATTTTCAAGAATTTATCAAGTACCTTGAATCATCCATGATCCAGTTCACTCAGGACATCGTTCTATTCCAATTCTGCTAGAGATTTTAAACTCATGAAACCAGCCATCCTTCACCTCTGCTGTACGCTTGCTCTGGCAACCCTCCCTTTACAGGCGGATCCCGGTCCGTTGGACTACGTCAACATCCTGCAAGGCACCGATTCCGACCCCGGGTTCTCCAACGGCAACACCCTGCCCCTCGTGGGCCTGCCCTGGGGCATGGTGGACTGGTCTTTGCAAAATGGCACCGGCGGCTGGTTTTTTTCCCCCAAGGGAACCCTCAACGGACTGCGGGCCACGCATCAACCCAGCCCTTGGGAAAGAGACTACGGCCAGTTTGTCATTATGCCGCAGTCTGGTGAACTGGTCATGGACCCCAAAGCACGCCTTTCTGAATACGACACGAAAACAGCGGTCCTGCGCCCCGACTACGAAAAGATCGATATTAAGAAAGGGGGGATTACTGCGGAACTCACTCCCACGGAACGTTGCGGGGTCTTCGCTTTCACCTACCACCAGGGCGAAGTTGGGAGGTTGATTATCAATGCCTATCGCAATGCGGAAATTAAAATTGATGGCCGTACGATTTACGGAATCAGCCGTTTCAACTCCGGCGGTGCGCCTGCGAACTTCGCTTCCTACTTCGTCATCCAGCTTGACCGCGACATCAGCAACAGCCAGTTGTTCCCGCCCGTGGAAAACAAGCCCGAAACCCCGGCCAATCCAGGTACCGCACCGGTCCCGGTCAAGAAGTCCGCACCCAATCCCAACGATTTTGACGCCTTTGTTGAATTCAGGACAACCCCGGAAAGCCCCGTCATCGTAAAAATCGGCACGTCATTCATCAGTTGGGATCAGGCGGAGCAAAACCTGCGCGCCGAAACCGAGGGAGGTTTCCAAACCGTTCGTGAACGCGCGACTGCCACATGGTCCGCCAATCTTGGTAAGATCGAGGTCGAGGGCACCGAAGAGCAAAAGAAAACCTTTTACAGCTGTTTCTACCGCGCCCAAATGTTCCCGCATCGGCTTCATGAATTGACCCCCGAAAAAAAGCCGCTGCACTTCGGTTTTTACGACGGCAAGATTCACGATGGCGTTCTTTATGCAGACACCGGCATCTGGGATGCCTTCCGGACCACCTTCCCCTTCATCACCCTTCTTTACCCGAATCAAACGGCGGAGATCCTGCAGGGCTTTGTCAATGCCTCCAACGAGGGTGGTATGCTGCCCGAATGGGCAAGTCCTGCGGAACGCGGCGGTATGCTCGGTCAACACTGCGCCGCAATTTTTGCCGATGCGATTCTGAACGGTCTGAGCGGCTTTGACGCGGAACAGGCCTACCAATCACTCAAAAAAGCCGCCAGCGATCCCAAGGCGGGTCGAAATGCCCGCAAGGGCCTGGCGGATTACCTCAAGCTCGGTTACCTGCCGACAGGCACCGATTGTGTCTCGGCAACCTTGGATTACGCCTACGATGACTGGTGCATCGCCCGGATTGCCCAACAACTGGGCCATGTCGATGAGGCCGGGGAATTTTTGGTGCGAGCCCAGAATTATCGCCACATCTGGGATTCCTCCACCGGATTCATGCGTGCCAAAACCGCAGTCGGCAATTGGAGCGAACCATTTGATGAATTTCTCTGGGGCGGGCCCTACCGCGAGGCTGGCGCCTGGCAGTCGAGCTGGTTTGTCCCCCACGACAGCGCAGGACTCGCCGGTCTGATGGGAGGACCGGGGCCGTTTGCGGCGAAGCTGGACCAGCTTTTCTCCATGCCTCCGACCTATCATTTCGGACCGGGAGGGTATGGCGGAGTGATTCATGAAATGAAGGAAATGCCGCCGCTCAAGCTGGGCCAGTGCGCCCTGGGCAACCAGCCGTCCTTCCATATCCCCTATCTCTACACCGCCATCGGACAACCGTGGAAAACAGAAGCGTTGACGCGCCGGATTTGCGCCGACATCTTCAACGCCTCGCCCAAAGGGTTCCCGGGCGATGAGGACACCGGCTCCACCGCGAGTTGGTATCTGCTCAGTTCGTTGGGGCTGTATCCCCTCACCCCGGGCAGCACCCAGTTTGTACTCACGAGTCCGGTTTTCACCAAGGCCACCCTGCATTTGGAAAACGGCAAAAGCTTCGTCATCAACGCACCCGGCAACACGCCCTCCGCCGTCTATGTGCAAAAACGCAGCTTGAACAGTTCGGACTATACCAGGCTCTGGATCTCATATCAGATGTTGCTGCAGGGCGGCGAACTGAATAGCATCATGACAACCGACCTCAACCCCCACAACGTGGCACCCGAAGACCTGCCCTATTCCGTTTCATCCGATAAAAAATAAGTTTCACCCCATAAGGAACAAAACCATGGCCAGCATCACCACCAGCAGTACCGCATCAAATACCAACGGCGACAACACAGGCAACCGCAGTTCTTTCGCCATCATGACCTCCCTGTTTTTCATGTGGGGTTTCATGACCGTCTTCAACGACATTCTCATCCCCCGCTTCAAGGAAGCCTTCACACTCAGTTATTTCCAGGCCATGCTGGTGCAGTTCGCCTTCTTTGGCGCCTACTTCATCGGCTCGGTACTCTATTTCGCCATCTCCGTAACCACCGGCGATCCCATTGCCAAGATCGGCTACAAAAACGGCGTCGTGCTCGGCCTGCTCATCTCCGCAGCAGGCAGCGCCCTGTTCTGGCCCGCGGCCACCGCCTCATCGTATCCGATGTTTCTGGGGGCTTTGTTTGTCGTCGGCCTCGGCTTCGCCATGCTGCAAATCGCAGCCAATCCCTACGTCACCATTCTTGGTCCGGAAAAAACCGCCTCCAGCCGGCTGAACCTGGCCCAGGGCTTCAACTCCGTGGGCACAACCATCGGGCCGCTCATCGGCGGCTGGCTTATTTTCCAGTATTTTGCCAAGCACGGTAGTCATGGTGCCGATTCCGTAAAGGTCCCCTACCTCATGTTCTGCGTGGTCTTCATGGTTCTGGCGGTCATTTTCTACTTCATCCACCTGCCGCAAATCGGCGAGGGTAAAATCGAACGCGGTGCCGGAGCCTTAAAATTCCCCCACGTTGTTCTCGGCATCGCGGCCATCTTCCTTTATGTCGGCGGCGAAGTCGCAGTGGGCAGCGCCATCATCAATTTCCTCGGCCAGCCCACCGTGGCAGGCTTGACTGCCATGGAGGCCAGCAAATATGTCTCGCTCTACTGGGGCGGCCTGCTGATTGGGCGGTTTATGGGTGCTGTGGAATTGAGCGAAATGAAAAAGGCCAACAAGCAGGTCATGCTGGTGCTGATTCCCCTGCTGGCTTTCCTGTTGATCTGGCTGGCACAAAGCGCACCTCTCGACGCCATGCGCAACGGCGAGGCCGCACCGGTGTTCGCTCTCTGGCGCGAAAACTTCGTCCACAACTGGGCCATGTTCAAAAACTTTCTGCCTTTCATCGGCTTGTGCTGGGTGCTGTTCCAACTCGGTCAATCCAAGGCCGGTCGCACCCTGATGATATTCTCCCTCACCGTGACAGCCCTGCTGCTCACCGCCATACTGACCGGTGGCAAACTGGCCATGTGGTGCGTGGTAGCTGTCGGCCTCTTCACCTCCATCGGCTGGTCAAACACCTTCTCCCTGGCTCTGGAGGGTACCGGTAAACTAAAAAGTCAGGTTTCCTCACTGCTGGTCATGGCCGTTCTCGGTGGCGCCCTCCTGCCTCCGTTGCAGGGACTGGTGGCTGACCTCACGAAAAACCTGCCTTTGTCCTTCATTGTGCCCCTCGTTGCCTATGCCTACGTGGCCTTTTATGGAGCAAAAGGGCATCGCATCGGGCGCACAGATTTGATTCAGGAATAAGCCGGAAAGATTCAATCCCAACCAAACGATTAGAGGACCCTTGACCCTTCCGACCGCGGGTGTTCGCATCCTCTTAGAACCGCAAAGTACTCTTGCTTGCCATTGCTGTTTTCGCCCTTCAAGCTTATCGCCCATATATGAGAATTGCTTTGGGATTGGCCTTGCTCACGACACCCTATCTTATGCTGCCATTGGCAGCACAGGAGACGCCTGCGGCCACCCCGACTGCCCTGTTTCCCGCCAGCCCGGCCGTGGTCAACCCTCCAGCACGCTATTCGCAACAGCATTTCCTGTCACTCGACGGTGACTGGACTTTTTGCACCGATCCTGACAACAAAGGCGAAACAGACAAATGGGCACAGCCCAAGACCGTCTGGCCGCAAAGCCGCTCCATTCGCGTACCCGGCTGCTGGGAAGCGCAGGGCGTCGGAACACCCGGCGAACACAACCTGCTCTCGCCCCTTAATCTGAAGATGCACTACGTCGAAGCCGGGATGAAAACGGAATACGAGGGGATCGGCTGGTATCGGAAGGAAGTTCTCATCCCGGCGACCTGGGCCGGCCAGCAGCTCTGGCTCAAGTTCGGGGGAGTGAACTCCACGGGCCGGGCCTATGTCAACGGCTCGCCCATCGCCGACCTGGGCGGCGCCGGGCAGTATTGCGGCACTTACAAATACAACGTCACCGATTTGATAAAGCCCGGACAAAAGGCCGTGATCGTCGTCATGGTGCGCAATGACGTTGCCAGCAGCAAAGGCTCGCGCAACGTGGCGCGGCGCTATGGTGGCATCGATGGCAGTGTGGAGATCGAAGCCACCCCGTCTGTCTTGATTGATTACGCCGATGTCCTGACCGACGCCGCCAGGCAGACCGCCACGGTAAATCTCACCCTGCGCCATGTCGGGGCCAAGCCAGAGGAATCCACCGAGGGCTTGGTAAACATCACCGTGCGCGATGCCAACGGCAACACTGTCGGCCAGAAAAATGGCGTCCCGCTGAAATGGACCGGCGATACCGGCAGCGATAAAGTTGAAATCCCTCTCTCCCCCTGCGCCCTTTGGTCGCCGGAACACCCCGCCCTGCACACGGCAGAGATCACTCTGCTGCAAAATGACAAGGTGCTCCACGGCTGGACGGAACGTTTTGGAGTCGCCAACTGGACCGTGCAGGGCACCGATATTTTACTCAACGGCAAAAAGTTTTTCGCCCGCGGCATCGGCTTCTGCGCCCATTGGCCGATCGATATCGCCTACCCGCTGGACCGGGCGCGGTTGCGCGAATTCATGGCACTGGTGAAATCCCACGGTTACAATTACCTGCGCCACTGGGCACACACGCCACCCCCGGAGTTTTGCGATGCCGCCGCCGAAGCGGGCGTCTGCCTGACCGTGGAAATGCCCTACTATCATGATGCGCCCAGCAGCCGGCAGGGGCACCACTGGGATCCGCTGCCCAAGGAATACGACAATCCGCCCAGGGATTTGAATGAACTGCTCACCCAATACCGGCGCTATCCCTCCATCTGCACCTTCAGCGGCGGCAATGAAGGCAGTCTTCATACGGATCTAAAGCAAATGCTAAAGACCGTGCATGAACAGGCTCCCGGCAAGTTGTGGACCGTGAACACCGGTCACGTGTTCAACCGCCCCGGTGTGGCGGATTATAACGCCGATTATTTTTCGCGCGGTGACAAGACCGGAAAGATTGACCCCGGCAATCTGCCCAACTTCCCGCATATGCTGCACGAATACGGCAACCCGGCTTACGCCTTTGATCCCCGCAACTCGGACAAATACACCACCGGCTACCTCTCGCCCATTCCCCTTGTGACTTACAAAGAGTATGTCGCCAAGTCGGGCCTGTCGTGGACCTGGGCCAACGCAGTCATCGATGCCTCCCAGGAGATGACTTTTTACTACCAGAAACTCGCCTCGGAGAATGCCCGGGTTTTCAACGAACCGCCGCTCAACGGTTACCACACCTGGGGATCCCTGAACGGCGACACCCATTTCTTCGCCCAACAGGAAGGGAGCCTGCTGGATCCGTTTCTGGGCGAGAAAAAAGGCGGCACAACGGAATATTACCACCAGTTCAACGCCCCCGTGGTTTTGCTCTGCAAAATCACCCCGCAGGGAACACCGTTCCGAATGTCCCTCACCAACGCGCATGGCGGGAAAACCGGTCCGAAGGTGGAAGCCTATCCTGAGCAGCTCATTTTCGTTTCCGGCCAGACCATGAACCTGGATTTTTATCTTTCCAATTTCAGCGAAGCGGCTCTGGCAGGAAAGCTGGATTGGAGCATCAACGACGGATCCAAAATCCTGATCCAAAACTCCACGGATTGCTCGGTGCCTCAGGGAGGCGTCGTCTCCATTCTCAATACCCCCTGGACGGTTCCGGATCTCACCAAAGCCACACGCCTCACTGTCACGGCAAAACTCCACGACACAGACACGGCAAACACCTGGGATATCTGGGCCTTCCCCCGCCCCGAAAAATATTCCCGCGCCCTGTCAGCCGTGGCCGCCACACCAAAGATTCTCGAAATTTTGAAAAATCGTTACCCCGGTTTGGTCAAATGCGAACCAGGCCAGCCGCTGGAAGCCGGAGTCAATTTGCTTTTATGCGATGACTTGGCCTCCGCCAAAATCGCCTGCGAAGCGGGCAAGCGCGTCTTGCTGCTCGGCTTGAATGGTTTCGACATCTTCCAGCCGCCGGTGCATGGCGGCGAATGGGGACCGAATTTGCAGGAGGGCACGGCCCTCGATACCGGACATCCCGTATTTCAGAATTTTCCTGTCAAAGAATTTCTGGAACCGGTTTTCACCCGCCTGATGGGTTCGGCGGCGCGGACGACGCCTGCATTTCAGAACATTCATCCGATTATTGTCGGAGCCGCGTGCATTCCTGGCAAGAAAGGCAAAACCCTGCCCGATTTTCTGTTATATGCATTCGAAACGACCTCCGGCAAGGGCAGGCTTCTGGCCACGGGCTTGAACTTGTTGTCAGACGCTCCGGAATCGGTCTGCCTGCTGGATGGCTTCCTGGCCTACGCGCAGTCCGAACAATTCAATCCAAAGGGCAGTTTCGACATCGATGCCGCCAAGAGCATCAAGGATAATGGCCGGGGCAAAATTCTGCAATCCGCACAGTCTGAACCGGCCGATCTGTTTCTGGGCACGAAAAAAACCAGCTCCGCCAGAACGGATCAACCTGACAAACCCCTCATCTGGGAAACGCAAACCACACCCGCTTCCTTCGCCCCCGGACAAACGTCGTGGGAGGCCGTCTGTTTTGTCGGCATGGGTGCGGTGGATGAAAAGCCTGTCACCTTCACGCTTTCAATCGACGGCAAGCCGGTGGCTGACCTCACCGTATCCATCAAGGACACCGTTTGGCAGGGCAGCAACGGAGTCCGCGCCGCCTACCAGGTCAAGGAGAGCGCAACCGAGGTGGTTCATTCCACCATTTTCGCTGATCAGGAAAAAGCGATGGGCACGGGCAAGAAGAGTGCTGAATGGCAAAGCTCAGGCCTCCTGCGCATTTCCATTCCAATCGCCCTGCTCACGGCCAACAGTCCGGCAACCTTGAAAATGGAAAGCAAGACGTCGGAAGGCCGCGGGTGGTTCGGTATCATCAATCCGTAGGCTTAACTCAATTCCTTATGCGCTGCCATAAAGTTCCCTCTCAGGCCACCTTTGCCAATCATCAGGCCGTAATTTCCCTGAACACCGAAATCAATCTCGTACCCGGACAACCCCTGCAGATCACCCTCCAATAACCCTCCCCACAACACCTCTACCC
>Ga0075014_100000197_pt1 | contig 17514 bp, 16 predicted proteins | sample AleBraG_ABR_2014_FD_71472 | JGI IMG/M metagenome (GOLD analysis project Ga0075014, IMG submission 71472) | Freshwater sediment microbial communities in response to fracking from Pennsylvania, USA - Alex Branch Run_MetaG_ABR_2014 | ecosystem: Environmental > Aquatic > Freshwater > Creek >... | reverse complement strand
ATTTCACTATGTCGTCACGGCTAGCGGAGCTCTGGAATGCTTCATCAGACTCGCTCACAATACCGTCGTACTTTTCAGAGTCTAACTGCGAATGGAAGTGACGAACCGCTTCATCCGAGCCGCGCACCGGCCCTCATGCCGGACCCGCATTGCCACATGAAATAGCCGAGCACTAGGACCGTCGCAAGGAGCGACCACTTTAAGAGCAGCTTCCTAGGCTTAGGCCGGGCGGGGTAGTTGTCGAGCGGAACTCCGGTTGTGCCAGCTTCGTCCATTGATTACTCCCGGCGCGACCCATTATCCTAGCGCATGCGAGCCCGGCTGCGTCACTATAGTTGTCGGCGATTTCGCAAACTGAAAGTCCGCTTGGATTATTCTGTACGGGAGATGTCAGCGGCGAAACGACTCGTTATCTGGTTCAGCATCTGGCTTATATTGGCTGGTAGCATCGCCAGCTGACAGCTCCCTACAACCCAAACAACTCCCGCATCCGCTTGGTCTGCGCCCGACTCACCGGGACTTCACTCTGTTTCTTGTCGTCCATCCGGAGCTGGTAGGAGCTTTTGAACCAGGGGACGACTTCCTTGATGCGGTTGATGTTCACGAGATAGGAGCGGTGGGCGCGCCAGAATAGGCCGGGGTCGAGGCCTTCGAGCAGTTCTTCAAGGGTGCGGCAGTTGGTGTGGCCTTCGATGCCGGAGGCGCCGCTGGTCACGACGGTGATGACGCCGTCTTCGATGGAGGCGTAGCAGATGTCTTTCTGGTCGACCAGCAGCATGCGTCCGGCGGCTTTGAGCAGGAGCTTCGCGGGAGGAGCTTTTTTCTGCGTCTCCAGCATGTGAACCAGTCTCTCGATGCGCTCCTGCGACGGAGTTTCGGGGACGATCTGCTCGCGGGCTTTCTGCACGGCTTGAGCCACGCGCTTTTTGTCGAAGGGCTTGAGCAGGTAATCAATGGCGTTCACTTCGAAGGCCTTGACGGCGTATTGATCGAAGGCGGTGGCGAAGACGATCTTGGGCAGCGGAACTTTCTTGTCGAGCAGCTTCTTGATGACGCCGAAGCCGTCGAGGCCGGGCATTTGGACGTCGAGAAAGACGAGGTCGGGATTGTGCTCTTTGATGAGACTGACGGCTTCGAGACCGTTCTTGCCCTGTGCGACTACGTTGACGTCGCCAACACCTTTCAGCAGGAAGGCGAGTTCGTCGCGGGCGAGTTGCTCGTCATCCACTATAAGGGCGGTAAGGGGCATGGCTAAGTGGTTTGGTAGCGCTACCGGGAATCGAACCCGGGTTTGAAGATTGAGAATCTTCCGTCCTAACCCCTAGACGATAGCGCCACCGGGTGATGAACTTGACGATTATAACAAAGCGCGGCTCGCTTCGATTGCTGCGTCGAATCGAGCAAGCGGCGATTTTACGGGGCTGCCGTCGCTTCCGCGACACCGACATACTTGTCCGCGCCGCCGTAATAAAAATAGTAGTGGCCGCTGCGCTCGACCATGCCTTCGACAAAAACCACATTCGGAACCTGACCCGTCTTCTCCCAGTCCTTCTCCGGCGAAAAGATCGGTTCGTCGCTGCGAGTGAGTACCTTGCGCGGGTCCCTGCGGTCGAAGATGACCACCCCGGTGCGATAGACGAGCTGGTCGTCGGCGCCGTTGTAGATGAGAACAATGCCGTCGCGCGTCAGCAGCGGCGCCGGGCCGGGCTCGACTACGCGCGAGTCGAACTTGCCGGGGCGACGCGGCAGGACGGGTGTTGCGGTAGCTTCGGTCCAATGCAACAGGTCCGTCGAAGATGCCAGGCCCATCTGGTTGGTTTTGTCGGCGGCGGTGCCGAGAAAATACATCCAGTACTTGCCGTCGATTTTCTCCGGCACGATGGCCCCGGACTTGGTCCAGGCCACATTCCAGTTCCCCTTGTAAGCGGGCAGGATTACGCCCTTGCGTTCCCAGTGGACGAGGTCTTTCGAAACAGCTAGGCAGAGTTGCGCGTCCTTTTTGTTGTAGCCGGTGTAGGTGAGGTAGTAAATGTCGCCGATGTGCACCAGGCGCGGATCTTCAACGCCGCCGTCGCGTTCATAATCCATTTCTGGAACAAAGACCGGGTCTTTGCGACGGGTGAAGTGCACGCCATCGCTGCTTTCGGCATAGCCCAGGCGAGAAGTGCCATTCTTATCTTGTGCGCGGTAGAGCATGACGAATTCGCCGTCGTGGAAAACGACGGTCGGGTTGAAAGTGCCGGCCGACTCCCAACCTTCGCCTTGTGGCGCGAGGATGGGATCGGGGGAAGCGCGTTGCCAAGGGGTGAAGGGCCAGTGGGGAGCGACGGCCGCGGCAAGCAGGGCCGCAAAAAATAGGAAACAAAAGAGATACCGCGCATTGTGCTTGGAAGGCATGGCAGAGCCTCGCTCGGATTTGGTCGAGGGAATCAAAAGAGAAGCAATATTACAGGCAGACCTGTAGACAAATAAAAAATCTGTCGGGCGGCTTGACAGGAAACCCTGCGAAGCGCAATTTATATAGGCGAACAAAAAGCGAAAGTACAAGCTTCCGCTCTTCCCCTCGCAACATCGTTATAACCCTCGAGGTCGTTATGTCATCCGCGCTCGCTACGGCTCTTCCATGGGAATCACTTTCTTCAAACAGCTCGCCCGGGCCACGGCTTTTGCCGCAGCCGGTTCGAGTGGCGGGCGTGACTTCAGCTTCGGAGTTGGTGTGTCCGGAACCGGAAACGGTTTCGTGTGGGGTGCGCGAACTTGATGCTCTGACAGGCGGGTTACCACGCGGGTGTCTCACAGAGATTTGCGGCGGTGCTTCCTCCGGGCGCACCAGCCTGTTGTTAGCTGCTTTGGCCGCCGCAACTCGTCGGCGAGAGGTGTGTGTGCTGGTGGATACGACGGATGCGTTTGATCCGGCATCGGGGGCGGCGGCGGGCATTGTGCTGGAACGGTTGCTGTGGGTACGCTGCCGGGGGACGGCGCGAAAGTTTGCTGGACAACATGGCGCAGTTCGACAGGAATATCCCCACCCGAGTGCGCGGCAAGGCGTGCTGGCGGATGCGGTGGACCAGACGCTGCGCGCCACCGATCTGCTGTTGCAAAGCGGTGGCTTCGGGTTGGTGGCGGTGGATCTGGGCGATGTGCCGGCGGAGGTGGCGCGGCGCATTCCGCTGGCTTCGTGGTTTCGTTTTCGGCGCACGGTGGAAAACACTCCGGCAGTTCTTCTGGTTGTGGAACAGCAGCCGATTGCGGGGAGTTGTTCGTCGCTGCTGGTGAAGATGGAGAGGGAGGCGGCAAAAATCAGCTCTGAGCTGTCAGCTCTCAGCTCTCAGAATTTGATCACGACAAATTCCACACTTCCATCGCATGCGCAATTGCTGCGCGGGATGCAGGTTACGGCGCAGGTCGTGCGTTCGCGGCTGGCGCGCAAGCCGGTGGCATCGGCACAAACATCTTTCTCAACGCGCACTTTGTGGGCTGGATAAACGAGGATTGTCATGTTCGCCTGCATTTTTGTTCCTGACTTTCCTGTGGCGGCGATTGTGCGCAGCGAGTCTGCGCTGCGCGGTCAGCCGGTGGCGGTGCTCGATGGCACACCGCCTCTGTTGCGCGTGTTTGCAGTCAACGAAAAAGCCCGGCAGTCCGGCGTTGAACTTGAAATGACACGCATGCAAGTGGAGGACTGTCCGCAACTGGTAGTGCGGCGGCGCTCGCTGTTGGCAGAAAGCAGCGCGCATGCGGCGTTGCTGGATGCGGCGCAATCTTTTTCTCCGATGGTGGAAGATGCGGCGTGCGACACGATGCTGCTGGATCTGGCGGGGATGGAGTCTCTTCTAGGTTCTCCAGAAAAGATGGCGCAGGACCTGGCGCGCCGGTGCGCTGATCTCGGGCTGGAGGCAAACGTTGCGGTGGCGGCCAATGCCGATGCGGCTTTGCACGCGGCGCGCGGCTTCTCCGGCACTACTGTCATTCCAACAGGAAAGGAAGCGGAGCAGCTGGGACGATTGCCGCTGGAGGTTCTGTTTTCTGGGGCGACATCGCCGGAGCAGCAAAAAGAAGCGCAGCGATTCCTGGAAACGCTCGACCGCTGGGGTGTGCGCACGTTTCGCGGGCTCGCGACCTTGCCGGAAGTAGCGCTGAGCGAGCGGCTGGGACAGAAGAGATTACGGTATCAGCGCCTGGCGCGTGGCGCGACAGAGCGCACGCTGGTGCCGGCGACAGTGCCGCTTCTTTTTGAAGAATCAATCGAGCTGGAGCATCCGCTGAGCCTGTTGGAGCCGTTGGCGTTTCTGTTGGGACGCTTGCTGGAACAAGTCAGTTCGCGCCTGAGTGCGCGGGCGCTGGCGGCGCAGGAGTTGCAGTTGCGGCTGGAGTTGGATCTGTCTTGTCAGGAAGAGGATGCTTCGCCGGAAGACACTGATCAGCGCAATGTGGAAGCAGCGCGGACTCCGCTTTTCCGGCGCACGTTGCGGTTGCCTGTCCCCATGCTGGATGCGCGGGTCTTTCTAAAGCTGCTGCAACTGGATTTGCAGGTGCATCCGCCGGGCGCGCCGATTTTGAAAGTGTGGCTGAAGGTGGAACCCGCGCCTCCTCGGGCTACGCAGAACGGGTTGTTCCTTCCCGCTGGCCCGGAACCGGAACGACTGGAATTGACGCTGGCACGGCTGGCGAAACTGGTGACGGCGCGTACGGATAAGAAGGCTGCGGAAGAGTGTCGCGTGGGGACGCCGACGCTGCTCGACAGTTACCAGCCCGAAGCTTTTCGGGTGGAGCGGTTCGTGGCGCCAGAAGACACAGCATGTTCCGACAGCAGTTGTCACTCAATCGACGATGACCCTCAGGGGCTAAAGCCCACATCTTGGGGCACAGCTGAAGCTGTGTTCTTCCCCAAGCCAGGTGAATCAAGTGCTGAACTGGTGCTGCGTGTTTTTCGTCCTCGCCTGGAGGCGGCGGTTACGCTGCGCGATGGAGAACCCGCGCGCGTTGTGTTCGCCGCGCGCCGGGAACTGCAAGGCGAGGTGATGTGGTGCTCGGGTCCGTGGCGCACTTCCGGCAACTGGTGGGGCGAGCAGGGCTGGCTGCGCGATGAGTGGGATGTGGCGCTGAATGCCGCGTCCAGCATTGGTTTATATCGTCTTTGCCGCGATCTGGGGAATGGGCAGTGGTTCGTGGAGGGGATGTATGACTAAAAACAATTTCACCACGGAGGGCACGGAGACCGCCTTTGTCATTCCGAGGAGCGAAGCGACGAGGAATCCCTATTCTCGCCGCGCCGTCTCAGGCGGAGCGTGCCCTGGCAATAGGGATGCTTCGCTTCGCTCAGCATGACAAGACGTGAGAGCGCAATCATGTATGTCGAACTTCATGCTCGTTCTGCCTTCAGTTTTCTGGAAGGCGCTTCTCTGCCTGAGGAACTAATTGCGAATGCCGCCCGTTTAGGCTTCCCTGCTCTCAGCCTGCTCGATCGCGATGGCTTGTACGGCGCGCCGCGCTTTCATATGGCAGCGAAGAAAGTGGGTATTCGGGCGCATATTGGAGCGGAAGTATCTTGCGAAGAATTCGGGTCGCGCACAGGTAAGACAATTGCAGATTTGAGACGTCGAATTTCTGATTTAAAGACAGAACTATCCGCCCCAATCTGCAATCTGCAATCGAAGATCTTCAATCTTCCGTTGCTCGTTTCCTCCCGCACCGGCTACCAGAACCTTTGCCAGCTCATTACCAAAATGAAGTTGCGCGCCAAGAAGGGCGAGGGCGCTGTCCGCGAGGGGGAATTGGCGGAACATGCCGGCGGGCTGGTCTGTCTTACCGGCGGCGAGGAAGGGCCGCTGGCCATGGCTTTCGCGCAAGGGGGGATGGAAGAAGCGCGACGCTGTCTTGCTCATCTCATCGAAATTCTCGGCCGCGAAAACGTCTACGTCGAATTACAGCGCCATTTTCATCGCGAGCAAGAGGGACGAAATCAGGCGGTGATTGATCTGGCGCGGGAATTCCGGCTGCCCCTGCTGGCCACCAATAGCGTCCATTACGCGCAGCCGCAACAGCGGAGACTACTCGATGTGCTGACGGCGATCCGCCATCACCACACGGTAGATACAGCGGGGCGTTTGCTGACGCGAAACTCCGAACGCTATTTGAAATCGGCTGCAGAGATGACGCGGATTTTTGCCGATGTGCCGGAGGCGATCTCGAACACGCGGGAACTTTCCGCGCGCCTGGACTTCACGCTCAACGATCTGGGGTACGAGTTCCCGAAATATCCGGTGGCGGAAGGCGAGACCATGATGTCGTTTTTGCGGGAGCGCACGCTCGCGGGTTTTCGTGAACGCTACGGTCGTGCGGCCAACGAGTTGCACCAGCGTGCCCGCCGCCAGGTGGAACGCGAACTTGGACTTATTGAGAAACTTGAGCTGCCGGGGTATTTCCTCATCGTGTGGGACCTGGGGCGATTTTGCCGCGAACAGAAAATTCTGGTGCAGGGGCGGGGATCGGCAGCGAACAGTGCAGTCTGCTATTCGCTGGGCATCACGGCGGTTGATCCCGTGGGTATGGATCTGCTGTTCGAGCGTTTTCTGTCGGAAGAACGCGGCGAATGGCCGGACATTGATCTGGATTTGCCGAGTGGGGAGCAGCGCGAGCGTGTCATTCAGTATCTGTACCGGCGCTACGGTGAGCGAGGCGCGGCCATGACGGCTAACGTCATTACGTATCGCAGTCGTATGGCGGCGCGGGAAGTGGGCAAGGTGCTCGGATTCGATCCCGAAACACTGAACCGGTTAGCGGCGGTGGTGGGCGGCTGGGAATACCGGGATGCGAGCGACACGTTGGACCGGCGCTTTCGCGATGCGGGGCTCGATCTACGGCATCCGCGGCTGCGGCAGTATTTCGAAATGTGCGAGGCGATTCGCGATTTGCCGCGTCATCTCGGACAGCACTCGGGCGGCATGGTGATTTGCCAGGGGCAGCTTGATTCGGTGGTGCCGCTTGAGCCTGCTTCCATGCCGGGGCGCGTCGTGGTGCAGTGGGACAAGGAAGATTGCGCCGATCTCGGCATCATCAAGGTGGATTTGCTGGGTCTCGGCATGATGGCGGCGCTGGAAGACTCGGTCGAACTAATCAGCCGCCACTACAAAGAAGAAGTGGACCTTGCCCACCTGCCGCCGGATGATCCCGCCGTGTACGAGGCGCTGCAGAAGGCCGACACCATCGGCATGTTCCAGGTGGAAAGCCGGGCGCAGATGTCGAGTTTGCCGCGCCTGCGTCCGTCGCGCTTTTACGACATTGTGGTACAGGTGGCCATTATCCGGCCGGGGCCGATCGTAGGGCAGATGGTGAATCCCTACCTGCAGAGGCGGCAGGGGCGGGAGGCGGTGACGTATCCGCATCCTTCGCTCGAACCGGTGCTGGCGCGGACGCTAGGAGTGCCCCTGTTTCAGGAACAGATCCTGCGCATGGCCATGATTACGGCAGGGTTCACGGGGGGCGAGGGTGAGGAACTGCGGCGCGCCATGGGTTTCAAGCGTTCGCAGGCGCGCATGCGGGAGATCGAGGCTCGGCTGCGCGTGGGCATGCAACGCAATGGAATTGGCAAGGAAGCGCAGGAGCAGATCATCCAGTTCATTACTTCGTTTGCGCTGTATGGCTTCCCGGAGTCGCATGCGGCGAGCTTTGCTTTGATTGCTTATGCCAGCGCTTATTTGAAATGCCACTATATGGCGGCGTTTACGGCAGCGTTGCTCAACAATCAGCCGATGGGGTTCTATCATCCAGCGACTTTGGTGAAGGATGCGCAGCGGCACGGGTTGAAAATCTTGCCGGTCGATGTGACGCGGTCGGAATGGAATTGCACGCTGGAGGCAGGCGGCAGGCCTCAGGCTTCAGGCAGCAGGCCTCAGGAGTTGGCCGTACGGCTTGGTCTGCGTTATGTGCGGGGGATGCGGGAGGAGACGGCACAGTCTCTGGTGCGGGAGCGCTGTCTGGGAGCGTTCCGATCGATTCATGATCTGGCGGGGCGCGTGCCGGAGTTGCAAAAAGATGAGCTCACTACGCTGGCGGAGATTGGGGCGCTGAATGCAGTTTCGAGTGGAACACAACCTCAGGGGCTAAAGCCCTCATCTTTTGAGCATCGAGTTGGCACGGCTGAAGCCGCGCCCTACCCAAGGCCTATTGAGGCAACCGACTCTCTAAGCTCGCAACCCGAGACTCGAAAACTGAAATTTCATCGTCGTGACGCCCTCTGGCAGGTAGAGCGCGCGGTTCGCCGATCGGGTGACTTGCTCGAGCAGCGCGCGGAAGAGGACGAATCTTCGCCGCTGGCACCGATGAACGCGGAGGAGCGCATTGTCGCCGACTTTCACGGCACGGGTCTGACGGTTGGGCCGCATCCCATGGCGTACCATCGCGGCCGCATGCGGGAACTTGGGGTTCGACCAGCCTCAGAGTTAGCGAGGATCCCCCAGGGTAAAAACGTTCGGGTGGCGGGGTGCATTATCGCGCGGCAGCGGCCGGGGACAGCACGGGGATTTCTTTTTCTCAGCCTGGAAGACGAAACCGGGATTGCCAACGCCATCGTCACGCCCGATTTGTTCGACCAGAACCGGTTCTTGCTCGCTTCCGAACGTTTCTTGCTGGTAGAGGGCATGCTGCAGAACCAGGACAATGTGATTTCAGTAAGAGCGGCGCGCGTTTATCCTTTGAACGTGACGCGGGCCGAAATGCGTTCTCACGATTTCCACTGAAATACCGCTCGCCTGAACCAAGAACATTACCTTTGTCACTAATGAAGTCCGCGGGCGTTTGCCGAACATACTTTATAGTTAGTTAGAACATTCATTCACTGGGTCCTCCGGCCTCAAACATCCGTCGGAGGCGACGTGTTTCATCATCTTTAGGAGTGGAAGTCATGCCGAAAACCAGAACGCCCCGTACCACGACCACCACGCGCAAGTCTCGCAAGAAGACAAACGGCGAACTGCCCGCGGTCGAGGTCAGAATGGATCTGCACCCATCGTTGAACCTGGAGGAAGAAATCCGCCGTCGCGCCTATGAGCTCTACCTGGAGCGCGCAGGACGGCCCGGGAACCAGCAGGAAGACTGGGTCCGCGCCGAGCAGCAGGTTCGGATGCAGATGGCGAAACTCTAGGCCTCCCAAGGATCGGCCTAGATTCCGTTCCCGGCCTATCGCCATGGCGGCGTTCCGAAGGTTCCTTGCGGCCAGCCATTAGTACAGGGACCATTGCCCCGCTCTCCTGTTTTTGAAAGAATGGATGAACTGGAAGAGGGGTGTCCATGGCGCATATCGGCAGTTTTGCATTACTTCTTGCTCTTGGCCTGAGTTCTTACTGTTTTCTCGCGGGCCTCGCCTCCTTTTTCCTACGCGACGACCTGGGGGAGCGCATTGGTGAGAGCTCAAGGCGAGCCGGCATCGCGGCATTCTTTGCCGTGACGGTGGGCGCGCTAACCCTGGTGACCGCCGCCTTCAGCAACAATTTCGCCATCGAATACGTCCGCGAACACAGCAATATCGCGCTGCCGCTGCCGTACAAGTTTGCCGTGCTCTGGTCAGGGCAGGAAGGGTCACTGCTCTTTTGGGCCTGGATCCTTTCGACCTATGCCCTGGTGCTGCGTTTGCGCCATCGCACGGATATCCGGCTGTTCGCGCATGCCTCAGTCATTCTCGCCGCGGTGCAGACGTTCTTCTTTCTCATCGTGGTCTTCGCGGCGCCTCCATTTGCCGTGGCTAGCGGCCCCATGGTGGCTGACGGCAACGGTTTGAATCCACTGCTGCAGTACCCCGAGATGGTGGCGCACCCGCCCATGCTGTACCTGGGATACGTTGGATTCACGGTGCCCTTTGCCTTTGCGCTGGGCGCGCTGATCATGCGCTATCCGGGCGAGAAGTGGATCCACATCACGCGCCGCTGGACGATGGTGACGTGGTGCTTTCTCTCCATCGGCGTTTCACTTGGTGCGCACTGGGCGTACAACGTGCTCGGTTGGGGCGGTTACTGGGGCTGGGACCCGGTGGAGAACGCTTCCATCCTGCCGTGGTTTACGGGCACGGCATTCCTGCACTCGGTGATGATGCAGGAAAAGCGGGGCATGTTGAAGATCTGGAACGTGTGGCTGATCTTCAGCACCTTCTTGCTTTCGATTCTCGGAACTTTTCTGACGCGAAGTGGCGTGGTCAGTTCCGTGCACGCGTTTGCGCAGTCGTCCATCGGTACATGGTTTGTCATCTTCATGGCCGTGATTCTGACGGTTTGCTTGTTCTTCTTCGTCAAGAATCGGTCCCATCTGCAGAGCGAACATAAATTGGAATCGCTCGTCTCGCGCGAGTCGAGTTTCCTGTTTAACAACCTGCTGTTCGTAGCCCTGTGCTTCACCGTGCTGTGGGGCACGCTCTTCCCCGTGCTCTCCGACTGGATTCAAGGCCATAAGGTGACGGTTGGTCCGCCCTTCTTCAACAAAGTCGCCGTGCCTTCCACCATGCTGCTGCTGATGCTGACGGCTCTCGGGCCGCTGCTGCCGTGGCGCAGCGCCTCGCTTGATGCCGTGAAACGTAATTTCCTGTGGCCATCAGTAGGTGCGCTGCTAGTCGCGGTTGTGCTCGTCATCGGTGGCGTGCGGCCATGGCAGGATCAGAGTTACTTCTACGCCCTGATGACCTGGGCGCTGGCAACGCTCGTTACGCTGACGGTTGCGTTTGAGTTTGTGCGCGGCGGCCGCGTCATCGCCAGCAAGACGGGTCAGAACATGTTGGCGGCGATGGTGCAACTGACCCGACGCAACACTCGTCGCTACGGAGGTTACATCGTCCACTTTGGCATCGCCCTGCTTTTGATCGGCGTAGCGGGCGCGGCCTTCAATCAGGAAAAAGAGCAGGAGATGGGGAACGGCGACCACATGCAGATCGGCACCTACGACGTCGTCTGCCGTTCCTATACGCAGGATGACAATCCGAACTACGCTAGCGAGTCGGCCATCCTCGACGTTTATCAGAATGGCAAGCAAATCGACACGCTCTATCCGGCGCGACTGGTGTTCAAGGCGAGCAACCAGCCAAACACGCGGCCTTATCTGCACTCTACGCTGAAGGAAGACCTGTACTCGGTGTACGAAGGACAGAATGAACAGACGGGCAAACCGATCCTGAAGATTCACGTAAATCCGCTGGTCAATTGGATCTGGATCGGAGTAATCATCGTGATCCTGGGAACTGTGCTGGCGATGATTCCCAATGCTTTGCCGGTGCGCGTGGCCGTAGCCGCCGCCGTCGAAGCGGTGCCTGTCGGGGCGGGGGACTAATGAAGACTACTTTGAAGCGCGTTGTTCAAATCGCGGTCCTGTCGCTTTCTGTGGCCTTGCTGCTCGGCGCGCAAGGTGACGCGCGTTTCCAGACGCTCGGCCACCGGCTGATGTGCAAGTGCGGCTGCAACCAGATTCTGCTGGAGTGCAACCACGTCGGCTGCACCATGTCGGATGGAATGCGCAACGAACTCTCAGCGGGCATTGAGCGCGGCGATAGCGACAGCCTGGTGATGCAGGCATTCGTGCAGAAATACGGCCCGACGGTAGAGGCTGCACCCACCAGCGAAGGCTTTGGCAAGGTGGCATGGATCACTCCCTATGTTGTGCTGATTCTCGGCATCGTCATGGTGTGGGCGCTGGTGCGGGCGTGGCGAAACCGCCCGGAGCCCGCGTTTGCCGATGGCGTGCGGCCGATCCGCGGTGCGGACCTCGATCACTTCCGCGAACAGGTTCGCTCGGAGACTGAACTATGACGACCTCGTTTGCGCTGTTTCTTCAATCCGCCGGTGGCGGGTTCGATGCGTTCTTCTTCGCCGTGGCAGGACTCATGACGGTGGCCTCGCTGTTCTATGTCTTCTACATTCCTTTCAAGGTGGACACCGGCGAGGAAAAGACGCGCCTGGCCTACCTGCGGGAACGCAAGGAAGTGGTCTACGACAATATGCGCGATCTCAATTTTGAGCACCGAGCCGGAAAGCTTTCCGACGCCGACTACGAATCCCTGAAGGCAGGGATGGAAGACGAGGCGGCGGCCATCCTGGCGGAGATCACGCGATTGGAAGAAGCGGCATATGCGGTTCTGTCAACTTCAGATCGGAAAGGTGTCAAAGCTTGAAACTCCCCCGAATTCTTTCGTTGTTCCTCGCCACTCTTCTTTCGTCTCTGGCTGCCGCAGAAAGCCTGACCGGCGTCGTAACCAACGGCACCAACAACAAACCTGGCGCCGGCGTGGAAATCACGATCATCAATCTTGCGGGAGGGATGGAAGAGGCCGGCAGCACCAAAAGCGATGGCAAAGGCCGCTTCACGCTGCCCATGAAGGACCCGGGGGGACCGCACCTGGTGCGTGCCGACTACCAGGGTGCGACCTACTTCCGCATGGCGCCTCCGGGAACAACGTCGGTTGAATTGCAGATCTACGATGCCGCGAAGAAAGTTGACGGCCTGTCGTACACGGTGGACGTTCTGCGGATCCAGACTGAAGGCGATCAATTGAAGGTCAACCGCACCTTCGCGGTGCAGAACGACTCGAAGCCACCGAAGACGCAGGCGGGAGACTCCACCTTTGAGTTCTTCGTGCCGGATGGGGCGACGATCGAGAGCTCGATGGCGAAATCGCCCAACGGGCAGCCGGTCACAGCCGTGGTGGACAAGAAAGACAAGGGCCGATATGCGTTCTCGTTCCCGCTGCGTCCGGGTGAAACACAGCTGAATGTTGCTTACCGCCTTCCCTACTCGGGATCGATGACGCTGGAACCGAAGGCACCCTATGCGCTGCAACACTTGGTAGTGCTCGTCCCCAAATCGATGAAGTTTGAAGCGCTGAATGGGGCGCAGTTCCAGACGATGCAGAATGGGCCTATGGCTGGTGCGGCTACGGTGGAAGTAGCGCAGCAGACGCAGCCCGGACAATCGCTCTCATTCAAGGTTTCAGGCACGGGAACTCTGCCGGCTGAGACCGAGCAAAGCACGACCGGCGGTGGCGGGGGCGGCGGTGAAGGTGGAGGCGGAGGTAAGAACGTCCCGGGTGGCGGACTGGGCGCACCCACGGGGGAGCCTGATCCGCTGCAAAATTTCAAGTGGTACATCCTGGGATTTTTCGTAGTCGTCCTCGGCGGCGGTGCCTGGTTCATCACCACGCGCAAGCCGCCGGCCACGGTAACTGCGTCGGCGAGCGCAGTTCCGACCCAGCCAGCGAAGTCAGCTCCTGCTGTAAGACCCGTGCGCACGGCGCCCGCTGTAGCTCCGGCCGCGACACCAGCGTCGAATGGCAATCTCCTGCTGCAGGCGATGAAGGAAGAGCTCTTCCAGTTGGAGATCGAGAAACAACAGGGCAAGATTTCTGCGCAGGACTACGAAAAGACGAAAGCCGCTCTCGACCAGACGCTCAAGCGGGCTTTGCAGCGTGCCGGAGAGTAGGCGCACATCCGTTGCCCTTGTCATTCCGAGCGTAGCGAGGAATCCCTATCCCACTGAATTCGGTTATGGGCATAGGGATGCTTCGCTGCGCTCAGCATGACAAGATCATGAAGTAACACTGACGCCCGCCTCCTGCCCTTGCATCCTCCAGCTCCCGAGGAGCATCTTCATAGGTAGTTATGGGCAACCTATTCAAAACCGCTTTTCTCATGACGGCGCTGACGTTGCTGCTGGTGGTGGCTGGGCGGGTGTTTGCCGGGCAGCGCGGCATGCTTTTCGCACTGGTGATCGCCGCCGTCATGAACTTCGTCTCCTACTTCTTTTCTGACAAGCTGGCGCTGGCCGCTTACCGCGCACAGCCGGTGACGCGGGAGCAATTGCCGCGCGCTTACCAGATCATCGAGCGGCTGACCCAACGCACTGGCTTGCCGATGCCGAAGATCTACGTGATCCCGACCGACTCGCCGAATGCTTTTGCCACGGGGCGCAACCCGCAGCATGCTTCGGTGGCGATGACCCAAGGCATCCTGCAACTGCTGAACGATGAAGAATTGGAAGGCGTGCTGGCGCACGAACTGGGTCACGTGCGAAATCGCGACATCCTGATCAGCTCGATTGCGGCAACGCTGGCGGGCGCGATCACTTATCTGGCGGACATCGCTCGTTGGGGCATGATGTTTGGCGGCTACGGTGGCCGGGACGATCGCGACCGAGGCGGCGGGATTGGCGCGTTGCTCATGCTGTTTCTGGCTCCGCTGGCCGCGATGTTGATTCAACTTGCGGTATCGCGCTCGCGCGAGTACGAGGCGGATGCGACAGGGGCTCACCTGACCGGCAACCCGTATGCATTGGCGAGCGCGCTGACCAAGCTCGACGCCTATTCGCGACGCCTGCCCATGGCGGGCACACCCTCGACGGCACACCTGTTCATCGTCAAGCCTGTGCTCGGCATGAATCTTGGCAACCTCTTTTCCACCCATCCGCCGATTGCGGACCGCATCGAGCGGTTGACCGGACGGCCCGCGGAGTTCCGGCAGTAGAAAATCGGCCTAAGGGGTAGAACCCCGTATTCTTTCCGGCTGGCTTGGCACGGCTGAAGCCGTGCCCTTCCCTAAACTTCCAGCCCATGACGTTCGTAACTGCTCGCCCCTGCCCACCCCAAGCTACTATCGAAGCGCATGGCTTCGCACGTGGGAACTGCCCGCGCCACGGGTGTCGGGCAACTGGAGGCAGCGCTTCGCTCCATCATCCGTGGCAAGGATGACGTTGTGCGTCTGGCGCTGGTCGCGGTGTTTGCCCGCGGGCACCTGCTGCTCGAAGGCGTGCCCGGCGTAGGCAAGACAACGCTGGCGCACGCGCTGGCCCGGGCGCTCGACTGCTCTTTCCAGCGCATCCAGTTCACCAGCGACATGCTGCCGAGCGACGTGCTTGGCATCTCCGTGTATTCCATGTCGGAGCAAGAGTTCGAGTTCAAGCGCGGGCCGGTGTTTACCAACGTTCTGCTGGCGGATGAAATCAACCGTACGACTCCGAAGACGCAGTCGGCGCTGCTTGAGGCAATGAGCGAAGGACAGGTCACAGTCGACAGCCATTCTCATCCGCTGCCGCAGCCTTTTCTCGTTGTAGCCACGCAGAATCCCGTTGAACACCATGGCGTGTATCCTCTGCCGGAGTCGCAGCTCGACCGCTTCCTCATGCGTGTGCAGGTGGGCTACCCCGAGGGCACCAGCGAACGCGCAATCCTGCGCGCTGAGGCCGGAGCCGCTCGCCTGGATCAACTGCGACCGGTGCTCTCCGGCAAAGATGTTCTCGCCCTGCAGGAAGCGGTGACACAAGTCAAAGTGGATGATTCCCTGCTCGACTATGCGCTTGAAATCGTGCGCCGCACACGAACTTCAGACATGTTGTCACTCGGCGTTTCCCCTCGCGGCTCGCTGATGCTCTATCACGCCGCGCAGGCCATGGCGTTCGTCAACGGTCGCGACTTCTGCGTGCCGGATGATTTCAAGTCGCTCGTGATCCCGGTTTTCGCCCACCGCGTGCTGCTGAATTCAAGTTACGCCGTTGGACAGAAGGCTTCCGTCCAGGCGGCGCAGGTGTTGCAGGAGATTCTCTCCACCGTCCGCGTTCCGGTTTAACGCGCCAATTCGCTTCTTCCCTCGGTCGCTAACAGGCATAATTGGGGACATGTCATTCCTTCGTTTTCTTCTTCTGCTTTCCTTGATCGTGTGGCTGGGCGGGATCATTTTTTTCGCCGCCGTCATGGCTCCGACGCTGTTTGCCGTACTTCCCACCCGCACCATGGCCGGATCAGTCGTCGGCCCTACACTCAGCGAATTGCACTGGATCGGACTGTTCTGCGGCCTCGTATTTCTGGCCAGCTCGGTGATCTGCGATTACCGTGCTAAAGGCGATTTTCGGCTCATCTCCGCCAGGCACGCACTCGTCGGCCTGATGTTGGTGTTGACGGCAACTTCGCTCTTCGTGATAACGCCAAAGATGACAGCGATCAAAGAGCAGATCGGCATCATTGACAACGTCCCGGTAACGGATCCGCAGCGGGTGCACTTCAATGCGCTGCACGTCTGGTCCACGCGGATCGAGAGCGCGGTGTTGTTACTTGGGCTGGGCGTGGTTTTCAGCGTCGCTCGGCAGAGAGAGTGGTGAAGGCGCTCCCCTGCTATCATCATCTGTTGCTCTGGTCACCGCGCTCCCAGCATGGCTTTCATCTGCAGCATCCACCCAGCTTTACGACTGAATGCTGAGTGCTGACTGCTGAGTGCTGGCGATGCGAGCTGAGAGCTAAAGGCTAAAAGCTAAGAGCTTCTTTCCCATGAAAACCGGCATCATCGGCCTGCCCCAGGTAGGCAAATCATCGTTATTTCGCATCCTGACGAAGGCACAGCTCTCCGAGCACGCTTTCGCGAACCCGCGCGAAGCGCACATCGGTGTCGCCAAGGTTCCGGACGAACGGCTGGACAAGCTCGCGGCCCTGTACAACCCGAAGAAGCTCACCCACGCCTCGGTGGAGTACGTAGACGTCGGCGCGATTGGGCAGGAAGCGTTGAAGGACACGGCGTACCTCGGCCACCTGCGCAACGTCGATGCGCTGGCGCACGTCGTCCGCGCGTTTGAGGAGCCGTCGATTCCCCATGTCGGCGAGTTGAACCCGCTGCGCGACATCAGGAACGTTGACTTCGACCTGATGATCAGCGACTTGGGGCAAACCGAGAAGCGGCTGGAGCGGCTGGAAAAAGACATCAAGAAGATGCGCTCACCGGAACTGGAACACGAACTCGCGCTGCTGCAGCGCGCCAAGGCGCATCTTGAAACCGAGAAACCGCTGCGCGAGATGACCATGACGCCGGAGGAAAAGAAACGTCTCCGCGGCTTCATGTTCCTGAGCGAGAAGCCCATGCTGTATGTCGTCAACATCACGGAGACCACGGACCTGGGCAAGGCGCTGGAGGAAGCGGTAACGAAGCACGGGCTCGCTGAAGTCGCGTCGCGTCCGAACGCGGGCGCTGCCGCCATCTGCGGCAAAGTGGAAGCGGAATTGGCGGAAATGAGCGACGCCGATGCCGCCGAGTTCCTGGCCAGCTACAGCCTGAAGGAGAGCGGCCTGGTGCGGCTCATCCGCACAACTTACACGCTGCTTGGCCTCATGTCGTTTTTCACGGCGGGCGAGGACGAGTGCCGCGCCTGGACGATTCCCATCAACACGCGCGCGGTGAACGCGGCAGGAGCCATCCATTCCGATCTGGAGAAGCACTTCATCCGCGCCGAGACGATTCGCTGGGACGCGTTGCTCGAAGCCGGTTCAGAAGCAAATGCTCGCGCCAAGGGAACGTTGCGGCTGGAAGGCAAGGAATACATTGTGCAAGACGGGGACGTGATGCACATAAGGCACAGCGGGTAGGGCGGTTCCTTAAGGCAGATGAGTGAAATCGCCTTCCATGAGAAGGCCGGTCGGAGTCAAGTGGATCCTTTTGTTTTTGCGTTGGACAAGCTTTTTCTCCTTGCCGAGTCGCCACTGTCGCCACCCTTCCATCCGCACTCTTCGAT
>Ga0075014_100000196_pt1 | contig 17603 bp, 15 predicted proteins | sample AleBraG_ABR_2014_FD_71472 | JGI IMG/M metagenome (GOLD analysis project Ga0075014, IMG submission 71472) | Freshwater sediment microbial communities in response to fracking from Pennsylvania, USA - Alex Branch Run_MetaG_ABR_2014 | ecosystem: Environmental > Aquatic > Freshwater > Creek >... | reverse complement strand
AGGGGCGGTGGGGTAGGGGTGGCGCCCCTGCCGGGGCTCGGGGTCGTCTGTGTGGGTTCCCCAGCGCTGACGCGCTGGGCTAATGGAGTGCCGCCCTTCGGGCTGGGGTGTGGCGGCGGCGCGGGTCAGTCGTCCCTCAGGGACTTTGCTTTCGCTTGTGCCCTGCCCCGGCGCTGAAGCGCCGGGCTAAATTCAGTCGTCCCTGCTGGACTGACCTTCACTCTTGCAGCGAGACCGCACGGTACAAGACGCGTTTTCTTCTCGACAATGTACTAGAACACTAGTACATTATAGCTCTAGTACTTGTGCTGAGCGTTATGAAGCAGGCTGCGGCGCCAACCCGATCGTCCTTCCAGTTTCGCCTCGATTTGCGCAGTGGCGTGCCAGTGTATCGCCAGGTTATTGACCAGGTGCGCGGGGGTGTGGCTTCGGGGGCGCTGGTGGCCGGGGATCAGCTTCCTACGGTACGGCAACTGGCGGTGGATCTAGCGATCAATCCCAACACTGTCTTGCGCGCTTACCGTGAATTGGAGCTTGGCGGGATGTTGGACAGCCAGCAGGGGACGGGCACGTTCATTGCACAGAAGAAGGTGAAGCGGGACGAGGCGGAACGGGAGCGGCAACTGACGCAGATGGTCGGTGAGTTGGTGGCGCGCGCGGGGGCCGCGGGCTTCACCGTTAAAGATTTGCTGGACGAGTTGCGCGACTTGCAAGCGGAGTCGAGGAGGTAGTTATGAAGAAGATGGATATGAGTTCGGTGAGTGGAGTGGCGGTGGCTTTGTTTGTGGCTTGCGTGCTGGCGGGAGGGATTGTCAGCAAGACGATGCACAGTGACGCGGCGGTGCTGGTGGGCGTGGTTGTCGGGCTGTATTTCCTGTTTGCCATCAAGGTCGTACGGCAGTGGGAGAAGGTTGCGGTGCTGCGGCTGGGGAAGTATGTGGGACTGCGCGGGCCGGGCTTGTGTCACATCATTCCGGTGATCGAGACGCTGAGTCCGTATGTGGACCAACGGGTGCGCGTTGCCAACGTGACGGCGGAATCGACTTTGACGCGCGATACGGTGCCGGTGAACGTGGATGCCATTGTGTTCTGGATGTGTGGAACGCAGAGAAGGCAATCCTCGAGGTGGAGAGCTTTATGGATGCGATTGCGCTCAGCGCGCAGACGGCGCTGCGGGAATCGATTGGGCGGCATGAGCTGGCGCAGATGATTACCGAGCGCGAGACGCTGGGGCGGGAACTGCAGCGCATCTTGGATGAGAAGACGAACCCGTGGGGGATCACGGTGCAGTCGGTGGAAGTGCGCGATGTACGGATTCCGCAGCCGCTGGAAGACGCGATGTCACGGCAGGCGCAGGCAGAACGGGAGCGGCAGGCGAGAATCATTCTCGGGCAGGCGGAGACGGAGATTGCCGAGAAGTTCGAGAAGGCGTCCAAGGTCTAAATCAACAACCCGGTGGCGCTGCATCTGCGGGCGATGAACATGCTGTATGAGGCGATCAAGGAAAAGGGATCGATGGTGATTGTGCCGTCGTCGGCGGTGGAGACGATGGGGCTGGGCGGGAGTTTGGCGACGGCGGCGCTGGGCGGGGCGAAACCTTAACATTCCACACTAAATCGGTCGAAAGGAGAGGACCTATGAAGAACCTACTCGGAGTGTGTCTGATTGGGCTGATGTTGAGCACGAGCGTCGCGCCTTCGGTGGTGGCGCAGTCTGCGGCATCAGCGTTGCGCAAGGGGATTAGCGTGCAGATGGCGGTGACGCACGGCGCTGTGCCGGCGCCGGCGGCGGATGAAGAGAAGGCGGTGATTGTGACGGTGACACGGGAAGCGCGACTGTTTCTGGGAGTCGAGCCCATTCGCGTCAGCGCGCTGACGGCAGCACTCAAGACGCGTCTGGCGAACGAAGCGAAGAAGATGGTCTACGTCAAGGCAGATGCGCGGGCTTCGTATGAGGCGGTTGCGAAGGTGCTGGAGGCGGTGAGCCGTGCGGGTATTGAGCGACCGGTTCTGCTGACGGAGCAGCGGGAGCCCGCGAAGGCGGGGACGACGGTGCCGCCGAAGGGGTTGGAGGTGCTGCTGGGTGCGCCATCGAATGCAGAGACGGTGGTGGTGCAGGTGTTGAAGTCGGGGTGGGACATTCCGCTGAAGGTAAACGATGAAGAGGTCGGCTGGGAGAAGTTGCAGAGCCGGCTCACGGAGTTGCTGTCGAAACGAGAGAACAAGATGGTTGTGCTGAAAGCGGGGCCGCCGATCTCGTTTGCCGAGGTGGCGGCGATCGCAGATGCAAGCCGCGCGGCTGGAGGGAAACTCGTGCTGCGAACGTCTGGTGAGTAATGCGGCGGTCGGGCTGAAGCTGCAGATTGTGGGTAAGTAACTGGCGTAAAAGGGGGATAGATGCGGGCTTTCTACCCCCTTCTTTCCTATTGCGAGGGGCGCGGTTCTCTCCTATGCTTTCATGAGCGAGGCGAGTGGGGTCGGGTCGCTGGCCTCTTTTCTGAAATCCATGTTTCGCCACACTGCTAGAGCGCTGCTGGTGTTGTTCGTCGGGCTAATGTTGCTGCCGATGATGCAGCCGCTGCTCGCCTCGGCTCCGGCGGCACACGAAGCCTGCGTGCGGATGGGGCATGCTTGTCACCATGCGTCGGGTGGGGATGAGACGGCGGTGCGCTCGAACGGGCAGTGTGGGCATGATTGCTGCCGCGGGTTGACGCTGCGGGCGTCGGTGGCGATGCCGCTGCAGGTTTCGATCGAGGCGCGTCCGGCGGTGATGGCGGCGGTTGTGACACGCTTTCAGAGTGCTTATTGTTTTCAGCAGAGTGTTTCCCGTCCTGCGCGAGCTCCTCCGGTAATTCCTGCCTGAGTTGTTCCTTCTGAAGTAACTTCACAAATATGACCGGGAGTGCGCGAGTCTGGCCCTGAGCGGGTCGAACATTGTACGCGTGCTATGGTCCCGTTCCCACCCTGTCGCAAAGACGCGACAAGGGTGGGGCACCCGATTTTCAGGCGGATGGCGGAGCTGATATGCGATTGCATTCTTTTGTTTTGGGGGCGCTGCTGTTGTGGGCGGCAGCGGCGAAGGCGACGATCTATGGGTCGGTGCACGGGTTGATTCATGATCCGCAGCATCGTCCGGTGGAGGGGGCGGCGGTTACGTTGCGGGCGGAGAGTTCGGAGTGGGCGAAGACCGTGGCGAGCGATCCGCGCGGGGAGTTTCGCTTTGATGCGGTGCCGCTGGGTGGGTACCGCGTGAGCGTGTCGGCCGAAGGGTTTGCGGCGCAGAACGAGGCGGTGCTGCTGCAGTCGCAACGCGATGTGGAAACACATTTCTCGCTGCAGATTGCGAAGACGCAGGCGAGTGTCGAGGTGGCGGAGAGTGCGGCGGAGGTGAATACGGAATCGGCGACGGCGGCGACCGTCATCAGCCGGGCGGAGATGCAGCGGACGCCGGGAGCGGACCAGACGAACAGTCTGGCCATGATCACGAACTATGTTCCGGGCGCGTATATGGTGCACGACCAGCTGCACGTGCGCGGGGGGCACCAGGTTTCGTGGCTGCTCGATGGGGTGCCGGTTCCGAATACGAATATTGCGTCGAACGTGGGGCCGCAGTTTGATCCGAAAGACATGGATTACCTCGAAGTGCAGCGCGGCGGGTTTTCGGCGGAGTATGGCGACCGGGCCTACGGCGTGTTCAACGTGGTAACGCGGTCGGGGTTTGAGCGCAACCGCGAAGGGGAGTTCGTGGGGAGCTATGGAAATTTCAATACTACGAACGACCAACTCAGCCTGGGGAGCCACACGGAAAATCTGGCGTGGTACGGGAGCTTTTCCGGATACCGGTCCGATCTTGGACTGCAAACGCCTGTGCCGGAGGTGATCCACGACCAGACGGCGGGGCTGAGCGGGTTCGGCTCGCTAATCTATAACCGGACGCCGTCGGATCAGCTGAGATTTCTGGCCTCGGTGCGCGGGGACCACTATCGGATCCCGAACACGCAGGAGCAGCAGGGGTGCGTGACGGATTGCGCGCGGGATGTGGAAGATGAACGGGACACGTTCTTGAATTTCTCGTGGTTGCATACGGCGGCGCCGGGGGTGCTGCTTACGGTGTCACCGTTCTTCCATTTCAACCGCGCGAACTACATTGGCGCGGCGGCGGATCCGATCCAGGCGCTGGATGATCGTGGTTCGAGCTATGCGGGCGGGGTGGTGCAGGCGGCGATCACGCAGGGGAAGCACAATGCGCACTTCGGGATTCAGGGCTTCGCTCAGCATGACAGCCAGTTTTTCTCGCTGCTCCAGAGTTCCTCGACCAGCAAGGTTACAGAGCGCGATGTTGTCTGGGGGAGCCTGGCGTCGCTCTACGCAGAAGACCAATACAAGGTGCTGCCTTGGCTCACGCTGAATGGAGGCGTGCGGCTGACTCGCTTCTCGGGCGGGCAGGTGGAGAACATTGCGGACCCGCGGGTGGGGGCGGCGATTCGTGTTCCGAAACTGGGCTGGGTGCTGCGCGGGTTTTTCGGGCGCTACTATCAGGCGCCGCCGCTGCTGAGCATCACCGGGCCGCTGCTGGCGGAAGCGGTGAATTCGGGAGTTGGTTTTCTTCCTCTGCACGGGGAGCGCGACCAGCAGATCAACTATGGTCTGACGGTGCCATTGCGGGGATGGGTGCTGGACGTGGACTACTTCCGCACCAACGCGAAGAACTTCTTCGACCATGATGCGCTGCTGAATTCGAATATTTTTATTCCGCTGACGATCCAGAACGCGCGCATCAAGGGCGCGGAGGTGACGCTGCGCGGGCCGCAGGTGGCGCACCGGTTCAGTGTGCATGCGGCCTGGGCGCACCAGTTCGCGCAAGGACGTGGCGGGGTGACTGGAGGGTTGACGGACTTTTCGCCGCCGCCGGACAACAACTATTTCTTCCTCGACCACGACCAGCGCGACACGGTGAGCTTCGGCGTGGACGGGCGGCTGCCGTGGCGCAGTTGGGCGGCTGCGAATGTGGCGGTGGGGACCGGCTTTCTCAACGGCGACGGAATGACGGCGCCCACGCACATGGGAGCGCACGCCGCGTTCGATCTGTCCTGTGGAAAGACGGTGGGCGAGAACTGGTCGCTGGGAGTGACGGCGACGAATCTCGGGAACGGGCGCTACCAGCTGGATAACTCGAATACGTTTGGTGGGACGCACTGGAATTATGGGCGACAGGTGTATGGGCAGGTGAAGTATCGGTTCCGGTTCTAGGCGGCTGTCACCTTTCAGAGCACGTAGGGTGACGACCGGTTTCCTTCTGTCCGCGATGATTGTCGTGCTGAGCGGAAGTTCCCTAGCATCGGGCAGGCTCGTCGAGGGTAGGGATTCCTCGCTGCGCTCGGAATGACAACTGAGTAGGGATTGGTTACCTGGCAGCACTCCGGTAACTGCTGGCCTTTTTGCGCAAGATTCAGGTTCGCTTGCGTTCTTCTCTCAGAGCGGGCGAAGATGAACAGCTCGCCGGGAGAACTAGGGGACACTATGTTGCGCCTTCGTTTATTGCTTTGCTGCGGCTGGTTGATGCTGATGACGGCCGCTTTTGCGGAACAGAACACTACGGTGCAGGGGTCGGAACCTGCGCTCACGATTTACAACAACAACTTTTTTGTGGCGCGGGAGCGGCTGACGCTTGATCTGACGAGCGGGGTCAATCACGTGCTGTTTACGGGGATGACGTCGCATCTGGAACCGGATTCGGTGATTCTGCGCGATTTGTCGGGGCGGCAGCTGCAGATTCTGGAACAGAGCTACCGGAATGACCCGATCTCGCAGGAGCTGCTGCTCTCGTTTTATGAGGGGAAGACGATTGAATTTCTCGCGGGGCAGAAGCCGGATGGGACGCCTAATCTGATCACGGGCAAGATCATTCGCAGCGGGTACGTGGCGGGGTCGTACAACCCGAACTATGGATATCAGCCGGGCGGCGGGGGGCAGCCGATCATCGAAGTGGATGGGATTTTGCGCTTTGGGTTGCCGGGACAGCCTTTGTTTCCGGCGCTAACGGCGGATTCGATCCTGAAGCCGACTTTGGGGTGGATGCTGCAGAGCCAGAGCACGGGGAAGTCTGAGGGCGAGATCTCTTACGTCAGCGGCGGGATGAACTGGCAGGCGGATTACAACCTGGTGGTTTCGGACGGGCCGAAGAAGAGCGAGTTCAACAAACTCGACGTGGTGGGCTGGATCACCATGCGCAACCAGAGCGGCAAGACGTTTGAGAATGCCACCATCAAGCTGATGGCGGGCGATGTGAGCAAGATCCAGGAACAGAACGTGGTGGGACGGATGTACCGGGCGGAAGCGAAGGCCATGGATGTAGCGGCGGGAGCGCCGGTGGTGACGGAGAAGGCGTTCGACGAATTTCATCTCTACACGCTGCAGCATCAGACGACGCTGCGCGATCAGGAGACGAAGCAGGTGGAGTTTGTGCGGGCGACCGATATCCAGTCACAGCGTCTGTATGTGTACGACGGGGCGCAGGTGGCGAACTACGGCTACTACTCGCCGGAGCAGATTCGCGAGGATGCGAGTTACGGGACGGCGTCGAATCCGAAGGTGTGGGTGATGCAGGAGTTTAAGAACTCGGAGCAGAACAACCTGGGGATTCCGTTGCCTAAGGGACGGCTGCGCTTTTACCGGCGCGACACGGACGGGCATCTCGAGTTCGTGGGCGAGAATACGATTGACCACACGCCGAAGGATGAGACGATCCGGGTGTATACGGGGAACGCGTTTGACATCAAAGGTGAGCGTAAGCGCACGAACTTCCGGGTGGATTCGAATCATCACTGGATGGATGAGTCGTTCGAGATTCGGGTGCGGAATCACAAGAAAGAAGCCGTGACGGTGCGGGTGGTGGAGCATTTGTACCGGTGGACGAACTGGAATTTGAGCGAGAAATCACACGAGTACCGGAAGAAAGACGCGCAGACGATTGAGTTTCCGGTGCCGGTGGGGCCGGATGGGGAGCAGGTGGTGACGTATACGGCGCATTACAGCTGGTAAAGAAGCGATGTCAGGCTGACCCGGGACAAGAGTCCCGGGTTTTGTTTGGTCGAAGGGACTACGGCCGAGGCGAGGGAACTTCAATTCCGCGGATCACGCAGATCTCGCGGATTGTTTGGGTGCCGGTTTGAACTAGAGCACGCGCAGAACCACCAGCGTCATGTCGTCGTGTTGCGGGGCGCTTTGGGTGAAGGCGTCGGTGGCGGCGAGGATGTGGCGGATGATGTCGGAGGCGGGGAGCGCGCTTCCCTTTTTGACGGCTTCGATCAAGTGATCCTCGCCAAATTCCTCATCCTGCGCGGTGAGAGCTTCGGAGATGCCGTCGGTGAAGGCTACCAGGATGTCGCCGGCGGTTAGGGCGACGGTTGCCTGCTCATAGACGAAATCTTCCAGGAGGCCGACGACGGTGCCTCCGACCTCGAGACGAATCAACTCTAATTCATTGCCGCGTTGGCGGAAGAGCATGGGCGGGTTGTGTCCGGCGTTGACATAGGTGAGGCGGCGATCGGCGGGGTTGTAGACGGCGTAGAAGAACGTGGCGTAGCGGTTGGAGGAGGAGGCTTCGTAAACGAGGCGGTTCACGTTGCGGATGAGGCCGGCGAGGTCGTCGCCCACCCCCGCGGCCTGGCTGCGTAAGGACGCCTGCAGGCTGGCCATAAGGAGGGCGGCGGCAATTCCCTTGCCGGAGACGTCGCCCACGGCAACGCCGAGTTTGCCTTGCGGCAGCGCGAGGAAATCGTAGTAGTCGCCCGCGACCCCCAGGGCGGGTCGGCAGAAGCCGGAGCAGTCGAGGCCGGCGATAGCGGGGACTTTCTGCGGGAAGAGGCGCTCCTGCACTTCGCGGGCGATTTCGACTTCGCGGTAGAGCTTTTCGCGCTGGGCGATTTCGACGGCGATCTCGCTCGTGAGGCGGGCATTTTCGAGGGCGAGGCCGGTTTGCGCGGCGACCGATTTCAGGAGGCGCACATCGGTGCCAGTGTACGGCTCTTCGGAGAGCTTTTGGCCGAGGGTGATGAAACCGAGCAGCTTCTCGCGGACGGAGATCGGCAGCAGGAGTTCCGCGTGGAGGTCGGAGAGCTTCTGGCGCTCTTCTTCGGTGACATCGGAGTAGACCCAGGATTCGGGATCGTCGAAGTAGACGCGGGCGGGCTCGCGCTTCTGTTGCAGAACTCTGACAGTGGCGGTGCCGGAGGAAAACGAGACTTGCGGCGTGGGGCTGTATCCGAGGGCGTAGGCGGGTTGAAAGGGCTGGCCGCCGAGCAGGACGGCGACGCGGGGAACGTGGAGGGCGTCGGAGATGCGGCGGGTGACGGTTTCGAGGAGGCGAGGGGTTTCGATGATGGAACGGACTTCGTCGCTCAGCTCGCTGAGGACTTGCTCGGTGTTGTAGGCGTCGCGGAAGAAGCGGCGGTCGAGCCAGAGCTTGAGGCGCTGGGCAACGCGGCTGAGGACGACGGCAGCGAGTACGGCCAGCGCCATCAAAGTAATTTTTTGCGGCCGGTTGCGCCCGGGCTCGGCCGCGAGCCAGAGCGTCGTTAGGACGGCTGCCGTAATGGCCAACGCTTGCATGACGCGTACGCCGCCCGTGGCGAGGGCGTACTTCAGGCCCTGGCGAACGACCACGCGGACATCGAGGGCGCGGTGGACCACGATCACGTACGCCAGCGTTAGCGGAAACAGCAGGAGCAGACTCAAGGCAGGCAGAAAAACCCAGAGGGGGACGGCGCTCTCCAAAAAGCCGCCGTTACCGCGGAAAAAGGCAATCAGACTGATGATGAAGCACGGTGTGAGGCTGACGGACGCGCCCCAATAAAGCAGGCGCAGGCGGCGCTTGTTGTCAGCCGTGGCGGTGGTGAACCCTTTGATCGAGAGTGAGAAAAAGAAATACCCCACCATGCAGTAAAAGACGATCCCGGTGGGACGATCGAGCGGAGTCGTCTTCACATTCAGCGCGGTCACCGAAGCGAAATGGTTGAGGTCGCCCACGGAGATGATGAGACCAAGAACAGTTTCCACCAGCGCAATGGTGATGGCGGACCACTTCACCCATTTCCACCAGGCTCTCCGGTCATAGCGGGGCGGGCTCGGAAAGTAGTGCCCGAAAAGAAACATCCAGATTGGCCACGTGGCCGCGGTCACGGTGCGGTACGCCATGGCGAACGTACGCACCCACGCGGGCAGGAGCGCGACTTCCATGCCGACGAGAGTGCCGAAACTCAGCAGCAGGGCCAGCAACAGCCACGCCAGCGGGTCGCGCGGGCGCACCGCGGCCACAAGGAAACCCAGAATCGAACAGGTGGCCGGCGTGAAGATGAACAGCACGGCCAGCGCCAGGTTCAGGCTGAGAGACATGCCGCCGGTGAGTCCAACACCACGCGCGACCAGTGGAATCGTCACCGTGCGGTCGGGCGAGCCTGGCTGTTGTGCGCGCACGACGACAGGAAGGCTGTCGCCGGCGCGGCGGCGCGCCAGCTCCTCCCCCAGGACCGCCGACCCAGTGTACGGACGGCTGTCGACAGATACCAGGACGTCGCCGATGTGGATGCCAGCTGCTGCGGCCCGGCTGTCCACTTCACGAATCTCGGCAGAAGCTGTTTTGGGGAAGATCGGCGGAACTACGACGCGGTCGGGATGCACCAGGCGCACGAAGCCGTGATGGAACACCTGCCCCTGGTAGACCGCGGTCGGCACGAAGAGAAGGAGGAGCAGGACGTATTGGAGATGCGCGCGCTTCACCGTGGGAAGGATTCTAAGCTACTGTGTCCCAGGGCGCCGGATAGAAACGGTGGAAGGCCACAAACAGCAGCGCGATCAGCAAGAACACCAGAGCACTGCCCTCCGGGCCGACGCTGCCGCCGGTGAGCCAGGACGGGCCGTGGAAGGAAGAGCCGAGGAGGTGGCCGGGGGACGTGGAGCCGCTGTCGGGGACGCCGTAGAGGTAGCTCTCGCCCCAGTCCCAGGAGGCGTGGAAACCGACCGCGAACCAGAGGTTGCCGGTGCGGCGGAGGGTGAAGCAGAAGAAGAGGCCGATGAGCGCGGCGGCCACTGCGCCGGCGGGGTTTTCGCCCTTGTTTCCGATGTGGACGGCGCCGAAGGCGACAGAGAGGATGAGCGCGGACCACCAGAAGCCGATGCCGCGACTGAGGGAGAACAGGGCGGGACCGCGGAAGAAAAATTCTTCGAAGAAGCCGACCAACAGGAAAACCATGGCCCAGAAGACAGCGAACTTCAACGCGCGCAGGCCGTGCTCGACGGGACTGCCGAAGTAGAAGGCGGAGGCGCCGCGCATCACGAGCAGCAGGACGGTGAGGGCGGCGATGCCCCAGATCACGCCTTGCCAGAAAGTCTTGCCGAAGGCGCTACTGACGGGAAGGCCGTAGGCGCCGAAGGGACGTTTCTCAATGCTGCCAAGGAGAAGCGCGGCGACGAAGATCACGGTGACGAGGAATAGGTAGCCAACGACAGTCGACCAGGCGGTGTAGCGCAGGGGACGCGCGACGTGGCGCACGAGCGGTTGCATGATGAAGATCATGACCGCGCACATCACAAGGTAGAGAGCGAGGCTCCATCCGGAACGGAGGCCGTCGGACCCGAGGAAGATTCTGGATCCGAGGGATGGCGGCGGGGGGCTGCTTGGTGGGATCTCGGGAATGTTCGGGGGCTCGGCCTGAAAATTCATGGGCAGACATGATAAAACACTCGGTCCTGTTTCCATGACCAAAGTTCCGAATGACGCGTTCTTCTCGCGGCCCCGGCTACTGGCGGGAGGATTGCTGTTGCTGTTTCTGGCGCAATGCGTTTGGCTGACGCGGGCGGAGTTGCGCGTTGGGCAGCCGGCGGCGGGTGAGGAATTGCGCATTCGTGAAGGGTTGGCGCAGTGGAAGGGGAAGAAGATTGCCGGCGCTCCGATGGACGGGCCGGAAACCGTTGGCCCACCCCCCGCTGACGCGGAAGGGTGGGGCACCCGGGCCTCTTTCGATGTGCACCATGGGCCGGTGTGGTATCTGTTCACGGCGACGCCGCTCGTGTTCTGGCCGGCTCCGCTGGACGGGTCGAGTTATCGCTATTGGGGATGGCTGGAGCGCGTGCCTTACCTGCTGGCGGGTGTTCTGCTGGGGGCTTCGCTGTGGTATGTGACGCATCGGCTGTTTGGCAACGCGGGGGGTTACATAGCGCTGATGCTTTACTGCTTTTCGCCGGCGATGATTCGCGCTTGCGCGTTGGCGGGGACGGAGCCGGAGATCGTGGCGCCGTGGGGAGCGTTTGGGGCGGTGTACACGGCGGTGGCGGTGGCGCATACGCTGTATGCTCCGCGCGAGGTGGTGCTGTGGAACTGGCGACGGATTGTGTTGCTGGGAGTTTCGTTGTTTCTGGCGGTGGGCACGCAGTTTTCGCTGGCGGTGCTGGCGCCCCTGACGCTAGGGTTGCTGCTATATCTGGCTCCGGAGCGGCGAAGGGCGGCGTTCTCGATTTGGATCGCGGGGTGCGCGGTGGCAGTGGCGCTGCTGTTTGGGTCGTACTTTCTGCACGGGCGAGTGTTCTTCGCGAGCCTGCGTCATGCCCGGTGGATTGAGGCGACGGCGGGTGGACTCGGGATGACGGGAAATTACCTGCGGGTGTTGCACACATTGAGCGGAGCGTCGCCCGCTTTTCTGCTGGCGCTGCCTTTCACGCTGGCGACGTATGGGATCTGGCGGCGGGCGCGGTATTTCGGAAATACGGCGCCATTGCTCGTGGCGGGGGTTTGCATCCTGCTGGGACTGGCGGCGCCACATTATCCGGGACAGGGATTTCTCTTGGTGGCGGCTCCTTTTTTGTTCAGTTTTGTGGGGGGAGTGTTTGCCGATCTGCTGGAAACGCGGTTCGGCGCGGTGGTGCGGGCGGGACTTTTCGGCTTGCTAGGGGCCAATGCGCTGTGGAACCTGGTGGCGCTGGGGCGGTTGTAAGCTGCTGGTGGCAAGGGTTTTGCGGCGACAGGGTGGTCGCGAACCGCGTTCGCAGCCCGGGCGCGAGGACCCTTCGGTCGCTTCGCTCTCAAGGGCAGGCTGCCCGGGCCCCCACGACTTTCGGCAACCCCGATATCTTGCGCAACATCTGATAGGAGGGAGCGTTCTCTTCCCAGGAGGCGTATCTTGTCTCCCAGACGCTGCCCTTCGGAGGCCCGGTATGACGGCCATTTCGCGGTATAATCCGATTGTGAGGCGCACGTTCCCAGCCTCGGTTGTTCTCTTCGCGGTCGCTCTTTCCGTGTCGGCGGTCGCTCAGGCGAACGGTGTGCCGGCATCGATCATGTCGTTCGGTCCGGGGCGCGGAATGGCGCCGGGGGTTCCTGCGAGCATCACTTCCCTTGGACCGTTTGGCTACACGCCGCATTGGAATATCCAGCCGTTGTTTCCGACGCGCCCGATTCACCATCCGCCGCATCATCCTACGGGTGGAGGGCGGAACGGGAATCTGCCTTTTTACGGGGGCTTACCCTATTACTGGGGTGGCGGCTATTATCCGCCCACGATTGTGGAGCCGGCTGAGGACACGAGCGAGCAGGCTGCCGAAGATGATTACCGCTGCGGGCCGACGATCTTCGATCGGCGTGGGCCTCGTTGCCGCGACGCGGAGCGTACTGAAGTGGTTGTGAAAGACCCGGGGCCTGCGCATCCGAGAGTAGATGCGCCTCCTCCACCGGAACCGGCAGTGCAGCCGAAGACGGTGCTCATCTATCGGGATGGACACAAGGAAGAAGTGCAGAACTACGCCATCGTGGGTGAGAACCTGATTGATCTAGGCGAGACGCGGCGGAAGATTGCGCTGACGGCGTTGGATGTGCCGGCGACTGTCAAAGCGAACGACGAACGCGGCACCGATTTCACCCTCCCGGTATCACAAAAGGCACACTAAGCTTGCGCCTTTCCACAGGCCCAGAGGCTTCGTGTCTGGTATAATTGTGGGCAGTTCCCAGGTCACTAACTTCCTGTAAATGCAAGGATTTACGGCAATTTCGCGCGGCAAATCGCAAACTGCGACACTTGGTTTTTCGGATGCGAGTTGCGCGAGGTTTGTGGTGTGCTCGGCGTGAGTTGTTGGGTCGGCTGAAGTGCATAGATCCTTCGCTTCGCTCAGGATGACAGAGGGGTAGAGGGTTCATGCCCGACGATAAAGATCAGGATCCGAATCGGCAGCTTCCGTTAGGCGGTGGCGCCGGTGGGCCGGGCGCTGCCAACATTGTGCCCATCAACATTGAAGAGGAGATGCGCCGGTCGTATCTCGACTATTCGATGTCGGTGATTATTGGGCGCGCGCTGCCCGATGTGCGCGATGGGTTGAAGCCGGTGCATCGGCGAATTCTTTATGCCATGCACGACATGGGACTGCTGCACAACCGCAAGCACGTGAAGTGCGCCAAGGTGGTGGGCGAGTGCTTGGGGAAATATCATCCGCACGGTGACAGTGCTTTGTACGATGCGCTGGTGCGTTTGGCGCAGCCGTTCTCCCTGCGCTATCCGTTGATTGATGGGCAGGGCAATTTCGGGTCGGTAGATGGCGACCCGGCGGCGGCTTACCGGTACACGGAAGCCCGGTTGACGGCGATTGCGGAAGAGTTGCTCACCGACATTGAGAAAGAAACAGTGGATTTTGCCGAGAACTTCGACAGCACGACGGTGGAGCCGTCGGTTTTGCCGACGCGGGTGCCGAACCTGCTGGTGAACGGGTCGAACGGGATCGCGGTGGGGATGGCGACGAACATTCCGCCGCACAACCTGACGGAAATCGTGGATGCGACGATCGCGCTGGTGAGCAATCCGGCGACGTCGCTCGCGGAAATTCTGAAAATCGTGAAGGGGCCGGACTTCCCGACGTACGGGATCATTCACGGGCGGGCGGGGATTGCGGAGGCTTACAAGAACGGCCGCGGGCGGTTCATTATGCGGGCCAAGGCGGCGATCGAGAACCTGACGCGCGACAAGCAGGCGATTATCGTGACCGAGATTCCCTACCAGGTGAACAAGGCGCGGCTGATTGAGCGCATTGCGGACCTGGTGAACGACAAGGCGATCGACGACATTTCCGACATTCGCGACGAATCGGATCGCGACGGCATGCGCATCGTTTTGGAATTGAAACGAGGGGCGGAGCCACAGATCGTCCTGAACCAGCTCTTCAAGCACACCGCGATGCAGGAGAGCTTCAGTATGATTTTTCTGGCGGTGGTCAACGGTCAGCCCAGGGAAATGGGGCTGATCGAGGCCATTCAGCACTTCATCAATCACCGGGTGGAAGTGGTGCGGCGGCGCACGGTGTACCTGCTGACCAAGGCGCGCGAGCGGGAGCACATTCTCGAGGGCTACCAGATTGCGCTCGACCACCTGGACAACGTGATTGCGATCATTCGCGGCAGCGCGAACCGGTTGGATGCGCGCGACAACCTGGTGGCGTATTTTGCCGGGAAGAAGATTGATATCAACACCACGGGACGGGCGCCGAAGCTTGATCCCGAAAAGCCTTTCACCGCGAAACAGGCGGAGGCCATCCTCGAACTGCAGTTGCACCGCCTGACCAAGCTCTCGATTGACGAGATCATCAAGGAACTGACGGAAGTGCGGGAGCGCATCTCGGAGTATGAATCGATTCTGAACTCGGAGAAGAAGCTGCGTGGCGTGATTGTGAAGGAGCTGGAGGAAATCAAGAAAGAGTACGGCGACGAGCGGCGCACGGTGATTGAAGACGAGGCCGCCGAGATTATGCTGGAAGACCTGATCGCCGACGAGCAGGTGGCGGTGACGGTAAGCCACTCCGGCTACATGAAGCGGACGCCGATCTCGACCTACCGCATGCAGCGGCGCGGCGGGACGGGGCGCACGGGGATGAAGACGCGCGACGAGGATTTTGTTGAGCATCTGTTCGTCGCATCGACACACGCCTACATTCTCATCTTCACTAACACCGGCCGCGTTTACTGGCTGAAGGTGTATGAGATTCCAGACATCAGCGCGGCGGGCAGAGGCAAGCACATCGGCAACCTGGTGGGCTTGCAGGCAGGCGAGACGGTGCGTACGCTGCTGGTGGTGCGCAACCTGGAGGAAGAAGGCAAGTACGTCTTTTTCGCAACCCGGAACGGCACGGTGAAGAAGACGGAGCTGAAAGACTTCTCGCATGTGATGTCGCGCGGGATCATCGCGATTGGGATTGAGGCTGGGGATGAACTTGTGGCTGCGGAACTGACCGACGGGAGCCAGATCATTTTCCTCGCTTCGCACGACGGGCAGGCGGTTCGCTTTGAGGAGGACGATGTCCGGTCCATGGGGCGCCCGGCTTATGGTGTCCGTGGCATGAACCTCGGGAAGGGCGACTACATTGTCGGTATGGCGACCACGACGAAGCCGGGGGCAGCGGTGCCGGAGAAGAAGTCGGACGATGGGGTCATACTGCCGCGGAAAGGCACGTTGATTCTGTCGGTGACCGAAAATGGCTATGGCAAGCGTACTCCGGCCGATGACTATCGGCTGATCGGGCGCGGCGGCAAGGGTGTGATCAACGTGAAGACAACGGAGCGCAACGGCAAGGTGGTCAGCATCTCGCAGGTGGCAGAAGACTCGGAGGTGATGATCATCAGCCAGTACGGCAAGATCATCCGGACGGAGAGCAAGCAGATCCGCGAGTGCGGAAGGTCGTCGCAGGGGGTGCGGTTACTGCATCTTGAGCCGGGCGATAAGGTGGCGGCGACGTCGGTCATCCCGCCGGAGGAGATCAACGGGAACGGAAATGGTGAGCCGACGCTGTTGCAGTAGGGGCGATACGGTTGGGCCAGAACCCAGGATACTACTTGGTTTCTGCCAAGTTGTATCGTGCAATCGAGCGAAGAGAATTTCTGTCGATGACATCGACACTTGCTTGCTCTATTCTGGAACTGGGCGGAGGTTGCGATGAAGGCCGCAGTCAGCGAAATGATGGAAGCCCCAGTTTACGGGGTTCTGGAAGCGGCGCAGTACTTGAGGGTACCGCATAACACTCTGGTCTACTGGGTTAAAGGCGGCGGGAACGTCCCTCCTCTTGTGCGACTGGCCCGCAGTAGCCCTCCACGCCTCTCATTCATGAATCTCATTGAGTGCCATATGCTAAGCAGCATACGGGCGATCTACCACGTGCGAATTCCACGAGTTCGCCGGGCGTTGAAGACACTGGGTCAGTACGTCCAGCACAAGCATCCCCTCGTGGAACAAGTGTTTCTGACCAATCGCAGCGATCTCTTCATTGAGCACTTGGGGGACTTAGTCAATCTCTCGCGTGGCGGGCAGATGCCGTTTCGTAATATGTTCGATCTTTATTTGGAGCGGGTTGAACGCGATGCGAACGGCTCATTCAGGTTTTACCCGTTTGTAATGGAGCGCAAGTCAACGGAACCAAAGCTTATCCAAATTAGCCCAGCTGTGGGATTTGGCAAGCCTGTCATCGCGGGCACAGGAATATCAACGGCGGTGGTGGTTTCCAGATTCAACGCTCGAGAATCTGTCCCAGAGCTCGCCACCGAGTATGGCGTCACGCCACAGCAAATCGAAGAAGCAATCCGCTGGGAGCAGCGAACGGCGGCTATCGCCGCCTGAAGACTTCGTCATCTATCTGGACGAGAACCTTCACAACTGTAAACCCATCTTGGTGCACTTGAGCAACATCACGTCAAGTAGCGCCACGGCGCTCACTTCAATCCCGGGACGGAGGATGCCGTCTGGCTTCCCTTTGTGGGGCAACGAGGATGGGTGGTGCTGACCAAGGACAAACGGATTCGCTTCAATGAACTAGAGAAAGGCGCGATCCTACGGAATCACGTGAGGGAGTTCTATTTTTCGTCTGGGAACAGTAGCGGCACTGAAATGGCTGAAATATTGATTACTGCATTACCTGGCATGTTCAAGCTGTTCAGAGAGCACGAGCCTCCGTTTGTCGCAAGCATTACAAGATCCGGTGCGGTGAATCTCAGGCTGGAGTAGCAACCTGTTTCAGCGCAACTTTCTGCGCCACGAACCCGCCGATCGCAATCTAAGAACGTATGTTTCTTACTAAGGTTTCGCTCGCCGACAAGTTTGCCCGCTTCTCTGAGCAGTGGTCGCCCAAGATTGCCGGAGAAATCAACGATTCGTACGTCAAGCTGGTGAAATTCCAGGGGGATTTTGTGTGGCATCACCATGATCATGAGGATGAGATGTTTCTGGTGATCAAGGGACGGATGCTGATGGGGCTGCGCGATCCCGAGGAGCGGGTGATTGAAGTGAATGCGGGGGAGTTCATCATTATTCCGAAGGGTGTGGAGCACCGGCCGAGCGCGCCGGAAGAGACGCAGGTTGTTTTGCTTGAGCCGAAGACGACGCTGAATACGGGGAATGTGCGCGACGAGCGGACGCGGGAGAAGTTGGAGCGGATTTAAGTGGGGGCGGCGTCGACCGTTCCGTGCTTCCGGGGTTGTACGATAGGGCGGTGCATCTTCTAGCGCAGCGCGTGCTGGATTTCGTTCGGCGGCAGAAGTTGCTGCGGGCGGGAGACCGGGTGGGGACGGCGGTTTCGGGCGGCGTGGAC
>Ga0075014_100000194_pt1 | contig 17735 bp, 17 predicted proteins | sample AleBraG_ABR_2014_FD_71472 | JGI IMG/M metagenome (GOLD analysis project Ga0075014, IMG submission 71472) | Freshwater sediment microbial communities in response to fracking from Pennsylvania, USA - Alex Branch Run_MetaG_ABR_2014 | ecosystem: Environmental > Aquatic > Freshwater > Creek >... | reverse complement strand
GGATATCGCGCAGTGAACGGCGTCCGTTTTCACCTCACCATGAAATCGTCCACCGAAGAAAGCACGCGCCTGATGGCGGCGATGCTGCAACAGCAACTACGTCAGGTGGGAATCGCGCTCGATATTCGCACCTTTGAATTCGCTACCTTTTTCTCCGACGTGACCCACGGCCTGTTCCAGCTCTATTCCTTGCGCTGGATCGGGGGCAACGAAGACCCCGACATCTTCGAATACATTTTCCACTCTTCCAAGTTTCCTCCCAACGGCGCCAACCGCGGACACTTCGCCGATCCGCGAATCGACGCGCTGGTCGATCAAGCCCGCCACGAACTCGACCAAAACACTCGCAAACAGCTTTACGCGGAGATCCAGCGCACCCTGGCCGACGAACTGCCATACATCAATCTCTGGTATTTCGACAACGTGCTGGTGCACTCCAGGCGGGTACGCAACCTCACGCTAAATTCTTCCGGCAACTACGATTTTCTGAAAACGGCAGAGCTGGTCGTTGGTCGTTGATCATTGCCGGCAGCGAATGCCTAGCGACTAGCGACCGACGACTGACGACCAGTCAGTGTTACCATCGAAACATAATCTTCCACCATGCATATTCTCTTCATCGGCGACATTTTCGGGCGTCCCGGACGAAACATCGTCAAAAATCGTCTGCCCGGCCTGGTGAAAGATCACGCCATTGATCTCGTCATCGCCAACGGAGAAAACTCCGCTGGCGGCTTCGGCATCACCGGAGCCTTGGCGGAAGACCTGTTCGAGCTGGGCATCGATGTCATCACTACCGGCAACCACATCTGGGACAAGCGGGAAATCATCGACTACTTTCAGAGCGCCGATGGCAACCAGCACAGTCCGGCCCGTCGCCTGCTGCGCCCGGCGAATTATGCGCCTGACATGCCGGGCTGGGGCGTGTATGAGGGCGGCAAGAATGGTGTTCCTTACGCCGTGATCAATCTTCAGGGCCGCGTGTTCATGGCCGCCAACGACGACCCGTTTCGCGTTGCCGATCAATTGTTGAAAGAGATCAAGGCCAAAGTAATCTTCGTCGATCTGCACGCCGAAGCCACATCCGAAAAACTTGCCATGGGCTGGTATCTCGATGGCCGGGTCACAGCCCTGGTCGGCACCCACACCCATATTCCAACCGCCGACGAGCGCGTCATGCCCGGCGGCACTGCCTACATCACCGACGTCGGCATGACCGGACCCTACGACAGCGTGATCGGTGTGCAAAAAGAAATGATCATCGCCCGTTTCCTGAATAACATGCCCGCACGCTTCGAAGCCGCCACAGGTGACGTTCGCCTCTGCGCCGTAGTCGTGGATTGCGATGAGGCAACCGGCCACTCCCGCAAGATCGAAAGACTAATGCAGGCCTAAAACCCTGTCATCCTGCGCGATCCCTCCTCTCCGCTCGCGAAGAGGAGGGTGAGTCGAAGGACCCCTACAATCTGCTCAACCCCCAAGTTCATGTAAAGCTGCATTGCGCTGTCCCAAGAGTCGTTCCCAAACCCCGCGCTTAGAACGTGCGCTACTTCTTCAACAGTTTCTCCAATTGCTCCCGGTTGCGCGCGGGAAGATAGCGCAACCCGGCCCGCGCCAGAGCCACGTACACGTCCCTCGCCTCTGGAATCCTCTTCAACTCCTTCAGATGCTGTCTCACCACCTGCGCATCCCCGCGCACAATCGGCCCACTAAACGCTCCCGCCGGACCAAGCTTGGCATAGTTAGCCAAAGTCTGACACGCGATCGGGAGCATCTTTCTACGGGCCTCGGCAGCTGAAAACCCCGCCGCGCGCGCGACTTTTTCCCCGGTCACCAGGAATGCAATCAACAACGGCGACGTAAACGCTCCCCACGCGTGGTAAGCCATCTTCCTGCTCCTGGAGATGGGGAATGCCTCTGCGCCCAGGTCCCGCACGATCCTGCGGGCCACCCGCACGGCTGCCGGATCGCCTTCCAACGCGAAAGGGACACCTTTGAGCGGAGCAACCGATCCCCGCACAAATGTCATCAGCGGATGTACCGAAGCGACCGATGCACCGCGAAGCCGCAGCACGCGCAGTTCGTCGCTCGCCAATGCGCCGCTGGAGTGCAGCGCAGTCTTGCCTCTCCAGTCCACCACTGACGCGAGTTGCCGCGCCGTCCCCGCAATCTCGCGGTCGGGCACGCAGAACCACACCAGGTCCCCGTCAAGGTGTTCCCCTGCCGCAGCCACCTTGGCATGCACCAGTTTGGCGAGTGCGCGGGCTTTCCGGCGAGATGCACCGCTGTTTCCGGAGATGATTTCGCTGATACGGTAACCCGCCCGCCTCAGCTCCCGAGCCAGCGTACTCCCCAGCCTTCCCGGCCCCACAATCGCGATGCGCGGCTTGAATGCCATCGCCGCAGCATAGCATTTCCCTTCGCAACAAAAATGTGGTCGCGGGCGACTCGCCCGCGCGGCAGCGCCACCTGCTTTATAGTACTTCCCATGCCCAAATCGTCCCCTAAGAAAGCCCGCACCGCCAACGCTCGCGTGCTCTCCTCACGCGAGGTCTACCACGGACCCGCGTTCCGCGTCACTGCTGACCAGGTTCTCGAACCCAGCGGCGTGCGCGCCCGGCGCGACATTGTGCACCACTCCGGCTCGGTGGTGATCCTCGCGGTTGAAGAAGGCCGATCCGAGCCCCGTGTCCTGCTTGAGCGCCAGTACCGTCATGCCGCCCGCCAAATGCTCTGGGAACTGCCCGCCGGACGGATTGACGAAGGTGAAGATGATTTGGCCGCCGCCAAACGTGAACTCCTGGAGGAGACCGGCTACACCGCGTCGCGCTGGCGACACATTCTGCACTTCTACGCCAGCCCGGGCTTTTTGGCCGAGGCCATGAATCTGTACTTCGCGCGCGGGCTGCGCTCCGGCCCGGCTCAACCCGAGGCGGATGAGGTCATCCACACTCGCATGGTGCCGCTTTCGGCCGCCGTTCGTATGGTGATGCGGGGCACTATCAAGGACGGCAAGACCATCTGTGGCATCCTCTGGCTGAGCCAGTCGAGGGAGGGTTCAAAGCCGCACCGTTAGCGGCTTTTCTGTGCCGCAATCTCTTGACAGTGCTGTTCTCTAGCAGCACAATTGCCTCAAATGCAGGGTGCGGCCTCGCATCGCAAGAGAACGTGCCCGAGGGGGCGTACGTGGAACGTTTGAAAGGTACGGTAAAGTGGTTTAACAACGCCAAGGGCTACGGTTTTATCGGACGCGACGATGGCAGCCCTGACGTGTTCGTGCATTACAGCGCGATCAACTCGGAGGGCTACAAGAGTCTTCAGGAAGGCGATCACGTAGAGTTCGAGGTCACCCAGGGACAAAAGGGCCCGCAAGCCGCCAACGTCACCAAGGCGTCCTAGGGTCAGATTGCAGCCGGCGCTTTCGGGATTACTACCGTTGTCCGACGACCCGGCTCTTGGTAGCGCCGGCGTCCCGCCGGCTGTCGCGAGGGCATTCTGCCCTCGCTCGCGCCCACAGGCAAAGTATCTCAATCGCTCCGACCTTCCCCTTCCGCCCCAACTTGTTTACTCTTTACCGCAATGGATAACAAAGCCATCGCCGGCATCCTCTATGAAACCGCCGACCTGCTCGAAATCGACGGCCAGGATTCCTTCCGCATCCGCTCCTACCGCAACGCCGCCGAAGCCATCGAGGCTCAAACCCAGCAGATCGCCGACCTGATTAGCGAACCAAAGAAAGTGCTGGCCATCCCCGGCATCGGCAAAGGCATGCTGGTGAACATGCAGGAAATGTTCAAAGAGGGCAAACTTTTGCTGCACGCCGAATTGCTCAAGAAATATCACCCCTCCATGCTCGATCTACTCAAGATCCAGGGCCTGGGCCCGAAAACCATCGCCCTCATCTGGAGCGCCTACAAAGTGAGTGATCTTGAGGGCGTGGCCAAACTGGCCCGGGAGGGAAAGCTCCGTGAGCTTCCCCGCATGGGTGAGAAGCAGGAACAGAAGCTGCTCAAGGCCATCGAAGACTATCGCCGCATCGCCGGACGCTTCCTGCTCGATGCCGCCGAACGGGAGGCCGATAAAATCATCGAGCATCTTCGCGATTATCCTGGCGTAGAAAAAATAACCCCCGCTGGCTCGCTCCGCCGCGGACGCGAGACCGTCGGCGACCTCGACATCCTGGTCACGGGCAAGGCCTGCTGCAATGACGCCGCCCGCGAAAAGCTGATCGAGCACGTCATTAAACTCCCCGGCCTCATGGAAATCATCGCTCGCGGCGACAATAAAGTCAGCTTTCGTCTACGCAGCGGCATGCAGGTGGATGTGCGCCTTCTGCCTCCCGAATCCTTCGGCGCCGCCATGCAATACTTCACCGGCTCGAAAGCCCACAATGTGGCTTTGCGTCAGCGTGCGCTGAAGATGGGTTACACCCTCAGCGAGTACAGCCTGGCCAAACTCGACACCGAAAAACCGGTCGCCGGGAAAACTGAAGAAGAAATTTATGCCAAGCTTAAGCTCGACTACATTCCTCCCGAACTGCGCGAAAACCTGGGTGAAATCGATGCCGCCGAAACCCACACGCTGCCCACGCTAATTACCCAGGTCGACCTCCAGGGCGACGTCCACATGCACACCGTCGAGACTGACGGACGCAACACGATCGACGAAATGGCCGAGGCTGCCAAAGAGCATGGCTACAAATACATGGCCATCACCGATCACTCGAAGAACCTCGCTTTTGCCAATGGCCTCGACGACAAGCGTGCGGTCGAACACATCCAGCGCATCCGCGCCGTAAACGACAGGTTCGGGGACATCAGAATTTTCGCCGGCATCGAAGTGGATATCTTGGCCGACGGCGCCCTCGATCTCTCGGACTCAGTTCTCGAGCAAATGGACATCGTCATCGCCAGCGTGCACTCGCACTTTAATCAGACCCCGGCTGAGATGACCGACCGTCTGCTCAAGGCCGTCGAGAATCCGAACACTTCGCTGCTGGGCCATCCCACCGGCCGATTGTTGCTCCGGCGCGAGGCCTATGCGTTCGACATCGACGCCGTGCTGAAGGCAGCCGCCCGAAAGAAGGTGGCCATGGAACTGAACGCCTATCCCGATCGCCTCGACCTCAACGACCGTCATCTCCGGCTGGCGAAAGAGCACGGCGTCAAAATTGTGATCAACACCGACTCCCACCACACCTCCCACATGGACAAGATTCGCTTCGGCATATTACAGGCCCGCCGCGCCTGGCTCACCAAAGAAGACGTGTTGAATACCCTGCCGGTGCAGAAGTTTGGGAGAGCTATGAAGCATGCATGGTAAAGGGTGCAGCTTCGCTCACGGGATGAAAATCTTTTCGTGTCATCCTGAGCGCAATCCGCCTCTTCGCTTGCGAAGGGGCGGATGAAGTCGAAGGACCCCTACGATCGGATCGCAGTTACTCCCTTTGTAATTTCCCCGATGTCCCCTCCCTAACAAAATGCGCATCGCTTCCAACCGCGTCGCATCTATTTCGTATGGAATTTCGACAGCTTGGCCGTTCCGGTCTGAAAGTGCCCGCACTCAGTCTTGGCACCGGCACATTTGGCGGTGGCACCGAATTCTTTCGCGCCTGGGGCTCAAGCGATGTCGCCGAAGCCACCCGCCTGGTCTCCATCTGCATGGAGGCCGGCGTTAATCTCTTCGACACGGCCGACGTTTATTCCGCCGGCCTCTCTGAGGAAATTCTTGGCAAGGCAGTCGAAGGACGCCGCCAGGATGTCCTGATCTCCACCAAGGCCAGCTTCCGCATGGGTAAGGGGCCGAACGACTTGGGATCATCGCGTCATCATTTGATTCAGGCCTGCGAAGCCAGCTTGCGGCGCCTGGGCACCGACTACATCGACATTTACCATCTTCACGGATTCGACGCGCTTACTCCCGTCGAAGAAGTTCTGAGCACGCTCAACCAGCTGATCGAGAGCGGGAAGGTGCGGTACGTGGCCTGTTCCAATTGTTCAGGCTGGCACTTGATGAAATCACTTGCCGCTTCTGACCGCTATGGCTGGCCCCGCTACGTAGGGCACCAAGTCTACTATTCGCTGATCGGAAGAGAGTACGAATGGGAACTGATGCCCCTCGGTCTTGATCAGGGAGTTGGTGCCCTGGTTTGGAGTCCGCTCGGGTGGGGCCGTTTGACGGGAAAGATTCGGCGCGGCCAACCCTTGCCCTCCGGCAGCCGCCTTCATCAGACCGCCGAGAACGGGCCACCCGTAGCTGACGAGCATTTGTACAAAGTTGTCGACGCTCTGGAGCAGGTCGCCCGGGAAACTGAAAAAAGTGTGCCGCAGGTCGCTCTGAACTGGCTCCTGCGGCGGCCCACCATTTCTACGGTCATCATCGGCGCCCGGAATGAGGAACAGTTACGTCAGAACCTGGCTGCGGAAGGATGGTCGCTCTCGCCATCGCAGATCGCGCTTCTCGATCGTGCCAGCGAACAGCAACCCATCTATCCTTATTGGCACCAGTGGCAGTTCGTCGAACGCAACCCGCTGCCCGTCCCTCACTAAACAAAATGGAGAACGGGCGTCCCCCGCGCGTCCTGCCCCTCCAGCTTCACACATGGCCCCTGCACGAGCGGGGCGCTCGCGCCCACATTTCACTTAACTGTTTTGTAAACCTCGCCGCCCTTCATCACGAACACCACTTTTTCCATCACTGTGATGTCCGCCAGCGGGTCGCCATCCACCGCGACAATATCCGCGAATTTCCCCGGTTCTAGAGTTCCAATTTCATCCGAGCGTCCTAACAACTCGGCTCCATTCACGGTCGCCGCTCGCAGCGCGTCGATCGGCGTCATGCCTCCGTTCACCAGGGCGCCGAATTTTTTCGACACAAAGTCCGCGTCGTCGTCTACGCCATAGGCGATTTTCAGATGGTGGCCAGTGCCCGCCTTGAAGGCGGGACTCTGCTCCTTGACAATAGCCACCCCCTTGGCGAAGCTGACCGGATCGCGCCCCTGGGACAGCCCTGTCTGCAGATCATGCTGAAAACAGAAAAGTGTCGGCACCAGCCAGGTGCCGTGCTGTTCCACCAGCCGCGCCCCTTCTTCATCCATTACCGAGCCATGGTCGATCGAGTCCACACCTGCGCGCACCGCCGCTTTGATTCCCTCCCCGCCTTCGGCGTGCGCCATCACTTTTTTTCCCGCACGATGCGCCACCTCGACCGCTTTTGGCCATCGGTTCTTCGCTCAATTCCTCGACCCGGTAATCGCTGAGTGGATCCATCATCCCACCGGTCGCCATCAGCTTGATCCAGTCCGCGCCATATTTGATATCGCGGCGCACCGCGCGGCTCACATCGTCGACCGTGTCAGCGATATTGGGACGCCGTGCCAACTGCTGATCGGGCGCCAGCACATCCGCGTCTCCATGTCCTCCGTTCACTGAAACAAGGTTCCCCGCGGAAACCATCCGCGGTCCCCGGATCAGCCCTCTGTCGATGCTGTTGCGTAGCGCCAGTTGTGCATATCCCGGATCGTCTTCGCCCGCATCCCGCAAGCGGTGAATCCGTGGTTCAGCCAGGTCTGGATGTTGTGCACTCCCCACAAAGCTTTTTGCCGAAGACATCCGCAATCCGGCAGCGGAGGATTGGTCCTTCTGGTTCCCCAGCACGTGTGCATGCGAATCAATCAACCCGGAACCACCGTGTATCGGGAAAGATCGATGGTTGGAATACCTGCCGGGGCCGAATCCGCAATTCGCAGAATGCGGTCCTTCGCAATCAGGATGTAAGCGTTGGTGCTCACCCGCTCGGTCCGTACATCGATCAACCGCCCGGCGCGAACCGCGGAGGTCGCCACCGGCTCCTGCTGCGCAGGCGCAAGCGCCGCCAGGACATAAAGCAGAAAACCCACGCCTGCCGCGAAACGCCACACTTTTCTTGCATCCATCCTTACCCTCCATGTGCGAGGAACCACTCAGCATACGGGGCGCCCCAGCAGGCGGCAAGAACTACGCTGGTTAGTTAGGAGTTCAGTCAGTCTTGTACATTATTATTCAAGGCGTCATCCCGAGCTTGCGAGGGATCTGGCGTGGAGCGGATCGTATGCTGAGGCCAGCATGTGGATGGCGCGCGCCTGATCCTTCGGGACTGAAGTCCCTCAGGATCACTCCGGCTTTAGGAGATGGTTCAGACAGACCGATGCGGTGCGCCCAAGCGGTTGACGCAGGAAGTTGTAGCGAAGATGTGGAGCGTCCGCTTCAGAAGCGTATAGAATTGCCGCAGCCGAGGCCCACCATGCCTGAAGACATCCCTCCGAATTCACCAAACACTCCCGCCCCGGAACCGACGACAGAGCCAGCCTCGTCTCAAATGATGGACCTTGGACCTGGTCCCGGAATCAATATCGCCGAGGAATTCGGCACCGCGAAACGCAATCTTCCGCCGGCGAAGATTGTGGCCATCGTGCTGGGGATCGCCGCCGTCCTCATCGGGATCTTTGCCTTTGTGGATCGAGCGAAACCGCAGGGCAACGGCTCTGTCGACAATATTGTAGTCGCTGAAATTCCAGACCAACATGCGGTCATGGTGGCGGTAAACATCACCCTGCACAATTCAGGCGAGAAGTCTCTGTGGATCCATGACATCAAAGCTAAGATCACGACCGAAGCGGGCGAATTCACCGATGAAGCCGCGTCTGCCGTGGACTTCGACCGTTACTTTCAGGCTTTTCCGTTGCTGAAGGAGCATTCCCTGGCGGCGATACCGCCGGAGACCAAAATCCCTCCCGGCGGCCAGGTCCAAGGTACTGTAGTGGTGACCTTTCCGGTGACGAAAGACGACTTTGACAAGCGCAAGTCCCTCAGCGTGGCCATCCAACCGTATGATCAACCGCTGCCCGTGGTGTTGACGAAATAAGGATTTCTTACTGGTGCTTCTGCAGGAACTTTCTGCGCGCCAGGTGGATGGACGCAGTAGGCTTGATATCGTCGTACTTCATACAACTGATCGAACCATCCACTTCAAGCACCGCCAGCGCAACCTCAGGCAAGCCCGAGATTCCATGCTCCCGCAACGCCTGGTGCAACTCGTCCAGGCTGACGTGCTCCCGGGCCATGTGAGCAGCGATGATCTTGCCATCGTGCACCAGCAAACTGGGCTGGCCCTGGACCATTTTTCGGAACCGCCGGTTTCCACCGGAAAGTTCTGCAATCAAGTAGTTGAGCCACAATAGGGTGGCAGCGGCGACGATACCGCCCAGGACCGACGTATCCGGACCGGTCATCGCGTTTTGTACGGCGTTGCTCAGCAGGAGGAGCAGGGTCAGATCGAAGGGCGTCATCTGCCCGACTTCGCGCTTGCCACTTAACCGCATGCCCAGCAGCACGACAGCGTAGATCACCGTCGTCCGCAACGCGATACTGATCAGGACATGACCGCCCGGATACATGGGCTCTACTGGGTCGCCGTGATCGGCGTGGGGGCACCTTTCGGCGTGCTCAGATATCCGGTTGCTTTGTTCTTGTCCACGGTCCAGACCACGAGTTCATACAGCATGCGGTCCCGTCCGCTGTAGAACTGGATGGGCTCGCTGACGTTGCGATCTTTCTTCTCGATGGTCTTGTCGTCAGAGGTGATGTTTAACGTGAACTTGCCCTTCTTCGGGTCCGTCTTCCTCAATTGCAACCCGACGGTGGAGATGGGCTGGGGCTTGGCCCCTTTGATCAGAGTGAATTCATAGTAATTGCGGTCGCCCTTGTGCTTGAGGACTTCCAGGTCTCCACGGGTGTTGGCAATCAGGCCGCTCTGCACTCCCAGGTCGCCAATCGTGCTCTGCAGCTTCGCTTTGGTAGCTTCCAGATCAGCCTTGGTCGAAGCCACATCGGTTTTCACTCCACCGACATCGGTCTTGACCCCCGCCACTTCCCCGCTGACCGCGCTGATCTGCTGCTTCTGCTGCTCCGCCAGGCGGGCTTCCGAAGCCTTCTGCTGCCGCATCAGGTCGGCGGACCGCGCCGCCATCTCTTTCTTGGTCATGCCTAATTGCGTGGCCAGGGTCTCATCGTCGGCTTCGGCGGACTGCATGCGCTTGCTCAAGTCAGCAATCTGCGCACTGCTGGCCGCCTGGTCCTTGCTCGCTTTGTCGAGACGTCCGCGCAGGTCAAAGATGAAATATAGCGATCCCGCCACGTAAATCACCGCCAGCGCCAACAGTATCCACTTGCCCGCGCTACCTTCCGACGCGACAGGAACCTCGCCCTCGTCCGCCATAAAGTCTCCTCCGCTGGTTGTATAGGAATGTTGAAGCAATTGTTGAATACGGAACGTGCAGTGTCAATTGCCAGAATGGTGCAAGCCCAAGGCTTCGCGGGACGACTTCGAAGGGAAAGGCGGCTGGCTCTAGCCAGTCTTCACCCACCTACGCCGTCCTGAATCACCGCGTTTACCGCCGGGAGGATGCCGAGATCGACATAAATGGGTCGAATCACTTTTTGGATCGCCGGCACCTGGGTAGCGAACCAGGCAGCGCCCGCGACACAACATACTCCACTCAACATCACGGTACGAGGCGCGCCGATGGCGTGAGCCAGGACGCCCGCGAGCAAGCTCCCAAAAGGCGCCATCCCCACGAAAGCCATGGCGTAGAAGCTCATCACCCGGCCACGTTTGCTATCCTCTACAATGGTTTGAATGATCGTGTTGCTGGCGGCCATCTGTTGCATCATTCCAAAACCGCACACCAACATGAGGACCAGTGACAGCAATAGCATCCGCGACATGCCAAACAAGATCAGGCCTATGCCGAGGAAGGCGGTTGCGATGGGAATCATTCTGCCCAGTCCCAGCACGCTCTTCCGCAGGGCCAGCGATATCGCCGAAACCAACGCGCCTATTCCCACAGCCCCCATCAGAAAGCCCAGCGTATGCGGACCGCCCTTCAAAATCGTTCCCGCAAAAATCGGCATGAGCACGGTAAAGGGCCAACCCATCAGGCTGACCATCGCAAACAACAGCAGAATGGTACGCACTGGCGCGAAGCCGGAGACGTACGCCCAGCCTTCTCTCAACTGAGTCAGCATGGAATCGGGAGTGCTCTTGGCTGCCACCACCGGCAATCGCATCGCCAGCAGCGACGCAATCACGGCGATGTAACTGACACCATCCATGAGGAAGCAGTAACCTTCTCCCGACACCGCAATCACCGCACCCGCCAGCGACGGGCCAACCAGTCGGGCCAGGTTGACCATCGATGAGTTCAGCGCGATTGCGTTTCCCAGGTCTTGCTTGTCTTCCACCATCTGCACCAGAAAGGCCTGCCTGGCGGGCATATCAAAGGCATTGATCAAGCCCTGGAACGCACTGAGCCCGATGATCTCCTGAATATTGATGTGCCCGGCCAGCGTGGGCACAGCCAGCGCCAGCGACTGCAGCATAGCCAGAATCTGCGTCACCACCAGGACCTGCCTTCGATCAAGACGGTCAATCCAAACCCCGGCGAATGAGGCGAAGAGAAAAGTGGGTATCTGTCCCGCGAATCCCACCACGCCGAGTAAGAAGGCCGAGCCAGTCAGTCGATAGACGAGCCAGCTTGTCGCCAGCCGCGTCATCCAGGTACCGATCAGGGAAATGCTCTGTCCGCCGAAATACAAACGGAAATTTCGGTGGCGAAGCGATCGCCAGGCGCGCGAGATGCCCGGCTTGCTGACCGGCGGAGATGTCGAGGAGATCTCAGCGCTCACAGCATCCTATTGTGCCACTTACGCTCAGATGTCGAGTCCCGATCGCTAGACAGTCTGAGGTTTTCCTTCGTGTGCCTTAGTGCCCTTCATGGTTAACGATTTTCGTATCCCGCCGCCCGTCGAAATGGCATCATAAATGGTATATATTATGGTAAACTACCATTATGAATGCCACTCTTACCATCGACAAGGCCGGCCGCGTAGTACTGCCCAAACCCGTGCGCGACGCCTTGCAGATCAGTCCCGGCGACTCCTTGGAACTGGAAAGCTCCGAGGACCACATCATCTTGCGCCCCGCAGCCGGTAAGGGTCGCATGTACAAAAAGCAGGGAATGTGGGTCTTCGATTCCGGAGTACCGCTCTCGGCCGAAACCGTGAATCGGACCATACGTCGGGCACGCGCCGAACGGGACCGCCACGTCCTCGGGAAATATAAGAAGTGAAGGTCTTCTTTGACACCTCAGTCTTGATCGCGGCAAGTCTGCTCCAGCACGAGCACCACCGGCCAAGCGTAGCAGCCTATTTGAAGGCAGACAAAAAGAACGCCTGTTGTGCCGCCCACACCCTCGCAGAAGTGTATTCCGGCCTTACTCGGATGCCCGGATCACAGCGAATGCGCGGCGATCAGGCATTGCTCTTCCTAGACCAGATCAGGGAGCGGCTGACCATCATCACTCTCGACGAAGAGGATTACTACTCGGCCATTGCCTTTGCTGTGGCGCAGGGCATTGTGGGAGGAACGATTTATGACGCGCTGCTCGCGAAGTGCGCGTTCAAAACCAACGCCACAATCATCTACACTTGGGATCTCGACCACTTCCGTCTCGTCGGTCCGGAAGTAGCTCGCCGAGTTAGGACCCCATGAGACATCGTTGATCCGGCAGCTCCCTACAACTTCGCCCTCCGCAAGCGCAACGAATTCGTAATCACTGAAACCGAACTCAGGCTCATGGCCGCCGCCGCCAGAATCGGGCTCAGCAACAGACCAAACAACGGATAGAGCACGCCGGCCGCGATCGGCACTCCCAGCGAGTTGTAGACAAATGCGAAAAACAGGTTCTGCCGGATGTTGTGCATCGTCGCCTGGCTGAGTTTGCGCGCCCGCACAATACCTGAGAGATCGCCTTTCACCAGGGTGATGCCGCCGCTCTCCATCGCGATGTCCGTGCCGGTACCCATAGCGATGCCTACATCGGCCTGCGCCAGCGCGGGCGCATCGTTGATGCCGTCGCCGGCCATGGCCACGGTCCGTCCTTCGTTCTGCAGCCGCTGCACCACTTCGGATTTCTTGCCGGGCAAGACTTCCGCCTCGAATTCATCGATGCCCAGGGTCTTGGCCACCGCCTCCGCCGTGGCGCGGCTGTCGCCGGTGAGCATCACCACTCGCAGGCCCTCACGTTTGAGATCGCGCAGAGCCAGGGCCGCCGAAGCCTTGATCGAATCCGCAATGCCGATCAGGCCCGCCGCCTGGCCGTCCACGGCAATCAGGATCACGGTTTGTCCGCCGCGCCGCAGCTCTTCTGCTTTCTGTACCAGCGCCGCCGCTACGATTCCGTTCTCTTCCAGCAATCGTTCGTTTCCGATCAGAACCTTCTGGCCGTCCACCCGCCCGCTCACTCCCCGCCCAGTGTGAGATTGGAATTCACTCTCGCTCCCCAAAACCATGCTGCGGCTTTTGGCAGCTTCCACCACCGCAGCTCCGAGAGCATGTTCGCTTCCCTGCTCCAGGCTGGCCACCAGGCGCAGCAGCTCATTTTCACTCCGACCCGGCTCATCCCGCCCCGCCGTCGTGATGACAGACGCCACCCGCGGCTTGCCGTCCGTCAGAGTGCCCGTCTTGTCGATCACCAGCGTGTCCACTTTCTCCATCAGTTCTAGCGCTTCGGCATTCTTGATCAGCACGCCAGCCTGAGCGCCGCGTCCCGTCCCGACCATGATCGCAATCGGCGTCGCCAGCCCCAGTGCGCACGGACAAGCGATGATCAGCACTGCCACCGCATTCACCAAAGCATGCGCCAGCCGCGGTTCGGGGCCGAGGAAACTCCACGCCGCAAACGTCAGAATCGCAATCGCAATCACCGCCGGAACGAACCAGCCCGCCACCCGGTCTGCCAACCGTTGAATGGGAGCGCGGCTGCGCTGCGCCTGGCTGACCATGCGCACAATTTGTGCCAGCAGGGTTTCGCCTCCGACCCGTTCGGCCCGCATCATCAGCGACCCTGTACCATTCACTGTCGCTCCGATCACACGGCTGCCGGGCCCCTTGCTTACTGGAATGGACTCGCCAGTAACCATCGACTCATCCACTCCACTGGTACCTTCAAGCACGGCGCCATCCACCGGGATTTTCTCCCCCGGACGCACCCGCAACCGGTCACCGGGAATGACCTGTTCCAACGGGACGTCTTCTTCCCGACCGTCGCGCAGAACTCGCGCCATCTTGGGCGACAAGTCCAGCAAGGCTCGAATGGCGGCGCCCGTGCGGCTGCGGGCGCGCAGTTCCAGCACTTGCCCCAGCAGCACCAGTGCGGTGATCGCCGCCGCCGCTTCAAAATACAACGCCGGCGTTCCACCCATCTCGCGAAACGAAGCGGGAAATATTTGTGGGGAGAGGGTTGCCACCAGGCTGTACAAATAGGCCACGCCCGTCCCCATCGCGATCAGAGTGAACATATTGGTCGAGCGATTAACAATGGACGTCCAGCCACGCTGAAAAAATGGCGCCCCGCCCCAAAGCACAACCGGAGTGGCCAGAATCAACTCAATCCAGGGCTGCCAGCCCGCGGGCAGCAGCCGCTGCATTCCCGGCAGCATGTGCCCCATCGCAACCACCAGCAACGGAGCGGTCAGCGCCAAGCTGATCCAGAAGCGGCGGGTCATGTCCCGCAGCTCAGGATTGTCCTCTTCTTGTGCGGTGACGGTGCGCGGCTCCAGCACCATGCCACAAATCGGACAACTGCCCGGCGCTGGCCGGATAATTTCCGTATGCATGGGGCAGGTGTACTCCACGCGTGTCGCGGCTACCGGCATCTCCGGCTCCAGTGCCATTCCACAACGTGGACAAGCGTCGGGCTTGGCCGATCGCACTTCGGGACACATGGGGCAAACGTAAGCGCCCGGCCCTAGAGGAGTAGAGGTTGCTGAACTTTGGGATGACGGAACTGCCGTCGCAGGAACGGCCAGAACATTCTTCGCCTGCGTCGCAGTTGCGGCAGGAGCGATGTTCACGATCTGCAATCCCGCCGCTGCTGCCGGACGAGGAGCAAGGTACTTCGGAGAATCGGCGCGGAATTTCTCCAGGCAAGGGCCGCAGCAGAAGAAGTAGGTCTTCCCGGCGTGGTCCAGTTTGTGTTTCGCGGTAGAAGGTTCCACGTTCATTCCGCAGACTGGATCTTTCACCGTGGTCGCAGACTTGGCAGAGTCTTCCATAGTTCTTGGCGCCGGCTGCGGAAATGCCAGCTGGAGAATATTAGATTCATTCGCTTATACAATCGATTGCTGTATCTTCAAAGAGAGAAGAGACAGAGCTGCAGATCGAACTGATCCAAGGGTTATTCTTTGCGCGTTTTGCGAATCCTTGGGTACTTTGCGGTCACGCTTCTACTCTTTCCAGGAGAGGCCCAAATGACCCAATTGGAAGTGGCATACCGCTACCACACCCCTCTGCGAGAGGCGACCATGCGTGCACTCGACAACCTGCGCGAAGTTTATGGCGTCCGGCGAATTACGTTCAACGAGGCGGAGCGCATCGTTCGCGTCGAGTTTGACGCGTCGCGCTTCAAGGAACCCGTGATCGCTAACCTGTTACGGCGTACCGGACTGGATCTGGGCGAACAGCTGGTTCTGGCCTAGATCCCATGCATGAGTACACTTGGCCTGAACCGAGTCTGACTGGATTTGGGGTGGGAGACGAATCGCAAAAACGCCGTTTGGAGAGGGGGAGGGCTGTTGCTCTTGAAAATGCAAGGGGCGCTCAAGAAAACCTCTGGCCGAAGTTTTTTCTCTGGAGCGCCCCGTTGCGCGCCACTTCGTCTGTTTAGATGTAAAGCATCCCCGTTGCCACTCTCAAGTTGCTGAAAATGCTAATCCCGAACCATTGGTAATCGGGTAGGAATTGCTCCTTAGGGGGAAAGATTTACGTTGGGCCGAACCCTCGGCACGAAGCCTGCCGAACTCTGTGGAAATCCTCTAAGACCCGCGAGGGTAGCCAGTTGTGGCTTGTGACATGACCCCGAGTTACACGATACTTACTGCCCGCCGCTCCCCAGGGGCGCACCCGGCAGATGTTCTGCCTTCCATCGCATCGCCGCCGTGATTCGAGTGCGTCCGCTGGGATGATCGAAAAAGATGAACTCTTCGATCGGCCCCGGATCGAGTTTCCGATACTCACCCAGCATTAGATCGACTTCAGCTTCTCCGTCCGGCTGCTGGCCGGCATTGATGCCGTACATGTCAGCTTCGTACTCCATGGTGCGAGAAATCGTGTTGTCCACCGGCGTAAGCACAAAAGAAAAAATCGTCACCAGCAGAACCGCGAAAGGCAAGACCGCAAGATCGGTGATGCCCCTGATCCCCCAACTCTCTCCCCAGCGCGCCAACCCGGCGTTGAGACTCCAGTTCAAGAGAGCAAACATAAGCACCACCTCCACGCCGTTGAACACCAAGCCCTTGAACTGATGATTCAACACGTAGTGCCCCATTTCGTGGCCCATCGTCGACTCGATTCCAGCCAGCGAGCAGCGCTTCAGCAGATTGTCGTTGAGCGAGATCCGAGTCGTTCCGGCAAAGCCGCTCACGTTCGCGCTCACCCGGTTGGACTGGCGGGACGCATCAAACACGTAAACCTCAGTCGCAGGAATTCCGTTGGCGCGCGCCAGGCTCAGGATCGGCCCCTTGATGCGAGGATCCTCCAGCTTGGTAAACTTGTTGAAGAGAGGGGAAATAAAAACCGGCGCAATCAACAGCACGAACGCGATAAAGATGACGTATACCGCGCTGCCCCACACCCACCAGTTCTTGCCCAACCGCCTGGCTAAGCCAAACAGAATCACCAGCAGGATGGCCCCCAGCACTGCCGCTACCGCCAGCCCGACCACCTGGTCGCGCATCCATTGCCCAAACGACTGGTTGGAGAGCCCATACTTGTGCTCCCGAAAATAGCCCTCATAAACTGTCAGCGGAAAAGTGATCACCGCAACCACGACGATGAACTGTATCCAGTACAGCGCCGTTTGCAGATGCTTGAAGCGTGTGGCACGCTCTACCCAATCTCGCATCCGCGCCGACCACCGAAAGCGCAACAAAATCCACATCACCACCACGGCGGACAGAAAATCCCACAGCAGCAGCCAGTAGCCGCCTTCAAAATAAGCGTCGGAACGCGCGCGCTGATCAGCGGGAACCCTGGCGAGATAGGCATCCACCGCGGCTTTGACGTCAAACGGCTGTCCTGCGACGGCGCTTCCTCTTTCCGCCGCCACATTGGTATTGGACGTCTGCGCCTGCGCAGCCAGGCCATGGGGAAAGAGCATGGTAAAAGTCAAAAGAAGGATGCCCAAAACACCCATTCGTCCCGTCCCTTTCATGGCGCCTCCGCCGCGGAGATCGTGATCCGCGCGAGGCATCTTATCAAGTTCCGAGGCTTTCGCTATAATCGAAGTCGCCGCTGACCGTCACACCGCATTGCGCCCTTAGCTCAGCTGGATAGAGCGTCTGGCTACGAACCAGAAGGTCGGGAGTTCGAATCTCTCAGGGCGCACCATTCTCCCCTCCCGGGATCATGCACTTAGCAGCCTTTCATCAGGCTCCGCAATTGCCAATGTTTCCGGAGTGTGCCCAGTTTTGTGCCCACCCAACTTTTCTAGCGCAGCGAAGACAGAGTCCTCTGAAGGATGTACGTATCTGGCAGAGATGGCCACGGAGCTATGACCGGCGATCCTGGCCAGCGTCCACACGTCACAACTTGATGCTCCGAGGCGTTTCAGGAGTATGCCTCAGGCTGTAGAGCACGGG
>Ga0075014_100000193_pt1 | contig 17794 bp, 14 predicted proteins | sample AleBraG_ABR_2014_FD_71472 | JGI IMG/M metagenome (GOLD analysis project Ga0075014, IMG submission 71472) | Freshwater sediment microbial communities in response to fracking from Pennsylvania, USA - Alex Branch Run_MetaG_ABR_2014 | ecosystem: Environmental > Aquatic > Freshwater > Creek >... | reverse complement strand
CTCGTAGGCTTTCTCCAGCCACAGCAGCGCGTTGTCTTTGCGGTTCAGCCCGATATAAACCAGGGAAACGACAGAAGGATGGCCCGTGTTGGCTGCCCGCGCCTCGACCTCAGGCAGCATGCTCCCTGCTTTTGTTGTTTGTCCCTCAAGGCTATAGACGTAGGCGAGCGCGGCGAAGGAGAGCACGCTGCCAGGCGAAATCTGGGGTCATATGCTGATGCTGGAAAAGGACCACCGGCGATTCCAGCATGAAGTCTTGAGCTTTTTCGATGGACCTTGAGGACTGCGCCGCGTTGGTGCGTAGTCTTGCGCCCAAGGGAATGCCCCTCCGGGATCTTGGTGGATTGCCTCCGCGCCAGAACCTCGTGGCGGAAAGACCCGCCTAGGTTCTACCCGAAGGAGTAGTATTGCGCGCGGAGGATAAGGTGATGCAGAAACCGCTCTTCGTAGTTTGCGCGTTTTGTTTGCTGACGTCTCTGGCGGTGGCTCAGACGAAGATGTCCAGCACTATCACATGCGGAAAGAACACCATCCAGCAAATGGTTCCGGTGGGGGATCGTCCCAATCACTCCTTCGGCGTAACTCAAGGCAACTGCACCGCGACGAAACCCTGGAAAGTCGCCGGTGTCGATGGAAAAGAAGGTGTGGGTACGAATATCGTCGAAGTGGACGGGGCGGTTACCAAGAGCCGTGGGGTGTATGTAGAAACCATGGCGAACGGCGATCAGGCTCACTACCGCTATGAGGCAGCCTCCACTACGAAGGATGGCCAGATGCATATCGACGAGCACAAGTGGCAACTCGTGGCAGGTACCGGCAAGTTGAAGGGTGTGAAGGGGCACGGCACCTGCAAGGGCGGCGGAACCGTCGACAGCGTGGCCTACGAGTGCGAGGGCGAATACACGCTTCCGAAGTAAGCGCTGTGGCAACGTGAAGTTCAGAGCCGCCCTGCAAGGGGCGGTGTTTGTGTTTGACGGGGTGGCGGAAATCGTTAAGCGAAACTTGGTTAGGCCTTCCAAGAAAAAGGAAAAAACGAATTTCTTGGGCAGGTGGAAAACCGCCGCTTGCGGGGAATCGGACGGCTCTGGATGGGTGGGTCGGCAACTCGGAAACCGTCCTGCCAATTCTGTGACCCTCTTCCTTGACAACTCCCTCCCGCACCGACGAAACTCAGGCTGCGAGCAATCAACTACTCGCGGGCCAGTAAGTCCTTTGTTTGGAAGATTTTACCCGTATCCTGTTGCAGCCGCTAGATTTCGGGCGAAATCCCCCCACAAGTTGTTGAAAACAATATATCGAGGGGGAGGGGGGTACCCTCTGTTTTCTCGAATTTCCTGCTTTGGAACGGGAGCCAAGCGCAAGCTGCTGAGAGCTAACAGCTGAGAGCTGAGAGCTTTTTTGAGAACCCTCCGCAAAGTTCGCCGCGTCGCACTTGCTCTACTCGCCGTCATTCTGATCGGCACCGCCGGTTTCCACTACATCGAGGGTTGGTCCTGGTTCGACGGGTTGTACATGGTCGTGACCACGCTGACCACGATTGGTTACGCCGAGGTGCATCAGCTGTCGCACGTGGGTCGCATCTTCAATTTAGTCCTGATTGTTGTTGGCGTATCTCTGGTGCTGCTCACGGTCGGGTTGCTGACCCAGTATTTGCTAGAATTCGAGCTCGCCAGTTTCTTTGGAAGGCGCAAAATGGAACGTGAAATCGAGCGTCTGGCTGGCCACTATATTATCTGCGGTGCAGGACGAGTTGGCCGCAGCGCGGCGCGGGAACTCAAGCGCCGGCCCGCACCTTTTGTGATCATCGATTCGAATGAGCCGAAGGCGTCCCGTTTTGCGGACGAGTTCCTGGTCATGATTGGCGACGCCACCAAGGAGCAGACGCTGCGGCAAGCGCACATCGAACGAGCTCGGGGACTGGTTGCGGCTACCACGACGGATGCGGCCAACCTATATATTGTGCTGACGGCGCGCAGCCTGAATCCGAAACTGAAGATCATTGCCCGAGCCAGCGAAGAAGATTCGGAGAAACACCTGCGGACTGCGGGGGCCGACGAAGTGATCTCGCCCTATTCCTTTGCGGGACATCGAATCGCGCAGACGTTTCTGCAGCCACACGTAGTCACGTTCCTTGATACCGCAACGACCCATCTCGGAATGGATTTGGAGATTGGCGAGGTGCATATCGTCATCGGGTCGCGCTTTGCCGGGGTTACGGTGGAGAGTTCGCGCATCCGCCAGGATCGCGGCGTGATTATTCTCGCTATCAAGCGTGCGCAGGGCATGCGCTTCAATCCTTCGCCCGAAGATCGCATCGAACCTGGGGATTGTCTGATCGCCATGGGTGAGCCCGAGCAGTTACGCGAACTCGAATCGGTAGCGACCGCGTCATGAAGATTGTCAGCACCGCCGAAATGCGCGAGATTGATCGCGCCACCAGCGCGCAGTATGGCGTGCCGTCGCTCACGTTGATGGAGAATGCGGGCAGCGGCGTGGCTGCATTCGTCGTTGCGCACTATCCGGCGGCGAAGCGCGTCACCATTGTTTGCGGGAAGGGGAACAATGGCGGCGACGGCTTTGTCATCGCTCGCAAGCTGCACGAAGCGGGACGCAAGGTGCAGGTAGTCTTGCTGGCGGATCCCGCAGAACTGCAAGGCGATGGCGCGCAGATGTACAAGCGCTTACCGATTCCAGCGGTTGTGGTTGTCTCCAGCAAGGCGCTTAAAGGCGGTGTCGTGCCGTCCGCGCCGGACGCGGACTTGCTGCTGGATGCCATCCTAGGTTCAGGTGTTCGCCCTCCCGTGACCGGCTTGTGCGCCGAGGCCATCGCGGAGATCAACCGCCGTGCGACGCCCGTCGTCAGCGTCGACATTCCTTCCGGCGCCGATTCCGACGCGATGGCTGCGCAGCAGGGATTGATTGCACGCAGCGATGCCATCGTGACGTTTACCGCACCGCGTCCGGCTCATGTATTCGGGAGAATGACTTCGGGCCCCACGGTGGTCGTGCCGATCGGGTCACCGGAAGAAGCAATCGTTTCGCAGCTTCAGCTCAATGTCACAACCGTGAAAGACGTTGCGCCGCTGCTGGCTCCGCGCGCGCCGGATTCGCACAAGGGGACATTCGGCCACGCGATTGTCGTCGGCGGATCTTACGGAAAAGCAGGCGCTGCGGCGATGGCGGGAATGGCCGCTCTGCGTTCTGGCGCGGGCCTTGTGACGGTGGCTACGGCGCGATCTACGTTGCCGATGGTTGCCGGTTTCGCTCCGGAGTTGATGACGGAAGCCCTCGCCGAGACCGATGCGGGCACGATCTCAGCGCGCGCTTTCGAGCAGAGACGCCTGGACGGCCTCGTCCAGGATAAGCAGGTGATCGCGATTGGTCCCGGTCTCGGTTTGCATCTGGATACGGCCGAGCTTGTGCGCACCGCGGTTGAGCGTTATCGCGGGCCGATTGTACTCGATGCGGATGGACTCAATTCGTTCGCTGGTGTGGCAGAGAGGCTCGACGGCTTCCAGCGCGCCGTGATCGTGACGCCGCATCCGGGAGAAATGGCCCGCTTGGCCGGCAGCAGCACCGCTGCCGTGCAGTCGGATCGCCTCGGTGTTGCGCGAAGGTTCGCGAAGGAGCACCACGTCACAGTCGTGCTTAAGGGGCACCGGACGCTGGTTGTAGAATCCGATGGCAGCGCTTGGGTCAATCCCACCGGGAATCCGGGCATGGCCACTGGTGGGACCGGCGACATCCTGACCGGCATGATTGCAGGCTTTGTGGCGCAGAACTTGCAGCGCGTCCCAGAAGCCGTGCGCAGCGCGGTTTTCCTGCATGGTCTGGCAGGCGATGTGGCGCGCGAAACCATGGGCGAACAGTGCTTGGTGGCTACCGATTTGCTCAGTGCATTGCCTGAGGCGATGCGCCGGGTGGGACGAGAAGCGCGGGAAAACGCTGTGCAAATCAGCGGCTGATTTCCTGGCGTGCCCCTGTCCTAAAGGACACTGTCGGAAGAGGGACGCTCGTATCCCCTTGTGCCTGTTGTGATTATGAGCAGCGATTTTCTACGGGAAGAACAACGCTTGTGCGGCTTCCGTAATCTCGCTCACGGACGGTGTGCGTGGCATAGTCCATAGTGGCTATGACACACTTTCCCCAACCCCGCACGAGCCGACGCGCTCCCCGGATACACCTGGGAGGCTCCGTTCAGATTGACTTGCAGCTCATGGACGGCAACCGCAGCAAAGCCTCACTGCACACGATTTCGACCACCGGCGGCTTAATGCGGGTACCGCAACCGCTGTCGGAAGGCGACTTCATCGAAGTGGCGTTTCAAACTCCGTCGGGGCCGGTTCAGGGCATGGCGGAAGCTTTGAGCGCCCGCAAATCTTTTAGCACGGGATGGCAACAGCCGTTCCGCTTCGTGGCTCTTGGCGATACTTACCACCAAAACTTGCGGAAGGCAGTGGCGATCAAACTCGACCGCGACGTTCTGGGCCTGCACAGCCGGCAGTCGGTGGGCTGGGCGGTTTAGGGATTTTCAACGGAGAAAGAACTCTGCATTAAGGGCCCCTCCTTCGGCGGCCCGCAGAACAGCGCAAGCTGATCCTGCGGGCCGTTTTCTTTTTGCTGGGGAGCGTCTCGTTATACTGTCCACGATGAGCGTGCGCGAAGTGGTGACACATTCTGCGGAGGAGACGATTGAGTTGGGTCGGGCGCTGGCGCGCGAACTCGAACCGCCGAAGATCGTGTTGCTGCGTGGGGATTTGGGGGCGGGGAAGACGACGCTGGTGAAGGGAATCGTGAAGGGATTTGAGGCGGCGGAAGAAGAGGATGTCACCAGTCCTACGTTTACGCTGGTGCATGAGTACCGCGGGCCGCGGGTCAATGTGTATCACGTGGATCTTTATCGGGTGGATACAGCGCGACAGTTGGAGACGCTGGGACTGGACGATCTCTTAGAGGAGAGAGCAGTCTTGTTGCTGGAGTGGGGCGAGAAGTTTGCGCGGTTTGTTGAAGAGCGGGATGTGGAGATTGTGCTCGAGCGAGTCGGGGAGAATGAGCGGCGAGTGCGGATTTTGTGCTGATGGCTACGCGCGGTTAAGAGTTTGACCCGAGCTTGTGGAGTGGTACGAGCGGAGTTGCATAGGTCCTTCGCTTAGGATGACAGCATCATCGAAGACTAGAAACCCATGATGTTGTAGCCGCAGTCGACGTAGAGGGTTTCGCCGGTGATGCCGGAGCCGGCGTCGGAGGCGAGGAAGACGGCGGTTCCGCCGACTTCATGCACATCAACATTGCGTTTGAGCGGAGCGCGTTCGGCGTGGGACTTGAGCATTTCGCCTAGGTCGCCAATGCCGCGGGCGGCGAGGGTCTTGATCGGTCCGGCGGATATGGCGTTGACGCGAATCTTCTGTGGGCCCAGATCGTAGGCGAGATAGCGGACCGTGCATTCGAGGGCGGCTTTTGCGACTCCCATGACGTTGTAGCGCGGGACGACCTTTTCGGCGCCGTAGTAGGTGAGGGTGATGATGCTGCCGCCGTCGGTCATGAGGGGAACAGCGGCACGGGAGAGGGCGATCAGGGAATAGACGCTGACGTCGTGGGCGATGCGGAAGCCTTCGCGGGACGTGTTGACGAAGTTGCCTTTCAGTTCTTCTGCGGGCGCATAGGCGATGCTGTGGACGAGGCTGTCGAGCTTGCCGAACCGGTTCTTGAGTTCCGCAAAAAGATTTGCCACTTCCTCATCCTTGGAAACGTCGCAGCGGAAGGCTTCGGCTCCGGGCAAGGAAAGGATCAGGTCTTTGGCTTCCATCTCCAGGCGTTCGTTCTGATAGGTGATGGCGAGCCGGGCTCCGGCGGCGTGCAAGCTCTGGGCGATGGCCCAGGCGATGCTGCGTCTGTTGGCAACTCCGAAAATGATGGCGGTGCGCCCAGCGAGACTCGGGGACATTCGGGCTCCTAGTTCGTTTGGATGAAAGCGTAAGGATAGCAAAAGCGTCGGTTCAGCGCGTGGGTGAGTCACTGTTGCGATGGGAGACGAGGCTGCGAATTCTCCTTTGCGCTGACATTTTTTCAGGGGGCAAGAAAAGCCTGAATCACAAAGTGCGCGGAGCACGGCCGCGGAGCTCGCAGAGGCGATGGTTTCTTCGATCTACTAGTGCAGTGCGTTTGACTTCTGGCTGACTCAGGCGACGACGCTGGGCGAGACAAGGTCACGCCGCGGTATCGTCATTTAGTGGCTGTTTCCACTGGGGCGGCAGCGGCGCGGACCGGCCAGCTGGCGCAGAGGAAGGCAAGTGCATAGGCGACCGCAATGAGGAAGAAGCCGTATCGCAGGCCGAACTTGTGGGCGATGGCGCCGGTAGCGAGGCTGAGGAAAATCTGGAGCGTGGTGCCGGTGAGGTTGAACGTGTTTTGCACACGTCCCATGAAGTGCGTGGGGACTTGCTCCATGATGAGGGTGTTCATAGCGACGCCGCTGAGGCCGCGGGCCGAGCCCATCATGCCGTAGATGAGAACGGCGCCGGCGAGGATGGGCGCGAACGGGGCGGCTACAAATGCCAGGGCGAGCAGCGCCATGGAGAACGCTATGGCACGCCGGGAGCCGGAGCGGCGCAAGACGGCGGCGGCAAATAAGCCACTGACAAAGGCGCCGACACCCCAACCTGCATTGAGCCAGCCATAACCCTTGGCACCGGCGTGGAAGACCTGATCGCTGAGCGGGGGAGTGACGACGATTCCCGTCAGCATGGCGCCAAGAAACAGCGCCCATGCGCCGCCCAGCAGAACAAGGGCCGGACGCTCCAAGAGATAGGCAAAGCCTTCGCGCAGTTCGCGGAGGAAGCGTTCCAAGGCGGTTTCCGCGGCGAGCAGGTCGGATCGGATCTCGGCGGGGCGTGGGACGACGTGCTTGCCTTTTCTTACCGCGAAGTAGCAGGCGAAGGACACGGCGTAGGTCAGGAAGTCGATGAGCAGGACGCCTCCCAGGCCAATGTGCTCGTAGACGAAGCCGACGATGGCACCGGCAATGAGCCATCCTCCCTGGACTCCCACCATCAGCAACGTGTTGACCTGCACATAGGCGGAGTCGGGAGTGAGCTCCTGAATGAGGGCGCTGACGGTGGGCCAGAACATCCAGAAGCCGACGGCTACGAGCATGTTCATGAGGTAGAGCAGCCAGAGGTGGACGGTGCCGCGCAGGGCAAGGATGGCGACGGTCAGGATGATGAGGGCGCGGCCGGCGTCGAGGAGCATGACCAGACGGCGGCGGTCTTCGCGGTCAATGACGACGCCGCTGAAGGGCATGAGGGCCATGGCGGGCAGCGTTTGCAGGACAGCAAGGGTGCCCAGGGCCATGGGCGAGCCGGTGGCTTTGAGAACGAACCAGGCGACAGCGGCGGCGTTCATGCCTGAGCCAATCATGGAGATCATGTTGGCGATGAAGACGTAGCGCAGGGCACGCTGCCGGAGGATGTCGCGCATCGTTCCAATCTAAATGAAAACTATTCTTGAGGCTTGGGCGGGAGCTGTTGGCCGCCGAGCGCTGTGAGAAAGGTCGCTACCGTTGCTGCAAGCACGGGCGAGGACGCCCGTGCGTCCATGCAAACGTCGTGGCGGGCGTGCCCGGTGTTAGTGGGGGAGGAGATCGTCAGAAAGTAAGCGAGCTTTCATAGCGAGGGCGTGGGCGCGTTCGAAGTCAGACTGCTTGAAAGCGTCGCGGGCCTGCTGGAGGAAGAGGCGAATCTGCTCGACGGTGGCTTTTTGGTCTCTAGTCAGGCGGAAGTCCTTCAGGCGCTCAAGATTCTTGTCGGTATCAGCAATCAAGGTGGTGGTGGCAACACGTGCATAGTTCGCCTTGCCGGGATCGACTTTCGGAGCGACCTGAGTGGGCGTCTCGGAAGTTCCGCCTTCTTTGACCACGATTTTGCGAGGAGCATCCGGATCGGGATGGGTATGCTTTTTCTTTTCCTTAGGCGACTTCTTTACCTGGTTTTCGCCTGTCTGGGGCGGTTGAACGGGAGGGGCCGGCGGGGTTTCTGGTTTAGCGGGTTCGGCAGGGGCCTGGGACGCGGGATCCTGGGCTTGCGGACTCGCGACGGGAGTGAGCAACAAGAACGCGAGTGCGCACGAGAGCCCGAGTCTGAAGATGATCTTCATTCTGCCCCTGCTGGAGCCGGTTTCTCCTGGCCCAGGTTGTTGGCAGCAGACGACTCCGATTCGACTCGCGCTTCGGCGGCCGGGAGGCGGAATTGGAAAGTTGTGCCTTGGCCGGGTTCGGAGTGGAAATCGATGGAGCCGTGGTGCATCTGCATGACGCGGTAGGCCATGGCCAGGCCGATGCCGCTGCCGCCCTTCTTGGTGGTGAAGTAAAGGTTAAAGATCTTCTCGCGCAACTCCGGGGGTATACCTGCGCCTTCGTCGTGGACCTCGACCAGAATGTGGCTTTGTTCGTGCCGGCCTCTGACGGTCAGAGTTCCGCCCTCAGTCATGGCTTGGATGCCGTTAATGACGACGTTGAGCAAAGCCTGCTTGATCAGGTCTCCGTCGATGCGAACGGTCAGGGGGCGGCGGTCAATCAAACCGGCCAGGCGCGCCCCGTTGCGCTCGGCGTCGGGTTGAGCGAGTACGAGGACTTCCTCCAGGAGATGGCGCAGATCGATTTCTTCCAGGCGCAGCTCGACGGGGCGGGTAAAGTCGACGAGGATTTGCACGACGCGATCGAGGCGGTGAATCTCGCTGCCGATGACGTCAATGTGGCGGCGAGCGTCGGGTTCCAGTTGCGGAAGTTTGTGGCGCAGATTTTCCAGGTGAAGCACGATAGCGTTGATCGGATTTTTTACTTCGTGGGCAACGCCCGAAGTGAGTCTGCCGATGGCAGCGAGTCGGCGTGACAGCTCGATTTCGTCTTCCAGGCGGCGGACCGATTCAGCGTCGCGGACGATGAGGAGTGCGCCGATGTGTTCGCCTTGCTCGAGGATGAAGTCCAGCGAGACCTGGATGCGACGGCCAAGATTTACGACCTCATGTTGGGCAAGGGAACGACGCTGACGGAAAGAATCGAGCACAAGGGTTCCGAGTGCGGAGTGGCCGTCAAAGACTTCGTGGACTGTTTTTCCGAGCAAGCGGGAGCGCGGCTGGTCGAGGAACTGCTCGGCAGAAGCGCTGACCAGGACGAGGCGCAGGTCTTTGGTGAAGAGCATAAGGCCGTCCTCGAGGTTGGCCATGATCTGGTCGAGGTTGCCTTTCAGGGCTGAGAAAACTTCTTTGACGTCGCGCATCTGTCGACCGAGATGGGCGATCTTCAAAGTAACCAGGCCGTATTCGTCCTGCGGGGGGTCATCGGCAACGGCTTCGGCGGGCAGGCCGCTGGCCAAGCTGTCGAGGCGGTCGGCGATGCGCTGGAGCGGGGAGAGGGCGATGTGGGAGAGGGTCGCGGCCAGGATGAGGGAGAGGAGGGTAACGGCGAGGGAGAGGGCGCCTGCTTCGCGCAAACGAGGACCGATCTCGCTGCGGAGGAACACGGTGGAGATGCCGATGCGAACGGTTGCAAAAGGAATATCGTTCGCCTGCAGGGTCTTGTGGACTTCAAAGAGCGCAGGGCCTTCCTGGATGACGCGAAGCTGCCGGCGGAAGCCGGCATCGCCGAGTTGAGCGAGGTCTGGACGTTCTGGAAGGATCTTGCCGACCAGTTCGGGGTTTGTGTGCATGATGGCGCGACCCTCGTCGTCCACGACCGCGACGTCGTACACAAGCGGCCAAACAGCTACCACGGAGGAGAACGCACTGGTCAAGTTGGGGTCCCGTGGGAGGTAGACCCGCAGCGCGGAGCGAACTGCTTTGGGGTCGGCGGTATCGATGCGAGTGCTGCTTAGATCGGGGACAGCATTGTGGATGTCATCGGCGATGCCGTCAGCAATCGAGTCAGCGTCCGTGACGGCCAACCTGATGCGCAAGCGCAAGTACTGGGAAACGTAGATATAGGAAAAGCCGGCGACCAGCAGGACGACCATGCCGGTGATGGCGAAGACGATCTTGGTGCGGAGGCGCATGCTAGATCGGGTACTGGAAGCGAGTAGAGGGAATCTTTACATCAAGCCCCGAGACGAAGCTAGTCCTCCTTGCTTTCCGCGGCGGCGCTGCCGTATTCCTTGAGTTTGTTGTGCAGTGTTTTCAGGCTGATGCCGAGAATCTCGGCAGCGCGTGTTTTGTTGTTGTTGGTGGTTTCGAGTGTTTTCAGAATGAGGAGGCGTTCGGCTTCTTCGACGGTGGTACCGACGCCGAGATGAACCGCGTCGGGATCGCTGGCGGAAGGGCGAGGAGAAAGCTGGCCGAAACCGGGCGGCAAGTGGCGGGTTTCAACGACCGCGCCTTCGCAAACGATGACGGCGCGCTCGAGAGTGTTGCGTAACTCGCGGACATTGCCGGGCCAGGAGTGGCTTTGGAACTGATTGAGGACGGCCTCGCTCACGGTGGCGACCTTGCGGCCGTGCTTGGTGTTCATTTCATCGAGCAGAGCCTGCACCAGATCGGGGATGTCCTCTTTATGTTCGCGCAGCGGGGGCATGTGGAGATTGAAGACGTTGAGGCGGTAGTAGAGATCCTGACGCAGTGCACCTTTAGCAACGGCGTCTTCGGGAACTATGTTGGTGGCAGCCAGAACACGAACGTCGACCTCGGTTTCGACTTTGCTGCCGAGGCGGCGCAGGCGGTGGTCTTCGAGAACGCGCAGCAGCTTGGCCTGGGTGCCAGCGGGCATTTCTCCGATCTCATCGAGCAGGATGGTACCGCCCTCGGCGAGTTCGAAACAGCCGACGCGACGCTCGAGTGCTCCGGTGAAGGCTCCTTTTTCGTGACCGAAAACTTCGCTTTCAATGAGGGTTTCGGGAATGGCGGCGCAATTGATTGCGACAAAGGGTTTGTTGCGGCGAGGGCTCATATCGTGGATGGTGCGAGCCACCATTTCTTTACCCGTGCCGCTGGCGCCGGTGATGAGGACGGAAGCGGTGCTGGGAGCGACCATTTCGATCATGCGGAAAATTTCCTGCATTTTGCGGGAAGAGCCGACCATGCGGCCGAGGGCGCCCTTCTCGCGCAACTGGCGGCGCATGACCTCTTTTTCGACCTTGTCCTGATGGCGGGCGGAAGCGTTTTGCAGAATGGCGCGCAGTCGGGCGAAATCGATTGGCTTGGCAATATAGTCGTAGGCGCCCATACGCATAGCCTGAACGGCGCTGTCGATTGTGCCCTGGGCAGTGAGCAAGATGACGGCGATGGTTTCGGTCTGGGATCCCAACTGTTCCAGGAGCTGCATGCCGTCCATGCGGGGCATTTTCAAGTCGGTCAGGAGAATGGAGGGGGCGAAGGTTGAGACTTTTTCCAGTCCTTCGACACCATCATTGGCTGTTTCCGAACGATAGCCCCAGGCGGTGACGAGCTCCGCAAGGCCGGTACGCTCGTTCTCTTCATCTTCGACAATCAGTACGCGGGCTGGGTTCATGGTCGAGTTCCGGACGCCGATTACGGTGCGACGATTAACAATACGTGCATGAGGAGGTCGCGCTGCTAAATTTCTGCGGGGACGCGAGTCTCAGATTGAGACGATGGCATATCGTCCGGGAGACCGCCGTAGTTACAAGGCTGCGTCGGCTCATTTACGTTGCGTTAATGTTGTGCGTCGTGCGGTAGAATGCAGGGTTCGAATTGGGTACCGTTTCTCAATGCTGAAGCTTGGCTGCAAGTCTCTATTTTCTCAAAAACACTAGCTTGGATGCCACCGGCCTAAGCCGGCGGCACCGGAGGATTTCCATGGTATTCCGTCGATGGAGAGTTTCGACAATCTTGCTGTTCTGCTCGATGGTGTTGGCCTTAATAGTAATGGGTATGCCGGCGGAAGCGTCGGCACAGGAAAATGCGCCGAAGTGGGATTGGTTTCTGGGGTACCAGTGGCTGAATCCTGGGGCGACCGTTCCCCTGCAAGGAAAACTGCCGAGCATTGGCAAGGGATTCGGGACCGCTCTTACCTACAACTTCGACAAGAATTGGGGATTGGAGACTGATTTCGGAGGCAGCTGGAACGGCCAGGTTAGCGAAACGACCCTTTCGCTCGGGCCTCGTTTCATGTGGAGAACGGAAGGGATGAACCTGTTCGTGCATGCCCTGGGAGGGCTCAACCGTGTTTACCCGAAGATCAATTTGTCGGGCAACAACGGGGTGGGCGCCATTCTGGGCGGCGGCATGGATATGCCGCTGGGAAAGAGGGTCAGCTGGCGAGTGTTCGAGGCGGACTTTGTTCCTGCCCACCATAACTTCAGTAGCTTTGCGCCGGGACAGCCGGGGCCGATCTCTCGGCCAGGGTTTGATGGCGCGCGTCTGCGCACGGGGCTGCTTTTCAATTTTGGAATCGAGCCTCCCGTGCCTCCGGCGGCGAGTTGTGCGGCGCAGCCCAGCGAAGTGATGGTGGGCGAGCCGGTGACGGTGACCGCGACGCCGAGCAATTTCAAGAAGGGTCATGCCTTGACCTACAACTGGTCGGCGACCGGCGGCAAGGTGAGCGGAAAAGAAAACACGGCAACCGTGGATACCGCGGGTTTGAGCGGAGGCAGCTACACAGCCACCGCCAAGGTTGCTGATGCGAAAGTGAAAAAGGGCGGGGAAGCGAGCTGCAACGCGAGCTTCGCGGTGAAGGAGCCGCCGAAGAATCCGCCGGTGCTGAGTTTGTCGGCGAATCCAACGCAGTTGCAAGTAGGCAATCCGTCGACGATCACAGGCGATTGCAAGAGTCCTGACAGTGTCCCGGTAACGATTGGAGGCTGGACGGCGAGCAGCGGACGGCTCTCCGGGTCCGGCAATACAGCGACACTGGAAACGGCAGGCACCTCGGCAGGTCCGATCTCGGTCAGCGCGACGTGCACGGATTCTCGCGGATTGACGGGGAATGCGTCGACGTCCATCACGGCTGTGGCTCCTCCTCCTCCGCCACCGGTGGTGGATAAGGTACTGGAAGCACGGCTTGCCTTGCGCAGCGTGTATTTCCCGACCTCGCAACCGACGGTCAAGAACCCCAACGCCGGGCTGGTTGCGAGCCAGGAGCAAACGCTCTCGGAACTGGCCGCGGACTTCAAGAAGTATCTTGAAGCCAAGCCGGATGCGCATTTGACGCTGGAAGGCCACGCCGATGTGCGCGGCTCCGTGCCTTCGAACCAGGCTCTTTCGGAGCGCCGCGTGGCGCGGGTCAAGAGTTACCTGGTCGAGCATGGTATTGCCGAGGGCAACCTCGAGACCAAAGCCCTGGGCGATCAACACAACCTGACGGCGGCTGAGGTGAAGGCGTCGCTCGATGAAAACCCGGATCTGACGAAAGGGGAGCGGGCACGGGTTCTCCGCAACATGAAGACCATCATCTGGGCGAGCAATCGCCGGGTGGACATCACGTTGAACGCGGCCGGGCAAACACAGAGCTCGGTGCGGCATTATCCGTTCAATGCCGCGGACTCGCTGACGCTGATCGGTGGCAGGGAAGCGGCCAAGGCGCCGGCGGCTAAGACGGTCACGAAGAAGCCGGCGAAGAAGAAGTAACCGGCAGAGCCAGCAGCAAGTTGAGCCCGAAGGGGAGACATCCTCTTCGGGCTTTTTTTGCGGAGGCGGTGCGCGGCGCCGGGATTCGCGCCCGGATGTCACGTGGATGAGTGACGGGCGCACTTAGCCAGGATTCCCAAAATCGGTATATTCAGTCCCGAAAAGGGAAAGATCGGTCGTCCTCCGGGTCTTGCCCTTCAGCGCTAATTCCGGCCCCGAGCCTTTTAGGGCGCATGAATACTTTGTCGAAGGACAAAGGAAGAGTGCGTCCGGAAGGGTTTTTTCATGAGCGGGATAAGAGTTTTGGCGGCTGATGCGGGCACGGGAAGCGTTGCAGCGAGTGGTTGGGGAAAGAGCGACGGCGAGTTCGCGCAAGACGGGCTGGTTGCGAAGGACGCGATGCGAGCTTACGCGGACACGTTGGAAGCAGTGCGGATGGAGGCGGCAGAAGAGGCGCAGCAGTGGGTGGCGAGTGTGGCGCACGATTTCAACAATGTGCTGTCCGCGATCCGGCTGAACTGCGACCGACTGAGTGCCGGAGCGCGTGACCAGGAGCAGGTGCTGCGGGTGAGCAGACGGATTCAAGGTTTGGAGGAATTCGCCCAGCGGCAGGTGGAGGAGTTGCTGCTGCTGGGCCGATCCGGGCGGCCCGAGGCTGGCAGCCGTATGGACGAGATTGTGCGCGGCATGCTGCCGCTGTTGCGACAGCTATGCGGCGAGGTGGAACTCGGCGCGCGGTTCGAGGCTGGTGGTGGAGAGGTGGGTGTCAACGCGGCCAGACTACGGCAGGTTGTCCTGAACCTGGTTCTGAATGCGCGGGATGCGGCGGGAAGTGGCGGGCGTATTCGCATCGAGACCTCTCAGAGGCGCAAAGCTGCGGGCGGCTTGCGGACGGGGATTCGGTTGCGTGTGTGGAACAGCGGGAGCGCGCTCAACCGAGCTACTCGAACAAAGATGCAGGTCCCGTTCTTCAGCAGTAAAGGGAAAGGGGGACATGGTTGGGGATTGTGGACGATTCGGCGGGTGATCGCGGAAGCGGGCGGCGAAATGCGGATTGAAAGCGGGAAGAAAAATGGTACGCGAGTCACGGTGCTGCTGCCCGCCAGGCAATGCCGGAGCGCTGGTTTCGCACTGGTAAAGAACGCGACCTCGCGGCCGGCGCGGAGTAAAGCGCGCAAGGGTATGGGATCGATAAGGAGGGCGCCATGTTAGTCGCCGACAATGAAGTTCCGGAACTGGCAGCCGAGGCCAAGAAATTGTTGCATGTGCTCATCGTGGATGACGAGCGCTCCATTCGCCAGGCCTGCCAGGAGATTGTTGAATCGCTGGGCTACGATGTGGCGACGGCGGGATCCGGGGAACAGGCGTACACGATCCTGGAGAAGCAGAATGTGGATATTGTGCTGCTCGACATGAAGTTGCCGGGAGCGAGTGGCATCGAGGTGTTGCGGCAAGTGCGCCGGTTGCGTCCGGACGCGCTGGTGGTGGTGATCACGGGATACGGCACCATTCAGTCGGCGGTGGAGGCGATGAAGAACGGCGCCTACGACTACGTGACCAAGCCGTTCGGGACGGAGGAATTGCGCCTTCTGCTGGAGCGTTTGACGGGACATCTGCAATTGAAGGCGGAGAATCGTGTGCTGCGCGAGCGAGTCAAGGCGAGGTTTGGCTTTTCCAACATCGTGGGACACTCACCGGAGATGGAGAAGCTGTATCGCATGATCGGCAAGGCGGCGCAGAGCGTGCATCCGGTGCTGATTCTAGGGGAGAGTGGGACGGGGAAGGAACTGGTGGCGCGGTCGATCCACTACAACGGCCCGATGAAGGAGAAGCCGTTTATTCCGGTGGACTGCGGTTCGTTGGTGCCGACACTGATTGAGAGTGAGCTGTTCGGGCATGTGAAGGGCGCTTTCACGGGCGCGATTGGCGCCAAAGACGGGCTGCTCGCAATCGCGGAAGGCGGCACGGTGTTCCTCGATGAAATTGGGGAACTGCCAGTGGACTTGCAGGCGAAGCTGCTGCGGGCGATTCAGGAGAAAGAGATTCGGCCGGTCGGAAGCACGAAGCGCGTGCCGATTGAAGTGCGCATTCTTGCGGCCACGAATCGAGACCTGGAGCAGGCAGTGGTGCAGGGGACTTTCAGGAGAGATTTGTACTTCCGGCTGAATGTTCTGAGTTTGCGCGTGCCCGCCCTGCGGGAACGGCGGCAGGACATTCCATTACTGGCGGCGCACTTTTTGGAACGAATGGCTCGCTCCACCAGCCAGACGAAAACTCTGAGCGACGAAGCCATGAAGCTGCTGCTGGCCTACGATTGGCCGGGGAACGTTCGGGAGCTGGAAAACTGCTTGGAGCGCGCCTGGACCGTGAACTCAGACTCGATTCTGCGGCCGATCGATCTGCCTTCGGGCTTGTACGCCGCGCCTTCGTTCACGGCGGGAGCGAGTACGGTCTCAGGTGATGTTCTGCCGATGGAGGAACTGGAGCGGCAGGCAATTCTGCGGACGATCGATCAGGTGAATGGCGATAAGCTGGCGGCAGCGCGATTGTTGGGTATCGGCAAGACGACGCTCTATCGCAAGCTCAAGCAGTACGGCTCGCGGGCCTGACCGAATTGGGAGGCCGTACGCTCCCGCCTTCCCCGGATGGGAACCGGGCGCCCTGCGGATTCCCTAACTTCTTCCTTTTCAATACGAACTGCGTGGCATTTCACCTGCAATGTACGCAGGCATGATCCTGCTGATATCGCCCTGTAGCAAAGGAAAGCAGGTCTTAGAAGCACTCCAGAGCGCCTGTCAAGCCGCGGGCTTGCATGTCCCGAACCTGGGCCAAGCCCGCCGAGCTCTGGAGACGCGCGGATACTCGGCGCTCGTGATCGACCAGGCCGTTCTGGATCTGGAGCCTGAGGCAGCGAGCATTCTTTTGCAGTCCGGCGGGGCGGCGTTGCCTGTTTTTGTGAGTCTCGCAGTCGCCAGCCCGGAACGGGTAGCCGCGGAGGTTCGAGCGGCGCTGGCCCGCAATGATGAGGTGGCCAGGCGGGCTCGACAGGTAGCGCAGGAGGAAGTGTGGTGCTGGCTGAAAGATCTGGTTACGGGGCTGACGCTCGAGTGCGACCTCGCGTTGAAGCTACCTTCGGTAAGCGATGAAGTCGCAAGCAAGCTGCTGTCGCTGAAGCGGTTGACGAATGAAGTCCGGCTGCGGCTGGAGGAGAAGACGGAAGCTGCCGGCGTGCCGCGCTGAGGGCGAGGGGATGGGAGAACAATTCTGCCAAAGCCGCAACCGCGTGTCGAACAGAAGGGACAATTCTGTCTAGTTTCCAAACACCCGGCCGGGTGCCCCACTCATTCGCGCCTTTTGCGAATGAGTGGGCAGCGCTTTTCGCCACCTGCGACTCCCTCTCCCACTTGTCATTCCGAGGAGCGACCGCGACGAGGAATCCCTATCCTCACCCGAACGTAGCGGGACCAAGCTCTCTCACCGCTGCCGTGCGGGATTGTGTGGGGACGGGCAGCCTGCCCATGGAGCTTGCCCTGAGGGAGCGCCAGCAGCCTGCCCTGTGGGAGTGATGAACGACCGAACGGGACCGAACGGGTCCCGCCCGAAGCTTGCCCTGAGTGGCGCCAGCAGCCTGCCCTGAGAGAGCGGAGCGAACGAACGGGACCGAATGGGCGCAGCTCGGCAGCGGTTTTCGCTTGCACCTAACCGTGTAGGGCACGGCTTCTGAACCCGCCTTGAGTGAGTCCAGCCACCGAATGGAACTTGTCCTGAGCGAGCGAAGCGACCGAAGGATGCCGTTCACTATCCGGAAAAATGCGGGCTTTAGCCCCTGAGGGCACTGTCCGCCCGCCTCACGTTCAACCGTGACCCCGGGCGTGGCGCAGGTCTCTACCGACTGCGGATACCGCCGCTTGTTTCGTTTGCACAACGAAAATGCGGGGGCTCCGGGTCTCGCGATTTTCGAGACCCGGGTCTGGCGACCGTCCGCAGCGCGGGACTCCTGTAGGTGGGAGCAGAGGAGCTTCCTCTCCAGCACTTCCCAGCGATTTGTTCTCGGCGCCGCTTTTCACCGATGGCGAAGGCGCGATCTCTCCTGCAGGGGCGCGAGCCGGAGAAATCGACTTCGTCGTCGGGGAACTAGAAAAGCCCTGGGTCTCGAAACCCGCGAGACCCGGGCCACCCGCATTGGTTGGAGGTCGACCGGTCGTTGGTCTGGGTAGAACCGGGC
>Ga0075014_100000191_pt1 | contig 17966 bp, 15 predicted proteins | sample AleBraG_ABR_2014_FD_71472 | JGI IMG/M metagenome (GOLD analysis project Ga0075014, IMG submission 71472) | Freshwater sediment microbial communities in response to fracking from Pennsylvania, USA - Alex Branch Run_MetaG_ABR_2014 | ecosystem: Environmental > Aquatic > Freshwater > Creek >... | reverse complement strand
GGTTTTTTGCTCATGGCGGTGTTGGTGGGCCTGTTTTTTATTGTCAGCATTTATCTCTTTGGCCGGGTCATCGACCGTGTGGGCAGCAAGCCCATGCTTACTGTGTCGCTGGGATTTCAGGTGTTGCATTTTCTGGGCTGGGGCTTGATTGCCGCACGGGTGGTGCCGTTCACCTGGTGGAGCGTGTTGATTCAGCAATTCACCTTCGGGGTGGCCAATGCCTTCTTTCAACTGGCCAATACGCGACTGGTCATGGCCATTGTCCCGGCGATGGGGCGCAGTCATTTTTTTGCGGTGTGCAGTGTCGTGCCCAACCTGGTTTTGGGAGTGTTGCCGATTTTTTGGGGTCTGCTGGTTGACGGGTTGCTGGGGTGGCGGGTACAGATTGGGCATTGGCAGTGGAATGAATACAGCCTGTTTTATCTGCTGGTGACGGCAATTGTCATGTCCTCTTACTATTATCTGGCCCAGGTGGAGGAAAAGCAGGCCATCAGTACGGAGGCGTTTATCCGCGATTTTTTTGTCAAAACCCCGGCGCGATACTGGCTGCGCCTGTTTAACCGCAGAATGCTGCCCTAGGGTGGAGGTTGTGTTATGAAATTCTTTTTCCGGAAACTGCTCAGCCGCTGGGGGGTGCCTTTGGCGGTGGGGCTGGTCAAGTTGTTGTACCGCACCCTGCGGGTGACTGTCGAAGATCCGTATGGCGTCAGGCCGATAGATCCCGCGCGCTGCTGTCTTTTCGCGTTTTGGCACAATCGCATTCTGCTCATGCCGCTGTTGTACAAGGAACATTTGCCGGGACGCCGGCTGACGGTGATGATGAGTCTGAGCCGGGACGGGCAATTCATGGTGGGGGTGGCCCGGTGTTTCGGCATTGAGGCGGCGCGGGGTTCCACCTCGAGGCGTTCGACCGGCGCCCAGATTCAACTGGCGAAACTTTTGGAAGGCAACGAGACAGACGTGGCCGTGACACCGGATGGGCCGCGGGGGCCATGCTATCATGTGCATCACGGGGTTTTGCAACTGTCCCAGTTCAGCGGGCGACCCATCATACCGGTGACCTATGAGCTGTCCTCCAAATGGGTTTTTCAGAGCTGGGACCGTTTTGAGGTGCCGAAGCCGTTCAGTCATTGCCGGGTGCGGCTGGGTCAACCCCAACAGGTGCTGCCAGGGGCTGATTTTGATGTGATGGCCGCGGCCTTGAAAAGGCAGCTCGGGGAATAGCCGGAATTATTTCAGGTATTGCCGCCGCAGATCCTGGACGGAATCGGTCACGGCCTGCAAGGTGGGTGTCCTATCTCCCACCTTGGGATGTATCATGACATGCGAGACGTGTATCAGCAGACCGGCTATGAACAGGGCAATGATCCATGCGGTCAGGCTGCTGAGATAACCCGCGCGAAACAGGGTCCGGGTAAACGGGGTGACCAGCAAAACCAAGCTGACCAACAGCGACAAATAGACGAGAGTGGAATGGAATGTGGTGTCCGGCACCACCGGTAAAACAAACAGCCGCATCAGTGCGGCCACCTCAATGAGGGCGTAAACGCAGAATGCGGCGACGAAAATACTGATGAAAAACGAGCCGGAGCCGCTGCCGAGGGAATGGACTTGTGAGAGACAGATGACGAGGGCCAGATACGCCAGTCCCAGGGAAACGTAAAACTCATAGAGGGAACGGGGCTGCAGCAGGATGGATTGCAGGAAATCCCAGGAATACTGCACCAGAGCCTTGGAATCGATGAAATCGATCATCACTTAAAACTCCCACCAGCCCAAGCGTTTGTCAAACAGGATCCTATCCTGATCCGGCTTATCCCTTTCAAGCCGACTGATTTGGATGGGGCCGGGGACTGCAGATTGTGATTTACACCGGGCCCTCTGCCAGACAGATTTTTCAGATGGTGCCGATGCTTGCAATTGCTGTTTGATGGACAAACGATATTTTGGGCCGCCGCATCCATAGTTACCCCCACACAAAAAAATCAATGAATATGAAATCAAACGGACTGTTCACCGCCCCCGACGGGAAAAATCTGGCCTTTACTTTTGTTCTGGTGTCGTCGCTTTTTTTGCTCTGGGGATTCTGCAATGGCATGATTGACGTGATGGACAAGCATTTCCAGGAGGAACTGCATTTGAGCATGTCCCAGTCGGCCAACGTGCAGTGGGCCCATTATCTCGGATATTTTCTCATGGCCCTGCCGGCGGGCTGGCTGGCCACCCGTCTGGGTTATAAAGGTGGTATCATTGCCGGCCTGTTAATGGTGGCGGTGGGGGGTCTGTGGTTTATTCCGGCCACGCATATTGCTTCGTTCTGGGCGTTTTTGGTCGGCGTCTGTTTCATTGCCGCCGGGCTGACGTTTCTTGAGACCATTGCCAATCCTTACACGACGGTGCTGGGGGACCCGCGTTACGCGGCCACCCGCATCAATCTGGCCCAGTCCTGCAACGGGGTTGGTTGGATCCTGGGGCCGATTGTCGGGAGCATGTATTTTTATTCCAAGAACCCCTCGGGCCAAAGCACCGGCAGTCAGACCCTGTGGATTCCCTACGCCGGGGTGGCGGTGGTGGTGGTGGTGTTGGCGGTCATTTTCTATTTTGCCAGCGTGCCCGACATCAAGACCGAGGACGACTACCATCTGGACGACAGCGATCCCAATGTTTCGCATTCCATCTGGTCGCACGGTCATTTTGGCATGGGAGTGGCCGCCCAGTTCTTTTATGTGGCGGGGCAATGCGGGATTTTCGCGTTTTTCATCAACTACATGACGGTATCGCCCAAGACCGGGCTTTCCGAAATTCCAGCCATTCCGCTGGCTTGGGATCAGTTCATGACCAACCTCTCTGCGAACGCGGGTTTTTTACAAAACTGGATGCAGGGCTGGTTTGAAACCGGCAAGGACGGTCTGCTGCATGTCAGCAACAAGGGGGCGGCCAACCTGGCTTCCTTCGGGTTTGTGTGCTTTTTGCTGGGCCGGGTTTCCGGGGCATTTCTGCTCAAAAAATTCCCCGCGCACAAGATTCTGGGCTTGTACGCGCTGCTCAATGTTGGGGCCTGTCTCCTGATTTTCTGCAAGCTGGGCTGGCTTTCGGCCGTGTGTGTGTTTCTCAGTTATTTTTTCATGTCCATCATGTTCCCCACCATTTTTGCCCTCGGCATTTTCGGCCTGGGTGTGCGGGCTAAAAAAGCCTCCGCCTTTATTGTCATGGCCATCATGGGCGGGGCGGTTCTGCCCAAATTAATGGGCTACATTGCCGATTGTTACGACATCTCCCGCGGCTTTATTGTGCCGCTGCTCTGTTTTGCCTTTGTGGCGGTTTACGCGTTCCTCTGGCCCAAACTGAGCCATGCCAGCGGCATGGATGTGCGTCCGAATTCTGCCGGGCATTGAAATCCCGGTTTTACCGCCGGGGATGGGAAGCCAGTACAGCGTTGCACATGCGAATGTGCCGGGTATAGTCCTCTAAATTTATGCAAAGCCCCCTTAAGAAAATCTGTCTCCTGATTTGTCTGCTGGCCTGTGCCGGGTATGTCATTGCCATGGCCTGGATGGTGGACACGCGTCTGGCGCGGGTGTCCAAGCTGGGCCAATACCGGGATGAGCTCGGACATGTCGAGGGGCATCAAAAGAGCCTGTTGGTTGATATTGCGCTGGACGGATATACCTGGCTGAGGCTGACACGGGAAATGGTGCATAAGAAACAGTTCCGCCTGAGCTGGACGGAAATCGACAACGCGCCGAAGGGGCGGGAGGTGCACTGGAATTCGGGCTTCGCCCTGTGGATTGCCTCTCTGGCGAAAGTGGAAAGCATGGCCACGGGCAAACCCTTTGACTACGCGCTGGAGCATGTGGGGGTTTGGGCCAATCCCATCCTGCTGGTTTTTGCCATCTTGGGTTTCGGATGGTATATCGCACGCCGCTTCGGTCTGATTTCCGCCTGTCTGGCAGCTTATGCCATGGCCACGTTCCAGATGTTCAACGAGGGGCTTGGCGCCGCCTACCCGGATCATCATGGCATCGTCAATCTGGCGGGGTTCGGCATGCTGGTGGGCCTGCTCAGTGCCGGCCTGGGCTGGCAGGCGAAATCCGGTGACATCCTTCTTCCGGTCAACTTAAAACAGATGCGGATAGGCATCTGGATTTCGGCGGTTTTCGGCGCAGCTGGATTGTGGATCAGCGCCATCTCGCAAGTTCTCTTTTTTATCGGGTCCGGTCTGGGCCTGCTGGCGGCGGCCTGGTTTTGTGCATCTGCCATGAGGTCTTCCGGGTGTACGTATCATGCCGGTTTGTGGAAGCAATGGGGAAAAATCGGAGCCGGGCTCAGTTTGGCGTTGTGGATGTTTGAGTATTTTCCCGATCGCATGGGCATGCGGCTGGAGGTGAATCATCCCTTTTATTCCCTGGCCTGGCTGGGGGGCGGCTATGCCCTGGAGGCGATTTGCGGGTGGCTGGCGGCCCGCCCGAAAAAGATGCATCCGTTCCCCTGGGAAAAAATCTGGCTACCATCCCTGGCGCTGCTGCCGATTCCGATTTCGATGTATTTCGGCGGCGCGGCCTGCTACGCGCTGACGGACCCCTTTTTGTTTCGTCTGCATCATTTGATTGCGGAGTTCCTGCCTTTGGCCACGCGCATGGCGTACGGCTTGAATTTGTGGGACATGTTCGGGGTTTATCCATTTTTGGGGTTGATGGCCTTGATTCTGGTCTTCAACAAAAACACTCCGCCCCGGGTGCGCACCCTGCTGATTTTCACCCTGTTCCCGTTGTTTTTTCTGACGCTGATGCAGTCTTATCAGACGCGCTGGGGGTTGCTGGCGGGGGTGTGTTGGGTGATGCTGCTTTTTGTGATTGTGCCGGGCGCGGCCAGCATTCTCCCGGAGGGGGGCATCTGGAAATATCTGCGGGTCGGTTTGTTGCTGATGCTGGTGGCGAGCATGAGTGTCATGCCTTTCCGGATATTTTTGTATTTTCGGGCCTTGTCGCACGACCAGAGCTTTAATTTCAAGCAGGACGAGGCCAACTTTTTACTGCACCGGGACGTGGCACGGCTCATCCAGAAAAATGCCGGGGACCGCAAGGTGATTTTGCTGAGCAGTCCCAACTCCTCCTGTTTGACCGGTTACTTCGGCAATTTCCAGACCCTCGGCACCTTGTATTGGGAGAATCTGGAAGGCTTGAGCAATGTGGCGGAAATCTACAGCATGCAGGACGACAATCAGGCGCTGAACCGCATCCGTCAACTGGGCATCACCCACATGGTGTTCATCACCTGGGAGAATTTCATGGAGCCCTACATCCGCCTGCGGAATCCGGATGTGACGGTTGATCAAATCCGGCAATCTTTTGCCATCCGGCTGTTCTTCAAAAAAGCCCTGCCCAGCTGGCTGCGGCCCATTCCCTATCCCATGACGGAACTGCGCAAGCTGTTGAATTATGACGTGATGATCTTGGAGGTGGTACCGGATCAGACCCTGCCGGAGGCGCAGATGTATGTGGGCCTGTATTTGATCAATGAGGGGAACCCGGGTGCGGCGGCACAATATTTCACCCAGGCTCTGGCCGGCAACGCCAATTTGTACGAAGCGCGGTTCAATCTGGGTCTGTTGCAGATCCAGTCCATGAAGGAAAAAGAGGGGCTGGTCAATGTGGAGACTGCCATCAGTCAGGCGCCTGCCGACAAAAAGGGGCGTTTTGAAAATCAACTGGCCTTTACCTGTTTGAAAATCGGACGGCCCTTGCTGGCATCAGAAGCCTTCAAAAAATCACTGGCATTCGAACCCGGCAACTCCGTCTATGCGATGGACTATGCCTGGTTTTTGGCCACGACTCCGGAAAAAACACTGCATGACACGGCCGCGGCCTGGAAGCTGGTGGAAGGAATGCGTGCCAAGCCGGAGGTGAACTCCAGCCCGAGGTTCTATGATTTGCTGGCCAGTCTCAGGCTGGCAACGGGGGACAGTGCCGGAGCGAGACAGGAGGCGCTTCATGCCATGGAGATTGCAAAAGCCAATTTTGATGCGAAGTCTTTCGGCATCAGCCAGCAATTGTTGCAGAATGCCGGCGCTCCGGCCGGGCCGTGAGCGTTGGGGCGGAAGCTTCCAGCCATGGCTAATTTTACGCGGCAATTTTTCTTCTGGGCCTGCGCACTGGGGGCGCTCGCTTTTATTCTGGGATTGACCACCATCACCAGCCAGCGTCTCAGGCTGGTTTCTGAACTGGCCCAGGGCCGGGATGATTTGGGGTCGGTACTGCCCCATCAACCGGGAATTTACACGGCGGTGGCCTTGGACGGCTATGAGTGGATACGTTTGTCGCGCGAGATGGTGCGGCAGGGACATTGGCGCCTGGGCTGGACGGATACGGACAATGCACCCAAGGGCCGGGAGGTGCATTGGAACTCCGGCTTTGCGTGGTGGCTGGTGCTGCTGGGCCGGATGGATAGTGGCCTGACCGGCAAGCCGTTTGATCTCGCGATTGCCGACATGGGGGTCTGGGCCAATCCGATCCTACTGATGATTTCCATTGTGGGTTTTGGATCTGCGGTGCGCTGGCGTTACGGATCTGTTCCCGGGGGTGTGGTCATGGTTCTGATGGCCACGCTGCCGATGTTCAACGAGGGATTTTCGGCTGCTTATCCGGATCATCACGGGATTATCAATCTGGCCGGACTGGGCACATGGTTGGGTTTGCTTTGGGCCGGGCTGGGCTGGATAGCTCCCCCCGGGGGCGGTCCGTTTCCGGATACCCTCCGCCAGGCCCGTCAGGGTATCGCGATTTCCGCCGTGTTCGGCGCAGCGGGGTTATGGATCAGCGCCATATCGCAGGTGATTTTTTTTATCGGAACCGGAGTGGCCATTCTGGTGGCGGCGTGGTTTTGCGTGCCGGAAATGCGCCGTCGCGGGTTCATTTATCATCCGCAGTTGTGGCGGTATTGGGGTGAGGTGGGAGCCGTGCTCAGTTTGTTGTTCTGGTTGATTGAATATTTTCCGGATCGCATGGGCATGAGATTGGAGGTGAATCATCCGTTCTATGCCGCGGCCTGGTGGGGGGGCGGATGTGCGCTGGAGCAGGTGGGTGCGTGGCTGGAGTCGGGGAGGCAGTCGGCTTTTCCGTGGCGCAAGATCAGGCTGCCGTTTTTTTTAATGGCACTGGTGCCTGCCGCCATGATCGTGGGCGGACCGGCTTGCTATGCCCTGATGGATCCGTTTCTGTTCCGGTTGCACGGGCATATTGAGGAGTTCCTGCCGTTATTCTTCCGGTTTTGGCATGAGCACCTGGATCTGGGGATGATATTTGGAGCCACGCCGCTGTTGTTTTTGGCGGCCGGGGCCATTGTGTGGAGAAGAAAAACGGCCGGCCCGCTGCGTCTGTTGACGGGGGCCTGCCTGTGCACCCTGATTTTTCTGACGCTGATGCAGTGTTATCAGACGCGCTGGGGCCTGCTGGCGGGGGTGGGCTGGGTTGTTCTGGGTCTGGTGGTGGTCCTGTCCTATGAGGAAAGTCTTCCGGGCGGTCTGAGGGGTGCGGTGTTGCGCGTGGTGCTGTTGACCCTGCTGCTGTGGGCATTTGGCGGGCCGGGGCTGACGGTTTTTCAGGGTTCATGTGCGCAGATGCAGGTGACGACATTCAACTTTGAAACGTCCGAAGCCATACATCTGTTGCATCGGGACATCGCACAAACCATCCGCAAGGAATATCCCGGCAAGGAACCGGTGATTTTAAGCAGTCCGAACTCCTCCTTGTTGCTCGGATATTTTGGTGATTGCCGGACGTTGGGCACCTTGTATTGGGAAAATCATGAAGGCTTGCGCACAGCGGCCGAGCTTTATGACATGCGCGACGGGCAGGACATGGCAGGGCGGCTGGAGAAGCTGGGGGTGACGCATCTGGTTTTTGTCACCTGGGAGAATTTTATAGAGCCGTATTACAGCCTGTTGCATCCGAGAGGTACGGCGGAGGATTTTGGCACCACGCTGGCGCAGAGATTGTTTTTCCGGAAGCAACTGCCGTTGTGGGTGAAGCCCGTGCCGTATCCTGACAGCGGGATGCGAAAGGTGTTGGGCTATGATGTTTTGATTTTGGAAGTGGTGCCCAGGCAAAGCGCGGGGGAAGCCGCCCTGAACCTCGGTATTTACCTTTTCACGGAAGGCCATCTGGACCAGGCCGAAAAAAAACTCCTGGAACTTCCGTTGACGGATCCCTGCCAGGCTTCAGCCGGAGTTTATCTGGGTCTGATCCGCTGCTGTCGCGGTGATGGCGCGGCGGGCATGAAAAGGGTTTTGGCGGAGCTGGATCGCATGCCGGTGTCACAGCGGGGAAAAATGGAATGGCAGGCCTCGCAGGATTTGATCCGGACAGGCAGGGCTGCAGAGGCGGCGTTGCTGTTGGAACGGGCGGCCGGGCGCGAGCCCGAGAATGCGATCTATGTCGTGAACTATGCCTGGCTGCTGGCCACCCTGGAACATGATCGCATTTTCAATCCCGCCCGGGCTCTGGCACTGGCGACTCCCTTCAAAACAGATGGGCGTGTTTCGCAAACGCCACGATTCCACTGTCTGCTGTCGGCGGCAGAAATGGGACTGGGCGACAAAAAAACGGCCATTGACGAGGCACTCCTTGCCCGTCGGCTGGCCCAGGATCAGAACGACACCCAGGGGATCGGTTATTGTGCGCGACTGCTGGGACGGCTGGGCGTTAAGAATTAAGAGGGCTCAGGCCTGACCGGTTTGACGAAGGGCTTCGTAAAGAACAATGCCAGCGCAGGTGGCGAGATTGAGACTACGGGCGCGGCTATTGGCCAGGGGAATGGTGAGGCAGCGATCGGGATTTTTTTGCAGCAGGCTTTCCGGCAGCCCCTTGGTTTCGCGTCCGAACACCAGGTAGTCGCCGTCTTTGAATGTCGCGCTGGTGTAGGATCGGCGGCATTTCGTGGTCAAAAAATACACCTGTTGGAAGGGGATTTCCTGCAGCAGGGTTTCCCAGGAGGGCCAGACCCGCCAATCGAGCAGATTCCAGTAGTCCATGCCGGCGCGCTTGAGATGTTTTTCGTCGAGGGAAAATCCCAAGGGTTCGACCAGATGCAGGCGGGTGTTGCTGGCGGCGCAGAGGCGCGCGATATTGCCGGTATTGGGGGGGATTTCCGGTTCGATCAGTACCACATTAAACATAATTTTCCCGGTAAAAGACCTCTTGCAGATAAAGGCCGCAGGCGGGTGCGGTGTTGGGAGCGGCGGAGCGGCGTCGGGATTCCAGCACTTGATGGAAGCTTTCGGGACTCAGACGGCCCAATCCGACCTTGACCAACGCGCCGACCAGATTGCGCACCATGCGGTAGAGAAAGCCGTCGCCCCAAAAGGACAGTTCCACGATGCCCTGGCGGCGGCGCAGGGTGATCTTGCGGATGTGGCGGACGGTGGTGGCGCGTTCGTAGCCGGGATTGCTGGTGAAGGAGGCGAAATCCTTGAGGCCGATGAGATGGGCGAGGGCCTCTTCCATCAAGGCCAGATTGAGGGGGCGGGGCACATGCCAGGAACGGTGCAATTCGAAAGGATCGTGAAAGGGTGTGTTGGCGATTCTGTAAACGTACTTTTTTCCGCGGGCGGAAAAGCGGGCATGAAAATCCGGACGGGCATACACGGCGCGGACAATGCGGATTTCCGGGGGCAGATTGTGGTTGAGGGCCGATTGCAGGGCGGAAAGGTTTGCGAATTTGACTTCGGCATCGAAATGAGCGACCTGTCCGGTGGCGTGGACTCCGGAATCGGTCCGGCCGGACCCATAAACATGGTGGTGTTGTCCCCAGCAACGTTCCACGACCTGCTCCAGGTGGAGCTGGACGGTGGGTTTGTTTCCCTGGATTTGCCAGCCGGAAAAAGGGGTGCCGTCGTAGGCCACGGTCAGTTTGTGTATTTTCTGCACAGGGGCCAAGACTGTCAAAAGGGGGCGTTTCTGGAAAACAAAAAGGGCGCCCGTGTGGGACGCCCTTGGAAAACCCGGGGAGGAGGGATCGTTTATTTCCAGACTTTGTCAAAGAAATAGCTGAAGCCCAGGAGACCGCCGACGGCATTGGTGCCGAGGTTGCGGCTGGCCGTACCGGCATTGGAAGTGTGAATGAAGTCCGCCTCGGCATTGATGGACCAGTTGTTGTTCAACAGATAGCGCAGGCCGACGGCGGCCTGGGGGGTGAATTCAAGGCCGCTGCCGAGGGCTTTCTGATCCTTGTTTTCGTAGGCATCGCTGTAAACGAAACCGGCCCCGGCCTGGATGTAAGGCACCACCTTCCAGTTGGGCTGGACAAAATTATAGCGGACCAGACCGGTGGGTCCGACCGAGAAACTGCCATAGTGACTGAACACCACGCCGGTGGCCAGTTCAGCGATGGCTTCAACATTTCCATCATACCACTCCCCTTTGCCGGAGGGTGAAGTCAGCATCCATCCCAAGCGCAGGTCGGTTTGAGAAACGTTGTAGGTGGGGGTGTTGGGGCCGAGGCCGATGGGGGAGAACAGGGCGCCGGTCTGGGCCGAAAATTCAATGCGGTCCATGGTAAACAGGGGTTGCGTGCTTTCGACATGCGTCAGCACCTCCTTGGTGAGGGAGTTTCCGGCCTGCAGGGCGGTGGTCATTCCCAAGAACAAGGTTCCGATAAGAGCTGTGGTAAATTTTCTATTCATCGTGTTTTCCTCCTAAAATTCGCGTACTGATTAGATAAATTTCATTCCGACGTCAAGATAGGATTGTAGCATCACCCGTGCCGCATGACTGTCGATGAGAGCCTTCTGTTGCCGGGCATTTTTTCCCGCCTCATGCAGGCGACGGGAGGCTTCCACGGTGCTGAGGCGTTCATCCACCGTGGCGATGGGGATGAGAATGGTTTCCTTGAGGCGCTGCACGAAATCGCGGGCGGCCTGGGCGGAAGGGCCGTAGGAACCATCCATATTGCGCGGAATGCCGACAAGGATCTGGCTTATCTCCTTTTCCTTGAGGACGACCCCGAGGCTGGCCAGAAATCTCGGGAAGGGGCTGATTTCCAGACAGTCCAGAGCTGTGGCCAGGGTGAGGGTGACGTCGGAAACGGCCAGGCCGACGCGTTTGCTGCCGTAGTCGAGACAGAGCAGGCGGCTCATGGGGATTCCTGGTGAGTGGCTTGGGCCAGGGGTTCGACGAAATGGCGGAGCTGCTGCGGGAGGTCGGCATGATGCAAATGTTGCGCGATGTGGTTGACGATGGCGCTGCCCACCACCACGCCGTCACCGAGCCTGGCCACGGCCGCCGCCTGTTCCGGCTTGGAGATTCCGAAGCCGATGCAGACGGGCAGACTGGTGTGGGAACGGATGGCGGCCAGTTGGGCGGCGATGCCGCTGGAAACCTGATCCTGCATGCCGGTGACGCCCTCGCGCGAAACATAATAAATAAAACCGGAGCTGGACCGGGCGATTTTGGCGATGCGGTCGGGAGGTGTGGTGGGGGCGATGAGTGAAATGCGTTTGAGGGATCCGTGGTTGGGCCATTCTTTTTCCGCCTCCTCCGGGGGCAGGTCGAGAATCAAAACGCCATCCACACCGGATTCCATCGACAAACGGGTGAATTCGGCCAGGCCCAGGTGGAAGATCGGGTTGTAATAGGTGAACAGGACGATGGGGATCTGGCTTTTTTGGCGGATCATCTGCACGGCCTGGAAAATACCGCGCAGCGTGGTGCCCGACTCCAGGGCGCGCTGGGCTCCCAATTGGTTGACCACCCCGTCGGCCAACGGATCGGAAAAAGGCACGCCCAGTTCGATAATGTCGGCTCCCGCCTTTTCCAGAGCCAGGACCAGGCCGGGCGTATCTTCCAGTCGGGGATCACCGGCCACAAGATAAGCGACAAAGGCTTTCTGTTTCTTTTCGCGCAGGGAGTTGAAGAGTTGGTCAATGCGATTCATGGTCAAATTGTTCTGCTATGAATTGAAGTCCCTGCAGCGTCAACAAGGGGTTTACCTGCTGGATGAACGGGCAATGGCGGGCGATGAGGACGCTATGGCCGCCGGTTGCCGCCACGGTGATTTTGCGGACCTTGAGCTGTTTCCGGATGGCACCCAGCACCCCCTCGATCAAGCCGCGGTATCCGATCACCGCACCGACGCGCATGGCTTCGACCGTACTCTTGGCAATGGCCTGGCGTGGTTCCCTGATGCTGATGCGTGGCAGGAGTGCGGTTTTTTCGTGCAGGTAGTCGGTCATGGCGTTGAGTCCGGGGGCAATGACCCCGCCGAGATATTCGCGCCGGGCTGACACAATGTCAAAGGTAACGGCGGTGCCGAAATCAATGACCACAGTCGGCAGGGGATAGAGACGGGCGGCGGCCACGGCGTTGGCTATGCGATCGGCTCCGATGGTTTCCGGATGCGGGTAGCGCAGGCGGATGGGCAAGGGAGTGCGATGATTGACTTCGCAGAGGGAGCGGGGCGACCAGACTTGGCGCAGGAGACGGGTGGCGCTGGGAACCACAGAGGCCACCACCACCCGGTCCGGGTTCATTTTGCGCCGCAGGTCGCGCAGACAGACGAGGTTGAGCTCGGGGGTCGGATGTCTTTTTAAACCCAGCAGATGTCCGCCCCGGACGGTGGCGAATTTTGTCCAGGAATTGCTGATGTCGACAACGAGGGTGGTGGTCATGGGTTAAACGTTGAAAATTATAAAATTTCCCCGGAATTAATCACCTCAATTTTTCCATCCGGCAGACGCAGCACGAGATGGCCGTTTTCCTCGATGTCGATCATCTGCCCCTCGACGATCCGCCGGCCGCATTGGATGCGCAGCGGCTGGCCGGTGCTGAGGCAGAGAGATTTCCATTCGGTGCGCAGATCCTCCCAGGGCGCACGGTAGAGCCGGAGTGTTTCCTCGAGCAGCACGGCCAGCAGTTCAGCGCGGCGCAGGTTGGCGGCGGCGCCTGCCATGCCCAGGGAAAGGGCCCGTGCGCGCAAGTCTTCGGGAAAATCCCCGGGTTGCTGATGGACGTTGATGCCGATTCCGACCACGGCAAATTCCAGGCGGGAGGCTTGGCTGCGGGCCTCGGTTAAGATCCCGGCGATTTTTTTGTTTTGATAGAGGACATCGTTGGGCCATTTGATGCCGCAACGGATGCCGGTGAGTCGGGCGGCGGCACGGCAGAAAGCGACGCTGGTAAGATAAGTCAGGCAGGCGGCCCGTTCCGGGGGCCACGAAGGCCGGAAGAGCAGGGAAAGGTAGAGGCCTTTTCCGGCTGTGGTCTGCCAGCACCGGCCGTTGCGGCCACGGCCATGGGTTTGGGATTCGGCCAGAACACAGAAACCTTCCAGGGCGCCTTGGACGCCGGCTTGGAATACCAGATCGTTGGTGCTGCGGGTCTCCTTGAAAATACGGAGCTGGCGCGCGAAAATATTTTCCGGAAGGCGGGCCCTGGTTTCGTCGGCGATCAGGATGTCGGGGGAATGTTGCAGAATGATGCCGCGATGGGGGAAGGTTGTGATCTGGTAGCCGAGGCGGGAAAGTTCCTGCAGGGACTGCCGGACTTGCTCGGGTGGCAGGAGCAGGTCGTGCGCAACCTGTTCCAGTACGAGCGGCCCTTGGAAAAGGCGACGCAACAATTCCTCATCGAGATCCGGCCTGGGGGCGGGATTATTCAATGGGTTTGTCACTGGCACAACGGAATCCGATGCCCGGCTTTTCGGAATCCTTGGGCATGTGCAGGCCGTAATACTGGTTCGGCACCAGCTTGCCGAATTGGAAATTGCCGCCACGGATCGGGCGGTCGTTGGCGGGCAGGGGGATTTTCCGGAAGCCCTGGCAGGGCACCGTCCATTCGCTGACATTGCCGGCCATGTCGTAAACCCCGTACGGGCTGCGGTCTTTGGGAAGTTGATCTACGGCTGCCAGACCGGCGAAGCCGTCGATGGATCCCGGCTCGATACCATCGGGTTTGGGTTTGACGCAATCAGCACCCGTGTTGGTGTAGGCTAATTCTTTTTTCTCGCCCCAGGGATAGGTGAGATTTTTGTCGCCGGCGGCGGCCCGTTGCCATTCCAATTCAGTGGGCAGGCGCTTGCCGCGCCAGGTGGCGTAGGCCCAGGCATCCGCGTAGTCAACGTTGAAGATAGGGGTGTCGCGGGTGATGGGGGTGCCCAGATAGGAGCGCTTGGGAAAATGGGGTTTGAGGGCTTTTTGCATGCCTTCCCAGTCGGACGGTTCAAAGCTGCTTTTGCCCTTGGCCAGTTCGGGGGGAAGATATTTGGAAACGGGTTCGTCCTTGACGGCCTTGAGGAATTTTTCGTAAGCGCCGATGGTGACCTCGTATTCATCGATGTAAAATTCGTTCACATCGATCATCTGATCACCGGCAAAGGCTTTGCCGGCGGGGATGCGCACCTGTTTTTTGAAATCGGTCCCGGGCAGGACGATGAAACTGGCCACCAGATTGAGCAGGATGAAAATCAACAGGGCGGAGATGGCGGTGGCGATCAGGCTCATGTAGATCCAGTAGGCTTTGCGGGCTTTTTTGACGGCCTGCTGGGCTTGGATACTTTCCTTGCGTTCTGCGACATACTTGACCGGGGCCAGGTCAAGATCAACCTGACCGGCAATCTGGGCGACGGTGATAAAACTGATGCCTTCGGTGGTCATGTTTTGCAGGAGATTGGTCAGGCGCAAGTCGAGAGGTTCTTCGCGCGGGCAGAATTCGCGGATGATGGTGGCGAGTTCGGCCAGTTCGTCGGTCATTTCCGGCATGACAGAGCCGGCAGGCAGGGCGGTGTTGAGGAGTTTGATGACGCCTTCCTGGGAGAGGGTGATGTGGCTGCTACGAATGGGTTGATAGGGTATGTTGTTGGTGTGCAGATGACCGAGCACGGTGGCGGCCCCGGCCAGGAGTTTGGCGATCACGCGTGAATCAAATGTGACATCCTGCAGGCTGAGCTGGAGCAAGCTGGGGGAATTGACCGGCTCCTGGGCGACGTAGGCGCGGCCCTCGGCAACGCTTTCCTCGTAAATGGCAAAAATCTGCGGATGAATGTTGCGGGCCCGGGCGGCGGAGATGTTGCGGAAGTCGCGCAACTCCTGCTCCGTGGCGTACATGGGCAGAACTGTCAGATGCACATCCCGTTTGATGAGGGGCTGGTGCGCGCCATAGGTCCGGCCCAGATTGTTTTGCCCGGCAAAATCCTGCACCAGATACGGCCCGATTTTGCTGCCGCGCAGGTCCTCGGTGAGATTGGAGGCATGACTGAGAATGGCGTGGGTGTTGTCCATTCCCTGAACGCAGGGGATGGGGAAATAGGCTGGCAGAATGGAGGCGGTGTCGGCGTTGGTGACAATCAACTGGGACACGCGCGGGTAGCTGATGGAAAGGCTTTGCAGCACATCGGAGGCGTCCTGACCGTCCCAAATGAGTTCTGTCAGGGTGATGGCCCGGTCGGGAATGGTTTCGATCTGGGCAAACAAATCCGTCAGGGAATGCACAATGAGGATGTGGGCGTGGGGATCCCAGGATTGGATGAGGGATTGCAGGTAGGCCGCGCTTTGCTGGTCCGGGTAGGACACCAGATAAATATTGGCCGGGAGGTTGGATTCGTCCGTGGTCATGGTTTTTTAGAGCAGGCCGGGAGGCAGTTGGGGCAGCAGGCTTTTGATGTTTTGCAACTGGCTGCGGTGGCAGACCAGCACGGCGTCTGGCGTTTCCACCACGAGCAGATCTTGCACTCCCGCCAGGGCCACGGTGCGACCGGAGGAGAAGACAATGTTGTTTTGCGACTGCTGCAACACGGCGGCACCGCGCACCGTATTGCCTGCCGTATCCGCCGGCAGATGGGAGGGAAGGGATTCCCAGGAGCCGACGTCATCCCAGTCGAAGGCGGCTTCGACGGCCGCGACGGAGGCGGCTTTTTCCATGATGGCATAGTCGATGGATATTTTCGGGAGCAGGGGGAATTTTTCACGGAGATAGGTTTCATGGGAACCGCGCGGAAAATTCTCGATGAAGCCGGCCAGTTCGGGGGTGTGACGCCGGGCTTCGGCCAGAAACGAGGAGGCTTTCCAGGCAAACATGCCTGCATTCCAAGCGTAGCCGCCCAACTGCAGGTATTCCTCCGCCCGTTCCCGGGCGGGTTTTTCGACAAAGCGGAGAACCCGCCGGATGGGGAGGCCGGGGTCGGACGGGAGTGTGTCACCGAGTTGCAGGTAACCGAAGCCGGTGGAAGGAAAGGTGGGTTTGATGGCGATGGTGAGCAGGTCTCCGGAATCTGCTGCGTGACGGATGGCGGCCTGCAGATTTTTTTGGAAGGCGGCACTGTCCTGGATCAACTGATCCGCCGGAAGCAGCACGGTGATGGTTTCGGGATCCTGCGACCAGGCGATGGCGGTGGCGAGAGCGGCGGCGGGTGCGGTGTCGCGTTTGGCCGGCTCAGCCAGGATTTGTGATTTCGGAAAATCGGGCAGGGCGTCCCCGGTGGGACCGAGTTGGGCTTCGTTGGTCAGGATAAACAAATTTTCCGCCGGAACCATGTTGCGGACCCGGGCGATCGTGAGTCCCAGCAATGTTTCATCGGAAAAAAGCCGGAGCAATTGTTTGGGTGAACGGTTGCGGCTGAGGGGCCAGAATCGTTCCCCACTTCCACCCGCCATGATGAAGACGCAGACTTTAGGTTGCTGGCTCATAAGACTTTGATGCGGCAGACGGCGGCCTCGGATTTGCCGGGCGGGAGCAGGCGCAGTCCCTGTCGGTGATGGATGGCATTGGGCAGGCCCAGCCAGGGTTCCACGCAATAAAAGTCGGACTCCGGCGTTTCGGTCCAGGTGGTGACGGCATACCAGGGCACCCCGGTTTCGCTTTCCAGATCCAGGGCGAGGTTCAAGCCGGATTCTTTTTCCCGCACATAGACCGTGCCCGGCCCGTCGAGCAGGCTGAAGCAGTCCTGCAGCCGTGGGTCGCTCAGGATGTAGGAGGATTCCCCGGGCTCGGTGGCGCTGAGGGAACCGTCCGGGTTCTGTCGCTGGCGCCGGGAGGCGGGCAGTTGCAGGGTGGTGGCGTTCCGTTGGGATTGGGTCAGGGCGAAATAAAAATGGTGTCCGCTGTAATAAGGCATCGGCAGGTTTGACTTGTTGCTGGTGATCAATTCCACGCGCAGGGTGTTTTCTTCCAGCCGGTAATGAGCCTCAAAACGGAACGCGTAGGGATAGATCTGTCGGGTGCATTCGGTGTCTTGCAGACTCATGTGAATGCCCTGGCCGTCTTCGGAAACAGAAAAAGTAAAGGGCATGTCGCGGGCAAAACCGTGCACCGGCATTTCCCGGCGCGTTCCGTCCGTATCGACCCACCACCCGATCTCGCCGTTGACAAAATGCCGGGCGATGAAGGGAAAGAGCAGGGGGTTGCCGCCGCGCACTTTGGCCGGCTTGGACCAGTCGGCATGATCCGGCCAGTAAATGAGGGCGCGTCCGTTGTGATGCCATTGCAAAAGGCGTCCGCCGAATTGGGGGCAGAAAAGGGCCGAAGAATTCCGGTGCTTGATTTCGATGACGTCCTGTTCCTGAAATTTCATGACGGACTGATTTGGCGGGTGATCTGGGATGCGGCATAGGCCGCACCGAAACCATTGTCGATGTTAACCACGGTTACGCCCGAGCCGCAAGAGGTTAACATCCCGAGCAGCGCGGCGAGCCCGGCCAGGTTGGCGCCGTAACCCGTGCTGGTGGGGACGGCGATGAGGGGTTTGTCCACCAGACCGGCGATGACACTGGGCAGGGCTCCTTCCATGCCAGCCACGGCGATGACGACCTGGGCCTGTCGCAGGGTGTCGAGCCGGGCTGTCAGGCGGTGCAAGCCGGCCACGCCGATGTCGTAACAGCGTTCGACACTGTTTCCCAAAAACTCCGCCGTGCAGGAGGCTTCCTCGGCCACGGGGATGTCGCTGGTGCCGGCGCAACAGACGCAAATGCGGCGACCGGGGGT
>Ga0075014_100000189_pt1 | contig 18082 bp, 17 predicted proteins | sample AleBraG_ABR_2014_FD_71472 | JGI IMG/M metagenome (GOLD analysis project Ga0075014, IMG submission 71472) | Freshwater sediment microbial communities in response to fracking from Pennsylvania, USA - Alex Branch Run_MetaG_ABR_2014 | ecosystem: Environmental > Aquatic > Freshwater > Creek >... | reverse complement strand
TCCGTTCCTGCGGATCCGTTACGTAACGAATCTCAATCAGATCTACCGGCGCGCCCCAGCCAGAACCGCGCTCGTGCTGGCCTGGTTGGCGTCTCTTGCGTCGGCCATCACGCTGCATCATTTTGGCGCCTGGTTCCACAGTCCAATCGCAGTGATTGGCTTGGGATTGGCCTTCGGCGGCGCGGCCGGGAACCTGCTCGACATACTTCGCCACAACTACGTCGTGGATTTCGTAGATTTGGGCTGGTGGCCGGTTTTCAATTTGGCGGATGTGGGCATCGTCGGAGGCTTGCTGCTCGCCTTCTGGCGTTGAATGGTGACATATGCGACGTGTGCTGTTTCGATACCGAAATCTGACGGTGTGGAGCTATCCCGCCATGCTTTACTTTGGCCTGGTCTTCGGAGTGGTAGCCGGCAACCTCGCCGCCCACCGTGCCAGCATCGATCCCGTTCGCACTTATATCGCAACCATCATTCTCATCGTCCCTGCCCTCGCCGGAGCCAGACTCCTTTACGTGGCAGCACACTGGCAGATGTACCGTCGTGACCCTCGTCGCATCTGGAACCGCCGCGAAGGCGGCTACATCATGTACGGCGGATTCCCTATCGCCCTTCTGCTCTCCGTCCCCCTCCTGGCCGCGTTGCATCTACCCTTCGGCGCTTTCTGGGACGTCGCCTCCTTCACCATCCTCATCGGAATGATGTTCGCCCGCATCGGCTGCCTCCTCAATGGCTGCTGCGCCGGACGCCCCTCCTCGGCATGGTGCACCCTCAGCCTCCCTAATGCCGCAGGCCTCTGGCGGAAGCGAATTCCCACCCAGATCTTCGAAGCTGCCATCGCTGCCCTGCTGTTGCTTTTCGCCATGGCCGTCTGGCACTCCATGCCTTTCTCTGGCGCGTTGTTCTTGTTTGTAACGCTTGGCTACTCGGGCGCACGATTCGCCATGGAGTTCGCCCGCGAGCAAGAGCCCACAGGATCTGTATTCGGGATTGCTCAAGTCATTTCAGTGGTTGCCTTCTTATCTTCCCTTTCTACCTTGACAGTTTTCTGGCGACATTAGCGGTCGGCGCGAAACTGCTTTACCAAGAGGTTTGTTCGAGCATCACTGAAACTGCATCTCCACGAGTCTCCTAAGGCGGTGGTTCTATGGCCAACAATCTCACTGGCGATTTCGACGTAGTCGCCGAGTTTGCTCTTCCCGCAGTCAACCGCGTCCTCGCCGCCATGCACCAATGCGAACGCTTCCTGCACTCGATCTCCGTCCACGTGGACGACAACCCGCCCCCTGGACGCCCGCCGCGCCCCACCACCGTGGGCATTGTGGACACGTTTGGCGATCCCATCGTGAATCATCAGCAGGTCAGTGGTCCCTTGACCGTTGTCGGCCCCACCGCCGTCAGCGACCCCACCTTCTCGCGCCTGGGCGGCGTGCTGAATCCCGGCCAACTGGTCGCAGTTCAGGTCCCCATCACACCCAGCCACCTGCAGGGAGTCGCCCAGCTGCAATTGGCCCCTCCCACCGTGGATGTGCCCACGACACTCGGCAACTCCCTCACCGTGACCATGAACCTCATGGCGCGCTATCGCCGTGACAAGAACACGGCTGCCATTGCCGAATTCATTCGCGGAGACCTCCGCATCACCGCGCCCGTCAACAAGATCGCCTCCGGACGCGTGCACGTCCTCGACATTGACTTCAAAGCCGACGCCGCTTCTATCGCTTTCACCCCATCCTTTTCCAGTCAGCCCCTGAGCGCCGAGGATCTGGCAGGCATTAATCTGTGCATTCGAAATGGCCTGATCACCAGCTTCCTGCCCTCCAGCGTGACCTTGCCCACGAGCATCGCCGATGTGCAGCTGAAAACTCTACCGGGCGCAATCGTCGTGATGCTCGACTTGAACGATCATCCCTCGACCACCGCCAGCGTGACCAACGTCTTTCTCGCCCCGTCCGATGATTTCGCCTTCGCTGTTGGCCGCGACTATCTTCTCAACGCCCTCCGGTTGGTCAGCGACAACATCCTGAGCCAGACATTTCCTCCGGCCACGTTTGCCGTCAATCTGGTGTTCGAGACCTTGCACTACTCCTATCCCATCAAGCTGAACAACGCCACCTTTGATCTACAGCCGGGAAAGATTGTCCTCACCATTAACGGAGATGCCGGGCCGGAACCGCACGGGCACCACCCCACAAGTTTCTCTTTCACCGTAAATGTCGAGTTTTCTCTGGTGCCCTCGGGCCCTACGGTCGAGCTCGTTGTCGGAAATGTGTCCGTAAACGCAAGCAGCACGCTCGCTTCAATCGTCGATTACTTCACCGGCAACGTGACGAACTCGGTGAAGAACGCGATATCCGCTGCTATCAACGCCACCGGCGCGGGCGACATGGTCAACAAGATGTTCAATGCCGATACGAATCTCGGCAATTTCTTGAGCGCGCAGCTCAGTCCCGCCGACGGTAGCGCCCAACCCCAGTCGCAGCAGGTCTTCCTGGTTTACAACTCGGCGGACATTCAGCCCGCCGGGGTCGTACTTCATGGCTCCCTGCTACTTCTGGATTGGCCTGCTCCGCACGTCGAATTTGAGCCCATCCCTTCCTCGACCGGCTTCGGTGCCGTCGAGAGCCCGTTCGGCGACGGGCCCGATTACTCCGCGCTCAAAACCTGGATCCCCGGCGGCAGGATTGACCAGTACGAGTGGAGCACGCAACAACAAGGCCACCTTTATCCGTTCGGAGTCGATCCCAACAAGTTCGTCCTCGTACATTCCGGACCGGTAAGCACCACCGACTGGACTTCGCCGCCGATCGATCCTTACAGCTCGCTTTGCCTGACCGTCCGCGGCACTCGGCTGTCTTCGTTCGGGCCCGTCGTTGCCCAGCCCGTCGGCGCCACCGTGTGCGGCTATAACCGTTTTCCCGTCGTCTCCGGAGTCCTTGTCAGCGCCGGCGCTGCCATTCCCATGGTGACTCTCACCCGTCCCGGCCCCGGCGGGCAGGTTGCCGTAACCGGCCACACGTTGGCACAAGTGGCCGCGGGCAGCGGGGCTCCCAATCTCATCGTCCACTTTGCCGATGCCAAATCCGCCACCGAACTCCAAGTCTTCACCCAGGCCCTGAGCCAGAGCAAACGCACCGACGCCGCCACGGCCGTGGTCGCTGTTCTATCTCCGGGCCAACTGGCGAAAACGCCTTACACCCCGGGCATCATCTATGCCGAGGATGGCGACGGCTCCTGGCAGCGCCTCTTCAAACTGAAGTCCGCGCCGCCACCCTTCACCGCCATCGTGGACCCACGGGGAACCGTTGCCTGGCAAGGCGAAGGCATCCCGGCCCACGACGCGCTGGCGGCCGCGCTCAGCAAATACCTCGCCCCGAGCAGCAAGATTCGTATCACCATGCCGCGCCTCAACGCGAGAATCGGCCAACCCGCGCCCAATTTCCTTTTCGAGTTTGCGCCCGGACGCGACACGCCCTTGAGCAAACTCCGAGGCCAACCGGTTGCCCTCGTTTTCTGGAGGAGCTCCTCCCGGCCGAGCATCGAAGCAGTGCGCGAATTCGCTTCCGCCGGTGCCGACAAAACCGTCGTCCTCGCGATTGATGATGGCGAGTCGCCCGAGACAGCGCACCGCGTCGCAGCAGAAAGTAGCCTCTCGGCTGTCGTTGTCGCCGACCCCAAGCGCGAAATCTCGTCTGCGTACGGAGTAGAAGTGTGGCCCACCATCGTCTCCGTCGACGCTTCCGGTGTGATCGCTGGAATTCGATACGGTTACCAACCCGCCGGCCAGACCGATCCGGCCGCCAAGCCGTCAGCTGGCAAGCGATGATGCACCCGCGTGCAGGAGAACATCCATGATTGATTCCTTTGTGATTCTGACGCCGTTCCTTCTGCTGGGCGTAGTCGCTCTCCTCGCCTTCGTTGGCTGCGACATAGTGTTCGGTCTGCAAGGGTTCCAGCCCGTGGCGCCTGCTGTTAGTGCCGTCACGCCCCTCACCGGGCCCATCCAGGGCGGCACACTAGTGAACATCACCGGTTCGGACTTGCCGGCCGGAGCTATGGTGACATTCGGTGGTACGCCGGCTACCGACGTAATGGGGTCCGGCCAGGTCATCACCACCATCACGCCTCCCCACTCCTCGGGCGCCGTGGACCTTGTCGTAACCAACCCCACCCGGCCCGACCTTTTCGGCACACTGTCCAGTACCGATCCCGGCCACTTTACCTACGCAGGTGTAACGCACGTTCAGACCCTGATCGTCCCCGGCGTCGACAACTCCGGCGGCGCCACTGCTCAGGCGAACCTCGCTTTTGCGGATCCACCCAAGTTGCTCATCATCGCAGTCGTTTGGCCCACGGGAGCTGGAACTCTGGCGTCCCTTGTCATTGATGGCGGCGTCCCTCACAGCCTTAGAACGGATGTATGGAGTGGCTACAACGTCCAAGTCTTTTACGTCTTGAGCGTGCCTGGCGGGTCCAACGTGGCCGTAACCGCTACCCTCTCGGCGCCATCCTCGCCTAGTTCATGGGACCTCTGCGTTTCCGTGTATGACGCCGCCGATCCCGCAAGCGCACCCTACGCCCCCAACAGCGCGAACAACGTGGCCAGCAGTACCATCACCCCAATTTCAATTGCTGCCATCGATGGCAGCGATTTGATATATGCCCTCGCCATCGCACAAACCGCCGGCGGTAGTTTCATTTCAGGAACTGGATTATCCGCCGGTCCGCGTTTTCTACAGGAGGCGACCAACGGGGCCTTTCTCGTGGAAGACCAGCAGATAACGGCGGCCGGACCAGTATCCGTAACCGCCGGCACCGCCGGCACCGCCACCGGTCGCTGGTACATCTTTGCGACCGGTATCAAGCACGCTTAACCGTCGCCAGCACGACCGCACCCAGTGAATGAATCTGTTATCACCGAGTGTCCAAGGAGCCAGGTCTCAACGTCGCCCGAGCACTCCCGTGTATCTGGCAAGGGAAGCCCGCGTACAAGAGCCAAGACACGTGTGATCACGTAGCAAGAGCCGCCGTTGCGGGCAGATTCGCTTCGACTAGTGAGTGTAGATGCGTGCGTCCAAGGCTCCGAGGTGCAGCGTCGAGGTACCCGCTTCTGCTGTGCCCGGGACGTTGGCCAGCAGGAGCTTTCGCCCCTTCACACCCTCGGGCAGCGTGTACTCGGTAGGCTTTTCGCCAAAGTTCAGCACGACGAGGAAGCGGTGAGCAGGCTTCCCAGGCACAGTGAATGTTGCCTTTCCATGCTGTACGATGACCTCGGAGGCGAATTGGTTGGTGATACAGCTGACGAACGTTTCTAAGAGCTATGAGATGGGGAAAGTCGTCCAGGCGGTCAGCAACATCAATTTACAGATCGGACCCGCGGAGCGCGTGGCGGTCATGGGGCCTTCGGGGTCTGGCAAGTCTACACTCCTGAATCTGATTTGCGGCCTCGATGAACCGACATCGGGGACGGTCAAGGTCGATGGCAAGGACCTTGCCGAGCTTAGCGATGATGCGCGCACCCGTCTGCGGCGTGAAAAGATTGGGATGATTTTTCAGACATTCAATCTCTTACCCACACTCACGACGGTTGAAAATGTAGCTTTCCCGCTTCGCCTGCAAGGCCTCGCAAAGAAGGAAGCGGAACACCGCGCGGCGAGGATGCTGGACCACGTTGGGTTAAAAGATCGGACAATACACCGCCCCGACGAACTCTCGGGCGGAGAGCGTCAGCGGGTAGCCATTGCGCGAGCCCTCATTTTTCGGCCGCCCTTGCTGGTGGGCGATGAACCAACCGGGAATCTCGATTCCACGTCGGGAGAGGAAATCCTTCGTCTTCTTGACAAGCTGCAACAGGAATACAGCAGCACTCTCCTGATGGTGACACACAACGCGCAGGCGGCGAGTTACTGCAACCGAATTATTACCCTGCGTGACGGCCGTATCGTCCAGGATGAGCGGTTTGAGCATGCCCCGGCGACCGGCCGATGATGATTCCAGCGCTTTGGCAGATATCTCGGCGCCAGTGGCGAACCCATCGTCTTCGCGTGATCATGACTACTCTGGGTATCGCTCTTGGTGTTGCCGTGTTCTTCGCAGTTCGCACCGCCAACACGGCGCTGCTCGACTCCCTCTCGCTCACTGTTGAGCGGCTGGCTGGCAGGTCCACTCTTGAAATAACTTCCGGCGAAACTGGATTTCCCGAAGAGGTTCTCGACACCGTGCGGGCAACTCCGGGCGTTGAGCTGGCCGAGCCTGTGATTGAGGTCATTGTGCATACGGCCTTTGAGGACGAAGGCCATCTGCTCATTTTGGGGGTAGATACAACGGGCGATCAGCAGTTGCGTCAATACGAGTTTGACCGCTCGCAAACGGAAATCGCCGATCCCCTCACTTACCTGGCCCAACCAAACTCGATTCTGCTTTCCCGGTCTTTCGCCGAGCGCCATGCTTTACGCATCGGAGACCGGCTGCCGATGTTCACGGCCCACGGGCGAAAGGATTTCATTGTTCAAGGACTTTTCAAACCCGTTGGAGTGGGAGCGGTCTTCGGCGGCAATATTGCGGTCATGGATGTGTACTCGGCGCAGGTCGTATTTAATCGTGGCCGCAGTTTCGATCGCATCGATCTGATGAATTCGCAAGCTATCTCGGTGGGGGAGCTTCAGCAGCGTCTGCAGGCGCGCCTGCCTGCCGGAGTCGAATCCATTCGCCCGCAGATGCGGGGACAGGCGCTGGAAAATGCCGTGACTGCGATGCGCATGGGAATGCTGATTACCAGCTTTATCGCTCTGCTCGTGGGCGTCTACATCATCCTCAATTCGTTCACCATTGCTGTGAACCAGCGCTGGCAGGAGATCGGCATTCTGCGCGCGATCGGCGTCGAGCGTAGAAATGTCAACGCCATGTTTCTCGGCGAGGCCTTGCTCATGGGCGTGATCGGATCGATTTCAGGGATTGTGGGAGGCTTCTATTTAGCGGCAGCCGCCAGCCAAGTGATGGGTTCCATTGCGGCGTCCGTCTACGGTGTGGTCTCCACGGCGGTGGCGCCGAGGCTCCATCCGGGCACGATCCTTACCTCGTTTGGCTTGGGCGTTGCTGCTTCCCTTATCGGCGCATGGTTCCCGGCTCGGGCCGCATCTTGTCTCGACCCCACTCTGGCGCTACATAACATTGAGGCGCGCCAGCAGGAATCCTCTCTTGGGTGGAAGCGCGTTACTCTTGGTCTCGCGCTGGTCTTGCTGGCTTCGCTACTGATTTACTTTTCTCCCTCTCGCGTGGGAATGACGCTGCAGCTCTCCTATGCCGCCATCATCCTGATTGGGCTGACCATGCTCCTGCCCATGCTAGTGCAATGGACCGCGCACATGCTTCGCCCGATGATGGATTGGGCTGGCGGATCGGAGGGCGTGCTGGCAGTGGACGCAATGATCCAATCGCCACGGCGTAGTGCGGCAACGGTCGGCGCGCTCATGGTCGGCTTGATGTTCGTATTCTCCACCGGAGCTTACATCCAGAGTTACAAGCACATGATCGGCCGCTGGACGCAGCGCGTGCTGAATGCCGATCTTTTTGTAGCTACTTCCGCCCTGTTGCGCTCGACATCCTATCACTTCAGCGAGGATATGGGGCGTCGCATCTCCGCGCTGCCGGAAGTGAAGAGCGTCGAAAACGTTCGCTTCACCTTCATTCCTTTCCAGGGAGACTCCGCGGCCGTGATTGCGATTGAGATGGAGGGCTTCCTGGCTCGCGCGGAGGGTGCCATTGAAGGCGGCAACGAGAAGAACATGCGTGAAGTGTTGGCACGGGGGCAGGGTGTATTGATCTCCAAGAACTTTTCTGCCCGCTGGAGATGCCGTGTGGGCGGCCATGTGCACCTCAACAGCCCAACCGGAGCCCTGGACCTGCCCGTCCTCGGTATTGTCGAGGACTACCGCTCCGATAAAGGCTCGATCTTCATGGACAGGGCGCTCTACAAAACATTCTGGAAAGATGATGCCGTGGATTTCGTCGATGTCAACCTGAAGCCCGGAGCGGACGCAATTTCGGTAAAACGCAAGATCGAACGGCTTACCTCCGGCGCGGAACATGCACTCGTCTACACCAACTCCGAGTTTCGGGACTGGATCGGGAGCCTTGTCGACCAGTTTTTCCTGTTGAATTATATGCAACTCGTTGTCGCCGTGATCGTTGCGGTAGTAGGAATTGTAAACACACTGATCGTTTCTGTTATGGAACGACGCCGTGAGTTCGCGATTGTCCGGGCTATTGGCGGCTACCGTTCTCAGATCCGAAAAATGGTGCTCCTGGAAGCAGTCGCCATTTCGATCGTGGGTGTTACGGTGGCTGCATTGGCCGCGGTCTTCAATATAGAATTCATGTCACGCACGGTTTCCACGGTTGTGGCCGGCTACGATGTTCCGTTCTACTTCCCGTGGCTGCTGATTCTGGGAACTCTCCCAGCCGTGATGGCGGTGTCGTTGCTCGCGGCCTTGATTCCGGCGCGCCGCGCGATGCGAAGGTCGGTAATCGAAGGCATCGGCTATGAATAGCAATTTCGGATTTCGTAGGACGATGCTGACACAAATGGCCGCAGCCTGCACAAGCGTCGTGATTATTTGCTTTGCAAACATCCCTGGTTTTGGCGCGTCTCCCGATGCCCGCAGAATCATGGAAGATGTGTACCAGCAGGACACCAGCCACAGCACATTCATGCGGGCAAAGTTTGAAGTCTTTGACAACGACGGACACCGCACAAAGAAGGAATTCACTTACCGTCGAATCGGTTCTCCCGGAGACAGCAAGACACTCGTTGTGTTTACCGCTCCGGAAGAGATTCGCGGTATCGTGCTTTTGTCGATCAATCAGCGGGGCGCGAGTGATCGTCAATATATGTATATACCCGCCACGCAACGTGTCCGCACCGTCATTCCCCGGGAACGCTCCGCCCGCTTTATCGGCACCGACTTTACCTTCGAAGACATTGCCGAACGCGTGCTGGACGATTTCACGTACCGGTTGCTAGGCGAAGCCGAGACCATCGAAGGCCATAAGGCCTGGAAGGTCGAAGCTACACCAGTCGACTCGTCCCGCTCCCAGTACAAGTTCATCTATTACTGGGTAGCGCACGATTCGCCCGTCATTTTGCATTCCGAGATGTACGATGCGCAAGACCGCGAGGTACGCGTGCTCCATGCCAGCCAGATCAAGCGAGTATCGGGCATTAGTGGGGCGCGCCGCTTGGAAATGAGTTCTGTGCAAAGCGGAACCAGAACCGTATTGGTGATCGACGAAGTCAAGTTCAACGCGAGCATGGAGGAGAAGCTGTTTACCCCACAGGGGCTGGAACAAGCGCAGCATTCTGGGGCCGTCGAGTAACTTCCGGGTGCGCGCCTGAGCACGGAGTAGCCAATGTTTATGCGGGGCTAAAGCCGGCCATTTTACTGGGCAGTGCAAACACTTGAAAACATTGGTCGGGGAGAGAGGATTTGAACCTCCGACCCCCTGGTCTCGAACCAGATTCCGGCGTTTATTGAAATCTATTGAATTCTGTAGAACGTAGGTGATTGCTGTTGAAAGTGTTACGGCCAAAGTCCTTCCACTTGTGGAACGCTGTTGACCTTGGATGCTTTGGTGGCCACACTGACCGGGGAAGTGGTGAGCGCGCAGACGGTGTCGAAACTGACGCGGGATCTGGACGAGGCGGTACGCCGGTTTCACCAAGCGCGGTTGAACGATGACTATGCCTACTTGTTTCTGGGCGGCGTGAGCCTACGGGTCCGGCGATCGGCGGGGCGGAAACGGGTGCAGATGTTGGTGGCCTACGGAGTGCGGCGGGATGGTTACGCGTCACTTGCTGGCCTTTTTGCGCAGCCAGGGCGAGAGCCAGGCGGACTGGGAAGGCCTGCTCCAGGATCTCTATGGCCGCGGGTTAGAAGGTAAAGCTCTCGCTCCGATCATCACCGACGGCTGTCCCGGTTTGGCCGCGGCGCTTCCGACGGTGTATCCGCGGGTACGGCAGCAACGCTGCTGGGTACACAAGATGCGCAACATTCTGGAGCACGTGCGGAAGCGGGACTACGACGACGTGAAGACCGGCGCCCAAGCCATCTATCGGGCGGAGAGCCGGGCCCAGGCGGAAGCGGCCTTTCGCAGGTTCCGGGCGCGTTGGCGAAGAGAATACGCTGCCCTGGTGCGCCGACTGGAGCACGATCTGCCGGAGTTGCTTTCCTTCTTTGCCTTCCCCCGGCACCTATGGCGCAAGCTGCGTACCACCAATGTGATCGAACGCTGTTTTGTCGAGGTGCGCGCGCGGTACCCGGCCCATGGTGTGCTTTGTGAATGTAGAGAGCGTGGACCGCATCATCTACTCCATCTTCCAGAGATTTAACCTGGAATGGAAAACCGGCACCCTCAACCTATTTACACAAGCAGCTTGACGTCACCCAACTGTCCAACTGTCTGAGTCAGAGTTCGTCAATGTTGTAGAGTATTCGCGCCTGCCTTACGAGTTGAGCCCGCGCAATCGTTCCCACGACTTCACAAGACCCTTGACGACTGGATGCCCAAAACCGCTTACCCTGTTGATTGGGGGCCTCGTGCGGCCTCAAGAAGACCCATTCTTAGTTATGGCGAGGCACAGGGCTGGGCAGGGTGGGCGAGGCCCGGCACCGGAGCTTTGTGGTTCCAGCCGGCAGGAACCGCGTCCCCTTCTCTCGAATCCTCGATGTCCCAAATCCCGTTTAGCGAAACTGTTGTTCTCTCCATCGCCCACTGCGAGACTGCGAAAGCTGCGGCGATGGATAAGGCAATGATCGACTTGGAAAGAGGACCGGTATTCATGCGCAGAGGCCTATCAACGCTTTTTGGTGAGCCACCACTTCTCGATTTGCTCCAAGGTCCTTCCCTTGGTTTCTGGAATCCTCCGCCAGACAAAGAGGAATGCGGCGAGCGAGACAGTTGCGTAGAACAGAAAAACACCAGAAGCCGTAAACAGATTAACCAGCGAAAGGAATGTCAAAGTTACCAAGAGTGTCGCGCACCAGAGGGAGACGGTGGCGACCGACATCGCGCGGCCCCGCACTCGCGTCGGGCAGATCTCTGACATCATCACCCATGTCCCGGTGCCCACCCCAACTGCAAAGCATGCCACATAGGTAAGGACAAAGATCAGGACGATTGCGCCCGCGGCTTGAAAATGTATAGCCGCTGAAACCGCCACGAGGGAAAACGCCATTCCCGCAAACGCCGACATCAACAGTGGCTTTCGTCCAGAGCGATCAATAAGCAGCATCCCCACAATCGTGGCGGCGAAATTGATCGCGCCGATAATGACGTTTGCCCACAGCGCGCTGCTGGCGGTCTGGTGTGGGACATGCTCCAGGAAGACGATCGAGCCGTAATAGATGATGGTGTTGATGCCGGTGAACTGGCTGAAGAGGGCGATCACGATGGCCACGAGCAGCGCTTTCCGAAACATCGGATCGAGCAGGTTTCCGCTCTCCTCGGAAATGGCGGCACGGATGGCTTCAATTTCTCCGGAGGCGGCCCGTGGACCCACCATCTGCGCGAGAAAGTGTTCTGCTTCCCTTTCTCGGCCTTTTTGCATCAGCCAGCGTGGACTTTCGGGAATGAAAAGCAGCGTCAAGAAGAAGAGTACGGAAGGCAGGGCGGCTGAAGCGAACATCCATCGCCAGTTTGTGGGTCCCGCGCCGGTCAGCAGGTAGTTGACACTGTAGGACAGAAGAATTCCGCTGACAATCGCCAACTGATTGAGCGACACCAGCAAGCCGCGCATCCTCGCCGGGGAGATCTCTGCAATGTACAAGGGTGAAAGCGTTGAAGCGATTCCGATCGCTGCACCACCAAGGAGCCGGGCGACGGCAAATTCAACCAGATTGCGTGGAAGCGCGGCGCCGATGGAAGAGATCGTGAATAACGCTGCCGCAGCCAGCAAGACACGCTTTCTTCCAAAGCGGTCGCTGGTAAAGGCAGCCACGCTCGCTCCGACAACGCATCCCAGAAGAAGGCTGCTGGCGGCGATTTCGGTTTGCGAATCGCTCAACCCGAACTGCTGCTTGATGAAGACGATGGCGCCGTTAATCACCGCTGTGTCAAAGCCGAACAGCAAACCACCAATCGCGGCCACCATCGCCGGCAGGTAAAGGTAGCGGGCTGAGCCTTTCTGCAACTGCTCAATCTCTCCGAGCGCGCTCGTAGCTGGGTCCATAAGTCACGGCATCATTTCAAATTGCCAACAGACGCTGCTCCAGAAAGACTAGCCCGGCTGCCCCGGCAACTCCGCCATAGCCGATAGTTTTCTGAAATACAATCGGAACCTCCCGGCCCAGCAATCTCCTCGTGCGCCGCGCGATTTTGTCTTGAATCGGAGCGAGCAGTGGTGGCCCGGCGGCTGCGATGTTGCCTCCCAGGATGAGAATCTCAGGATCGAAAGTGTGCAGGAAACTCACGAGGGCGGCCCCGAGATGCTCCAACGCCCGATCGATGACACAACGCGCGCTCGCGTCTCTCTCGGCGGCAGCGCGGAAGATAGCCTCGGTCTCAGGCAACTGGCCAGTGCCGCCTGCCGACAGCTTCGTGGGCGCGGCTCGATGCAGATGAGCGAAATAGTCGGATTCGATGGCTCGCGAGGAAAAGAGCGTCTCCAGACAACCGTAGTTGCCACAGATACACAGCCCGCCCCGCGGATCAATCGTGACATGACCGAGGTGGCCGGCAGCACCGCCCGCCCCGCGGAGGATTACGCCATCAACCAACACCGCTCCGCCAACCCCGGTGCCGAGCGTCAGCATAACCACGTTCCGTCGTCCGCGGGCCGCGCCCCATAGTACTTCTGCAATGAGGGCGGTGCGCGCGTCGTTCTCGGCAAAGACGGGCACATCACCGGCGGCGATTACGTCGCTCAAGAGCTGGCCCTCCAGGAACTGCAGGTCTCCCGGGCAGCTTCTTACGCGCGATGAGGCGGCGTCGATGATCCCTTTGCAGCCAATGCCGATTCCCCGCACCGGAACCTTGGCGCGCTTCAGGGCCGAATGAACGAAGTCGCGCGCGGCAGAGGCGGTACGGGGCGAGGGTTCATGAAAGCTCTCGAGCAGGTCTCCGCGAACTCCGACGATAGCCCCTTTAATTGCGGTTCCGCCAATGTCAATGCCAAGCGCCACCGGCGCAGCAGAATCGGCGGGAGTGAATTTCTTGCCCACAATGGTTTGTGCATTATACCCACTTTGTGCAATTCTACTGAACACTATGGCGGTGTCAGAAGACGCGCCGCGCGGGCAGGATAGCGTCGTCACTCTTCCACTTCCCGCCGCAAAGGAGCTCACAACCATCCGTGCGTGATTCAACCCTCAACAGCACTGTCCCCGGCAAGCAAGCGGGCTTGGCATTCTTTGACCACGCCATGAAGCTGCTTCAGGAGTTGAAGCAAACACAAGCAGAAGTAATCCAGAAGGCAGCGGAATTGTGCGCGGACCGGATTGCTCGCGGCGGACTGGTCTTTCTTTTCGGCAACGGCCACTCCAGGATGATGTGCGAGGAGATGATCCCCCGCCAAGGCTGTTACCCGGGCTTCGTGGCCCTGGTGGAGACGGCCCTTTCAAATCATGCAGCCGTTATCGGAGCGAATGGCTTGCGCGCCCCGCTTTTCCTGGAGAACTACGAGGGATACGCCGAGCAAATCCTACGCAGCTTCCAATTTGGCCCTAATGATGCCTTTATCGTCATTTCGACTAGCGGCATTCGGCCCGTGATTGTCGAAATGGCCATGGGCGCACAAGCGCGGGGGTTGCCGGTGATCGCGATCGTTTCGAAAACCCACTCTGAAGAGGCGATGGCAGCGCACTCCTCCGGGAAGAAGCTCACTGATTGCGCCGATCTCGTTATCGATAATCTCTGTCCGCCCGGTGATTGTGTCCTCGAGTTGGATGGGCTCGAGTGGAGAACGGGTCCAGTTTCCACGATTACCGGCGCGATGATCATTAATATGATCCGCTGTGCAGCAGCGGAGGCGCTGCTAGAGCGTGGCGTGAAGCCGGTCATTTTGCCGAGCCATCAGTTCGTTGGCAATTCCGGCGCTTCGGAGCAACTGGAATCGTTTTACGAGGCGTACCGGCGGAGCCTCAAGCACTTGTTTGAATAGGGCACAGTGAAGGAAGTCCTCCTCGTCACCGGGTCGTCGGGAATTGCGGCTGCTACAGCGCGCCTATGGGCCTCCGAAAATCCGGTGTTCGTCGTGGGGATCAACGAAGAAGAGTGCCGTTGTCTCACGACAGGGTTAGGCGAAGCGAGCTTCGCTGTCGCAGACGTGCGCGATGAGACTGCCGTTAGGACTGCTGTGGCTGCGTGCGTGGACCACTTCGGCAAAATTGACGCGCTCTTCAACGTTGCCGGTATTAGCGCGCGCTCTGCTGGTGATGGCCCACTTCACGAATGCAGGTCTGCGGGGTGGGACCTGGCGATGGATGTGAATGCCAAAGGCACATTCCTGATGTGCCGTGAGGTGCTGGGCGGGTGGACGGAAAATGCGCAGGCGGGAGTAATTCTCAATTGCGGAAGTGTGCTGGCGCGTCACCCGCAACGCGACCACTTCGCTACTGTGGGTTACGCCGCAAGCAAAGGAGCGATCGAGGCGATGAGCGTCGCCGCGGCAGCGTACTACGCTCCTGGCGGCATTCGCATCAACGTGATTGCGCCTGGTCTGGTGCGCACTCCGATGAGTGCCCGGGCGCAAGCAAATCCGCGGATCACAGAATATATGATCCATAAACAACCTCTGACCAAAGGCATGCTCACCGCCGAGGACGTTGCCAAGACGGCGTGCTTTCTTCTGCGCAGTGATTCCAGCCCCATCACAGGGCAGATCGTCACGGTCGACGGCGGCTGGGCGGTGAGCGCATGAGCCCCGCAAGAAAGAAAGCTGCCCCGCAAGCCAAATCCATCGGTCCCAATGGGGGAAAGCAACGCCGTCCTTTGCAAACCACAGTAATTGGAAGCTATCCGTTTCCGGGGTGGCTCGAGTATGCGTCGGCCCATGTGGAGGAATTCGGCGAGGCCGACATAGAGGAATTGCGAACTGACGCCGTAATTGCCGCAGTCCACGATCAGCTTGCAGCGGGATTAGACGTTATTACGGATGGCGAGCAGACCCGCTACGACTTCAACCTGTCGTTCTATGGCCGGCTGGAGGGTCTCGATTCCACACCGGTTTCGCCGCGCCGTTTCGGTCCACCCGCTCACGATCAACGCGGAAAATACGAGGTCACCGGACGGTTGCGTTCAAAGCAGGGCTTGGGAGCGGTCGCGGAGTTCGAGCTCCTGCAGAAGATCGCGCCGCCCGGCCCGGTGTTGAAGGCCAGCGTGCCGGGGCCATATACATTGAGCGGCCGAATCAATCCCGGGGGTGTTTACAAGGACCGCTGGGACGTAACCGAGGCGTTGATTCCGATTGTGCGGGAAGAACTCGAGCAGTTGGTGCATTGCGGCTGCCGCGAAATCACGCTGGATGAGCCCTCGATGAGCTGCTACGCACACCGCGAGGATCCTCGCCGCTTCGTCAAGATCTTTGCTGAAACCGTCAAGCCGATTCTCGGAAGGTGCCGCCTTTCAACCCATCTTTGCTTTGGCAACTACAGAGGGCGCGCTGTTGGTCTGCGGCGGTATGCACCGCTGTTCCCGGCATTCTTCGAGCTGCCCGTGGATGAAATACACCTGGAGATGGCAAGCCGGGAATTCGCGGAAATTGAAGTGATTCGTGAGATCGTGGCACGCGGAACTGACGCGGCCGTCGGAATCATCGACGTAAAGAGCTACTACATCGAGACTCCGGGCGACGTCGCCGAGCGCGTACGTCTCTGCCTGAAGTATGCGCCTGCGGAGCAACTTTCCTTCGCACCCGACTGCGGACTCAGCCAAACCGCCCGTTGGGCGGCAAAGCAGAAGTTGGCCAACCTAGTGAGTGGTGTAGCTATCGTCCGGAGAGAGCTCGGACTCTCGTGATCCGGCCCTTCCAGTCCCACGACGCCCTGCTCGCAGACATTCATGCCTCCGACCGGCGCGACGGAAACTTCCGCTTGTGGTGGCTGGGACAGAGTGGCTTCCTGCTGCAATGGCAGGGCGTCCACGTGCTGCTCGATCCCTATCTTTCCGACTCGCTGACCAAAAAGTACAGCCAAACCGACAAGCCGCACGTGCGAATGACGGAACTTGTAATTGATCCGGCCCGCCTCTCGTTTGCCGATATTGCCACCTCCACCCATAACCACACGGACCATCTCGACGCGGAAACGCTCTGCCCGATTCTTGAGGCAAACCCAAGCCTGAAACTTGTGATCGCGGAAGCGAATCGAGCATTTGTGGCGGATCGGGTAAGGATCGACCCGGCGCTTCCGATCGGTGTCGACGACCGAACCTCGGTCGTAATCGCGGGGATCCAATTTTCCGGTATCGCGTCGGCCCACGAAACTGTGGAACGGGATGAGCATGACCGCGTGAAGTGCCTGGGATACGTCCTCCAATTTGGCGGCTGGACGATTTACCACAGTGGCGACACGATCCGATACGAAGGCATGGCGGAAAAACTCCGCCCATTCCATATAGACGTCGCGCTCCTTCCCATTAACGGACGGAGGCCCGAGCGGCGCGTCCCGGGCAATCTATTCGGGCGCGAGGCGGCACAGTTGGCTAAAGACATTGAGGCGAAGCTGGTCATACCGTGCCATTTCGAAATGTTCGAATTCAACAGCGCTTCACCGGACGAATTCATGCACGAATGCCTCAGGCTGAGGCAGCCGTTCAAGGTGCTACGCTGCGGCGAACAATGGCACAGCCCGATAGCCCACGCGCAGGTTTGATCTGTGCCTCTCGAAAACCTCGAGGTGTCTGAGCGAACGGGGATTAGTCTTGTTTCATAATTCTCTCCTCTGATGATTATTTCTCTAACAACGCTCCTCGCCACTCTACTCGACCGGATTCAGATCGGGCGCATAGCCGGGAAGAAACTCCACCCACAGCCGCCCGCGCTGCTGGCGGATGAACTCCCAGGTCATGCGGCTGCGATGGCCGGTCAATCCGTCCCAGACGATCAGCAACTTGCCAGGAATGTGGCGCAGCAGATGCGAGAGAAACTCGATGACCTGCGGGCTGCGAATGGTGCCGGGAAGCAGCCGGAAGTAGAAGTTCCACCACGTTACCCCCGCCATGGCCGAGAGCGTCTTCCAGTTGAAGTGATATTGCAGCACCGGCGTTTGTCCCCGCGGCGCCCAGGTACGGCAGCGGTGCGCGCTCGCTCAATCCGCTTTCGTCGATGAAGACGATGGTACGGCCTTCTTTTTGGGCTTTTTTTTAATTTCCGGCCAGCGTTGCTGCTTCCATCGCCGGATCTTCTCTTCGTCGCGCTCCAGCGCACGCCCCACCGGACGCTGGCAACTCCATCCCAATTGCCGCAGAATTCGCCAGGCTTGCGAAGGGTGATACCTCACTCCGCATTCGTTCCTGCTCGACGCTCTCATTCATTTTCTTATGGGTGCCCCGGAGTGGGTACCCCAAGAAACTAGAGGCTCGTTCGAGTGGGTTGCGAACTCCCGAAACCGCGAACAACTCAGCGACCAATGGCCCAGCAGAGAGCTGCGAGGAGACGGGCGATCTGTCAGAGGATCAGATGGCTGGGCGTAAGGGGATTGTTGGCGCGTTCTTTCGCCGGCCGCTACGCCGCCCAAGTGTCGTCGCCGTAGTTCTTGCACAAATATTTGTTCTGGCACGCGGTGGAGCAGAAGTGCACGGCATTCGGTTCTCTCGCACGCCGTTCGTCCCATTTCGCGAGCAGGGTAATGGTGTACTTCATCACAAGGCTCTTCTCTTTCGAACCTTCGAACCCCAGCAGCCAGCCCTCAGCATCACCCTTCCGCTTTCCGCAACAACTGCAGAGGAATTCCATGTCAGAGGTTGTTCTCGAACTAGAGCGTATTTCATAAACAGTGTCTCAGGGTAATCCAGAAGCAAGCGAGGTAGAAGAAGGCGCGATAGGTGGAGAGCAGATGCTCATGACGTACGAGCAATCGTCGGAACTGGC
>Ga0075014_100000185_pt1 | contig 18147 bp, 15 predicted proteins | sample AleBraG_ABR_2014_FD_71472 | JGI IMG/M metagenome (GOLD analysis project Ga0075014, IMG submission 71472) | Freshwater sediment microbial communities in response to fracking from Pennsylvania, USA - Alex Branch Run_MetaG_ABR_2014 | ecosystem: Environmental > Aquatic > Freshwater > Creek >... | reverse complement strand
CTTTGGCGAGAGAAGGCGTAGGCTTTCCCGAGACACATGCCACCGGAGTCTGATAACCCATTGGGCGCTCCTCCTTTAAGCCGGCGCGGGTGTCCCATTCTATCTTGGCGTTAGGTATAGTAGAATGAGGCGCGCCCTGCTCAACCTCTGCGCGAAAATGGACACCGTGCAAGAAGAATCGGAAGTCACTCAGAAATTCGAGTCCGCGCTCGACCCTGAAGAAGCTCGGGACCTGAGCAATGAAGCCAAGGCGCTGAGTAATCAGGCCCAGGACCGCCAGGACCGCCAGGACCGCCAGGACCGCCAGGACCGCCAGGACCGGGTTGAAGTACATGCACATGAGGACCCCGAGGACCCTGACGTCTTGATTTTCAAGACATGGCTGCACGCCTACAGCCTCGAGCGCGAGCTGTTGGAACGCGGCGCGGCGCGCGTGGACGCCACCGACGCCATGGCGCGCGAAACCGCCGCCAGGCGACAGGTCGAAAATCTGACGGCGGATCTGGAGAAACTAAACGCGCTGCAGGACGAGCTGATCGCGCCGTCGTTGTTGGACGAGGCGATCAACGAATGCGAGCGCCAGCTGACGGAATGCGCCGACAGGGCGAACGGCCACAGGCGAGAAATCGAGCGCATCAAGCTGGCGGAATCGTCGGACAGGGCCGATCGGTCGGTCGCCGTCACGACCGCGCGCGCCGCGACGGACGCGGCGTGGGACGCGCTGAGCGACGTCGTCAAAGACCTCAACGACACGCTCGAAGACATGCGGACCGAGGTGGCTGCGGCCCTGGATTACAACGAGCTCATTCACCTGATGGCAGAATCAGGGCCAGAGTGACGACGACGACTTCTTCTCCCGCTTTGTCAGCTTGCCGTCCTTCATCTCGAACACCTCGTTGACGGAGCCCATGAGCGTCTGGTCGTGGGTGATGATGACCATGGTGCGGCCCCTCATCGCGGTGTTGATGAAGCGGACGACGGAGTCGCGGCTGGTGTAGTCCAGCGCGGAGCTCGGCTCGTCCAGCACGACCACGTCGGCGTTGCTCATGAGCGCCCGCAGGAGGAACACGATCTGGCACTGCCCGCCACTGAGCTTGTTGCCGCCCTTGCCGACGCTCTCGTCCATGCGCGCCTCGAAGATGTCCGCCATCTCGGTCATCCCGATGGAGCGCAGGATGGAGACCGCCTTCTCCGGGTCGGCGATTCCGCCGTACGCCAGGTTCTCGCGCAGCGTGCGATCGAAGAGGCGCGGCTTCTGCGGCACGTACGCCACCTCGCGCCGCCACCTGGACAGCGGGATAGAGTAGATGGAGCGCCCGTCGGTCATGATGTCGCCGGACGTGGGACGGTCCAGCCGCAGCAGCAGCCTGGTCACGGTGGACTTGCCAGAGCCGCTCTTGCCGACGATGGCGGACGTCTTGCCGCGCGCGAAGGTGCAGCTGACGCCGTCCAGGATGGTGCGCCCGGGGACCTTGTACGTGACGTCCACCAGCGAGATGTCGCCGACCTGGATGGCCTCGCCCGTGTCCGCGGGCTTCTCGCGCGGCGGCGCGTCGTCGAAGCCCACGGTCTCGTTGACCGCGGTGCTGGTGGAGTGCACGATGCCGAGCGTCTTGAGCAGGTCGCGCACGGAGTTGTAGCCCGCCATCATGCGGGTCATGGTGGTGAACGTCACGATGAAGACCGCGACGAAGACCGGCTGCGTGATGGCCTTGTCCCGGACCAGGCCGACCGCGGTCCACATGATGGCGAAGAACACCACCACCACCAGCACCGCGTACATGACGCGGAACCTGAAGGTGCACGACATGCTGCTGCGCACCAGGCTCATGTACTCGCACGAGTCCGACCGCAGCTTGGCCAGCTCCTCCACGTTGTTGTCGTAGACGAAGACGCTGACGAGGTTCGCGACGATGTCCTCCATCTTGGAGTGGATCTTGTCGTGGCTGCGCTCCTTGTCGTACGTCTGAGACGCGCAGGAGCGGTGGAAGAAGAACGTGATGGCGATCCACGCCACCATGCCCGCGAGGAACACCAGGCCCAGCGTCCGGTTGATCCAGAAGTAGTAGCCGATGGTGAAGACGAACAGCAGAAAGTCGGCGAACACGGCGTGGTGCATCTCGTAGAAGAGGTCGCGCGCCGCCTCCGGCAGCTTGTGGATTGCGGACATCAGCTCGCCGGTGTCGGGCTCCGTGAAGTTCTCGTCGAAGCCGTAGATCACGTCCTGCATGACGCGCTCCCGCGCGAACGCGACGAAGCGGGGGACCAGCCGGAAGTCGATGGCGCTCATGACGAGGTAGAGGATCTGGACGCCGATCCAGAGCGCGGCGACCTTTGACAGGTCCTGCATGCTTGGCGCCTTGGCGTTCTGCACCTTGGACATGGCGTGGCTGAAGACGTGGGGGAAGACGAGCGCCTCCGCGGGAAAGACCAGCAGGACGGAGAGGTAGACGGCGTAAAGGCCGCGATTCTTCTGGATGAACTCGCCGACCAGCGAGATGTAGTCCGCCTTGGTCATCTCCCGCCTGCCCATGCGTCCGATAAATTGTGCAAATTCGGCGCCAACGACCTTACATTGATCCCGGACGACGGAGGCTTCGATCGGACGGCAGCCCGGTCAGGAGCAATTTACGGCATCCCGCGGTGCAAAAAAAAAACCTAAAGATTCCAAGCATCCAATCTGCCGCAAGGACGGATCAGTTGATCTGAGTCCGGTAGAGTCTGGATACAATCTGATTTTGCCGTAAATTGCTCCCGGACGACGGAGGCTTCGATCGGACGGGCGCCCAGTCCGGAGCAATTTACGGCATCCCGCGGTGCAAAAAAAAACCTAAAGATTCTAAGCTCCCAATCCGCTGCAATCTCGGTACAGTGATTAAGAGTCGCGTTGAGTATGGATGCAATCGATTTTTGCCGTAAATTGCCTGCACTTGCACCGGGCTTCCGAGGACCTTATGGATACCGATGTGCAGTATTGCGGGGTCTCAGGGCCCCCCAAAAACGCCCCCAAGACCTCCGCTGGCTCGGCCCCCGATCCTGGCGAGCTTTTGGGGGCGTTTTTTTAGCCCTGGATTGAGGGGCAGTCGCGCAGGCAGTCGAATGCTGTGTGCTACAAGGAGAGGCAATTTACGGCAAAAATCGATTGCCCGGCATTCGTTTTGCACTGCACCGGACCTGTATCGGACGCATCCGGACTGCATGCTTACAATCTTTAGGTTTTTTTTTGCACCGCGGGATGCCGTAAATTGATCCGGACTGGGCGCCCGTCCGATCGAATCCTGCGTCGTCCGGAGCAATTTACGGCAAAAAACGATTGCATCCAGACTCTAGCAGGCTTCTATCCACGGATCCGCTCTTGCAGCGGATTGGGAGCTTAGAATCTTTAGGTTTTTTTTTGCACCGCGGGATGCCGTAAATTGCTCCGAACTGGACGCCCGTCGTCCGGAGCGTCAGATTTTTGTCTCGAATGTGTAACATGCGGGTGTCCGACGTCATCGCGCGCCTGGACAACATGTCGTGCTCCAACGCATCCGTTCCGGTCGGAGTCGCGGCATCTTTGAACGCCGTGGTGTCTGATCACATCCGACGCCTACGGGACGAGGGCTTCACTGTCGTGATCATCGGAGCGGATCCAGACTACGCGACGGCGTGCATCGCGCTGACGCTGCTGCTGCTCTTCTTGATTTTTGCCGCGGTGTTGCGTCCGCCGCAACTGACCAGGCACCGCGCGCTGGAATCGCCGTTCGAAACATCGCAGGCCGAATGGCCGACTCGCGACGATATGACTGCTCGGCGGCCGCCGCTGCGGCGCTCATTCTCCGACCCAACTTGATCGCCCCCTTTTTCTGGACGCCAACGAAGTAGTATGACCTCGGTTCCCAACAACTACTCGGTAGTCACGCTCTACGACAATACCGGCGCGGTGGCGGGCTATGCCGTGTCACCGCCCGGAGCCACGACAGCAGTTCAATCGACGGGATGGACCGCGTCCAGCGTTACAGGAACTGCGCTCGGCGCGCTACAGACGGCGCTTGTTGCAGTCGTCGAGGACGCGCGTCAGGTGGCGGAGTACGGAGGCGTGGTGGACCAGAACGGGAACGTCTTCACGACGGACACCGCATCGCAGGTCAAATACGCGGCCATCCTGGCGTACGTCACCCTCAACCCCGGCTACTCTGGGACGTGGAACACCGTGAACAACGGCAGCGTGACGCTGAACGCCAGCGGCATATCCGTGCTGTGCGAGATCGTGCTGACGTACGTGCAGTATTGCTTCGCTTGGCAGGTCGCCATCACGGCCGAGATCAACGCCGCCACCACCGTCGCGCAGCTGCAGGCTGTGGACATCACGACAGGCCGTCCGGCAGGTGCACTGCCTTCGCCTTATCTAGCCGCCATCGTGGCCAGCGGTGGCGCTCGAGGCTCAGGAGGGCTCGCCGGCACGTCGCTGACGTCATCGGGATCGGTGATCGCGCTCAAGTTCCAAGGGACTGCCGCGTCGCCGCCAACGCTTGTCGGCGGTTCGGGATCCGGGACGGCGGGGATCGTGGGGCTGACCTCGGGGTCGTCGGATTGCGCAGGCCAGATCAACGTGAGCGCGGCCGGTACGGTCGCGGCAACGACGTCCTCGGTGATCGTCACCCTGACGTTCAACACCGCGTACACGACGATGCCTTTCGTGTCGCTGACCGCCGCGAACATGGCAGCCGGGAACCTTGTCAACCTGCCGTACGTGACGACGACCGCGACCGCGTTCCAGCTGTGCGTCGCCAACAACAGCGCACTTTCTGCTGGGAGCACGTACATGTTCAACTACCACGTCGTCCAGTAACGCTCGACAGAAAAGTCCGACACAGTTGTAGAGATGTTTCCGTCCGCGGTTGTCAGCCTCGTCGGCGCGACAGGGAAGACTGCGGGTTACGCGACAGGGACGGCTCAGGAGGTAGCCGCCTTCTCATCTATGACGTGGAATCCCGTCGCGTCCGTCATCCCGACCGCCGTAACCGCGATCAGCACCCTCCAGGCGACGATGCTGGCCACCATCAAAAACTTGCGTTCGAGCGCGGAGACGTCCGGCGTGCTGCTGAACGGCAACGTGTACCCTACCGACGCGTGTTCGCAGGCCAAGTACCCCGCGGTCGCGCTGCTGTCCCTCCAGGCGCCGACGACTCCCGTCGTGTGGTGGACGTCGAACAATGGATACATCGCGACGACCGCTCAGGCCATCCTGGAGGCGGGCAGCGCGGTCACGGCGTACGTCCAGTCGTGTTACGCGTGGGAGCAGTCCCTGATCGCGTCCGTGCAAGCTGCGACGACGGCGGCGCAGCTCGCCGCCATCAACCTGACCACCAACATGCCGCAGGGGACCCTGCCTGCGGCGACGACAGCGGCGATGACCACCGCGTTCCCCATGACCGTGACATCCTTGACCGCCGGCTCCATGACCCTGACGGGCGCCGCGACGGTCGCCTCGCTCAACGCCGGCTCCATGACCCTGACGAACAACCTGACTTGCAGCGGCGTCGCCGCTTGCGCCAAATACAAAGGGGGCAGCGCCGCTCCCGCGCTGACGAGAGGGAACGCATCGGGCACGACGAGCACTGTGACTCTGACGACAGGCTCCACCGACTCCGCCGGCCAGATCAGCGTCGCGACAGCCGGCACGGTTACGACGACCTCCGGAACGCCGATCGTCACGCTGACCTTCAGCTCTGCGTACACAACCGCGCCTTTCGTGTCGATGACGCCGTCGTCGGTGAACGCCGCGAACCTGCTGCACCCGCCTTACGTCACCGCGACCACGACCGGTTTCAGCGTCTACATCAGCGGCACCGGCCTGGTGACAGCGACCACGTACACGTGGAACTACATGGTGATGCAGTGAGCCCGGCTTAAAGGGCGCGCGCGTTCCGGTCCCACGATTCAGCATCATGGACTCTGCAGCCGCCAAGTCGACGACGACGACCTCGGCCAAGGGCCTCAAGACCATCAAGCACAACAGCTGCTTCGACCGGCCCGCGGCCGAGTTCCCCTACATGTTCATCGGCGCGCTGGAGGACGCGCCGCCCGGCGCCGTGGAGCTCGCGCTCGGCAAGGCCGTCGCCGACGTCGGGAACGTCTCGGCGTCCGAAGCGCTCGTCGGCTGGGCGCTTCCCGCCGAGCCGTACTACTCGCTGAGCGAGCCGCGCTCCGCCGCCGACGTGTCGCGCGCGGCGTTCAAGTACCACAAGGGCTCGCTGCGGATCTTCCGCTCCTCGATGGACGAGGAATCGTGGCAGATGTGGGAGGCGATGGGCAAGATCGCCGACTCGTCGGGCATCGCGACGCTGATCGACGTCGCGCGCGCCGCGGCCACGATGCGCGACACGCGCCGGCTGGCGCTGCAGGACGCGCTGTACTTCGCGGGCCTCGCCACCGACGGGCCGGGCAAGAACGTCAACGCCTGGGCGATGCGCGACAACAAGTGCCGCGACCCGCGCTGGGTGGCCTTCGTGAAGGCCGGGCCGGTGGAGGTGCCGGCCATCCGGGATGCCGCCAGGACGGTCGCGGCCGAGATCGTCGCGGACCACGCCGCGTCCAGTGGCAAGCGCAAGCGCGCTGCGACGAGCGCCGCGCCGAGCGCCGAGGACGAGGAGTCGGCGAGAAAGCTCCGTCGCGCCGCGCTCATGTCCGCGATCATCGACGTCGGCATCGGGCTGCCCTCCGAGATGTCAGAGGTGGAGCGCGCGTTCGTGGAGTCCGGGCCTCTCAAGACGGCAGACGTCATGAAGGAGGCCGAGATGATCGCGCGCCGCAGGTGCCCGGTGGCGTAAAGCGCTTCCTGCGACGGTTTACTTGAGGCTCATTGTCAAGAAAACATGGCGCCCAAACGCAAAGCTCCGACCGCGAAGGCGGCGGCGGTCGCCAAGAGCGTCCGCTCGCTCGAGCACGGCGCCATCGTCGCGTACACCGACGGCTCGTGCACCCGCAACGGCAGGCCGGACGCCAAGGGCGGCTTCGCGTGCGTGTTCCCGGATCACCCCTCCGCCACGGGCGGCTGGCCGCTGCTGGACGGCGTCACTCCCACCAACAACAGGGCCGAGTTCGCGGGCTTCATCCGCGCGGCCGAGGAGGCCGACAAGATCGACGCCGCCGACAAAGTCACGATGAAGCGCACCCTGCTGGTCGTGACCGACTCGCAGCTGCTCCAGAACGTCGTCATGAAGTGGGTGTCCGTGTGGCGCAAGAACGGGTGGAAGAAAGCGAACGGCGAGCCGGTCGCCAACAGACGGATGTGCACCAGGATCGCGGAGATCTGCGACTCGCGCGCCGTGATCGTGCGGCACGTCAGGGCGCACACCGGCGCGACCGACGTCGACTCCAGAGGCAACGCCCGCGCCGACGCGCTCGCCACCGCGGCGTGCGCTGCGCAGAAGGCCGTACACGCGCTCTGAAGCATTTTTCGCACTCTGGTGCAGCAGTATCACATGCATGTCGCGCTGGTAGCCGGATCCCTGCGGCCCACGGGCGCGCTCGACGGCAAGAAGGACGTGACCGTCTCCGCCGACCGGATGCACGCGGCGCTCGCCGCCCGAGTCGCCGCCGCAGCCGGACTCCGGGCGACGATCGTGCCGCCCGGCCAGGCGTCGGATTTCGTCCTCCTGACGTCCTACCCCAAGCCCTCGAAGGCGACGTCCGCTTCGCCGGCGCTCCTGTTCTACGACGACGCCGTCCTGAGCGCGCTGCTTCCGGGGGCCTCCATCAGCGTCGGCTCCCTCGCGCAGCTCATGCCCGAGGTCGACTGGGTCACGGACCCGGGCGGCATGGTCCTGACAGTTCCCTACCCCGAGGACAGGCCCGCTAGAGCGGTCGTACCGCCGCCTGCGCGGGCGATCGCCGACTCCGGGCCGCTGGTCGTCAAGGTCAAGGTCATGCCGAAGCGGCCGGTGGGTGTGCGCGGCCCTGTAACGCGCGTCGCGCTGGACGGCCCCGAGATCCGAGGCGTGAAGCTGCGCCCGGGCGACATCGTGGTGGACCAGGCCGGCGCCCGATGGTTCTTCGTGGAAGGCTCTCTGTGGAGCCACCGCGTGATCGACCTGCGTCGCGACTCCGTGCTCGTCGAGGGCCGGACCGTCAGGCCGCAGCTCTCGGGCACCGCTCTGCCTGCCGCCAAGGGCGACCGCGTCGAGATGCGGCTGGCGGGGCCGCGCCCGGTGACGGTGTACGGCGTCGTCGCGGAAACGCCCGCGGACGGGACGTGGACCGTGCGAGCGGACGTCGACGCGGCCATGGTGAGCGACCCCCGCGCGTTCTGCTTCGGCGCCAGGCTGGCGTCCAGCGCGGCGGAGTGCTACGCTGCCGGCGGGGTGTGGGACCGGCCGTGCGACCGGGACACCGAGTGCCCGTACTTCGACCCGCGCACCGGCCGCGGGGGCTGCGTGTCCGGCATGTGCGAGATGCCGCTCGGGGTCGGGAACCTGTCGTTCCGGGTGCCCGACCCCGCGACGCCGCCGCTGTGCGACACGGACGACGACAGCCCCTGGTGCAGGTCGACGCCGAAGATTTAGGCGCGCTTGGGGCATGGAGATCGCCCGCCTGGACCGATCGCTCTCCGGGCCGACGACGTCCGCGTCGCAGAAGTACTTCATCAAGTGCCCTCGAGTCACCAACGAGGCGCCGACGACGCAGGAATGGCTCACGCTCAGCAAGGGCCTGAAGGGGGTCGCGAACGCGGACAAAGTGGCGGTCATCCAGGGCCTGGTCCACGAAAAAGTGTTTTCGAAGGCGAAGGAAGTAGTCGTCAAACTGATGGAGGGCCACGCGCAAGATATTGAGTACTATATTTCAAAGAGGCTGGCAGAGCGCGGCGTTGTGGGCGCAATAAAGTTCATTTGCAAGTTCTCGTGCGCAGACGATCACACGTCGTTCGGCACCCCTTCGGGCGAGCTCGGGAGCCGAGGCCCTGGTTCCAGCATGAGGGTCGTCGTGATGCCGTTTTACAGTGGAGGGAGCCTGAAATCTTACGCTGACGCCTCGCCGGGGTTCTCGAAAACAAAATCCCTGCTCAAGCAGGCTGTAGCGTCCATCGCGCAGGCATTCGCCGCGGCGTCCATCGTCATGAAAGACCGCCACTCTGACAATTTCCTGGTGAAACGGACTCCGAAGAGCGTGATCGAATACCAGATATGCGGCCGGACGCTTGCCGCGCGCACGGAGGGAGTCCGAATCATGTGTATGGACTTCGAGTTCTCGATCGACTACAGCGGTGCGCCCGCAGGCGCGGGCGTGCTGGACATGTTCCACGATGTCAAGACCCTGTTGGACAGATTCGATGAAGGCTGCGCGCAGTTCGAGCCGCGCAGCTTGGCGCCCCTGAACGCCCATGTCCTGCGCTCCATGATCGAACCGGACGTCGACTTGCCGAACTTCGTGTTGCAGACGTGGGCCCTGATCGATGCGGTAATCATCGCGAAGAAGGTTTCGGCTCGGCTGCTGGCAGAACGCGGTTACGCGTGAAGTTCGTTGTCGTGCAGGAACTTGAACACGCGCAGGCGGGACGTCCTGCCCGGCCGCTGCGCGCGGCCGATGACCTGGTGCGTCATGTCGGCGGACAGGTCGTGCATGATGAGGACGTCCGTGACGAAGGGAAAGTCCATGCCGCAGCCGAACAGCGACGAGTCTGCCATGAGCACGCGCGTCTCGCCCGACCGGAAAGCGTTCGCTCCCTTCTCGATGGCCTTGGCGCTGCCGCCGTCCAGCGCGCCGCTGCCGACCGCGAGGCCGCGGGCGATCCTGGTCAAGATTCCGCCGCTGTCGGAGAAGACGATGAACCTCGCGTCGGGGCTCTCTTCCAGCCGGCCGGCGATCACGAGCAGCGCGTTCTGGACCTTGTCGAGCTCCCTGCGCGTATGATACTGCCCGCCCGCCGGCTGGACCTTGTCGTCCGCCGGCCGGACGCTGACCGGCAGCGACGATTGCTTGCGCATGCAGACGACCTTCAGCGCGGCCCTGCACAGCGGGCACTTGGGATTCACCTTGACCCAACCTCGAACGCAGCTCTCGCAGAACGGGTTCGCGCAGCACTTCGCCACCGCGACGTCGCCGTCCAGCGGCTCGTAGCAGATGGGGCACATCTCGGCCTCGCTCATCCGCCTGCGCACGGCCTCGAGCCGCGCGTTCGCGCTCGCCAGCCGCTTCTCGTACTCCTTCGTGTCGATCTCGGGCGTATCGAGCAGCGCTTCGAGGGCCTCCGTGCAGTCCTTGATCTCCGCGACGCAGCCGACCGTCAGCGTCTCCAGGGCCTCCTTGGCGGTGGAGACCGCGGTGGAGACGCACGCGAAGTCGTACGTGTTGATGTCCGAATCGTGGCCGCCCATGACGGAGACGAGGACGTCCGCGTGCGCGTCGTGCGACACGACGAGCGTCTCCTCGGGCTCGGGAAGCCGGGTAGCGTCCGCCACGAACGCGGGCTCGCAGCGGCAGCTCCGAACGTCGGCCAGATTGACGTCGTACGCGCCCGCGGTGAGCTTTGAGCCGTTGGCCAGCGAGTGCACCGTGGCCGACACCAGCCACACCATGCCGGCGGGCAACCGGAACCGCAGCAGGCCCGCGATGCTGTCGGCCTCGTCGAACACGACCCTCGCGACCTCCTTGCCGACCGTCGCGAGCGTGGACGCGAGCGTCGAGTAGAACAGGCTGGTGACCAGCAGCAGGTCGTGGCCGTCGACCAGCTCGTCCTTCTGGAAGTAGAGCGAGCTGATGGCGGCGTAGTCCGCGATCAGCTTGCAGCGCAGGCTCGGCGCGAAGCGCTGGATGCTGTCGCGCCACTGGCCGTAGATGTTGTGCGGAACGACGACCACGGTGCATCCCGGGCGAGACATGGTCAGCGCCAGGACGACGAACGTCTTGCCCGCGCCCGCGACGTCCCCGATCACGGCGACCGCCTTGTCCGTTCCCGCGACCCTGGCCTCGATGTCCGCGCACAGCCGCAGCATCGCGAGCTGGTGCGGCCACAGCGGCACCTGCCCGCGCTCCGGCTGGGGGGCGCGCGGTGAGCTGGCGGTCAGCAACATGCCTTATCGCGTTTCCGCGGAGCGCCTTTAAGCCGGCAGCGTGACGAGCGCGAAGCCGGCCAGGTTGAAGGTGTTCCCCGCGAAGCCGCCGGTCTCGGTGACGATCAAGCGGTACGTCGCCGAAGCGGGAGCCGCGAGCGGATACACGTAGTCCGGCGATTCCAGCAGCGTCCATCCCGCGTCGGCGCCAGAGAACTGCGCAGGAACGCCCGTCTGCGAGTCCAGGAGCCGCCACGTGCCGTCGGAGCGCATGCCCATGAACGCCCATGAGACGGGGGTGTCGATCGTCGTCGGATGGAATGCGTACGCCGCAAGCGCCGTCGCCCCCGGAAGCTGCAGCTGGATCCACTCGCCCGCAATAGTGCGCGCCGCCGCGCCGGGGGCGGGGATGTAGCTGGTCGTCGTGGGCCCGACGTACACCGAGGTCGTTGCCCGACGGCTCCATCTCGAGGGTGCCGCGGCCGAGCGCACGACGCCACCGTCGCAGCACGCGCCCGCTGAACCGGTCGCCGGGGCGAAGGACGTCGAGGCGATGTACGACGCCCCGCGTATCGTGACTATTCCGCCTCCTCCCATCGCGCCTATGTCGCGGGTCAGGCTGAGGCTGCCGATGCCCGCGAAGAACAGCACGTCGAGCTGCGCTCCCACGGGGAGCTGCGACGGCGTCTGTGGCACGGGCGGCTGCGGGGCCTGCACCGCGACGCTGCCGTGCGCCGGGATCGCCGCGGGCTGCGCGGGCGCGTAGAACATCTCCCGCCACGTCCACGACACCGTCAGCAGGTCGCCGACCGCGACGGCGCCCGCGAAGCTCCAGTACGTGTCCGCGGCCCCGGCCTGTCGCAGGGCGAAGTACGCGGCGGGCGTCACAGCGGAGGCGACAGTCGTCGCGACGGGAGACGCCATGGTGAAGGAGTTCGGGGTCACGGCGACGACGGTTGCGGAAGGTACGGCCGCGAAGGGCGGGCTCGGGCGCACGACGTTCAGCGTGTACGCGCGGTCGCTCGTCAGGCCGGACGCCCGAGAGGAGCCGCGCAGCACGAAGTCGTACGTGCCGGGCACCTGCAGGAAGTCGTCGGTGGCCAGGAGCCCCGAGCCGCTGAGGTGCGCGCCGGGAGGCAGCGCGCCCGAGACGACCGAGTACTGTACCGCGTCGTTGTACGTCGCGACCTGATACGGGTCCCAGCAGTCGAACTGCACCGCGAGCGCGTGTCGCACGGGGGTGTCCCTGAGGCGCCGCGTCGTCCAGCGGGGCGCCTGGTTCGGGAGCGCGAGGACGGCGAGCGTGAACGCCTGGGACGCCGAGGTGACGCCGTCGGCCGCGGTCGCGGTGACCGTGAACGTGGCGGTGCTGACGCCGAGCGGCGCGCCCGTCAGGACGCCCGCAGACGACAGCGACACGCCGGACGGCAGCGCGCCCGCGCTGAGGGCGTACGTCACGGCACCAGCCGCGACGAACTGACGCGACAGGGGGGCGCCGACGCTGGCGACGAGCGCGGTCCAGACGTCGGCGTCCCACGCAGGGGCGTCCGGCGAGAAAGCGGGCGCGTCGAACGTCTGCACCAGCTGCGATCGGCCGTCGGGCAGCGCGTAGTACAGCCCCAGCGACGCTGTCTGGAGCGAGTACGACGGCGCGAAGAAGAACTGCGCCGCTCGCGCGCTGGCGTCCGGCGCCTCGATCGCCAACGCTCCGCCCCGCAGCGTCCATCGCGGGCCCAGGTGAGGCGCGACGGGCATTCCGCCCGCGAGGTACGCGCCGCCGTTCCGGCGCCAGCGCAGCGAATGTTCCAGCAGCGATGCCGGGTAGGACGACGGCGCGTTGTCGGGAGCGCCGGCGAGGACGACGCCTCCTCCGTCGGTGGTCGAATCGTCCGTCTGCGAGCAGCCGAGCTCGACGACGACGTCGGTCACCGGCAGCGTCTCTGTCGCGCCGGTGCCCAGCGAGCCGCGCAGGACCGCGTCCCCCGCGACGTAGACGGGCGCGGACAGCGTGATTGCGTCGACGGCCGCGTACAGCGTGTCGACGGTGAGCGCGTTGGCCGCAATGGCGGCGCTGGTGACGAATGGCGCGCCGGACGTCGCGTCGCTGCCGGACGTCAGCACCTGGGAGACGGGCCCTACTGGCGCGGCCGTGAGGAGGACGGACGCGGACCCGGACATGCCCCTTACTCTGACTCGTCAGATTCGTCGGAGTCCGCGTCGTCGTCGCGCATGACGGGCGCGAGGCCGAGCTCGCGCGCGGCCAGGACGCTGTACGGTTTGAAGAGTGCGGGCGTCACCTCGCAGAACGCGCCGTCGATGCGCTCGATGACGATTCCCTCGCCGAGCGTCTTCGCTCCAGCCTGAGGGCATTCGCCGACCAGGAGACGCTCTATCTCGACGACCTTGATCGCGCACGGAAAATCCGTGACGGCGCGGCCTCGACGTCCGGCGAACGCGATGCCGGGCACGACGTCCCACGCGGAAGTCGCGACGATCGGCACGACGGCGTCCTTGCTGCGCTTCAGTACGGCGCGCAGCGCGGCGGCCATGCTGGGCCACTCGTGCAGGGTCTCGCGCGGCGCGAGAGAGAGGCCGTGCGTGAGGACGATGCGACGAGAGCATGTGGGGCACGCGTGCATGGGGTCGCCGTTCAACAGCGCGATGCGCGCGACGCACGAGTAGCACACGCGCTCGAAGCAGGCCATGCACTGCATCGCCTCCTTGGGGCAGTCTTCCATGCACACGACGCACGCCGTGGACGGGGCCTGCGCGATGTGCTCCTTCTGCAGATGCACCTTGAAGCCCTGCACCGATGCGCGCACGTCGGACAGGATGGCGCGCGCGTCCTTGACGCCGGCGCGCGTCAGCACGAACACTACCGCGCCCGTGACGGACGCGCCCTGCTTGGAGATGTGCCGGATGATCTCGGGCGCGGTCGTCACGACGACGAGGCCGCCCGACGGAAGGAAGCCCGCGGCCTCGACGTCCCGCCGCGCTGCCGCCGCGAACTCCTCGCGGTCCGTCCCGGGCGCGTAGGGTCGCAGCTCGCACGCCATGCCCGCGTCCTTGTACATGTCCCTCAGCAGCGAGACGAGCAGTCTTACGTTCTTTGCCCTCTGCGTGCGCGTCATGGCTTCGGGGACCTGACAGACTCCGCCGCCCTTTAAGCCGACGCGCAGAAGTCAAGGGCCACCTGCGCGACGCGCGAGGTCGTCTTGGCGGGCGCGCCCGTCAGCGCGTCGAAGGATGTGTTCATCAGGTGCGCCATGACCGCGGCGGGCGACGCCGTCGGACAGCGTTCCAGAAAGTGCGCCGCGAGACCGGACACCGCGGGCGTCGCCTGCGACGTGCCCGAGTATATCGCCACCCCCGAGGGTCCGGTGGACGAGTCCGACTGCACGAACGCGCCGGGCGCCCAGATCGTCACGCAGGGGCCCGTGTCCGACAGCGCCCACGCGGACGCGTAAGGCACGTCGCGCACGGTGTCGAGCTGCGCCGCGGCGACCGTGATGACGTCCGGCAGGTTGGCGGGCTCGTAGTCGCACGCGTCGTTGGCGAAGTTCCCGGCCGCGACGACCACCGTCACGCCCGCGCTGATCAGCTCGGCGACCTGCTGCGCCAGGATCTGGCCAGCGCCGGAGCTGTCGACGATGAGCGACATAGACACGATCGCGGGCCCCTTCTGCTTCAGGTGCCGGGTCAGCACCCAGTCCAGGCCGGCGATGAGGTCGGACGTGCGACCGTCCTGATTGCAGCCGGGCTGCACAGCGACGGACACGAGCTCCGCGTCCTTCGCGACCCCGTACAGTGTGCCTGCCACGATGCCGCCCACGTGCGTGCCGTGCCACGAAGCGCACTGCTGGCCGACGTTCGCGAGCGCGGGCGGCGAGTACCAGCGGTCCGACGAGATCGCGTACGTGCCGTCGCTGCGCTGGAAGTCGGTGTGGTTGGCGATGGCCTGGTCCACGATGTACACGGTGACGCCGCGCCCGGTCGCCGCATACCGGAACGTGTTGGGCTGCTGGCAGTTCGGGAAGCAGCTCTTGCCGGTGGGGGACGCGTACGCGCTCAGGAACGACAGCGTCGCTTCGGCGCCTACCTGCGAATACACGGGCGCGTATGTCGGCGGCCCGGTGTACGTCGGCGGAGTAGCCGCGGCAGCCGCCGCGAGCTTGCGTCTGAACTGGTTGAGGACGCACTGCGGCAGCGGAGTGCTGGGCGGACTGGTCGGCCCGATCTGGTTCTGGTAGTAGATGTCTCCCTGCACCTGGAATATCAGACCGTTCGCCTCGGGCGGCAGCGCGGCGCTGATCGCCTGCGGTATCGGCGTGTTCGACAGAGCATATCCCGCCATGCCGGTCGACCAGTGCTCGGCGCACCTGAACACGACGTCCGCCTCAAGCTTGTCGCAGATGCTCCCGATGACGTCGGTTCCCAGAAGCTGGCGCGCCGACGGCAGACTGGACACGGGCTGCTGCGCGCCGATGACGATGCGGTAGGTGGGATCGAACCCGCCGCCCTGGTCGCATATCGCGAAAACGATCGCCGCCGAAAACAAGAGGTACGTCGCCATCCTCAGCAGCATGCCGGGCTCCCGTCGGTCCTGCACACCGTTTGCGGCCAAAAATAAGCGCGCCCCGTTTGAAAACGATGACCTTCGACCAGTACTTCCGGCTGTGGCTGCTGATCCGGCACATGCGCGAGCAGCGCGACCTGGAAGACCTCAAGCGCCGCGAGCTCCGCGAGTACGCTACGGCACAGTCAGTTTCAGAGTGACGTTATTCTTGATGTCGAATATGCGCGTGCACGCGACCTTGACTTTCACGACGTCGCCCGACCTCATGCCCGAAAGCGTAAACGTGATTAGCTTGTCTCCATCCCACGTTACTGCGAGAACATCATCGCGTGATTCCGGTGCCGCGGTCCCTCTGGTTACACTTTCGATCTTGGCCACCGGCTGTTGCACGCAGTGCCCGACATCGTATGTGCCTTCGCTGGAGTACGAGCCCTCCACGATGTCCTTCCCCTCGAACGCGTACATTCGCGACGGCGCCTCGTAGTTGGTCTTCATCAGGCGCTTGAGCCCTTCGGACGGATTTTGGTTGTAGTTGTAGATGCGATTCAGCTGTTCCCAGTTGAAGTTCTTGACCTCGGGCATGTTCCAGAGCGGCTGGACGTTCTTCACGGCGCCGATGACGAAGGACAGAGTCTGCGCGCGCAGGTCCTTCATGATCGCGCTGCCGTACAGGTCGAACACCTCGCCGATCTTCTTGTCCGGCGATTTGGCGTCGTTGCAAAGCGTCGTCGACTCGATCACCTTCTCGACGGCGCTCTTCACCGAGAACTTGATCTCGGGCAGCGGGTTCTTGGAGTAGATGTCCAGCAGGTTGCGCAGCACCGAGACGCACGACGCCGTCTTGCGCATTTCCGAGCCCGTCAGCACCATGATCCACGCCGCCACTCGGGGGTCGGTCGTCGTCGTCTCGGCGTCGCCCGAGTTCGCGCGCTGGGCGTCCTGCGCGGCCAGCCGTCGGAACAGCGCGTTCCGAACGGGCCCCTGCATGTGGTCCAGCGACGCGATCGTCTCCTCCGTCTCCAGCAGCTCGTTCAGCTGCGCGGTCGTCAGGCGGGAGACGAGGTCGACGTCCAGCCGCTTGGCGTCCGCTGGCGCGCCGGGGCCGAGCCCCGCGTTGACCAGGTTGATCAGGTTCTCGCCCTTGGCGGCGCCGAGCCGCTCCAGGCCATCCTTGTCTTTCGTGAAGTCGTACGGCTGCGACTGGAGCAGGTACTGCTTGTCCTTCTTCAGCTCGATCGCCTCCTTCTTCTCCGCGTAGACCACCGCCGCGGCGACGCCCACTGTGCCCAATCCCGCCAACACGGCGACCGCGATCATGCCGTTCTTGCGCAATGGCTCGATTTTATCGCGACGGGCCGATCCAGCAGGTCCGGTTCTGCAGGTCCGGTTCTGCAGGTCCAGGGTCGGCCATGTAAAGGCCATGTCGAACGAAGCCGGTCATCTGTTCCTCACAGCTGTCTCATCATGTTTGCTCTCAGGTTGCCTCCTCGGTACCCCGGCGACTTCGGTCTGCGTCCCATCGACGCCGTCGTGCAGCCTCCCGACCCTCTCATGGCGACCACAAAGTCGCCGGCGACCACAAAGTCGCCGGCATCGTCGTCGATGTGCTCTCGGCCGCCATCGATCGATTCGGCGTCCGGTCGCAGCTGGACGACTTCGTCAACTTCTCGCACCAGGACATCGCGCGCATCGCCGCTACCCCCGGCGTCTTCATCGTCACGTCTCCGCCACAGACGGACAAATCAATGTACATCGGCGCCGCCGCGGTCATCTCTCAGCACGCCGTCGGAAAGCCGTACGCGCTGATCACCGCCGACAAGAAGCTCAACATCGTCGAACTCATCGGCAAGCTGGGCTTCACCCGCGACCTCGGCGTCGAGTTCGTCGGCGTCACGAGCGACGCCGACATACGGCGCCTGACGGCGCGGACCGCCGACGTCCTCCTCGGCCGCGTCATTCCGGTCGTGCAGGCCTCCGCGCCGCAGCTCGCTCGGCTCAAGGACTTCTTCCTCCGCATCCGCGCCGCCGACGTCACGATCTTCAGCGACGAGCCCGACGCAATGTGGACCAATCACCCGGACGCGCGCGACAGCACCGGACGGGAGATCGAGCTCCGCGCGCTGTTCAGCATGGCCGGCGATTTCATGGGACGCACCAGCATGGTGCGCAAGTGGATCCTGGTGTCCGCGACCCACATGTCGGACCTGTGGATCTGCGACATTCTCGGCTGCCAGCCGGTGTCGATATCGGCGTGCGCCGCCAAGCTCGCCGCCCGCGGCTACGCTGGCAAGGACGAGATCATCCCGTGGCGCAAGTGGCTCGACCTGTCCAACCACAAGAAGCGCGACCTCTACTGCTTCATGGACGACGAGGTGCAGGAGTACCTCCAGGAGTACGCGGACGACCCGCGCGACATGCGGATGCTGCTGATGGCGATCACGCCGCAAGTCACCGTGACGTCCGGCGCTTTCGAGGTCGCCGGGCTCTTGGCCAAGAAGTTCCCGGCGTTCTTCGTCGTCGTCAAGTCCGCCGAAGGCCTAC
>Ga0075014_100000182_pt1 | contig 18446 bp, 16 predicted proteins | sample AleBraG_ABR_2014_FD_71472 | JGI IMG/M metagenome (GOLD analysis project Ga0075014, IMG submission 71472) | Freshwater sediment microbial communities in response to fracking from Pennsylvania, USA - Alex Branch Run_MetaG_ABR_2014 | ecosystem: Environmental > Aquatic > Freshwater > Creek >... | reverse complement strand
CGCGAGCGCACCATTTCCTCCGACCACGTCGGCCAGCGCCTGGTTATGAATGCCACGGTCGAAGGCCCGATGCACACCAACAAGATCGTGAACGGCTTCAAAGTGGGGACGATCATTAGCCTGGAGTCGCCGCACTACTTCACCAAGTTCGCGGGCTTCGACGCCAACGGCGATGTTTTCGGAAACAACGATCGCGTCGGCATCGAACCCAGAAACACCTTCAAGGGCGACACTTTCAAGAGTGTCGACCTGCGCCTCTCGCGCGAATTCGCCTTCACCGAGAAGCTCAAGTTCCAGTTCCTGGCGGAAGGGTTCAACCTGTTGAACAAGCGGAACGTACGTTTCTTTAACACAGTCTACGGTGCGGGAGACTTCTGCGATATCCCGACCCCCAACGTGGCTCAGGGCTGTCCGGCAACGCCTTCCGGCAACAGGGAAGGCGCTCCGAACGCCAGCTACGGCACGCCGCGAGCCGTGTTCAACCCGCGCCAGATTCAGTTTGCTGCGCGCTTAACCTGGTAACTTTGTGAAACAGGGAGCGGATTTTGCTCCGCTCCCTGCCCTTTACTTGCTGCAAGAAAGCGCTGCTGGAAAGAATCGCTTGATGGCCGTAACCCGCGAACAGTTCCGCCAGGCAATGGGTTGTTTCGCCACCGGAATTACGGTCATCACCGTGGCTGAACCCGGCAGTGAAGTGCATGGTATGACCGCGAACTCATTCACGTCCGTCTCGCTCGATCCGCTGCTGGTCCTGGTTTGCGTGGACCATCGCGCCCGCACGCATTCCCATCTGCACGCCCGGCAGCGCTTCGGCATCAACATTCTTTCCCGCGAGCAGCGCGCCATCTCCGAGTACTATGCCAGCTCAGACGAAACTCATCAACACCCGGAGCTTGCCGGCGCGAAGTTCGATCGCACCGCGCACGGAACCCCCGTCCTATACGGCGCTCTGGCTTATCTCGAGTGTCGCCTGCACAGCACGCAGGTCGCAGGCGACCATACGATTTTTGTAGGCGAAGTGGAAGAAGCCGTCGTGCGGGAAGGAAATCCTCTTCTCTATTACGGCGGACAATACAAACAGCTCGGAGACTATGTCGCGGCCGCTCCGGCCAAGGCTAGCTCTTCAAAAAGGTAAATACGAATGCGCTTCGGTATCTATTGTGAAATGCAGACTCCGCCGGGCAAGTCGCACTACGACATGACCTGGGAAATCATGCGCCAGATCGAACACGCCGACGATTGCGGCTTCGACGTCTATTCCGTCATCGATCATCACTTCTTCCAGAAATTCTCCATCTCCGCGAACCCGCTGGCCATGTTTGCCGCCGCTGCCCAACGCACCAAGCGCATCCGCTTTCGTACCGCGCTGCACACGCTCCCCCTCGAAAATCCCATGCGCCTCGCCGGCATGATTGCCGAGACGGACATCCTCACCAACGGCCGCCTGGAATGCGGCCTCGGCCGCGGTCACGGCTGGCTCTTCGGCCCGTCCTCCATGCCGCTCGAAGAAAGCCGCCCGCGCTACGAAGAGTCCATCAAGATTTTGGAACTTGCCTTTACCCAGGAGAAGTTTTCCTTCGAAGGCCAGTACTACAAAGTGAAAGACGTCTCAGTCGTTCCCAAGCCCGTGCAAAAGCCCTACCCCAAATTCTACACCGGCGGCACCAGCGACATCACTTACCAGATGGCCGGAGAAAAAGGCTGGGGCATTTTCGTTCCCCCGCTGCTCCCCTGGAAGGTGCTCGAAGCTCCGCTCAACATCTACAAGAAAGCCTGCGCCGAACACGGCCGCAAGCCCGACATCGTCTACATTCGCCCCGTCTACCTCGACACCGACGAGAAGCTGATTCGCAAAGAAGTCGAGCAATACCTGCACAACTTCCTGGCCTTCAACGCCTCGCCCGTCGAGTCCATTCAAAGCGAAGAGAAGAAGGCCGAACTGCGCGCCAAAGGCTATGGCTTCTACGCCAGCGGCGCGCTCGAGTCCCTCACCAAGCTGACCTACGAAGAAATCGTAGACCAGGAGATTGCTTTCATCGGCACTCCAGAAAAAGTCATACAACAGATTCGAGGATTGCAGACCAAAGGCGGCATCGAGGAACTCGCGATCGTCGCCAACTTCGGCGGCATTGAGCACTGGAAAAGCATCAAGTCGCAGCACCTGTTCGCGAAGCACGTGATCCCCGCCTTCCGCGGCGAGACCACCCCCTTCGCCGGCCAGGCCGCAGCAGACTAGAACGGATGTGTGATCTACCTCAAAATTGGGTGCCCCACACTTCGCGGTTTTCGAAGGGTGGGACGCGAAGAGTTCGAGAATTCGATTTTGGAACACTAAAGTCAACACTCGGTCCCGTAGGGACCGCTGAATTTAGCCCGCCACTTCAGTGGCGGGGAAACTGTTCTGAATGACCCAAGTCCCGTAGGGACGACTGACTCTGGCGAAACGATTGGCGCCGATTCTTAGACTAACGCCCGCGCAACCAGGAGCCAGCCCGAAGGGCGGCACATATTAGCCCAGCGCGTAAGTGCTGGGTAGACAAAAAACAAACCCCAGCCCCGTCAGGGGCGGAACCGAGACGACTTGACCGCTATCGCCCAAACTTTCACCGCCATGAGCGCCCGCCGCCTCTACGTGTTCGGCGGCATCTCGCTCATCGCCCTCGGCATGCTCTTCGGTGACATCTTCGCCGTCTTCATCCTGCACCAGAACGCCGGCCAACAAGGCGCCGCGCTCGTGGCCGCCGCCCACGCTGTCGCCCAAAAAGACCCTGCCGCCGCCGGAGCTGCCTTCCAATCGCTCGGCAACCTCCTCGAAGATCGCGGCACAAAAGTCGACACCCACGCCCACATGATTGGCGCCGGCTACATCGCTCTGCTGCTCGCCCTCGCCCAACCCTACGTCGCCCTGAAACCCAAAACAAAGAAATTTCTCGCCCGACTCTTCGTCTTCGCGGGAATCGCCCTCCCCATCGGCATCTTCACCATCCACTACATCGGCCTCGCCTACAGCCCGTTCCCCGTAATCGGCTGGGCCAGCGTCCTCGCCGACCTTAGCGGCTTCCTCCTCGGCGTCGTCGTCACAGCCGAACTCTGGGGAGTCTGGCGCTACGTCCGCGCCGGAAGCGTTGCCACCGAACCCGAGCTCCCGCAGGATCGCAGTTGGGCGCGCCGCACACTCCTCGCCGGCGGAACCTTGCTCGTCCTCCTCGGCTTCCTGATCGGCGCCTACTACGCCGCCGCCGACCTCTACCGTCACGAAAAAATGGAGGGCGACATCCTCGGCGCCATGCTGAACGACGCTGTCACCAACGGCGCCGCACAACTCACGACTCACGCCACGGACTTCGGCAACCTCGCAGGTGCCCACGCTGTGAAGATTGCCGCCCACTCGCACGCCATTGAGTTCGGCATCCTCGCCATCCTTCTCGCCTTCATCCAGCCCTACGTGCTCCTCAGCGAGACTTGGCAGCGCCGCTGGATCCTCACGCTGCTCGTGGGTTCCGTCCTCCTGCCCGTCTTCGTCTACCGTGAACTCGAGTGGGGCCTCGTCGCCGGCGGCATCGCCGACATTGGCGGCCTCATGGTGATCGTTGCCCTTGTCGCCATGCTCGTCGGCGTCCTTCGCTATTCCGGCCAACTGGACGCCACCGGAGCCGCCCAATGACCCGCTCACGCAGAATCCTGATTTTCGGTGGCCTCGCCCTCGCCGCCTTCAGCATGTTCTACGGCGTCTACTACGCGCTTTTCGTTGAGCACCAAACCCTCGATGGCATGGGCACGTCACTCGCCACCAGTTTCATCCGCGCCGCCGAGCGCAACCTGCCCGAGTCGCAAGCCTCGCTGACCGCCTTCGTCGCCACCAAATACAATTACGTCCGCCAGATCGACTGCCACTCGCACTGGATCGGCCTCGCCACCCTGATGCTCGTCCTCGGCATGGCCTTCGACCACGTCGCCTTCAGCGAGTCCGTCCGTCAACTTCTGGCCTGGAGCCTGCTGCTCGGCTCCATTCTGTTTCCGCTCGCCGTGATCCTGCAAACCGCCGATCACGGCCCTTTATTCCGCGGCCTAGCCATCATCGGCTCCGCTCTTATCATCGTTTCACTGACCGGAGTCGCCGCCGGTTTCGCGCGGCAAGCCCCGCACTAAGGACGCCCTATGTATCCCCGTGCCTTTCACTATCACCGCGCCGGCTCCCTCGCAGAAGCCTCCACCATGCTCGCGCAACTGGGCGACGAAGCCAAACTTCTCGCTGGCGGACAGAGTCTCATTCCATTAATGAAACTCCGCTTCGCCAACCCCGCCCACCTGGTGGATCTCAACTTCATCTCCGGCCTCTCGTACATTAAAGAAGAATCCGGCGCCCTCCGCTTCGGAGCGATGACTCGCCACGCAGAAATCGAACAATCCGCTGTCGCCGCGAAGATCCCCATCATCCACGATTGCGCTGCCGGCATCGCCGACGTCCAGATCCGCAACCGCGGCACGATCGGCGGCTCCCTCGCGGAGGCCGACCCCAGCGGCGACTGGGCCACGGTCCTGCTCACGCTCGACGCCGAAGTTCGCGCCACCAGCGCGCGCGGCACCCGCACCATCCCGCTCCCCGACTTCATCACCGACGCCTACACCACCGCCCTCGCCCACGACGAACTCGTCAGCGACGTCATCGTCAAGATCCCCCCGAAAGGCAGCGCCGGTGCCTTCCTCGCCTTCAAGCGCACCGCGCCCGTCTATCCCAGCGCCAGCGTCGCCGTGCAGCTCACCATGGAAGGTGACATCTGCAAAGATGCCGTCATTCGTCTCGGTTGCGTCGGCCTCGGCGCCATCAAAGCCAACGACGCCGAGTCTGCCCTCCGCGGCAAGCCCATCACCGGCAAGTCGCTCATCGCCGCTGCCGACGCTGCCCGCGCCGCCGCCGACCCGCAAACCGACATGCGCGGATCCGCCGACTACAAACGCACCCTCGTCGCCGCTCTCACCAAGCGCGCCATTGAAGCCGCCGCCCGTCGCGCCCGCGGCGAGCAAGTTGAGGTCACGCACACCTATGCCTGATGCCATAGAAAAAATCGCCATCACCGTCAAAGTCAACGGCAAGGCCTACGCCCGCTCCGTCGAACCGCGCCGCCTCCTCGTCGAATTCATCCGCGAGGACCTCGACCTCACCGGCACGCACATCGGCTGTGACACGTCGTACTGCGGCGCATGCACGGTCCTGCTCAACGGCGCCAGCGTGAAATCCTGCACCATGTTCGCCGTCCAGGCCGACGGCGCCGAGATCCTCACCGTCGAGGGCCTTGAGAAAAACGGCGAACTCCATCCTATCCAGAAAGCTTTCGGAGACTCCTACGGCCTGCAGTGCGGCTACTGCACCCCCGGCATCCTAATGTCGACCATGCAAATGCTCGCGCGCACTCCGAGCCCCTCTGAAAGAGACATGCGCAAAGCGATTGCCGGCAACACCTGCCGCTGCACCGGCTATCAGAACGTCTTCAAAGCGATGCAGGCAGCAGCACAAAACGTGAAAGGTTAATCATGGCTATCAAACTCAACGGCGATTTCGAAGTCGCGCGCCAGCCCGAAGAAGTTTTCGACTTCCTCACCGACCCCAACCGCTTCTGCCCGCTGCTGCCCGAGTTTCAGGGCCTCACCGTGCAGGACTCGCGGCACTTCAACGTGAAAGTAAAAGTCGGCGTCTCCTACATCAAGGGCACCGCCGACGTGAAGATGGAAATCACGCAAGCCGAGCGCCCGACGCGCGCGCAATACAAAGGGCAAGGCAACCTCGCGGGGGGCGGTGCCACCGTGATCGCGGGCTTCGATCTCATTCCGTCGAACTCGGGCACCAAAGTCGCGTGGCAAGGCGAAGCGCAAGTCTTCGGACGCCTTACGTCGGTTGCCGGCGGCCTGCTTGAACCGCTCGGCAAGAAACAAATGCAGAAGCTTATCGACGGTCTAAAGACCGCCCTGGGCGGCGCAACTTCAACCGTGACGGCTGGCAGCCCGCCTGCCGCAAGTTCGACAGGTTCCTAAGGCAGCGCGGAGGACTACATCGTGAGCACTCAAACATCCGGCTGGGTCGGCAAGTCCATCCCCCGCAAAGAAGAAAACCGCCTTCTCCGCGGCCGCGGCAAATTTATCGACGACATGAAAATGCGCGAGATGGCGTACCTGCGCTTCGTGCGCTCGCCCTACGCCCATGCCCGCATCACCAGTGTCGACACTTCCGCCGCCGAAGCTCTCCCCGGCGTCATCTGTATCGTCACTGGCCACGAGATCGCCGCCCAAACCCAGCCCTTCATCGAGATCGGCCCCGACCCCTGCGGCAAAATCAAGGACTTCCCCCTCGCCGTCGACAAAGTTCGCTACCAGGGTGAGCCGGTTGTCGCCATCGTAGCCGAGTCCGTCGCCATCGCCGATGACGCCGCCGAACTCGTCCAGATCGACTACGAGCCGCTCGATCCAGTTCTTGATGCGGAACAAGCTCTCACCACCAATAGTCTTCTGCACGAGGAGATCGGCACCAACCGTACCTGGAATGGCGTCTGGGAATTCGGCGATGTCGACAAGGCTTTCAAGGAAGCAGCGCACGTCGTCACCATCGACAAAATGCACTTCCACCGCTTCTCCTCCACGCCGCTGGAAAACAATGCCGTCATCGGCCAGTGGGATGCGAAGGACGACAACATTTATTACTGGTGCAACAACTCCTTCCCGTCCTTCGCCATTCAGTTCCTCTCCGCGCACCTCGGTATCCACATCGACAAGATTCGCGTGCAGACCTTCGACATCGGCGGCAGCTTCGGCATCAAGATCACTACCTACCCGCAGATGTCTGTCTGCGCCCTTGCTTCCAAGAAGTGCGGCGGCCGCCCCATCAAGTGGTCGGAAACCCGCTCCGAACATATGGTTTCGAGTGCCCATGGCAACGAACGCACATTTCTCGATACCAAAGTTGCCCTCGACAAGAACGGCGTCATCACCGCCATCGCCTCCCGCCACATCGACGATTGCGGCGCCTATCCCCGCTACGAGCCGCTCGGTTGTGTCATCTGGTCGCAGGTCTTCCCTGGCGTGTATCGTTTTAAGAACGCCCGCATTGACTTCAGCCAGATCGTCTCCAATAAGTGCCCCGTCGGCCCCAATCGCGGCTACTCACGTATGCAGCATCTCTGGTTCCTCGAGCGCGTGGTCGATATCTGCGCCCGCGAGCTGGGCATTCCGCCCGACGAGATGCGCGTCCGCAACTACATCCGCAAGGAAGAGATGCCCTACACCACGCCCAACGGCTGTGTCTATGATTCCGGCGACTACGCTCGCATGCTGGAGTACGGCAAGCAGCTTGTCGGTTGGGATGACTGGCAGAAGAAGGTCGCTACCATGCGCGCGGAGGGCAGGCTCGTCGGCATCGGCATTGGCACTACGCTCGATTCCGGCACCAACAACTTCGGCCAGTCGCGCATCATCAATCCTGGCGCCCCGTTCTCCGGCAACTCCCAGGGCGCGAACTGCAAGCTCGATATCTACGGCGAAGTCGTCGTCGCCGTCGGATCCTGCCCGCAGGGCCAGGGCCACGAAACCACATCGGCTCAGGTTGTCGCCGACGTCCTCAACATTCCACCCGATCTCATCTCCGTCCGCACCGGCTTCGACACCGAGCGCAACGTACATACCGGCTTCTCCGGAACCTACGCCAGCCAGTTCGCCGTGTCAGGGCTCTCCGCCGTTCATGGCGCAGCGCAGAAGCTGAAAGGGGAAATCGTTAAACTCTCCGCTTTCAAACTCGGAACAACAGAAGATGACATCGAGCTCGGCATGGGCAACATGGGTCCCGAAGCCCGCTCCAGGAAGAACGGCACCTCCATCAACTACTGGGGTCTCGCCAACCTCGTCAACGTCAACAGTGGCGAGATTCCCACGGAGTTGCATGGCATTACGCTGAACTGCCGCTACGTCTGGCGCGCTCCGTTCAAGGTTCCCGACATTCCGAAGAAGTTCGGCAGCCTCACGCTGACCTACGCCTCACAACTACACATCGCCGTTATCGAAGTCGATCGCGAAACCTTTGTTCCGAAAATCCTCGACTACGTTGCCGTTGAAGACTGCGGCAAAGCCATCAATCCCGCCATCGTCGAAGGCCAGGTGTATGGCGCGACCGCGCACGGCATCGGTGCCGCCATCATGGAAACCTGTGTCTACGACCCGAGCGGCAACATGCTGACCAGCACCTTCAGCGACTACAGTCCGATCACCTCCATGAACATGCCCAAGGTGAAATACGGCAGCATCGAAACGCCGTCGCCGCACACCTACAGCGGAGCCAAAGGCATGGGCGAAGGCGGCGCCGCCCCGGTCCACACCATGTCCGCCGCCTTGCAAGACGCGCTCTACAACGAAGGAGTCTTCATCGACGACTCCTTCAATAACGCCGAAACCATCTTCCGCTCCGTCGCGCTGAAGGAAAGATCCCAGCGCTCGAAGCTAGTCAAGGTCGAGAGATGACCATGTAGCGCGGGCACTCTTGCCCGCGGCTTTTGATTTTGGTTCGGCTTTTGACTTTGAACCGGGTAGGGCGCGGCTTCATGCCGTGCCATTCTGGAGTAACAGAACCTCGAGGGCTTTAGCCCCTGAGGGGTTGTGCTGAAGCAGGCAGATCGAGGAACGCTCGATCACGGCAGGCTGTTTCCGGTCCCATAGGGACGACTGACAGGCATCGCACCAAACGCGCAACTTATTCGTTGAACCGAACGGCGATCGACGCTTTGAAACGCATTTGCATCATCGGTTGTGGCGCCATCGGCAGCCTCTACGCTGCCCACCTCGCTCGTGTCGCCGAGGTCTGGGCCTTCGTCCGCCGCAACGAACACGCCCGTGCCCTCAACGAACACGGATTAAAAGTTACCGGCACCCACAACTTCACCGTTTCGTTGAACGCGACCAACAACCCCAGCCACCTTCCCGATTTCGATTTCGGCATCATCGCCACCAAGACCACGCAGGTCGAAGAATCCATGCGCTTCGTTGGCCACAAGTTCAACAACGGTGCCGTCGTCTCCGCCCAGAACGGCCTCGGCAGCGAAGAACTCATCGCCGCCCACACCAAGGGCAAAGTCATCCGCGGCACCACCTTCATGAGCGGCACGCGCCACAGCGACACCCACGTGCAATACGAACTCGACACTGCCACCTGGGTCGGACCCTTTGAGCTCACCAACACTCCATACCCGCTGGTCAAAGAAATCGCTGAGCTCATCATTGCCGGAGGTCTCAAAGCGGAAGCCCTCGAAGACTGCCGCCCCGCGCAATGGTCCAAGCTGATCTTCAACGCGTCGGTCAACGGCGCATCCGCCCTCACCGAACTCCCGCACTCGCCACACTTCGCCGCGGAAGAGAACTTCACTGACCTCGGCCATCTCGTCCACGCCTTAATGGACGAAGCCAAGCAAGTCGCCAAGGCCGCTGGCATCGAGATCAAAGACGACCCCTGGGCCATGAACAAAATCGGCGCCATGACGAATCATCCCCCATCGATGCTCTATGACATTCGTCACCGCCTGCCCACCGAAGTCGATTTCCTCTCCGGCGCCATCGCCCGCGAAGCGCAACGCGCCCGCGCGTCAGCGCCGCTGCATTCCGCCGTCTACCGCCTGATCAAAGCCAAAGAAGCCTCTTGGACCTACGCCGACGAAAACAGACCCGTCGCGTCTGGAGCAGGAGCCAAACATTGATAGCACAAATATTCATCACCCTTTGTCATCCCGAGCGCAGCGAGGGATCCCTATTGCCACCTCACACTTTGCAAGTAGTAGGGATGCTTCGCTTCGCTCAGCATGACAAGAATCCTGACGACCGACGACTGAAGACGCCCCGATGCCCTGGCCCATTGACGACCTCAAACTAACTCGCGTCCGCTCCGTGATGAAAGACCAGGGCGTGACCGCGCTCGTTGTCCGTGCCCCCGACAACATCCTCTATCTCTCGAACTACTGGTGCATGAAAGGTTTCGACGTCCTCGTCTTCCCGCAGCAAGGCGATCCCACGCTCATCGTCATCGAGCCGCAACTCGCCGACGCGCAACGCAACTCGTGGACGAATGATCTCCGTCTCTACGACCACTACGATGCCCGCGACCCACGCCCGCCGCAGGTTCGCGCCTTCGACATCGCTGTCAGAGTCGTACAAGAACGCGGTTTTACCGACAAAGTCGCCCTCGAACTCAACATGGGCACGCAGGCCGCCGACCGCATGGTGGGCGAGCCCACCACCTTCATGCAGAACTACGGCGAGGCCTTCCGCAGGATCGCCGGCGAAGTCATTGACTCCACTCCTCTATTGAGCCAGGCCCGCGCCATCAAAACTCCACAGGAGATCGAGCGCATGCGCCTGGCCAACGAACTCGCCGCCCTCGCCATGGACTACACCCGCGAGCACATTCGCCCGGGCATGAAAGAAAGCGAAGTCGGCGGCATGTACGAAGGATTCGTGCACGGCCTCGGCGTCGGCTACAAAGGCAAAGTCGAGATGGCCCGCGCCTTCACGCTTGTCTGGTCCGGCAAGGGAATCGCCACCTTCACCGCCACCGGCGACCGCCCCATTCAGAAGGACGAGCCAACCCTGTTCGAGATTTGGGTCGCCGCCGATGGCTACTGGACCGACTTGACCAAGAACATCTGCCCCGGCGACTTGACCCCGGAATACCACAAGCTCCTCGACCTGCTGCTCAAAGTCTTCAACGAAGCCGCCGCCTTCGCCAAAGACGGCGCTAGCTTTCCCGAAATCGATCGCCTGGTCCGAGCCCGTATCGCCGAAGGCGGCTACCCCGGACAACCGTCACACGCCGTCTGTCACGGAGTCGGCGCCCGCGCCCATGAACCGCCATTCGCGCACCAGGCCGGTACCGGCACCATGCGCGAGAACATGGTCCTCGCCATTGAACCCGGCGTCTATTGGCCCGGAGGCGGGGGCTTGCGCCTGGAGGACGATTTCTGGATCACCGCCGATGGCAGCGAAAAAATGTGCACGTACCCAGACGACTTCCGTCTGGCAGGGAAGTAGTCGTGGTGCGATTGATTGTGTGGGGGCGGGTCTCTGATCCGCCCAGGCCGAGCGAAGCTCGGCAGCCTTTTTCGCACCAGCCCGAAGGGCGGCACTTCACTAGCCCAGCGCGTAAGCGCTGGGAAGGCAGGCGAAACAGAACGAGCCCCGTAAGGGGCGCCACCGAGGCATGATTTGACGCAAACAACAAAATCCGCGCTCGACCCCAAACTCGCCGATCGCATCCTCGCCGAGGTTCGCGAGGACGAAATCGTCTCCATGGCCTGCGACGTCATCAACATCCCCAGCCCCACCGGCGAAGAACTGGCCATGGCGCAATACATGCAGTCCGCCCTGCAAAACCTTGGCCTGCACGTCACCTGGCAAGAGGTCGAAGAGGGTCGCGCCAATGTCGTCGGCCGCTGGATCGGTTCCGGCGGTGGCAAGAACCTCATGTTCAACGGCCACATGGATACCTCTAACACTGGCCGCGAAGAATTCCTCACCGGCATCGGCTACAAACCGCATGCCGTCATCAAGGACCAGTTCCTCTACGGCCTCGGCATCTACAACATGAAGGGCGCGCTCGTCTGCTACACGCACGCGGTGAAAGCCCTGCAGCGCGCCGGCGTCCGCCTGAAAGGCGACGTCATCGTCGCCGCCGTCGCCGGCGAAATCGAGAAAACCCAATGGGGAGAATTCAAGGGCAAAGAATATCGCGGTTACGGATTCGGAACACATTATCTGGTGAACCACGGCATCCTTCCCGACATGTGCATCCTCGGCGAACCCACCGATATGCACGTCGTGCTCGAACACTTCGGCTCCATGTGGGTGCGCATTTCCTGCGCCGGCAACTACGTGCACACCGCCTTCTGCGAAGGCCGCGAAGAGCTGAACTCGGTGCGCCGCATGTATGAGCTGATGGGCCCGATCATGAAATGGATTGCCGACTGGGAGACGAACGCCGCCCACGGCGGCAAGAAGGCCATCGTGAATATCGGCGGCATCCGCGGCGGCCACGCCTGGCGCGCCAGCCGCACCCCCGAGAAAGCCGACATCTTTCTCGACGTCCGCGTGCCCCCCACCATTCACATGAACGAAGCGCGCCGCCACGCTCAGCAGCTATTTCTGGAACTGGAGAAGAAGCACCCCGAGTGGGGTCTTGAATTCGAGACCTACGTCTCGGTACCCGGCGCCCGCATCAGTGAAGAGCACGAAATGATCAAGGCCATCGACGCCAACCACGAGCGCATCGTGGGCAAGCGCCCCGAACGCGAAACGGTCGTCTGGTGCTCTGATGCAAGTGTTTTGAGTCGTTATGGAATTGAAACAGTGAATTACGGCCCTTCCAGCGGTCCACGCGACAAGGAAGGCGAGAAGGTTCAGATCAAGACGCTGGTCGACATCACCAAGATCTACGCCCTCACCGCCGCCGAACTCTGCGGCGTGAGCGCGTAAAGGCAAGCGGAGCTGCTGCTCCCCGAGGAGACAGTTTGCCAAGCCAACCCGAGATCGAACGCCGCTACCGCAACCTCCGCACTGCCATGCAGAAGGAGAACCTGGACGCGCTCATCGTCTGCGGCAACCAGTACGCGGGCTTCGAGGGCGCGATCTTCTACACCTCCGGCTTCGAGATCGTTCACCGCTACGTGTACCTCGTCCTGCCCTTGAGTGGCGAGCCTACGCTCGTCTTCCCCCGCGAGGCACGCTGGATCGGCGACAAGGCCAAACCCTGGGTCAGAGACCAGGTCTGGCCCGACGTCCCCGGCCACTGGATCCGCGAGCGCACCGTCGAGCGCCAGTGGAAACGCGTGGGCGTCTACGGCATGAGCTTCATCATGGCCGTGCGCGACTACAAAGAGCTGGCGCGGGGCGCGTTCGAGCTTGTTCCATTTGATCAACAGTTCGATATAGCTCGCGCGGTTAAGAGTGAAGAAGAGCTCGTCGAGGTGCGCGACGCCATGGACATCATCCTCGACGGCTTCTGGGCTCTGATCGCCGCCTACCAGCCGGGTAAGACCGAGGCCGAGATCATGGCGCCCGCCGTCGAACGCTTCTTCGCCCGCGGCGCCGGCCCGCGCATGATGAACATCTTGTTGTCTGGAGCGCAGGGCGAGGCCGACGCGTTCTTCAAGGTGCCCGGGCATCGCGTGGTCGCGGCCAATGACTTACTGCTCTACTCGCTCGAGATCACCGGCGCGGGCGGTTACTGGGTGGAGTTCTCGCGTCCGCTGTTGCGCGGTCGGCCGAGTGCGACGACACAGAGGATGGCCGACGCCTACCCCGAGGCGCTCGAGGCGGCGCGCAAGCTCATGCGCGCGGGCGTGAAGGCGAGCGAGGTGCACAGGGTGGTGGCGGAGGCCTTCGTCAAGCATGGCTTCGCACTCGGGCATCTGTCGGGGCACTCGATTGGGATGACCATGCTCGAGTACCCGGCGATCGGAGCGAAGAGCGACGTGACGCTCGAGGAGAACATGATCTTCTCTCTGCATCCGCAGGTGGTGGACAAGGACGGGAAGGTCTGCCTGTACACGCAGGACACCTATCGGATTGGGAAGGGTGAGGGGGAGTGCCTGGCGGACGTGCCTTGGAAGTTTTATTCGGGGGCGGAGACAAGGCAGTAAAATTGTTCCACGTGGAACACAGCTTTAAGCTTTAGTTATTGAGGTGCAATGGTTTAGGCGTCTCAAAATGAGAGGAACGGTTTTTATGCGGATTTGCGTGGTGGGTTGCGGGGCGGTGGGGAGTCTGTTTGCGGCGCATCTGGCGAAGGCTGGGGAAGCGGAGGTGTGGGCGTACGACGTGTGGAGGGAGCACACGGAGGCAATGCGCAAGACTGGGTTGCGGTTGTCGGGGGCGGCGGAGTTTACGGCGAAGGTGCAGGCGACGAGCGAAGCGAAAGAGCTGCCGCGTTTCGATTATGGAATCGTGGCGACGAAGGCGATTCATACGGCATCGGCGATGGCGCAGGTGGCGCATGCGTTTGATGACAAGAGCGCGGTGTGCTCGGTGCAGAACGGGGTGGGGAACGAAGAGCTGATTGCGGAGCACGTGAGGTACGTGATTCGGGGGACGACCTTTCCGGCGGGGCATCCCATCGCGCCGGGGCATATTGGGTACGACATCAAAGGCGATACGTGGATTGGGCCGTTTGAGCCGACGAGCACTCCGATGAGCAGGGTGGAAGAGCTGGCGGGGTTGATCACGCGGTCGGGGATGAACACGGTTGCGATGAAGGATGCGCGTCCGGCGCAGTGGACGAAGCTCATCTTCAATGCTTCGACGAATCCGGTGGGGGCGCTGACGCAGCTGCATCATGGCGCGGCGACACGGTTTGGACCGACGGGGCAATTGTTTAACGATCTGATTGCGGAAGGGGAGGCGGTGGCGAGGGCGCTGGGGATTGAGCTGCATGGCGATCCGCGCGCGCTGGTGCAGAAGGGGGCGAATGCCCCGGGGAAGCACAAGGCGAGCATGTTTCAGGATACTTCGGCGAAGCGGCAGACGGAGGTGGATTTTATGAATGGAGCGATTGTGAAGTGGGGGGAGAGGTGTGGAGTGGCGACGCCGCTGAACAAGGCAGTGTGGGAATTGATCAAGGGGCTGGAGCATTCATGGGGGGATCCGGCGTGAGGAGCAGTCATCGGTAGTCGGGCTTCAGTCGTCAGGGTCAGTTTTCGAGTTTCAGGTGTCGAGCTTCGGCAGTTCGTGGTTGGAGTGGTGCTTCGATGGGACGTGTGCGGCGGGAATAGGGATCCCTCGCTGCGCTCGGGATGACAAGGGGTGGAGGGAATCGCGTACGCGAGCGCTTGTGGCGCTGCGAGCGGATTCCAGAGGTCCTTCGCTTCGCTCACGATGACAGAAGTGGAAGGGTATTGGTGAGTGGAAACATGGTGGTTGGAGACGTTGTGGAGTGTGTTCAAAAAACTGAAGGCTGACGGCTGAGAGCTGACAGCTTTGGGCTAGGAGCTAAGGCAATCATGAGCGTTCCTTTTGAAATTGGAGTGTTGCAGCTGAGCATGGAACCGGTGCACGAGACGGTGGCGATGGCCAAGGCGTGCGAAGAGGCGGGGTTTGATTGTTTCTGGACGGCGGAGGCGTATCCGTGGTGGAGGAAGCATGGGTTTGAGGCGCGGTCTTCGACGGCTGTTCTGGCGGTGATTGCCAGCCAGACGAAGCGGATCAAGCTGGGGTGGGGGATTATCTCGCCTTACACGCGGCATCCGGTGCAGATCGCCATGGAGGCGCGCGTGATGCAGGACCTGGCGGGGGATCGCTTCCTGCTGGGACTGGGCGCTTCGAAAATCTTTATGAAAGAGATTGGCGAAGGGGAAGGCGAGAAGGTGGGGCCGGCGACCGTCATGAAGGAAAGCCTGGAGATCCTGAAAGGCGTGCTGCGTGGCGACGCCTTCGAGTACCAGGGCAAGGTGTTTGTGGCCTCGGTGCCACCGCAGAAGAAGGAGGCGCATGCACCGCGAGGGATTCCTCCGGTGTACGTGGCGGGGACCGGGCCGGTGATGCAGAAGATGGCGGGAGGGATCAGCGATGGGTTGCTGACGGCGTCGATCACTACGCCGGCCTTTGTGCGGTACTCGCGGAAGAATATGGAAGAGGGCGCGAAGAAAGTGGGGCGTGATCCGGCTACGCTCATGCTGGGGTCGGTGATTGTGGGCAGTATAGGGCGCGATTCGAAACAGGGGAAAGAAGGGGCGCGCGAGCAGGCGGCGATGTATCTGGCGAACAAGGTGCAGAACATTAAGGGATCAGCGGATGTGCTGCTGGATTGTGCGGGGTTGACGTTTGAGGAACTGAAGCCGGTGGCGGACGGGATGGAGCGCGGCGGGCGCAAAGAAGCGGCAAAGGCGGTGACGGATGAGATCCTGCGGAAGGTGTGTGCGATTGCGGGGTCGCCGGATGAGTGCCTGGAGCGGATTGAGGAGTATCGGGCGGCGGGGTGTACGCACATCATGCTGGAGATTTGGGGGGAGGATCGGACGGGGCAGGCGCGGTTGTTCGGGGAGGCGGTGTTGAAAAGAGTGAAACGCTAACGCCGGTTAACCACAGAGGACACAGAGGTCACGGAGGGGTTCGGCGGAAGTTCCAGCGTCTGGAAAATTTATCTCTTAACTTGACCATTCGAGTAGATTGCCGGGTTCCCGCGGCTTAGCCAGGAATCTTGGTAGTTCGGAACATCGAGAGGTGAGGGTCTCGGTGCAAAGAGGCAAGTCCGCATAGACCTCCTGGGCCTTCTCCCGCTCCGGTTGGCCGTGTAGTCGTTCAACGGCACGCCCGAGGACCTCAGTTATCGCAGGCGAAGTGAGAGTGCGGGTCAAGAACTCGACGTTTGGAGTAAGCCAGCAGTGCTTATACAGGTGTCCTGCAAACTCCCAGAGGCATGGAGGACCTCCACCTCTTTCTGGAGTCCAAGGCGCAAAGACCGGGTTGTCGGTCTCTTGATACATGAGACTCGAGACGTACTGGACTGCGGCAACAGCTCGTCCGACTGTTTCAGTTGTCCACCAGACCTCCCATAATTCATGCAGATCGGGGAGCAAGACTCCATGGGTATTTAGCGCGGCTATCCACCGATAAGGCCTCGCGTTCGCACCTTGGTAGGCCAGACCGCGCTGGTCGTCGATCTCATCAAGTATGGTCTCGCGCATGAATTGTGAGACGGCTGCGGTTTGTCTGGCAGTCAAGTGGGTAGTAAAGACCCCGCGATCGGCCAAGACTGGATAGAAGTGTTCGACGAATCCGCCGTATTCTGAGCGGACGCCACGCAGGTCGTCCCGCCATGCCTGCAAGCAGAACGGTAGTAGGTAAACAAGAAGGGGACCTTGGACCTCTGTGTAGAGCAAGTCTTGAGTGTATTCCCAGATGTCCCGCCCTTCCGCGCGATCTCCCGATGTCAATCGTGCAAGGCGGCGCAGGTGATGGTCGTCAAAATCGAAGGCTTCCTGTGTGATCCTCTCTGGGGCTGACACTCGGCCGTAGGCGCGCCGGAGCTGGGCTAGCCTGTCATCGCCAAGTGTGGTCATGGCTGGGTCGTCATCTGATGCACAATCTCCCTGAACTCGTCGTCCGTCAGCAATCCCCGCTTGGCGATGGCTTGCTTTTTGACGGCGGCGAGGATGGACGCGCGCTGTTCTGGCTTTACGGTCAGGCCCAGTTCTCCTGCTTTCAGGTCAATGGAGTCGAGGCCGCTCTTTTTTCCTAAGACGATTTTGCGGGTGGCATTCACGAGCTCTGAAGAGTACGGCTCAATCGCTTCGGGGATGTGGAACTGGCTGGCGACGGCGCCGCTTTCGCGCATGAAGAGATTTTTGCCGACGAGCGGCTTCCAGGCTTCGAGTTTGTAGCCGGCGGCTTGGGCGACTACGTCGGAGGCTTCGCGGACCTTGGCCAGATTCAGGGCGACCGGGACGTCGTAGAGGCAGCGGAGGGCGAGGGCAATTTCGCCAATGTCGGCGTTGCCGGCGCGTTCACCCATGCCGTTGATGGTGCCTTGGATCCAGGTGGCGCCGGCGCGGACGGCGGCTACGGCGCAGGCGGTGGCCATGCCGAAATCGTTGTGGCCGTGCCAGTGGACCGGAACCTGGGGGCCGACCCAGCCGCAGACTTCACGGACGAGAAGGCCGGCGGCTTCGGGGCTGCAGGCGCCGATGGTATCGACGACGACGATTTCGCTGGCGCCGGCGCTGAGGGCTTCGAGGTAAATCTTGCGCAGGAAGTCGAGATCGGTTCGTGTTCCATCTACGGAAAAATAGGCGACGGTGATGTTGTTCTTGCGGGCGAAGGCGATGGCGTCGGTGACCTTGGCGAGGACCTGGTCGCGAGTCATGCCGTAGGCTTTGAGCTTGATGTCGCTGGTGGGGGCTTCGATCACCGTGGCCTTCACGCCCAGGCGGACGAGTTCTTCGAGATCGGCGGCCACGGCGCGGGAGAATCCCCAGAGCTCGGCGCGGATGCCGGCCTTCTGCATGAGCTGGATAGCTTCGGCGTCTTCCGGGGAGACGCGGGGGAAGCCGGCTTCAATGCGGCTGACGCCGAGGGCGTCGAGTTGGCGGGCGATGTCGAGTTTCTGTTGCGGGGAGAGGACGACGCCTACGGTTTGTTCGCCGTCGCGGAGGGTGGTGTCATAGAAGTGGACGGGGGTGCGGGGGAAGCCGGCGCGGACTTCGGGACGGGAGTTGAGGGAGGAGACCCAGATCTGGTTGTGGTTCGTCATGGTCGATCTTTCTTGCCCCTAACGGGGCTGCGCGGGCGAGTCGCCCGCGCCCACACAGAAGCTTCTAGAGCGTATTTCATAAACAGTGTCTCAGGGTAATCCAGAAGCAAGCGAGGTAGAAGAAGGCGCGATAGGTGGAGAGCAGATGCTCATGACGTACGAGCAATCGTCGGAACTGGCCCAG
>Ga0075014_100000180_pt1 | contig 18625 bp, 26 predicted proteins | sample AleBraG_ABR_2014_FD_71472 | JGI IMG/M metagenome (GOLD analysis project Ga0075014, IMG submission 71472) | Freshwater sediment microbial communities in response to fracking from Pennsylvania, USA - Alex Branch Run_MetaG_ABR_2014 | ecosystem: Environmental > Aquatic > Freshwater > Creek >... | reverse complement strand
CATATTATTGACACGAATATCCGGCGGGAGCAGTCGTCATACATCCAATATATCACACAATCGCCGAGAGCCGTGATCCTGAAAGACAAGGTTGACCCTTCGGTTGACCTGTCTTTGCTAGAGGTTGATCTGACGGAGAAGTTACGGTTTGATGGTTGGCAACTCTCAATGTATGCGAACATTGATGGGTTCCAAGCGAATGGGTATGGGGTTATGGAGACAGTTCAGGATTTGAATAATCCCGGCGAGTTAGGTAGAGAGTATGTGAGTTACGGGGACTTCTCTTTCATTGCTGATACGAGAGACTTACAGAAGACTGAGATGGTTGGACGGTCGTACTACTTCACTAAAACGAAGCTAGACTCGCTATCCAACTCTGGTAATGATGAGGAGAAGTGGAACAAAGAGCAAGTGTCAAAGCTCCTGAAGTCAGAACCGAACGATGAACAAGCACAGACTTACTCTGGTACGACTACGATTAATCGTTCGTTGTACAAGGTAATGAAGGTAATGTTTCGTGTGAAAGGTGTAGTTCAGGTCGCATGGTGCTGTCCGATACTGTGTGATGATTGGTTGCGTAAACCCCGGCCTTTGTTCCTTGGACGACGGGCTGTTAATGCTAAAGCCGCGAAGTCAGCACAGTTAGTACAAGCAGCTGTAAAGGCTCCGATTGGTGGTTCAGTTGCACTTGGTGCGATTAAGCAGATGAATCCTGCTTTGAAAGATTCTCACATTGCACAGATGAAAGATGGTCTCCCACCGTCAGACGAGGTGTATGAGACTCAATACCCGTACTTTCTGTATCCGTATCTTATCTCGGAGAATGATACGATTAGCAATCTCAAGGGTCGAGTATTCTTAGATCAAGACACACAGAACGCAACATCCTCACTCATGTCTGCGACTTTAACGCAAGCTCGTCGTGCGTCAGGGTTGTACTTCTCTAAAGATACTACTGACCCAAATGACGACTTCTTGATGCAGAAGAATATCCATTTCAAGACTGGTGCTATCATCAATGGTAAGTTGAAAGAGATGAAACTTGATGCTCCAGACCCGCAGATGTTCACAGCGATTAACTTGCTCGTTTCTGCTAATCAGCAAGAGACGTCACAGGTTAATTTCGCAGAGTCTAATCGTCAGCAAGATAGCAGGAAGACTGCTACGGCGATTAAAGCGTCAATGCAACAACAACAGCAATTGTCTGGTGTACAGGTTACACTATTCTCTATTGCTACAAAGAGTCAATACACATATGAGTGCGACATTATCAAGTCCCGAGTTCTGGCTGGTCTTATTAAAGTTCTCCCTCCAGTCGCCGCTCTCTATGCTCGTACCTGGACTGTTAAGCCTTCTGGTGATACAGATGTTATTGAGAAACAGCAGTTGATTGCTGCGATGCAGTCTGCTTGGCCGATCATGCAGAACACTGGTGCAGCTGAACCGTTCCTCACTGATATGCTCGAGAAGATGTTTCCTGATTCGTCTGCGAAGTATATTGCTGCGATGAACCAACAGAAGCAGCAACAGAACTCTCAACAAGCACAACAGATGCAACAAGCTATGGGTATGGCTAAGCAAGTTGGTGCTGGGATTACACACATGGCAGATCATCCTGAGTTCTTCTCGGAGACTGGACGTGTACATGCATTTCCTGTTATTCAACAGGCAGCAGAACAAGTTAAACAACTAACAGCCTCACAAGGGCAGAAAGGTCAGTAATGGAACTCACACCCGAAACAATAGCAGCTGAGCAACACAGAGATTGGTTAGCTCACCCGACTACTCAGCAAATGCTGAGGAACTTAGAGAAATTCAAACAGACGTTTGTCAAAGCACTCTCAGCAGGTGCAGGTAATACGTCTGAACCAGAAGTTTCATTCCGTCTACAAGCATACGGTATCCGTACAGTAGACGGGGTGGTAGCGTTAGTAACAAACACAAACAAGTTCATTGAACAGTCAACTAAATAGAAAGACAACACACTATGCCAGCAGATATCAAACCGTCAGTTGTTGGGCAGGGGATTACCCCTCAAATGCCCACTGAGCCTACGAAAGAGGCTCTTGCCATGACCTTTACTGCAGACTCTAGTCTGATTGGTAAGGATGATGGTACGACTATCACGACAGACAAAGGGATAGAGATTAAGACAGAACCAGCTGCAGTTAACACGGATTCCACTGTTAAGACCGTTGAAGCGGTCAAGGAAGAGGTTAAACCTACAACGGAGGTCAAACCTAAGGAAGAAAAGAAGTCCGTTTTGACTCCTCCAGAGGGCAAGAAAGAAGAGAAGATTGTGGCTAAAGTCGGCGACAAGCCTACGATCAAACCTATCACCCCCATCCGTGACAAGAAGGAAGAAGCTGACACGACGGACTACACTAAGTTCTCCCAGCAAGATCAGATCAATCTGAAGAACATGTCTCGTCAGTCACGTGAGGCATATATTAAATTGGTCGAAGAGAACAAGCAATTGTCTGGCTTGAAAGACTCTAACTACCTACAGCACGAGCAGGGGTACACACTCTCTCCTCAGTATCAAGAGTTACAAACGAAAGACTATCTCGCTCGTACAGAAGGGAGAGCTTGGGAACAGGCATTGCTAGACATTAAAGCCGGTAAAGAGTTTCGTGACATTACCGGCTTCGATGCGAACAATAATCCTACGTACTCGAAAGCTCGTGTTGCTACTGACCGTGACGAGATTCGGATTACTTCTAACCTCAACGCTTGTATCCAAGCTGTACGACAGAACGAACAAACGTTGCAGACTTATCCGACACAATTCAAACAACGGATTACACAGGACTTACAAGAGATCCAGACTGAACGGCATAACCGTTTCGCATGGGTACAAGATCCGAAACTGCTAGACTATTCAGTAGAGGTAGAAGGACAAGGTCAAAAGAAGATCTCTGACATCAAAGCCGATTTTAAGAATCTCTTTCCAGCATATCTTAAGTCCAGTGTCGGTGTCGAGGTTGCATCCGACATGATGGTCGCAATGGTAATCCAAGGCGCAGAGTTACGCGAAGCCCGCAACGGACAACAAGTAGCAACAATCAAACAAGCAGAGATGGCTCGCGGTGAACCAACATCTGACGCCACCGAATTGGCTCCTTCTAAGTTGCGAGAGAAGGGTGTCCCGTCAGTGTTTTCATTAGATGGGTTGCCCTCGTAGTATTACAAGAATCATGCCAAGTTAAGTGTTTATACCACTTGGCATGATTCTTGCTTTCATTATACTGTATGAAATTACTACCTACACTCACCGATGAACAGCTTACAAAGTTCAACTCTAACTTCTCAACAAGTGATCCAGATTCTTGCTGGCTGTGGACTGGCCTGTGTGGTCATGTTGGACATCCAGTATTTTTAGTTAAACGTAGAAGATTAGTCTATGCACACAGACTAATGTACTACCTGCATAATCCCACGTTTAACCAAAATCTATGCGTGTGTCACAGATGTGATATAGCTTCCTGTGTGAATCCCAATCATTTATTTGCAGGAACACAATCTGAGAATATGGCAGATAAGGTATCAAAGGATAGACAGTCCAAGGGTGAAAAGAACCAGGGCATTTTAACTCAAGAACAGGTTCTGGACATAATTGAGAAATATAAAACAGGTAATTTTAACCAGTCAAAGCTGGGTAGGATGTTTGGTGTTGGACAACCACAGATAAGTAAGATACTAAGTGGTAATAGATGGAGTCATATAATGAAATAAGTTGGCACGATTCTTGCTATGTAGCAACTGTTGTTACCTCTAAAAGGCACAAGGGTATGTGCAAAAGCCTCTAACATTACCTAAGGGCATGGGTTAAATAACGGGACATCAGTCCCACAAATATTAACACTATGCGGTATCTAATTTGATACCCAAAGAAAAAGGTAACTCAAGTGCCCTCATTCTATAATCAGCCGGGTCAGTTTAGTAATGCAATTATCGAACCTACTAATCGGTTCGCTCAACTCCCCTTCTATCTCGTTCACAACGAGGTTGAACAATATGCCGGATGGAACGAATTCGACCAGATGTATGGTTCGATTCCTTGGCAGGAAAACATGGGTTCAACCATGGAAGCTGTCACTCCTCAGCGTTCTCCTGTTGGACGTTCGTTCTTCTTCCCGAATCCGATGACCGTTGCGTCGAATAAGGATATCTATCAGATCTCTGAATCGAACGAAACTGCTATCCTGTACAAACATAAGTACGGCTCTTTCACGTTTAACTTCATTCCTTCCTTCCAGATTTTCTGGGATAAGTACATCAAGTTTAACTCTGACGACATCGTCAAACAGATCGCCGTTTCGAACAACCAGTTCATCGAAACCCAGATGTGGTTTAACGCTTCGTACGTTTACCTCTGTGGTACTGGCCTCGTCGGTGGTGCTCCTACTGGTGCTGGTAACGTTGCTCTCAACGCTGCTAACTCCAAGACATCTGCTTGGTTGATTGCGACTGTTAACGGTGTTGGTGGTAACACAGGTGTTGTCCAGAACCTCCGCCTCCGTGACGTGTATCGTGCCATCATGAACTTGCAGGACGATCTCGGCGCTCCGAGCTTCTCCGGTTCAAAGAATATGCCCAAGGACAATGAAGGTCTGAAGGGTAAATACGCTCTGTTCTGTGGATCAGAAGATTGGTTCAACTTTACCTTCGACCCCGATGTTAATGGCATCAATGGTGTTCAAGGTCAGTTGAAGTCGATTAATCTCGACCTCCTGTTCAATGACTTCAAAGGTAGCCTGTTCGGTACCATCACCTGCAAGATCAAGAAGTACCCGATCCGTTTCAACACGGTGAATGTTCTCGATCCTGCTGGTAATACCCTTTGGGCTGCTGGCTTCCCGATTGATCCTGAAATCTTCGATCCGATCGACCAGAAATGGAAACCGAATCCGTACTACACTTCTCTTGTTTCTGCTCCGTACTCTATCGCTTGGTTGATGGGCGATAACTACTGCAAAACGTTGAAAGTTGGTCCTCCCCCGAAGGAATTCGCCACTAAGAATATGTCCGGTGAGAAGTTCTACTCTCTCCGTTGGAATGGTGAAGTTCGTCTCACCGATCAGATCCTAATCACTAATCCTGATGGTTCAATCGAGCTGAATGACTTCGGTGAAAACTTGCAGCTGAAAGCTCAGCTTACTCACGGGTTGATTATGACGGAACGCCGTTTCGCCTTCCCGATGATTATCGCTCGTAGCCGTCCCGCTGTGAGTGTCAACTAACCAAACATAACAATCAATATATTACGATCATGAAAAAATATATCATCTCTGCTCTTTTGGGCGTCTCGTTCATCGCGTCTGCTAACACGATCTCTACTACCATCGCTCCTGCTGGTGTGTTTAGTTTGTTGTCTGCTGGTGCGAACTATGGTTCGTTCACGGTTCGTCAAGTTGGTATCACTGCAACTACTGCCACTAACGCGTTGGTTGCACTTGTTGATGCTCCCTCGACTAACTTCACATACGTCAACGCCGCCTATACGAACCGTCTTTCGTATGGTACGAATTGGAATACGACTTGGACTAACTTCTATGGGGTTGTCCAGACGAATCCGATTCCGATTATCGCGTTGATTGACGTGACCAACACTGTCGCTGCGTCTACTAATAGCTTCTCCACGCGTCTGATCGCTGGTGCTGCTGCTAATAGTACTGCTGTGTTCAACGGTGTGAACTACTACTTCGATCAAGGTGTGTTGCTCACGAACATGGGTTCCGGTAACGCGACGGTTGTGATCACGTACTAATCGTTAACAAACAATCTGGGTAGTGTGGGATTTGTCTCACACTACCCTAACTCTTAACCAAATACTTATTATGCCAGTCAGAGTTTCTAATTCAGTTGAAAAGAACGTAGTCAATGTTCCGTTTCCTCCTGTCGTGCTAGCCGCTGGTGTAGCACAGGATGTTCTGACTGCTATACAAGGTACTAATGCGGAGTATGCTGCTCGATACATCCAGAACGTTGGTGCTAATCCTTGCTACTATGCTTTTGGTCATGACGTAGACAAGACCAACTTAAGTGGTGTTCTCGCTGGTGCATCTGTCGTTGATGCGAATGGTCTAGGTGCTGGACAACAGTTAGATGTTTCTAACTGCGGACAACGCGTTAGTTGTATGTCTGTGGGTGGTACGATCATTGCTGTTACGATACTAAAACGGAATGATAATGCACAAGGTCATGGTAACATCCTCAGTGTGTCTAACCAAGGACAATAACATATGAAACGAATCTTATTGTTTAGTTTGCTCTCATCGTGTTGCTATGGTGCAGGATTAGTTAATGGTACATTGTCACCTGTTAGTGGCACCACCACCTCGGGCGCGGTGACGACCAATACCGCCCCAACTCTCTACGCGGACACAAACGCACTAGCCTTCTGCAATCGCAACAACATCACCGATCTTGAAACCCGGCGATGGGTTGTGGGATTTGTGAATGAATTGCAAGCGGGTGGCGTTTGGTCGTTGGTGGCTGATGCCGTGATTCTGTATCCGCAGTATGTGAAATCCACGAACGGCTACACGACACTGATGGGGAATCCGATTACGTTCTCCAATGCGGTGTTTGATTCTCGCGGATTATCCCTGTCCAACTCGTCGGCCATTGTGACGGGCCTGCCCAATTTGCAGACGAATACGCAGCTCTTTGTATTCAGTCAGCCGGTTGGAACATGGAATATCGGTGGTGGTCAGGGTTGGCTTGGGGGATTGGTGAACACCAACGCCAACCAGTATCTATTCACCTTTGCGGGTGGCAGTGCCATTTCTCCCAACATGGAAATTCTAGGGGCTTCTGGCCGTTCCGACTCTGGATTAAATTACAACCCGAGCGGTGTCATGTATTCGCAAAATAGCGACCAGAATTATTATGATCGGCAGTATGCCGCAACCCCAAACGAGCGCGTCTATGCGCTGTGTTATGACGGGTCATCTTCCTCCTGTTTTGTGGATTACTCACAAGGATTTATGGGGTATACCCGCATGGCGCTCTCAACGAATTGGTCGGCGGCTGGTTTTCAAATCACTGCCCCGCTTACTAATCTTTATATCGGGAAAAACTACACCAACGAAAACGGGAACTACTACGTTCAATCCAAGTGTGATATTTCCGCCGTTCTGCTGCTGAATACGAATATCAGCTATGCACAGTATGTGGTTTGCAAGCGGGCGCTGCGCTGGCTAAACCCGTCGCCCAAAGATACAATCATGATCGGGGACAGTGTGACCGACCCGCAGTTTAGTTCAAATGCTCCGGTGTTCATTATGCGCCCACTGGCTACCGAGGCCCCGAACTTGGACAATCTGTTTTGCCAAGCATATTCAGGAACGGCGTTTTATCTCTACAATCCGGGCTATGGGAACGTGGCGCAACAGACTAATGGACTCAGCATCTTCAACAGCCAATGGGTGAACACTTCCAAGGTGACAACCCGCCAATGCCTATCGTTCATGGGGATCAATGACCTGTTCAGCACGTCCACCAGCGTAGCGGGGCCGTATGCCGGAACCTTTAACGCCATCAGCAATAACTTTTCCTATGTGTTGAATTACTGCAACTCGAACAATGTCCTGTTTTATCAGGAAACGATCAGGGAGTTGGCGACCAATAACGCTTTGGTGACAGGGGTCAACATGGTGACAATGGAGCCACTCCGCCAGCAGTTTAATTGGTGGATTCGCACTAACAATGTTCTGAAACTGGCAGGGGTAATTCCGGTTGATCTCTTGTTTAATCAAAACATTCTCAATACCAACGGGCCTTACACCCTTGACGGAGTTCACATGCTACCGGCCGGCGGGGGGATAATTAATAGCACCATTGCCAAGCTCGCCGCGCACATCCCGCAGCCCATCCAGAGCAGTTTGGCCTTGATATATGCCAACCAAGCATCCCCGTTCAGCTACACCAACAATTACACGGCTCCGGTAATGTTCACCGTGAGTGGCGGTGTTGTGACGGCCATCGCTAAAAACGGTACTACGCTTGCTTCTACTCTGACCGTGGCGGGCGTGGAAGAATATACGCTGGAACCGGGGTCGTATTACACCATCACCTACACCGGCTCGCCGTCGTTCTATTGGCGTTGGCAGGGTGGCTTCGCTCAATGGTAATTCTTAAAATGAATATGAAACCGGAAACCCGCGACAACATCAACTTGGTCGTCACTGTCCTCGCCTTCCTGCTCATCCCCATCGGCGGCGCTTACCTAACGGCCAAAATGGATGCTCAAACCGCCGTGGTGAACGCGCATTCCGACGCGAACGTAGCCGCACTCCGCCAGTCCATCACCGAGAACTACGAAACCGCCGCCGCCCACAAAACCGACATGGACGGCATCACCAGCGCCAATAAATCCCTCTGGCAGGGTCAGCGCGACCTATCCGACAAGGTGGACAAAAACAACATTGAGCAGCGGCTCGCCATCCAGCATTTGGGCGATGTGATCCAGACCAGCCAGAAAAACAGCCTATCCCAAAACAACTGAATGAAAAACAAGCCGTTGATCTTCCTGTTGGTCATTTGTGCCGCTGTGCTTTGCTGGAAAGCCGCAGGCCAGCCGACGCCGCAATCCAATGTGAACACGGAGGTTTGGTCGTCCACCATGCCAACCGATCCGCCCGTTACGGGAAAACCCGTAACGCCCAAACTTGACCCCGCCACCGCCGCCAGCGTAAGCCGCGAATGGATTGCCGTCGTCGGTATCTGGGCGTTGTTTATCTCTCACGCCTACCAGGTCCTCTCCGCTGCCGGGGGCTGTCGCACCATTTGGAAAAACATTTGCGGTCCCAAAACACAAACCAACAACAACCAAGCCGCTCCGGCGGCACCAACGAAAGAAACAACGACATGAACCTGTTTAAAAAAGGCGGCTTCCCGCTCATCCTTATCGCCGCGCTGTCCCTCTGCATCCTCAGCGCCCACGCCCAAGTCATCAGCGTCGCCAGCATCCAAACGCTCCTGAAAGACGGCATCATCACCATCGGCCAGCCTGCCACCGTCAACGGGCAGACGTTTCTAGTCACGACCAATTCCAGCGGCGGCTACAACATCCAGACCACCGGCCCGTCTGGAAACCTGTCCGTTGCTCCGCCCACGACGCCCGCAGCCGCGCTCGCCACGGCACAGCAGTACGTCAACGAGAACAACCCGACCAACTCCGACTTCTACGGTACTAATGAGCTGGTGGCCCGTGTAGGCGCGGTCTATCTGCAAAATTACGGCCAGAGCGTCATTGAGATCGGCGTCGAGAAATACGGCTTGCTCCCGTCGGCCCCGCAACTCGGCATCGGCGGCGCGCTGTTCCAAGGCAACCGCAATGGATCTTCCGCCACGGCTGGCGGGTGCGGCTTCATCGATTACCGCAAAATCATCGGCGATGTCTCGGCACAGATCGGCGGCGGCGGCGGGTACGACAATTGGAGTCAGCAGCCGATGGCGCTCGTCAAACTCGACATCGAATATCGCCAGAATAAGCACCTCGGGGAGTACGTCGGCATCGCTTACGGACTGGAAAAAGGCTTCTCCAACGCCTCCTCAGCCGGCACCGGCGGCGGCTTGATGGTGCGCGGCGGCATCAACTACGCTTTTTGAGCCATGAACATCCTCGCCCTACAAGGTGGGGGAACGCACGGAAAAGGCCAGGTCGTTGCGCTCCTATCGTTGGAACTCGCTACCAAAGCCCCGCTGTGCGCGACGTTCAGCAGTGTCGGCGGAACCAGCGTCGGTAGCATCATTGGTGCCGCCGTCGCCATTGGCCTTCCCATGAAGGCCGTAAACGGCTTCTTCGACAAATCTGCTCCAGAGATCTTTGCCAGGGGGATTTTCACCCCAATCCGGCAGATGTGGGGGCCGAAGTACAGCCCGTATGCGCTCGAATCCGCCCTGCAAAACCTGCTCGGGAATTTCACGCTGTCTGACTGCCATATTCCGTTTGTCGCGTGCGCGTTCGACGTGGCCAGCGGCCGCAATGTCTATTTCCAGAGCTACGGTAAAAGCCACGCCGACAGCCAAGAAATCGTCATTGCACCGGACACTCACCCCAATCTGCCGTTGTGGCAAATCTGCCGCGCCTCCGCCGCCGCGCAGACGTACTTTCCGGCGTTCATCATCGACGACATGGTGCTCATTGACGGCGGAAACACCGGCTGCAACGCACCGGATATGCTGTGCCTTACCGAAGCGCTCAACGCCGGACACGCGCTCAGCGACATCAAAATGCTCTCCATTGGCGGCGGGCGCACCGCGTGGACTGCGGACGGCGACGCCATGATAAACCCGTCCATCATTCGGGCTGCGCTCGCCACGATCAATGTTGTCTTTGCCGGGGGCGAAAATAACGCGGTCTGGCAGGCTGAATCCCTGCTTCGTGGCAATCATTACCGGCTCGAATCTGACCTTGGCCAAGGCCTCGCCATCGATGACGCCAGCCCGAACGCGCTCGATCTGATGACGACGGCAATGTGTTTGCAGATGAACAATCACCCGGAGCTGTTGGGCGCATTCTCTCCCCAAGGTTGAATATGGTATCTCCATGGGAATACCGCTTGTAATCTGCTTGGTTTGATATATTATTAAAAGCGCAAAGCCGCCCGTTGACGCGGGCGGCTTCACTTAACAACAACCGTAGAATTAGTATGATTGAAGCTCAAAAACAAAATCGGTCAAACCTCTCCGGTTTGCAATTCGGAAAATTAAAAATCATTTCGTTCTGCGAATCTCGCGGCGGAAGAAGGCATTGGAATTGCCAATGCGAATGCGGCGGGACCCGCATTGTTAAAACCTCTGATTTACGAAACGGACACGTTAAAAGCTGCGGCTGCCTGGTCGTAGTCTGTAAGCCAACCCACGGACTGTCGCGCTCACCGGAATATACAATTTGGAAATCCATGAGAGCAAGGTGCCTGAATAAAAAACATAAAAGCTTCAATCGATACGGAGGTCGAGGGATATTAGTTTGCGAACGATGGTTGCATTCTTTTCAGAACTTTATCACTGATATGGGTACTCGCCCCCTGACTGGGCATTCCATAGAACGCATTGACTCTAATGGTAATTATGAGCCATCAAATTGCAAATGGGTGGCTTGGGGCGTTCAAGCGAATAACAGAAGTAACAATGTAACAATTGAGGCATTTGGAGAACGTCACACTATTTCAGAGTGGGCTAAAATAAAAAATTTAAGACGGGATACCATTGGCGCAAGGCTCAAAAGAGGGTGGTCAAAAGAAGCGGCAATTACGACTCCGTAATTGCCTGATTGCAGTTTTTCTATTATCGCCGAGCGGATTGCTGGCAACTCCATTAAAAATGGTTGCGTCATGGGAGGAATTTAATGACGAAGGCAAGATTGCTGCCAATGGCCACGGGTTTGACCCCCAAGCCATGACCTGCGCGACGTGGCGCTTTCCGCTCGGAACCAAACTTCATGTCGAGGACACCCACAATCATTTTGCCTGTGCCGTGACGGTGACGGACAGGCCCGATCGGCGGTTCACGAATCGGATTGATCTTTCGCCGGCGGCGTTTTCGCGGTTGAACGGGCTGCACCTTGGCGTTTGCGAAGTTTTGGTGTCGCCGGCAGTATCCCAAACCATTCCTCAGCCTGGGCGGGCTTTACGCGGCGCAGATAGTTCGCGTGGATCATCGCCACTGAGTTGCCGCTTTCATCGGCGACGCGGGCAATATCGCCCGATTGCGCGATACAATACGAGATCGACGAATGGCGCAGGGCGTTGGGCTTGACACTCACGCCCGCGCTGGCAATCAGCCGGGAGAGCAGGGTGTACGAATCGGTAACGGGCACGACCTTTCCAGATGGCTTCTTGCAGGTCTTCAACCAGGCTTTCAGCGTTTCATTGATGGGAATAAACCGCCGACGGCCGGCTGATTTCGTCGTCGCCACGGGCAGTATCTCAATGAAGCTTTCGCCGGGCTTGTCGGATAGTTCGACCTGTTTCCAATCCAGCCGCTTAATCTCGGAATGGCGGATGGTGCTGAAAGCGCTGATGGCACAAAATCCAACCATCCATTTGGACCGATGGGCAGGTTTGGCCGCTTCTGTCAGGATGAGTTTCAACTCTGCCGGCGTGTAAATCGTGATGTCACCCTGCTTGCGCTTGGAATACTTCTGAACGCCTTCCATCCAGTTGGTCCCTTTGGCGAGGTAGCCATGGAGTACCAACCAGGTGTTTAGGTGCTTGATGACATCCTTATGGTTTCGTTTCGAGCGTTCACCCAGCGGTAGCGTGCTGTCATTGGCGCGTGCCAGCCCGGTCAGGTACGAAGAAATCATGCTCGGCGTGATGGCGTGAACCTCGCAGTTGAAATTGGCGGCAAACTGGTTGAGGATCACGTCCAATTCGTGCTGCCGCGCCTTGGATTTGCCATCGGCAACGCTCTGCTCCTGCACCCGGCTGACTGCATCCGCCACGGATATTTTCGGCCTTGAAACCAGATTTTGTTTTACCCAGTCGCGGATAGCCTCGATCGGAGTCGTCCTGCCGTCCAAGATCCGCAACATCTCGGCGTAGTCGAGGCATACCAGGTCCACCGGCCGGCCCGTCCCCGCCAGAGCATCCCTTGACCGAACGAACATGTGGCAATCGGTGGCGGTCAGTTCCAGCGCGTCGGCGTCGCCGTCGGCGATTTTATCCAGCGCATCGTTCGCGGCTTCGCGGGCTTTTTCCAGAGTGGAACGCCAGAGCAGCTTGCGTTGACCCTTGAGCCGATAATCCACAATATAGCGAATAACGCCCTGCTTGGGGGTGGGGCGAATCAAGGCGACAACCCCGTCGCGCTTCACTTCAATTGTCGTCTCTTTCATCCATCCAAATGATAGAATGCAGATAGAATTTTGTCAAACCTCACAAAACCATTGATAACATTGGTGCCGGTGGTGGGACTCGAACCAACAAAATAGAAAACTGCAAAACCCGCTAAAACACTGATTAATCAACGGTATCAGCGGTTTTGTGATTTCCGTCTTTTTCGCAGGAGTGCAGGCGAGTGCAGAAAAATGCAGCGGAAAAGATAGAAAAAGATAGACGGAATAGTCTTGTGGGCTTGGCCCCACCGGGGCGGCGTGCCCTATCAAAATCACGTGTTCTATCAAAATCTATCATTTTGTTGGTGGGATTCATCTATTTAGACGGACTGCGGTAGGGCAGCCCATTGGCCATGATGCGAGCGACTTCCGGCGGCGGAATGCGCCAGCCCCTTCCGAATGGCTCAATGCCGTCAGTGTATTTCAAAAGCGCACAGCGGCCCAGCCGCTTGGCGTCCCGCAGTTCCTGCATGGTGGTTTTCATTGTAGTCCTTTCATAAATGATATTCCGATCAGCGCAAACGCGATGGCCAGAACTAAAATACCGATGGTCGTGTCGCTCATAGAATTTCAATCGTGCGAACTATGCCAAGTATTAACCCAATTGCGGCGGCGGTGAAATAGATGTGATTGTTCCACCATGGGACACCAAGCACTACGCCGGTGGTAATAAGCAAGATTAAGTACAGTAGGGTTTTCATCAGCGATAAACCGCAAATCCCTCACGGTATGGGTTTTTTCCAGAGTCGTGGTAGTAATCCCAGAAAATCCTGTTTGATTTAACGTGCCAGCGATAACGCCTTTGCGCTTGCTCTGATCTTTTACCAAGCATCGGGCAATCGGACGGGGCTTTCAGATCGCGTGGAGCTAAACTTTGAGGACAGCCCCAAATTTCTAAATAGAAAGGATGGGCGCAATGCGGTTCAACATATTCCGTACCCACTGCCAAATGGGGGCAACCAAAGCAATAAAACCCTTGATTGGGATAGCGGCTTTCATTGTAATTGCTCAGCCGGACCGGACCTCCAAGGTCGAGCGATACTGCCTCGTAGCCGACGCCAGGATGAGCAACTTGAATCTCGCCGCCTACAAATTTTCTTTGAATGCCCCATCGAAATTCCCGTTTTGTGAATGGTTTTTTTTGTGCCTGTTGGAGCCGTGCAAACCTATCGTCATAGGCAACAACGGCATTTGATTCAGTTTTCATAGGTTTTATTTTTCCAGCCAATCGACACACTAAAGCAAAGGAATACGATGTTTACGATGGCAACGCTTTCGTCTTTTCCGTGTTTGGCATATCCAACCATGACCCAGTAGTGATTTACGAACCCCTGATAGTCGCGAACCCAAAATCCCTTTTTGTCAAATCTGAATTTAATTTTCATTTTTTAAACAGTTCGTAAGCGAATTTGCAAATGGCGAGTTCGAGGGTTTCAGCGATTGATTCAGTCCAACAAGTTGATACCGCCCATTCTCCGGTTTCGCACTTTGTGAGGGTCACTTCGTTGCTAAACTCCGCGCAACGATCCGCGCACTTCTTCAGAACCCCCATAGCTATCGCCGGGTTAATGGTGGGATTGTAGTTTGTCCAGCTATGCGCGAATGGCATTTCTGTAGGTAGGTGGCGATTGTGATATGGCCGCGAAACCAACACCCGCCATTCCGTCTGCCCTGCCGCCGTGTGCTTGTAACACTGCCGCACTTCCGTTGCGGTATGGTCGTCGGGTTGCGCTGTTTCAGTGTAGCCCTCGACGTTGATAGCCAGCCACAAGTTTAATTCTTCGTTGGTCATGGTTTTAGCATTGTTGGGTCGAACTCAATCAGCACTTGCTTTATTTCCACGTCAGTTACAACGTCCACAATATCGGAGCTGCAATCGTCAACCTCGATTCCGCGAACAAAAACCATACATTCGTAATGCTGGGGCAGTTTTTGTAGCCGCTCAATTAGTTGTTCAACGCTCATAAATCCCTCGTTTCTTTTGATTCATACCACTGCCAAGACATCCCGGCTTTGCGAAGTTCCTTGGTGCAATTCTTGCAGCGTTTTTGTTTGTGCGACGACTCGTAGCCGAATCCGTAGCGAATATTGCAATAGGTAACGGGAAACATTTTGGAGTCGCCGCGACTGAAAATCACATGGCGCTTGTAGTCGTTGCGGTCACTGAGTGTCATTGTGTGTTTGTTTTTCATTCCTTCCCTTTCTGCATGGCGGCGGTTATTTGCGTGGTGAGTCTGACTTCATCCAGCGGCTTGTTGTGGATGTCTCCAAAGAACGCATTGGCCGGAACGTATTTAGCAGCCGCGCCGAGCAATTCTTTCAGCTTTTCAACCTCCACAATCCGACGACAGCAAGCGTCATGAACGGCGTTGTATTGAATTTTACAACTGGCGAGTTCGGCTTGCACCGTCGCGGCGTATTCGAGGCAGGCTTGTTTGATTTCATCTTCAATTTTGAAGCAATCGTTTTCGCGGCAAACCTTAGCCCATTTCAAAACAACCTCATCCAGCGTGGTGGGAGTTGGTTTGTTATTTGTGTCCATAAATTTAGTAATCCAATACCTTTAATGTTTCGCCGAATTGTTTGCGGATTTCATCTGCGGACTGTTCGATGCTCTTGCGTGGCTTGTATGCCCACTCAGGGACAAGCACGCGATTGACCATGAAGCCACCTTTGATAAATTCGGCTTCGTCCCACTCAGTTAGCGGCCAGTCCGTTGCATATTCTCCAAGGTCGTTGTAAATGGTGCGATGCCAGATTTTACCACCTTCCCATTTGGCAATTTGAAACAGCGATAAGCCAGCCCGCGTCACGCAATAGAAGTCACCAAGTTTAGGCGTCCATTGTGCGCCGTCATAAAAGCGGTGAGCCAAAGCAATCAGCTTCTTGTCGGCGTTCCAAATAGCGCCCTTCTGCATCCTCTCCCGATTCTCCCTTGCGGCGATACTGCCGGTGGTGACGGATGGCCATTCGCAAGAACAGCATAGTCTCGTTAGCGATGGATTAGAGAATAGCGCACAGGTTGGCTGGTGTACTATTTGTTCGGCAACGAGGCCTGACGTACGCGGTGCAGTTCCGTATGCGTTATCACATCCCTTGACACCCTCATCTAGAAAGGTTGCGCCGTGTCGGGCGAGGATGTCGGAAGCCTCTTGTGGCTGAAACATCGTGGCCGTGGTTATAACTTTGTGCTTTGAATCTGCCACGTGGCAAAGTTCAGCGATGGCTTGTTCGCGTTTGGTTTTCATAGGTGGTTATTTCCAGAGTTTGAAATGGTTTTCAATGAGGTTGACCGCCAGTAAATACTCTTTGGCGATGTGGTTGTTTCCGTGTTTCGCTTTGAGCGCAGCCTTAAATTCCTTAACACCACCCGTGAAACATCCAGTGATTAGGCAGATGCCGTTTTCAGTGTTGAACGCCATTAGCTGCCGCGCATCTGCACCGAGTGGTGAGATTTGAATAAACGGACGACTTGTGGATTTTATTTTTCCATAGCTTAAGTCGGCATAGCTTAAATTAGCATAGCTTAAGTTAGCATAGCTTAGTTTGGCAGAGCTTAAGTCGGAATAGCTTAGTTTGGCATAGCTTAAGTTAGCATAGCGCAGGTTGGCAGAGCTTAAATTAGCATAGCGCAGGTCGGCATAGCGCAGGTTGGCAGAGATTAGGTCGGAATAGCTTAAGTCGGAATAGCTTAAGTTAGCAGAGCTTAAGTCGGAATAGCTCAGGTTGGCATAGCGCAGGTTGGCATAGCTCAGGTTGGCAGAGCTTTTTATCGCCACTTTTACCGCATCCGCGATACACGAGAAGTCGCCTTCAAAAAGGATGCTTCCGTTTAGCCATGATTTGATTTCAATTTTCATACTCTTATTTCAATCCGTGTTTGGTTTTCATAGGTGGTTATCCTTGGATGTCCTGACACTCCGAAACGTCAAAGGTTTTCACTGTGTTGCCGTCAGCATCGCGGACGCTTAAGTCGATGTGGCTAGAGTAGTAGCCATTGTTTGATCCGTGTCCAGCAATGCGAACAGGATGACCGTGAAGGGGCAGCAACTCAATGCCGTAGCCTTCCACGCGCTTAAAGAAGTTGTCGTTCGACAAATCAAATTCCAGCCCGTCAAAGTCTTGAATGGATAAGTCTCGGAAATACAAGTCATGGGACTCGCAGCAATCTTGACTGTGATACGACACAAGCTGCCATCCGTTGTCGAAGGTGATTTCGTCGTCGATTTTTATTACTTTTAGTTTGTTCATAATCTTATTTCAATCCGTGTTTGGTTTGGTGTTTGTGGTGTTTAGATGTCTTGGGCTGGCGAAAGCCGTTGCGGTGAGTTGGCTTCTTGTCAAAGTCGTCAAATACCGGAGTCGGAAAGTTGTAATCCGCAATGTTCATTGTGATTGGATGTGACTCCGTTTCTTTGAAAACTTGGCGGCTCAAATTCTCCACAATCCTCTCCTCAATGAACCTTTGAATTTCCAACCGCCGTTCTTTTGTGATTGGTTTCATTTTATCTGAGATTAATTCTACGCAGGGTTTTTCTCCAACCACGGAAGCATTGGCTGCAATATTGCATCAGCTCTTTGCGCCGTCCGTTGACCTTGTTGTGCCACCGACAATCGTACTCGCCCGGCCAAAACTCCGGCTCGTTTTCCCAGCATTCCACCACACCAAACTTGTCCACTGTGAGCCACATTGCCCAATCCGGCACTTCGATTTTGAAATTTATTCTCATGTTTCCTATGCTGATATATCTTCGTGTGTTTGCTGACTACGACTTCTATCAGGCGTTGTTTTTCCATGCAGTCGAGGCAGTCCTCCACTTGGTATTGATTGCCCACCAGCAGCGGACAGCGGCGCTGGAGCGCGATGCAGATTTGCACCCGTGAGAATCGGCCCGGCCACTCGTGAGCAATCCGGCGGATGGCACCCGCCACCCCGCCGAATTGAAACACGAGGACGTGGATCGCCGCCAGGCGGCTAACATCAGACATGACGCGCGCAGGATCAATTTACGATTGCACCGCAGGGCAGTAATCCGCCTCATCCTTGCCAAACGTCCACGCCACGGCCTGCTTGGCCCGCGTGATCGTGTGCGGCACCCGCAGGAAATAATCCTTGAAATGGCCATCCGGTTCCGCCGTGGAGTTCACCACCTTCACCATCACCAGCGCCTCATCCCCGGCGATGTCCTTGCGATATAGCATACCGTATTCATCGCGGTGGATCTCCTGCGCCTTGGACTCCATCAAATAATGATCCTGCCCGTAGCGTTCGATCATCACGCGCCGGATCTCGGCATTCTGTTCCGCGTCAATCTCCGCCGGGGTCAGGGTCTGGGGCGCGAGAATAACTTTTTCCGGCACCCGCACGCCGTGGATGGCGTAGATTGGAAACCCTTCATAGCCCACGGCCGGCCCGCTCTCGCAATGCAACCTGCCCTGCTCGTCGCGGTGGATGCAATGCGGCTTCTCCGAGACACACGCCCAATCCCAGAATAGCACCGTCCAGCCGCATTGCTGTGCGGCGTCAAAGGTCGGCTGCAACTTGGAAACATCTACGCCGCAATTCCCCAGATAGTCATACCAGGACAACCAGATATCGAACTGGCCAAAGTCGTACCAGAACCCATAACTAATAAGGTCGCGGACTTGGGCGCTGACTTGGGCGCGGACTTGGTCGCGGACTTGGTCGCTGACTTGGGCGCGGACTTGGGCGCGGACTTGGGCGCTGACTTGGGCGCTGACTTGGGCGCGGACTTGGGCGCTGACTTGGGCGCT
>Ga0075014_100000179_pt1 | contig 18874 bp, 16 predicted proteins | sample AleBraG_ABR_2014_FD_71472 | JGI IMG/M metagenome (GOLD analysis project Ga0075014, IMG submission 71472) | Freshwater sediment microbial communities in response to fracking from Pennsylvania, USA - Alex Branch Run_MetaG_ABR_2014 | ecosystem: Environmental > Aquatic > Freshwater > Creek >... | reverse complement strand
TTTTCTGTCCTTATGAAATTCTTACACCGACCCTGATAATCTGTGAATTATGAATAGTCCGCTTCCCTCTACGCCTTCATTAGTGGCTCCCAAACAATCTTATGTGTGGGGTGCGCTTATTTGGGGAGTGGGCTGGTTAAGTTTATTTTTGTTGGATACTCATCTTGATTTAGGCAACCTGAGTTTACTCTGGGTACTTATATCCTTAGTCGCGGCTATGTGTTTGCCGTTACGTGTAGCACTTTTGTTAAGCATTATTTTTGTTTTTTTCTTCGATTGGTTTTTTATTGCACCGCGCGGTACGTTTGCTATTCATCAGCGTCAAGATACATTGATGTTGTTGGTTATGTGGCTAGTGAATGTGATTGTGGTGAGTATTATGTCGATACAGCGTGCGCAGTCACAACAAGCCGCTTATCACGCCCATGAAGCTGAGCGTTTGCGCGAATGGAGTGACCGCTTGCATGAGTCAGTGGCACCCCATCAACATATTGAAGAATTGCAGCAGTTGTTAATACAACTGACTGCACGCTCTGTAACGGTAATGGTGTTAAAAGATAATTTACCCGTACAGGATGACGCGGAGCAAGTGTGGTTGGTAGGTGAAGCCGGTATAGAACAGCGTCATGCACTTTGGTATTGCACTCGCAATGGACAGCAGTTGGGTAGTGGCACTGGCCGTTATGAAATGTTTTCCGATGTGTATTTGCCGTTGCGTGCACGTGCGCATGCGCTAGGGGCCGTTTTGCTGGGAAATTTTGCGAAACACGAATTATCCACGCGCATTCATTTGCAAGCCATTTGTGATCAATTTGGTCATGCGTTGGAGCGCTATCATTTGCAGCAACAAGAAATGAGTTCTCGCGAACAGGCCAAAGAACAATTGGTTCGCAATAATTTACTTGCCGCCATTTCTCATGATTACCGCACACCTTTAGCAACTATTATGGGTACAGCCTCGTCGTTGCGTGAGCAAACAGCCAAGCTTGATACTGCACAACAGCAACACTTTGCGCAGCGGATTTATGATGAGGCCGAACGCTTGAATTATATGACGCACAATATTTTGCAGTTGGCTCGTTTAGATGCGGATAAGCGTATTGACTGCGATTGGCAGTCTGCCGAAGAAATTCTCGCTGATTTAATTCGTCGTTGGCGTGGACGCAATTTAGGCAATCGTCTGCATATTGAATTGCAAGCGGAGTTACCTTTGTTGTGGTGTGATGCGATTTTAATTGGCCAGTTGCTAGAAAATTTAGTGGATAACGCACTTAAATACAGCCCAGATAATTCACAGGTTATAGTTAAGGCTTACATGCAAGGTGCACAGATATGTTTTGCCGTGAGTGATCAGGGGCCTGGAATTGATCCTGAGTGGCGCACCAAAATTTTTGAGCCCTTTCAACGTGGCCCACAAACTAAAGGTGTGGCGCCTAAAACGGGTGCTGGTGTTGGTTTAGCGCTCTGCCAAATTATTGCAGAAATTCATGGCGGTCATTTGCAATTTGAATTGCCGGAAGCGGGCGGTTCATGTTTCCTATTGCGTTTACCTTTACGCGCATTGCCAACGGATATTAAACATGAATAGCCAAGTGTTATTGGTTGAAGACGATCGAGAACTGCGTGCAACCTTACGCGATGCTTTGTTATTGGAAGGGTATAAACTTATTACAGCCGCGAGTATTTCAGAGGCGGTTGCCATTTTTACGCATGCACAATCAGCGGGAAATTCATTGGATGTGGTGTTGTTGGATTTAGGTTTGCCGGATGGTGATGGCGAGTCATTGCTTATGCAATTGCGTAAATTATTTTCCATTCCTGTTATTGTTATTTCTGCACGCGAACAAGAAGGTCAAAAAATTCGGTTATTGGATTTAGGCGCTGATGATTATTTAGTAAAACCTTTTGGTGTGGGTGAGTTACTTGCGCGTATGCGCGTTGCATTACGTCATAAAGGCGTGACCGTCAGTGCTGCGGTGACTTGTTATGAAGGTGCGAATGTGCGTGTGGATTTGGCCTCACATAAAGTTGACTGTAAAGGTGAAGAAGTTCATCTCACGCCCACGGAGTTTAATTTGCTAGCGCGTTTAGTGCGCAGCGCTGGGCGCGTTGTTACACATCGCCAATTGCTGTCTGATGTGTGGGGCGCTGAATACATAGAGCACACCCACTATTTGCGTTTATACATGGCGCAGCTTCGCGCTAAGTTGGAAGACAACCCCGCTGACCCTGTTTTATTATTAACCGAACCTGGGGTGGGTTATCGTTTAGCGGTTTTTGAGTCAATCGAGTAATTCCTTTAACAATCCTTATGCGATCCTAATACCCCGTTTGCCATACTCATCCTGACATTACCGTCTGAGGAGTTTCGGCATGACAGTTTCACCTACTTTAAGTCAATCAACCGTTGGCGATAACACAAAAAGACCTATACACAAATCCAGTGGAGCTGCCGCCTTAACCATGGCAGCATTGGGTGTAGTTTATGGTGATATAGGCACTAGTCCCTTGTACACCTTCCAAGAAATTTTTCGCCCTGCAACCGGCGTAGCGTTGGACGTGCAACATATTACCGGTGCGGTGTCGGCAATTTTTTGGGCGCTGATGTTAGTGGTCACACTTAAATATGTACTATTGATATTGCGCGCGGATAACCGTGGTGAGGGTGGCGTGTTGGCATTGAGTGCGTTAGCCGCACAATCGACTGAAAAATTTCCACGTATGCGCCCCTGGTTGCTCTTATTTGGCTTATTCGGCGCCACACTGTTTTATGGCGATAGCGTTATCACTCCGGCCATTTCCGTATTGGGTGCGGTGGAAGGTTTAAGTGTGGTCACACCAACGCTGACCACTTATGTTGTGCCAATCACCTTGGCAATCTTGGTGGGGTTATTTTTGGTGCAACGTAAAGGAACAGGTTCCGTCGGTAAAGTATTTGGGCCATTAATGTTGCTATGGTTTGGTGTGTTGGCCGCGTCTGGTGTTTATCATATTGTGCAACAGCCCAGTATTCTTGCTGCATTGAACCCGCTCTGTGCATTCCAGTTTTTAATAGAGCGTGGTTGGCAAGTGTTTGCCGTGTTAGGTGCAATTGTCTTGGCGCTAACGGGAGCTGAAGCGCTCTACGCAGATATGGGGCACTTTGGCCGTAAGCCAATTCAAATGGCATGGGTTTCTTTGGTGTTGCCCGCACTGGCATTAAATTATTTAGGCCAAGGTGCTTTGTTGTTGAGTGATGCCAACGCGATTGCCAACCCGTTTTATAATTTGTTTCCCTCTGTGTTGCTTTGGCCTGCGGTTATTGTTGCAACAGTCGCGGCGATTATCGCATCGCAAGCAGTGATTTCCGGCGCCTACTCTATGACACGCCAAGCGATTCAACTAGGTTTTTTACCGCGCATGTCGGTATTGCACACTTCAGCCTCTGAGTCTGGACAAATTTATTTACCTGCTGTTAATTGGGTATTGTTGATTGGTGTTGTAGCGGCTGTGTTGATGTTTGGTAGTTCATCTGGATTGGCTGGTGCTTATGGCATCGCAGTAACTTTGACGATGATGATTACTACGTTACTCACGTTTTTTGTGGCGCTCTATCGTTGGAAAACCCCAACCCCCATTACTTTTTTGGCCACAGGATTTTTCTTGGTGTTAGATCTCGCATTAGTCTCAGGGTGCATGATCAAACTTTTTGATGGCGGTTGGTTCCCCTTGGCATTGGGTGGAATGTTATTTTTGTTAATGGCCACTTGGCGTCGAGGCCGTGATATTGTCATGGCAACCATTCGCAAAGAAGGTGTGGATTTAAAGGCATTTATCGGCACCTTAAACCCTGCGGAAATTCAACGTGCCGCGCGTGTGGCGGTGTACCCTGTAGCTGATCCATCTACTGTTCCTCAAGCATTGCTGCATAACTTGAAACACAATCAGGTATTGCACGATCGCAATATTATTTTAACTGTGCGCTTTGCGGAGGTGCCTTGGGTTGATGAGGGCGAGCGCATAACATTGGAAGAATTGGGTCAAAATTTTTGGCGAATTAGTTTACTGTTTGGTTTTATGGAAGCGCCCGATGTACCTAATACCTTGAAGCGTTGTGAAGCCTTAGGTTTAAGTATTCCTTTATTTCAAACCAGTTATTTTTTAAGCCGTGAAACCATCGTGGCTACACCTGGTAGTGGCATGGCGTTATGGCGCGAACATTTATTTGCAACCATGAGCCGCAATGCGGGCGGTGTAGTGGAGTTTTTCCGCTTGCCGGATAATGCTGTAGTTGAACTGGGAACACGTGTGCAGATTTAAACTGAAACGCCCCGCGTAGCGGGGCGTTTTTTTTAAAAGGTTAATTGTGAATGGATTGCGATGTACTGAAAAAACCGTGTGCAGGATCTTCGTGGTTGTCTTTGCGTTCTGGTGTATCTTCAGTTGCTTTTTCAGCGCAGGATCGTTCCATTTTAATAACAGCTTTTTGCAAAATCAGTGAATTGGGGTAGGTGATTATATCGCCGTCATCGCGACGTAAAATCACATGGAACATACTGATCTCTTCAATAACACCGCACATCTCATCTTCTCTGTCCACAATTTTAATGCGGTCACCTACGCGATAAGGGAAGCCAAAAAAGATAATCATACTCGCGGTAATATTGCTCAAAATAGACCATTGGGCAAAAAGCCCAACGCCAACTACCGCAAAAATCGATGAAAGAAAAACGGATACTTCGCTGTAGCCGAGCCCCATCAATAAACACATCACTACCAAGCAGCAAAACACCATGCCGATGTTCATTAACCGTGTGATGTAAGGAATGCGGGCATCGCCTAAAGCTTTGCGAACACCTACATCGTGAATAATTTTATTGAGCAGCTTGCTGGCTAAATAAAACACGACAATGCATACGCTTACGAGCAATAATTTTGTCGCTAAACTTTCGCTCATGATTTTTTCGTCAAGGGTATATAAAGACAACACGGGGAATTCTACTCTCTGGCTTAACTGACATTACAAACGTAACGAAAATTGCTGAACCTGTGATGCACTGCCATACTGGTTTGTGCGGCAGTCACGAGCGCGCAGTATAAAACCTTTAATCTGAATATGTTGTGAATTTGCGAGAATTTTCATGTCACCACTTTTCTGTATTGCCCATCGCGGTGGTCCCTTAATGTACGGTCAGCCTTTGCCAGAGAACAGTCTCGCGGCAGTGAATCGCGCCTTGGACGCTGGGGTAGATGCGCTTGAAATTGATGTTTACCAGGTTGAGGGCGAGCTACTGGTCACTCATGATCGCCGACTCGGCCGAGTGGTATCGGGGCAAGGTATTATCACCGATCTGCCTTTGGCTTATTTGCGGGCACAGCATCTGGAAAATGGTGAGCCATTGCCACTGTTGCGCGATGTTTTGGCCTTGGTGGGTGAGCGAGCCATGCTCAATATCGAAATTAAAGGGCCTGATTGCGTTGCGGCTCTGAAGCTGGAGCTGGAGGCGTTTGCCAGTGAGCAGCAGGTGGGTTTTGATCATTATGTGTTATCCAGTTTCGATCATCAGCAATTGCATGAGGCAATGCGCAAATTGCCGCAGGTAAGGCGTGCAGTGCTGATTGAGGGTATTCCGTTAGATTATGCGCAGTGCTGCGACCCCCTTAAGGCTTATGCCTTCAATACCCATGTCAGCTTTATCACCCCAGATTTATTGGGCGATGCTGCTAAGCGAGGCCTGAAAAACTGGGTATATACCGTTAACCATGCGGATGATTGGCGCTGGCTGAAGTCTCTTGAGGTTGATGGGGTGTTCACGGATAAGCCAGATGAATTATTGGCGTTTAATCGTTCATTTGGTTGATCTATTCTTGGTTAAATCGCAAAAAGGGCTTAATTTCCCAGCAGTAATGCGCGCGGGTATCTACACTTCAAGGTACTAAAGGTGGTTGTAAAGGAACAGTGAGATGGCAGAGCGCGCAAAAATTCTTATCGTTGATGATGATAAAACGTGGCAGGCATTTCTGACTGTTGCCTTACAGGATGACTATGAAGTAATGGCGGTTTCCAATGGCGATTTGGGGGTGATTACCACGCGCGAATGGATGCCGGATACCGTGTTACTCGATATTGAAATGCCCGTAAAAAATGGTTATCAAGTTTGTGCAGAGCTAAAAGCCAACCCCAAAACCCACGATATTCCCATTATTTTTCTCTCCTCTCGATCAAGCCTTCAAGAAAAAATTTCTGGTTTTGAGTCGGGTGCAGATGATTACCTTATAAAGCCTTGTGAGCAAGAAATTCTGACGGCAAAAGTCGCACGATCTACAACCTTGTATCGCGAGAAAAAATTGCTCGACAGCAAGGCATCGGATGCACAAATTCTCGCCTTTGAGGCCATGAATAGCAGTGCCGATCTTGGGCGTTCGCTGCGCTTCGCTGAGCGAACCTATACCATGACCAGTTTTGTAAAGTTATCCGAAGGTTTGTTTCAAACGATGGCGGAGTTTGGGTTGGACACGGCAGTCATGTTTATGACCGAGAGTGGTCCGCAGTTTTTTGCGCAGAATGGTTATGATTTATCACCCTTGGAAAAGGACATGTTTCTGGCCGTCCATCGCGAAGGGCGCTTTTGCGATTTTGGAAACAGAACCTTTTGTAATTTTAAATTAGCTTCGCTGCTGATCAAAAATATGCCCTTGAGTAACCCAGAGCGTTATGGGCGAATTAAAGATTCCGTGCCTTGGATTATGGGGGTTGTGGATGGCAAGGTTGGCGCCTTAGATATGTACCATACATTGACCAATCAACACCAATATCTCTCTGGCGCCATACGTATGCTGCATGACAAGCTTGATGAGCTGGCGTTGGGTTTTGGTGCGACGAATCAGGCCATGCTGGAAAGCACACATAGCCTTTATGAGCATATTGAATCGATTCCCTTGTCGCCGGAAAAAGTAGGCAGTGTGACAAAGGATTATGAACAAATTCAGCAGTCTTTGACAACTTATGATCGTTTAGCAACTGGGCTAGGAACACTTTTATCGCTGCTTTCAGAAGTGCAGCGTGAGCAACTTCAGATTACTAATATGGTCGATAGTCTGAGCGCAAAAGATCTCTCCATTGAATTGGGCGTTAATGAAGTATTCTCCAGCGATGTTGATCTTTTCTAAAGTTGTTGTTTAGTGCGCCAAAGTGGGTACGAAATGTAAAAAAGCACATGTGGGTGTTGGCAGTTGTGCTTTTTTTTGTTAGTGTATTGATAGCGCAATCATTCGTGGCTGCGCTAAGTTGTTGGCTAAGTTTATTACTCCCCGTTGATTGGTGATGTAAAATTGCCTTCTGGGCATTGTGATTCGGAACTTTTACAATGTTTGGCGAACCCGTATTCAAGATGAAAAGGCGTGTTCGCTTTTTTTGGATGTTAAATTGATAGCGCAATCATTTTGGCGGCTGGCATTTCGGCACGATGTAATGATTAGCTTGATGATTGTCGATGGCGGTACAGAATCCCTTATGAATTGCCTTGGCAATTCGTTGTATCCTCAGGCTTTGCCCTGAATTTAGTCGAATCCCTACATAGGGGTTGCACGTTTGGCGAGCCTTGGCTCGCCTTTTTTATGCGAATTAGGGCGTGAAGAGGTTTAAAGCAGTTCTGCAAACACTTCTTTTGCGGCTTGCAGGGTGGCTTGAATATCCTCGTCGGTGTGAGCACCAGACATAAAGCCTGCTTCGTATGAAGCCGGTGCTAAATAAATGCCGCGCTTCAGCATGCCATGGAAAAATTTGTTAAAGCGAGGGATATCGCAAGCCATCACTTGTTTGAAGTTGGTGATTTTCGGCTCATGGGTAAAGAAGAAGCCAAACATGCTGCCCACATGGTTGGTGGTAAATGGAATGCCCGCATCATCGGCTAGTTTTTGTAAACCTTCCACCAAGTGTGTGGTGCGTGCACTCAGATTTTTATAAAAATCTGGCTGTTCTAACAGCTCCAAGGTTTTTAAGCCTGCGGCCATGGCTACCGGGTTGCCAGATAGCGTTCCTGCTTGGTACACAGGGCCGGAGGGAGCGATCATTTGCATGATATCGCGGCGGCCACCGAATGCGCCCACCGGCATACCACCGCCGATGACTTTGCCGAGGGTGGTGATATCGGCGTTGATCTTGTAATAACCTTGCGCGCCTGTGTGGCTCACGCGGAAACCAGTCATTACTTCATCCAGAATTAGCAGCGCACCGGATTGATTGCACACTTCGCGTAAGGTTTCCAAAAAGCCCGCTACAGGTGGAACACAATTCATATTGCCCACCACTGGCTCTACAATAATACAGGCGACTTTATCGCCGTGTGCGGCAAAATAATCGCGCACTTGTTGTGAGTTGTTGTAATCCAAGGTGATGGTATGGTCAGCCAACACTGCCGGTACGCCGGGTGAGCTGGGTACACCCATGGTCAGCGCGCCTGAGCCCGCTTTAATCAGCAGCGAATCTGAATGACCGTGGTAGCAGCCTTCAAATTTAATGATGTTATCGCGCTTAGTAAACGCGCGCGCCAAACGAATCGCACTCATGGTGGCTTCAGTGCCGGAGCTAACGAAACGTACCATATCCATGCCGGGCATAAGCGCGCAGAGCTTGTCCGCGAGAGTGGTTTCGCGCTCTGTGGGAGCACCAAAACTTAAGCCGAATTTTGCGGTTTCGATAACCGCATTTATTACCTCTGGGTGCGCGTGGCCGAGCACCATTGGCCCCCAGCTTTGCACGTAATCTATGTAGCGTTTGCCGTCCGCATCCCAAGCATAGGCGCCTTGCGCGCGCTCAAAAAATATCGGCGTGCCGCCTACGGCCCGAAAAGCGCGCACGGGTGAGTTAACACCGCCGGGAATATGTACTTGGGCTTGAGCAAATAATTCTTCGGAGCGAGTCATGGTGAGTCCTGATGTCATTTTCAAGGTTGCACGTAGGTTGGCGGTGAGCTTGCGAACCCCAACATGACCATCTCACACCATTAATCCAAAGCCTGATTAACTATCAAATTGACTTTTGGTTGGCACGGCAAGATGGGTTTGTTGGGGTTCGTTCCTCTCCGCCAACCTACAATTCAATAAACTTTCTGCTTTGTGCGGCTATGTCATCTGCTGCAAACAAACTGTGACAAACCGCAATCATATCGGCACCTGCCGTTAACACATCTTTTGCATTTTCTGTGGTGATACCACCTATGGCCGCAATTAAGGTATTTGGAAATTTCGTGCGCGCTTCGGTTAATAAACTGAGCGGAGCGGGGCGCGCTTCGGGCTTGGTGTTGGATGCAAAAAAACGCCCGAAGGCAATATAACTTGCCCCATCATCGATGGCTTTTTCCGCCAGAGCCAATGAGTCATGGCACGTCACACCAATGATTGCTACGGCACCCAACAATTTACGCGCTACGCGCACAGCTCCATCGCCCTGACCAAGATGAACGCCCTGTGCACGAATCTGATTCGCGAGTTGTACGTCATCATTAATAATTAAGTTTGCATTGTATTCGTTGCACAGCGTCAATAAGCGCGAAGCTTCAGCGAGGCGCTTTTTAGAATTACCAGATTTATCGCGATACTGCACAAACTTGCAGCCACCTTTTAATGCAGCTTCCACGCTCGCGAATAATAGTTCGCCGGGCATAAGTGTTGAGTCAGTGATGGCGTAGAGATGAATCATTGAATGTTTATCAAATTTGTTAATTTTACAGAGCTAGCTCTTTGTTAGGTTTTACTTTTCAAAACCCTCAAGTCAGGGGCGACTTGAGGGAGCTACAGGGATGTATTGATGCGATTTTGAAAAGTAAAACCTAATGAAGAGCGGAAGCTTGGCAGTATTTTGTTTAAGATCAATCTCGCAAAAAATCAAAAGGGTTTCACTACCACTAAAATTACAATCCCCACCAACAAAAGCACCGGTAATTCGTTAAACACGCGAAAGAATTTGTGGCTCTTGGTGCATTTGTCGTCGCGCAATTGTTTGAAGTAGGCAACGCAGGCGTGGTGGTAAATTGCCACCAGTGTTACCAAGGCTAATTTGCACCAATACCAAGTGGCGTGGGCGTAATAATCCCAGCCGAGGTAACTCATCCAGCCGCCCAAAATAAATACCGCGATCATGGACGGGTTAGCTATGCCACGCAGTAATTTGCGCTCCATGATTTTAAAGCGCTCGCGGCTAACGTCGTCCTCGCTCATGGTGTGATATACAAACAGGCGCGGCAAATAAAACAGCGCTGCAAACCAAGTGATGACGGCGATGATATGAAAGGCTTTGATCCAGAGCATATTAGTCTTGTAACTTGTAGTAATTGTCGATGCGCGCGCGCGTTAAAATGCCAATTTCAAGTTTATTTGGCATGGCAATAAATGCAGCATCCACCTGAGCGTGGTTCATGGTCAGCAGCGCTTGGTACAGATTGGTTTGGGGTTCTAACTCAATCATTTCTAGGCGGCGTGCAGGTATGGCCAACAAGTCGAGCATTGTAGCAGTTGTTGATGCATTGTTTTGGCCGAGATGGTGGGCGAGGTCACTTGGGTAGAGTAGTATTTTTTGCTCCATCAACACAATCCAGTGGGGATGATGAGCCAGTAATTGTTCCGCTTCTGCTCGGGTAACGTGCGCGTTACTCATTTTAATATGTTTATCGAGCAGGCTGCGTGCGCCTGTTCGGCTGAGCAGTTGCTCAGTGGGGGCAAAGCGGTTCTTTTTACCCTGTACGGCCAGCACTGTTTGAAATAACCCTTCGCTATGGAAGGCCCAGCGAGTGAATAAGCACGCCACTATCACCACCAGCATGCTGGGGAAAATCACATTGGGGTTATAGGTCAGTTCCAAAATGGCCATCATGGCGGCGAGTGGTGCATCGAGTACGGCGCCCATCATTGCGCCCATTCCCAAGAGCACGTAAAAGCCAACAGCGCTGGCGGAGCTGGGCATAAGTTGGTTGGCAATAATTCCCACCGCACCACCGATACAGGCGCCCATAAAAAGCAGTGGGCCAATAACGCCGCCGGGCATGCCAACCCCAAGGCTAATGGCTGTCACGACGAGTTTGGCAAGCAGAATGCCGACGAGTAGCCAGAATCCCATATTACCCGCAAGGGCGCTATCAATAGTGTCATAGCCCACGCCCATGATTTGCGGAGCAAATATGGCTACACAGCCGGCAATAAAGCCCGCTACAGCAAATCGCAACGCAATAGGGCGATTGAGCGAGAGTTTGCAGCAGGTGGCTTGCAGGCGAATAAACAGTGCGGCAAATACCGCGATGATTACCCCTGCGATGGCCATCAACGGGAGTTCTAGTAGGCTTTTGAGGGCCGCTTGGGGTGGGTGAAATACAGTGGAAGAACCAAAGGCCAATTGATTGATGGTGGTACCGGCAACAGCTGCCAATATCACCGGAATAAAACCGGTAATGCTGTATTCCATTACCACCACTTCCATGGCAAAAATGACCCCCGCCATAGGTGTGTTAAAGCAGGCGGCAATCGCGGCAGCAACCCCGCAACCAGCCAGCGGACGTAAACTGTTATTGGGGAGATGCAGCCATTGCCCAAGCAAACTACCGCTGCCGGCGCCCAAGTGTACCGCCGGGCCTTCGCGCCCTACGGATTGTCCCGTTACTAAGCACCAAGCGCCGCCCAATAATTGGTTGATAACATTGCCCAGTGGCAAGCGCGCTTGGTGATTGTGAATGCGCTCAAGTACATGGCCAACGCTGGCGGCATGGTGTTTGTTATCCACATTTTGCAAAATCAATCCGAAGACTACAGCCCCGATAAAAGGTAACCAAAAATGCCAAGCGCTGGATAATCCTTCAAAGTTCTCGGGGCTGCCAGGCAGCATAACGCGCAGAGGAATTTCTACCAGTAGGCGGAAAATCACAATGACACAGCCGGCCAAAATACCGGTGAATAGGCCAAATAAAGTGAGTTGAGGTAATGCATCCAAACTGGAGAGTTGATCTCGCCAAAGTTCAAGGCGTTGTTCCCAGCGGGTTCTCCAGACGGAATCTGGTGGCGGCTCTGTATGTGAAGTCATATTTTTACTTTCGGTTTGTCGCCAAGGCTCTTATCATAGGGCACTATTTTGGGCGCTTACCATAGCCCAAAGATCTGTTATTAAGCAAATGAAGGGGTTGCACGTGATTAAGGCGGGTATTGTCGGCGGTACAGGTTACACCGGAGTAGAGTTGCTGCGGTTGTTGGTTAATCATCCAGACGTTGAGGTAAGCGTGATTACGTCGCGCGCTGAAGCGGGCGTAAAAGTGGCTGACATGTATCCCAATTTACGTGGTCATATCGATTTGGCCTTTACTGAGCCAGATGTTGCTGTGTTAGGCGAATTGGATGTGGTGTTCTTCGCTACCCCCCACGGTGTTGCACAAAATATGATGCCAGCGCTAATGAAGACCAAAACACGCATTATTGACTTGTCAGCTGACTTCAGAATCCGCGATGTTCCCCTGTGGGAAAAATGGTACGGTCAGGCTCATGGCGCGCCTGAGCTATTGCCACAAGCCGTTTATGGCCTTCCTGAGGTTAACCGTGACGCGATTAAAACTGCTAAGTTAATCGCGTGCCCCGGCTGTTATCCCACTGCCACTCAGTTGGGTTTTCTGCCTCTGCTGGAAAATAATTTGGTTGATCCAACTCGGCTTATCGCCAATGCCGCTAGCGGTGTGAGCGGCGCTGGGCGCCAGGGCAAAATCGACAACTTATTAACCGAAGTGAGCGATAGCTTCAAAGCTTACGGCGCTGCAGGGCATCGTCATTTACCCGAGATTGAGCAGGGTTTGCACGCTATTCAGCCTTCTGGTGTTGCGCCAGCTAGCCTTACATTTGTACCGCATTTGTTGCCGATGATTCGCGGTATTCACGCCACGCTTTATGCCACAGCATTGGATGTAAAAAATCTGCCTGATTTACAAAAGCTTTATGAGGCACGTTACGCCAATGAACCCTTTGTGGATGTATTGCCTGCGGGTGTTTTGCCGCAAACTCGTTCGGTCAAAGGTTCCAATATGTGTCGCATCGCCATATTGCGCCCGCAAAACCGCGATACACTGGTGGTGTTGTCGGTGATCGACAATCTCACCAAAGGTGCTTCGGGGCAGGCCATTCAAAACATGAATATTATGTTTGGTTTTAAAGAAACCGCGGGTCTCAATGTGGTTGCGCTTTTACCCTAAGGTTTTCCGATTCTACGGCGGGGCGGTTTATCGCCTCGTCTGTTTTTAAGCCAACCGTTTTTATAATAAGGCAGATAAATGTGGCAGTAAAAGGCAGTAAATTCCGGCCAATGCGGGTTATTCCACATAGCCCGCTGTCCAGTGCGCTACGCATCGGCTTGCTAGTCTTGGCTTTTGGGGTGAGCCTGCCTGCCAGTTATTATTTTGGAATCTACCAAATTACGGAGCAGCAAAGGCAGGAGGAGTCCGGTCAAGGTTCTCAACATCAGCAGCAATTGGCGGCATTGACTCAGGAGTTGACTAAGTTGCGCACTGGTGCCGATATTGATCGTCAAACCATTGAAGAGTTGCGTCAATTGGTAATGACTCAAAAGGCGCAAATTATGGCCTCTGAGCGTGATTTGCGTGTTTATAAAGATTTATTGTCGCCCTCGGTAAAAACCAATCCATTAGGGATTAGCGTGGGCGTTTTTACCGCCTTCCCGTTAAAAGAAAAAGGCCACTATAGTTACAGCCTGACCATTCAAAAACTTTCAACCAGGGTGGCGGATTTTACCGGCTCTCTAGAATTCAGGATTATTGGCCAGCAAGCGGGGAAAGATTTGCAATTGTCGCTGTATCAAGTGTCTTCGCAGGTAACTGTGCCCAGTATTCCGCTCGATTTTAAATACTTTCAAACCTTTGATGGGGATATGGCATTGCCGTTGGATTTTGTGCCGCAAACGGTAGAGGTAGTGGTTAAGGCAGATCAAAAGGGCCCCACCATTGTTGAAATCCAACTGGATTGGCCGGTAACTAACCCCTCAAAAATCAAATAGAGACTATAACAATGCTTGTTTCCAAAAAGAAAAAAGTGTTTGCTAACCATCATTCCTTATTGTGTGCCGGCGTTAAAGTGGTTGGTGATCTGTACTTTAGCGGCGATTTCTATCTTGAGGGAAGTGTGAAAGGCAACATCTATTCCGAAGAAGGTAAATCCGCTAAGTTGATTGTCAGTGAAACAGGCGTGGTGGAGGGTGAAATTCATGTCTCAGACGCTATCATTAATGGTCGTGTACGCGGCACTATTTATTCTAGTAAGCATTTGGAACTAGCTGCCAAGGCCGTTGTAGATGGCACTATTCACTATAATTTGATTGAAATGGTGAAAGGCTCACAACTTATGGGTCATATGGTATCTAACAAACCTACTGGAGAACCCACGAGCCTGCCATTTCTGAGTGTCGAGCAATCCAATAGTTGACTAAATTACTCAGGTAAAGGGATAATTATTCTCGTAGTAAACCCCTTGGAGTTGTTCATGGCCACCGCAGAAATTTTCACCCCTCAAGTTGTGTATGTAACAGATAGCGCTGTTGCCAAGGTGAAAAGCCTCGTCGAAGAGGAAGCTAACCCTGATTTAAAGTTGCGTGTTTACGTCACAGGTGGCGGTTGTTCTGGGTTTCAGTACGGTTTTACCTTTGATGAGGCGGTTGCCGACGATGATTCAGTGGTAGAAAAAAATGGCGTGAAAGTGGTGGTTGATGCGATGAGCTACCCCTATTTGGTCGGTGCTAAGGTCGATTATGAAGAAGGATTGCAAGGCTCTAAATTTGTAATTCAAAATCCTAATGCAGCTAGTACTTGCGGTTGTGGTTCGTCATTTTCTATATAGTTTCGCGATTACGCGAAATAAACGCCCCCCAAAATGACTTCCCTATTTGCACCCGTCACGGAACACAGGTTGCCGTTTTTGTGGTGCATGGTTTGCTGTGCTAACCACGCAAATGCCATAGCTTCCACCCACTCTGGGGCAATTCCCAGTTGCGCACTGCTGATGACGGGACTTTCTCCCATGTGTTGCTGTAGCCGTTTCATCAGTTCTAGGTTGTAAGCGCCGCCGCCACAAACAAATAATTCGCATGGCCTTGGGCTCAAGGCTTGAATACTGTATGCAATACTTTTGACTGTTAGTTGCAGCAAGCTGGCTTGTATATCGGCAGGTGCTAACAGTTGACCAAAAGTGGCCAATTCGGACTCTAACCACGCAAGATTAAAGTCTTCTCGCCCTGTACTTTTGGGTGGCTCTGTTCGAAAAAATACATGCTCCAAGAGTTGAGTAACCAACGCGTCATTGGCTTGCCCCGATGCTGCCCAATCTCCATGTTTATCGTAATCATGCCCTATCTTCCTCAAGATCCAAGCATCCATTAACGCATTTCCTGGGCCTGTATCAAAGCCTGTAACTTCACCCTTAGCGGGAAGCCAAGTAATATTCGCCATGCCGCCAATATTGACAATAGCTCGATCATGTTTGTCGTCATGAAAAGCGGCGCGATGAAATGCGGGAACAAGCGGCGCACCGTGACCTCCGGCGGCCATGTCCCGACGACGAAAATCGGCCACGGTGGTAATGCCGGTAAGTTCGGCAATCACATTGGGATCGCCAATCTGCAAAGTGAATGGATAAGCCTGATGGGGTGATGGTGGTCTATGACGAATAGTTTGACCATGGCTGCCGATAGCAATGACACGTTCAGCTGGAACAGTCGCATGTGCCAGCAATTGCAGAATCGTTTGAGCAAACAGCTGCCCTAATTGCTGATCCAGTTTGCCCATAAGATCAATTTCATTATTGCCAGGGCTGGCAAGTGTATGAATTTGTTGACGTAAAGTGGGAGTGATTGGCGTGCTGAGGCTTGCAACTAATTGGGGGTGCGTATGAGAAAAATCTACCAGGACTGCATCCACAGCATCGGCACTGGTGCCTGACATGAGGCCAATGTAGTAGGCGGTATTGGCCATCGCGCGTTAACTGGTTGTTAGTTTGACTTAGTTTTGCTTTCGCCCAACGCCAGGCGGCTATTGCGCTCGTAATCTTCCAGCTGTGCAACTAAGGTCTGAGTATTGGCAAGGAAGCGATCTTTTTCATTAGCGGCTATCCCCATAGATTGCGGGAGCGGAACGGTTACTGGGTCGCGCACTTGGCCATTAACGTGAAATTCATAATGCAAATGCGGTCCAGTCGCCAATCCTGTCATACCAACGGCACCAATAATTTGGCCTTGGCTGACGCGTGAGCCAGTAGAGATGCCCTTAGCAAAACTGTTCATATGGCCGTAGCGAGTTTCATAGCCTTGGCCGTGCTGAATAACGATAAGGTTGCCATAACCGCCTTCACGACCCGCAAAAATTACTTTGCCATCACCTGTTGCGCGAATCGGAGTGCCAATTGCTGCCGCGTAATCAGTACCTTTATGGGCGCGAATGGTGTTCAAAATGGGGTGCAATCGCCCTAGACTGAATGATGAAGAAATACGTGCAAAATCAACTGGAGTACGCAAAAAGGCTTTATTCATACCTTTGCCATCGGGTGCGTAATAGCGCGTGACACCATCTTTGGTGGTATAACGTACAGCTCGATATGTTTTGCCGCCGTTGGTAAACTCAGCGGATAAAATATTACCGGTACCAATTTTTTTGCCATCAAGGTAGCGCTCCTCAAAGAGTACTTTGAAGGAATCGCCTTTCTGGATGTCCAGTGCAAAATCTACGTCATAACCAAAAATATTGGCCAAATCCATCGTGAGGTTAGTTGGTAGACCCGCTTGTTTGGCGGCCACAAATAACGAACTGTTGATGGTGCCTTGACGAAAACTGTGACGGAGCTCGGGTTTCAGAGAAATTTCTTGACTGGTAAAGCCAGTGTCATTGCGGGTAATTTTAAGCGAATCCAAGCTGTTTTTAGCGTATTTCAGTTCTTGGAGTTTGCCTTGGCCGTCTATTAAGAAGGCTATTTTCTGTCCTGGGCTAATACTTCTTAAATCTTTCGCATTCTTGGTGCCATCAAACAACTCGTAAATATCTCGGTCATTCAGTCCCGCTCGCGCAAATACGCTAGAGAGATTGTCACCGGATTTCACGGTAAGTTCTTGCCACTGCGGCTGTGCTTGCTTTCCAGTTTTAGCTAAGGTACCGCCAGTATTATCAATAATGCTGCTCACATCGGGTAAAGTATAGCTAGAAGGCTCAATATCAGTTTGACCATTGAGGTCAGACACATCAGAAATATTGTCAGATAGTGCCAAATCGTTTGTGGGAGTTTCTTCTTGATTGGGGTTGATTGCAACAATAACCAACAGACTGGCAACTAAGGCTGAGGCTGCAACTAAGTGGCCTCTAGGAATCTGCTCTAAAACTGTGCCAAGCACTTGTTTGAAGTTTTTTATTATCGCAAGCATAGAAAAGCTAACCCGGCGTTATATGTTAGTTTCTGGGGGGTCATTTATAGCAGAAAAAATTTCTAAAGACACCTTTAAAATTCATTTTCTTGTAACTTGCGCATGTTTTGGCCTTGTTTTTGGTAATGAATGCGGTATCGTGGCCGCCTTTTTGATCTTGTGAGATTGATCTGGCGGAGGTTAATCTCAGCTTTTAGGTTTGGTGGTTTATGACGACAATTGACACGAATTTTTTACAGGAATTGCAAGAGCGCGGATTAATTGCACAGGTGACCGGTGGCGAAGCTTTGGCGGAGCACCTGAATTCAGCCAGTCGTACCCTTTATTGTGGTTTTGACCCTACGGCAGATAGCCTCCATATAGGTAGTCTCGTCCCTCTATTAATGTTGAAGCGTTTCCAGCTTGCAGGGCATAAGCCTATTGCTTTAGTTGGCGGAGCTACTGGTTTAATTGGTGATCCAAGCTTTAAGGCGCAAGAGCGCAAACTCAATACGCCCGATGTGGTGGCAACTTGGGTGGATAAATTGCATGCGCAGGTGTCGCGCTTCATCGATTTTAATGCGAGCGCTACGTCTGCTGAAGTGGTAAATAATCTCGATTGGGTGGGCAAGGTTGATGTGCTCAGCTTCCTGCGGGATGTCGGTAAGCACTTCTCTATTAACAATATGATTAATAAAGAATCGGTAAAGCAGCGTATTGAACGTGAGGGTGAGGGCATCTCCTTTACCGAGTTTACCTACATGCTGCTGCAGTCTTATGATTTTGCAGAGCTCTATCAGCGCAATCAATGTACCCTACAAATTGGCGGTAGCGATCAATGGGGTAATATTACGGGCGGCATAGATTTAACTCGCCGTATGCATGGCGGTCATGTGTTTGGTCTAACCATGCCTTTGGTGACCAAATCTGACGGCACCAAGTTCGGTAAAACCGAAACAGGTACTGTGTGGCTGGATCCGTCCAAAACCTCACCTTATGCCTTTTATCAATTCTGGCTTAATACAGCCGATGCGGATGTGTATAAATTTTTGCGTTATTTTACCTTTTTAAGTGTTGAGCGAATTGCTGCTATAGAAGAGGAGGACGCTGCGCGCGCATCCAAGCCGGAAGCGCAGCGAATTCTTGCAGAAGAGATGACGCAATTGGTTCATGGCAAAAATGGTTTGTTGGCGGCTCAGCGTATTACGCAGGCGTTGTTTAGTGATGATCTTGTAAGTTTGAGTGAGTCTGACTTTGAGCAGCTGCAGCAGGATGGGCTTCCTTCGTCGAAATTGATTCGTTTGGATGTGGCAGAGACTCCGTTAACGCAAATTCTGGCCGATGTTGAGATGGCTGCCTCTGGCAAGCAAGTAAAAGATGCCTTGGTTCGCAATGCTGTTTTTATTAATGGTGAGCCAAAATCAATTGAGGATAACATGCAGTCTGCAAATTCATTTTCGCTTGAAAAAGCCTTTTTCC
>Ga0075014_100000178_pt1 | contig 18878 bp, 17 predicted proteins | sample AleBraG_ABR_2014_FD_71472 | JGI IMG/M metagenome (GOLD analysis project Ga0075014, IMG submission 71472) | Freshwater sediment microbial communities in response to fracking from Pennsylvania, USA - Alex Branch Run_MetaG_ABR_2014 | ecosystem: Environmental > Aquatic > Freshwater > Creek >... | reverse complement strand
TTCAGTTTTCCAAGATGGGCATTTTGGAGTACCAATGACCGAAGAAGCAAAATCGCACTACGAAGTGATCGTGGTCGGTGCGGGAGTAGCCGGGATCTATCAGCTCAAACGCCTGGTTGACCTCGGCATCGACACCATCGTACTCGACTCCGCGCCCGACCTCGGTGGGACATGGTACTGGAATCGATATCCGGGCTGCCGCTTCGACTCCGAAAGCTATACCTACGGCTTTTCGTTCTCGCGCGAACTGCTCGACGAATGGCACTGGAAGGAGCGCTTCTCCGGCCAGCCGGAGAACCTGCGCTACCTTAATTACGTCGCCGACAAGTTTGACCTGCGCAGGCATATGCAGTTCAACTGCCGGGTCGATGCGGCCCATTTCGACGAGACGAGCGATCTGTGGCGGATAAGAATCGATAACGGGCGCGAGCTCACCTGCAGGTTCGTCGTTCTCGCCATTGGCCTGCTCTCGGCGCCGACGATGCCGCGACTGCAGGGCATCGATAGTTTCAAGGGCCGCTCGTTCCACACCTATTATTGGCCGCACGAGCCGATTGACCTGGCGGGCAAGAAGGTCGCCGTGATCGGGACCGGGGCCACCGGCATCCAGGTCATCGGGGAGATTGCCGACAAGGTCGGCGAGCTCAAGGTGTTTCAGCGGCGGCCGAACTGGAGCGCGCCGCTCAACAACAGTTCAATCTCGGAAGCCGAGATGGCCGACATCCGGGCGCGTTATGACGAGATTTTCACGGCCTGCGCCCGTTCGCCGGGCGCTTTCCTGCACGAACCCGACCGCCGCGGCTTTTACGAGGTCTCGCGCGAGGAGCGCTTGAAACTCTGGGACAAGCTCTATGACGAGCCCGGCTTCGGAATATGGCTCGCCAATTTTCGCGAGATTTTCATGGACGAGGCCGCAAATGCCGAGCTCTCTGCGTACATCGCCGACCGTATCCGCCGCCGGGTTAAAAATCAGGCAGTTGCCGAGAAGCTGATCCCGCGCGACCACGGCTTTGGTGTGCAGCGCCTGCCGCTGGAGACGAACTATCTCGAAGCCTATAACCGCGATAACGTCGAACTTGTCGATATCAGCGATACGCCAATCGAGCGCATCACCGAAAACGGTATACGGACCACAACGCGCGATTACGAATTCGATATCATCGTGTATGCCACAGGCTTCGACGCCATCACGGGCGCCTATGATCAAATTGACATCAAGGGCATTGGCGGCGTGGCGCTGTTCGACAAGTGGAAGGACGCGCCTTCGACATTCCTCGGCATGCTTGTCAATGGCTTTCCCAATCTGCTGATGCCGACCGGACCGCAGAGCGCTTCGGCTACCACGAATTTCCCGCGTGGCATCGAGAACGGTGTGGGCTGGTGCACGGGTCTGCTTCAGCATATGAGGGATCATGGTTACACGCGCGCGGAACCTGGCCTCGAGGCCGAGCAGCGCTGGACCGCTCACGTGGCCAAGATGTACGAGATTATGCTGATGCGGAAGGCCAAGTCGTGGTTCACCGGCTACAACTCGAACGTCGCGGGCCATGAAGAGGGCAAAATCCGCTACTTCGTGTACAACGGCGGCACGCCGAAATATCTCGAGATCATCAATGATGTGGCTGCCAGGAGTTATGAGGGAATTGTGCTTTCGGCGATCGCCCGGCGAGAAGCCGACGATGCGTTCGCAGAATTCGGTCGCAAAGCCGGGTAACGAGGTTGTCGAGAAAACTGGCGGCCAATCCACAACGGAGGTCCTCTGGTGTGAACGCGCAAGAGCCGCCTCTATTGATTTCGAGGTCCGGTTTCGCGTTTGATGCTGCAGCTTTACGGAAAGCAGGGGGTCTGCCTTGAAGAAGCCGATGCTATTGATTGTCGCGTTGCTCTGGGTTCATCCAGCAGCAACCGAGCAGCTTCCGCTCTCTTCTGCCGGGGTGAAAACACTCGCGCCGAACGGTGCCATCAAGCCGACGGGCACATGGAGTCTCGGCAGCCGCGCCGGCGATTTCATCTTCATCGCCGGAATGCGCGGTATCGACCCGAAAACCAACTTGCAGATCCAGGGTGACGAGGCACGCATCCGCCAGGCTTTCCTCAACATGAAGCTGATCGCCGAATCAGAGGGGGCAACGCTGCGTGATGCGGTTCGCCTCGTCGTCTATGTCACCGACATGTATCGCTTCCGTCCATTGGTGAACAAGGTCCAGGAAGAGTTATGGGGCGCTGGTCCCTATCCCCCGCGCACCATCGTCGAAGTGCATCGGCTGAATGGAGACGATATCTGCGAGGTTGAGGGCACCTTCTACGCGCCGGCCAGAAACTAGCGCGCGTGGGGGTTTGCGCGCGCCTTAAGGAACCGTCGGGTTAAGAAAGTACTATCAGGCAATCCGCAGGCTCTAGGTTTTTTGGTTGTAGGTCGTTGATCATGGCAGGCGGATAGGCTGGAACACCCGCTCGGAACATCTCATAATTGCGCAATGGCAAGCGACATATGGAAAACCGAATATTTTAGCTGTCCCAACTGCGGATTGCCCTACACCGCGACTCGGGAGCAGCATCCAACCAAGCATTCCGGCAGCTTCAGCTGCGAGGTTTGCGGGGTCAAAGTGCACGCATGGTCCGGCTACTTCGATTTTTTTGACTGGAAGGTCGATCAGCCGAAGTCGCCTGTCTTTGGCAAAAGATGGGCGTGACAGCGTAACCTGATTTCCCTTTTAGGCATTGGCGGGCGCAGGGGTATTCGTTGGCCGTGCGAAACCTCGTGCGACCCAAGCAGACCGTGCACTACTTGAACGTCACGAGAGTATTCTCTGCCGGATAGTCGTCGACGCACGGTCTTTGCGGCCCATTCGGACCGAAGTAAATCGCTGTCGGACAGAACAGCCCGCTGCTCTGCGACGGGCGGAGCTTGCCCGCTGCCGAGGAGAACGCTACCAATGGCCACGGCGCAACGGGGCTTGTCTGGTGATGGCGGTTAATGACGGCGTGCCCGTCCTCGCGAAAAAACATGGTGCGAAGCCGGCCGCATGTTTGCCGATCGTCGTCGATCAACCGCGGGTTCGGCTTCTGCCATGAGCGGCGCTGCGATCGGGATCATATGCAAAGCGCCGGAGCCCGGCCGCTCAAAAACGCGCCTTGCGATCGCCATCGGCGCAATGGCTGCATCCGAGTTATCTGCCTGCTTTCTGCGGGATGTCGCTGCGACAATCGAGACGGTGCCGGAGTCGATCGGCAGGCGCGGCTACGGAGTTTATGCTCCGGCGGGTGCCGAACACATCATGCAGCGGCTGCTTCCAGCGAGATTTGGACTACTGCTGCAGGCTGGCGATGATTTGGGGCACGTGCTGCTGGGTGCGACGCGCACGCTCCTGTTAGCCGGGCATGATTGCGTCCTGCTCGTCAATGGCGACAGCCCGACGCTGCCGCCCCGTCTGCTCGTACAAGCAATCGAAGCCTTGCGCGAGGCGGGCGACCGGATGGTGCTCGGACCGGCGACCGACGGCGGCTATTATCTCATCGGCTTGAAGCACGCGCACGAACATCTGTTTCGGCAGATCGCATGGGGGACCGAAACGGTGGCGCGCAGCACCTGCGAGCGCGCTGCCGAAATTGGGCTTGCCACGACCCTGCTTCCGGAATGGTACGATGTCGACGACATCGAAACCTTGCGTTGGCTGCAGGAAGAACTGTCCGGCCAGGCAACCCGCTTCCGTGACGGCGGAATTGCCGCGGCGAGCAGGGCCTTTCTCAAGGCCACGCCGCAGATCAATGCTTAAAGCCGATGCCTGGGGCCGTCAGCAAATTGGGTCGGCTGGCGCGCGCAGCCTCCGACATTCCACCGTTCTATCTGTTGGCCGGCATCGGCGTCGTCCTGGCCGGTTTGACCGCGGTCACCCCCTTTGCATTCGATGCTCTCGGCGACAATGCTTTCATTGCTCTGACCATCGCCGCCGGTGTTCTGACGATCGTTGCGGCCCATCTCGCCGAACGCTCGCCACCTCGCGCGATATGGCTGATCTTTGGCCTCGGCATCTTGCTGAGAGGCTATGTGCTGCTGTTCGATCCGCTTCTGTCCAGCGACATCTATCGCTATGTCTGGGATGGCAGGGTTCAGGCGGCCGGTATCAATCCCTACCGTTATTTCCCGGCCCACGAGGCGCTGGCATTTCTGCGCGATGGGTCAATCTTCCCTCATATCAACCGCGCCGACTTTGCCGTCACGATCTACCCTCCCGTGGCGCAGTTCTTCTTTCTGGCCGTCACCCGGATCGGTGAAAGTGTGACCACGATGCGTGTCGCGCTCCTGGGGTGCGAATCCGTTACCGTGACTCTGATCTTGCTTCTGCTGCGGCGCATGAACCGCCCGGTGACGCGCGTGATCGCCTACTTCTGGCATCCTCTTCCAATATGGGAGATCGCCAATAGCGGCCATGTCGACGCCCTGATGGTCGCGCTGGTGCTGTTGGGGCTGTGGATTGCTCTGACCGGCCACGCCCTCCGCGGAGCCGTCGTGATCGCGTTTTCGATATTGGTCAAGCCGATTGCGGCACCGGTACTGGCTGGAATCTGGCGACCGTGGGACCTGAAGATGCCGCTCGTTGTGATCGCAGCAATTGCGCTTTGTTATCTTCCCTATCTGCCGGTCGGTTGGGGGATTTTCGGATTCCTGACCAAGGGCTACCTGGGAGAAGAGGGCATCAGAGACGGTAACGATCTCTGGCTGTTGTCGCTCTGGCGGCTTGTGTTCGGGGAGCATCAAGGTGACGTCGTTGCCTACGTCGTACTGGCCGCGCTGGCCCTTTTACTCAAAGGCTTCTCCGTGGCCCGCAGCGCTCACGGCACCATCGCGGCAACCCTTGGCGATATCAATATGCTGTTACTTCTCGCTCTGCTGTTATTGTCGCCGAATTATCCCTGGTATTTTCTGGTTATAACGCCCTTTGTAGCCCTGTGTGGCTCCCCACCGACGTGGGTCGTTTCGATCGGCGCGCTGTTGCTGTCCGAACAACTGGACTGGGATTTCTATATTCCCAGAATGGTGACCAAATCAATTCTGTTCGGGGGCCTCTTGCTGGCCTGGGCGCTGACAGCCTGGAGGGTCCGCCAACGGACCGCGGATGTGGAGCTGTTGCGATGAGCCTTCCCGGCGAAGCCCCAGATGTTCCCTTTGATCCGCGCCGCTATCATGAGACGGTCACAGGCGAGCGCACCGAGTTAGCTTCGCGTCCGCCGGTCTGCCTCTATCTGGAAGTGACCAACCGCTGCAATCTGCTGTGCACCACCTGTCCGCGCACCTATGAGGAGCTTGAGCCGCCGGCAGACATGAGCTGGGAGCTGTTCGCGTCGATTGTCGACCAGGTTCCGAATCTCGCGCGGGCAGTTCTACACGGCGTCGGCGAGCCGATGCTGGTTGCGAACCTGCCTCGAATGGTCAGGTACCTGAAGGGCCGCGGCACTTACGTTCTGTTCAACAGCAACGGAACGGTCCTAGGCGAGCGTAATGGCCGCGCGCTGATCGATGCAGGGCTTGATGAACTGCGCGTATCGCTCGACGCGGCAAACCGTGAAAGCTTCAAGGCGATCCGGGGCAGGGATTATTTCGGCCGCATCATCCGCAACGTGCGCGCGTTTCGCGAACTGCAGGAGCGCGAAGGACACACCAGGCCGCAGGTTTCACTCTGGCTTACCGGCCTGAAAGAGAATGTCGAGCAATTGCCGGCGTTCGTGAAAGTTGCAGCGGAGATAGGCGTCAAGGAGGTCTACCTGCAACGGCTGGTGTTTTTCGCTGAATCGGCGGTTGGAAAGGCGCGACCGGATCAGGCGCTGTTTGAACGTTTGACACAGCAGGAAGCTGTCTATTTGAAGCAGGCCGAGGATCAGGCCCACGCCGTCGGCGTCACCTTCAGCGCATCGGGAGCGGCGTCCGAGCCGGGGTTGAGCCTGAAGGGCAGTAGCGACGGCTCGCCCTGGTCGCTCTGCCGCCGACCATGGTCGCTGATGTATTTCACCGCCAACGGCCGCGCCCTGCCGTGCTGCATCGCGCCGTTTTCGCAACACGGTTATGATAATTACACGCTTGGCCATGCAGGGCGGCAATCTCTGCACGATATCTGGAACGGAAGTGCATATCGGAATTTCCGCGCGGCGCTCCTTTCGGACAAGCCGCCTGGCAGCTGTGCCAATTGTGGTCTGCGCTGGAGCCTGTGAAACGAGGCGACGAAGAAGATGGTGGGAGAGCGGCTCTCGTCGCGTGGCGCGCCCGTGGTGTCGGCAATCATTCCGTGCCTCGACGAGGAAGCGTCGATTGGTCAGGTCGTGATCGCGGTGCTTGCGCAGCAAGTGAGCGAAGTCATCGTTGTCGACGGTGGGTCGCGCGATCGCACGACCGAACTGGCAGAGGCTACCGGAGCCCGCGTGATCGTTGAGCCGCGGCGCGGCTATGGTCGGGCTATCCAGGCGGGCATTGCCGCGGTGGGCGATCACTGCGACATTCTGCTCTTCCTCGACGGCGACGGCAGCGATCCCGCGGAATTCATCCCCGATCTGGTGTCGCCGATTGCCGCCGGGCGGGCCGTCTTCGTTCTTGGCTCGCGTGTTCGCGGACCACGCGAACCCGGCAGCCTGGCGCTCCAGCAACTCCTTGCGGCATATGTCGGCGGGCTGCTCCTGCGCCTTGTCTATGGCGCAAGTTTCACCGACTTGTCCCCGTTTCGGGCGATCCGCCGCGATGAACTCGGACGCCTCGGCATGAAGGAGGAAACATATGGCTGGAACCTGGAAATGTTGATGCGGGTCGCGGCCGCCCGTTTGCCGTCGCTGGAGATCGCCGTGGGACAACGGCGACGGATCGGCGGCCAATCGAAGGTTTCCGGAAATCTCGCCACGGGCCTTAAGGCGGCCTGGTCGATTTCTACGACGTTCATTCGTCTCGCGCTGGAGCTGCGACATCAGAAGTTTGTCGCGGAAAGGAGCGGCTAAGGCATGATCCGAAGTAGCGCGAGCCGCTTTTTCCGAAGTGTTCACGCTCAAAAATGATCCGAAGCGCAATCGCGATTCCGTCAAAATTATCGCGCTTCGGGCGTCGGCTTGTCCCTTTCGGATCAGCGCGGGCTGGCATGATCGGAGCAGGCAACGATATTGCCGGGAGATTTTCCACCCGCTTGATCCGGCGCAGCGAACACCGCCAGGTATCCGCCATCGCCGGCGAGCTGGTGCGTGTCGATTTCGCGATAGCCGACCGCGGCCAATTCACAGCGCAACAGCTCGATAGGCGTGCCATGCTCCGAGGTCGGGCGCTCGAGATCGACAATTCCAATCCGCGCACCCGGCTTCAAGGCGGGGGCGAGGTTATACAGGAAGGCGTAGGGTTGGGCTATCTCATGATACATGTGCACGAGGATGGCCGCATCCAGAGAAGAGGCGGGCAGGCGCGGGTCATGTGGGTCGCCGAGCGCGAATACGACATTTGGTAATCTGAGGCGTTCAACCCGCCTGGCGAGCCCGATGAGGTATTCACGCGTGACATCCTCGGCGATGACCGAGCCGGTTGGGCCGACGAGTCGCGAGAGCCTGACCGTGTGGTAGCCGCTACCGGCACCAATATCGCCAACCGTCATGCCCGGCTTAAGCTCGAGAAGACGCGCGATCTGACGGGCCTCGTTCAAGGCGTCGCGGCGCTCCTCGGCCGAGCGGCTCGGGCTGACGATCTGCGCAACCGCGCGCTGCGGAGAGGGGAATTCGTTTGCGGCAACTCCAGGAGGAGCGCGATAACCGATGTCGGCGGCGTAGGCGAGTGTCGCCGCCAGGGTCACAACAAGCGTCGCCGCGCGGGCCAGTCGCATCATGGGCTCATCTCTGCCACAAAACGACTACTAACCTGCGATGTTGAAGAGCCAGCCGATCAGGCCTTTTCCCTCGCGCACGGCGGGGACTTCGCGGCGCAGCCAGGCATCGAAACCAAGACTGCGGCCGGCAGCCTCGACGACAAACAGGAACATCAGCATGGCCAGGAACATATACGTCCACGGCCATTCGGACGAATTGCCGTACAGCCCGAGCCAGAGTTGCAGCACGTAAGCGATGGCCAGCACGCCCACGAATCGTACCGCGAGCCCCAGGATCATCGAGCCTGCGAATGCCAGTTCGGCAAGAAAAACGATTGGTCCAAACACGCTCATGTGCGGCAGCACGATTTCCTTCAGAAAGGTGCGGTGAAACTCGAACGCGGCGCTGGTAGATTCCTGTTCGGTCCAGTATTGCAAACCGTCGGAGACCGGGAGGGGCAGTTTCCACAACATGCCCTGGAACCACATGCAGCCGATCAGGACCCGGACCAGCCAGATTGCAAAATGCCGACCGGTGCGTTGCGCAGGGTCCTCCCGCCAATTGCCAAAAGCAACTGCGATGCCGGCGATCAAAAGCACCCAGAACAGCGCGAGAATGAGATAGCGCCAATTTCCCAAACGGAGATAATCACCCGTAGTCGCGGTCAGAAAATGCCAGACATCGGTAAAGGGATTGGTAGGCATTCGCGTGCTCCAAGGATCGAATGGTTACCCTATCTATCTGCAAACTGGAAAGCCGCGCTGCCGCACTGGCACGCGGGCAATCGACGCTCCCATCTACCCTACGCGATATAGCGTGCGGTTATTACTCGGTGCGTCAAAACTTCTACAGCACGTTACTCCGCCTGAACGGGGCGACCGGTTCGTGTGACGCACATTTCGTCGCACGAACCAGTCCCTGAGGTCTTCATTGCGCGTTGATCCAGTTTTCGGATCCCGTCACCTTGACCGACACGTCCGAAAGAACAATCCGGAACGGATTTCCGTCCACCGTTCCGCGGTGGTCGGTTGCGATGAGAAGTGGGCCTGCCTTCTTGTAATCAGCATAGGTTGCGATCACCAGCTTGGGCGGCGGGTTGGGAGCGCCGCGGTGGTAGATGATTTCCTGGATCCGCTTGTCGGCGCCGACGTAGAGCTCCCAGGTATCGCCGGGCTGGTACCCTCCCTCGGACGGGTATTTCGCCACGAGCCGTTCGGCCGAAGCGTCGCCTATGGGAAGTTTGTTCATGCCTTCGTCGGTCACGGCCGCGCCATCCCACACCAGGTGGAACGGGAGCAGCAGCCAATATTGATCATTGGCGAATGCCGGATCGATTTCGTTCTTGATGGCGTCGCTTTGGTTGCTCAGCTGCGAGCGCTGATAGCTGACCTTTACGGGCTTACCTTCCTTGTCTTTCCCCTCGTAGGAGACCGCATCGGTCTTCGGGCTCCATTCCCACGTGCGAGAAACCTTGCCACGCGGAGATTCGACATTCCAGGTGTAGCGGATTGCCTCGATTTGCCCAAACGAATCAAGACCGTAAGTTTTGGCTATCTGTTCGGCGGCCGACTGACTCTGTTGCCCCCTTGAACTCCCCGGGTAGATCAACAGCATGCTGAAAGCCAAAATGCCGACCATACATGGGTTCATTTTGCTGCGCGCCTGAGTACGAGTTTTGCTCATGTCGGACTCCCTGGGTTTGCGAGACTTCCACAACGTACCGCATTTGGATCGTACCGGATTGCAAGTCTCGGTGAATGGCCTTGAGCAAGCGTGCCCGGAGGGGCGATCGGTGGATCGCGACCGCCTGACGAGTATATTCTCTGAAGCCAGCGGGGAGAGCCGATCGACTCGAAAATATGCAGCTTCAGGATCGATCATCGTTGCGGGCGCTGCGCGCCTGCGCGCGGATTTCCTCGACAAGGGCCGACACCGTGTTGCGGTCGCGATGACTGCGTGGGATCGACAGTCTCCTCTCAAGGATGACGCGCGCCGGCTTGCCGCCGAGAAAAAGCAGGCGGTCTGAGAGCTCGACCGCCTCTGCGAGATCGTGCGTAGCGAGTAAAATGCCGACCTTCCCGCCGTCGGCAATGGTGCGCAGTTCACCGCGCAGCCGGGCAGCGACGACATCGTCAAGCGAGACCAGCGGCTCATCGAGCAGCAGCAAATCCGGGCCGATCGACATGGCGCGAGCCATCGCGACTCGCCTCGCCTGACCTAGCGAGAGTTCGCCGGCATATTTTTGTCGCTGGTCTGCAATATCGAAACGATCCAGCCATTCGCCAATGTCACCCGCCATCGATGCTGCGTGCATCGCGATCCGGATGTTGTCTTCGACCGTACGCCAGGGGAGCAGCCGCGGCTCCTGAAAAACCATCGCGACGCGCGCCGATCGCAAGATCTGCCGCTCGCCCCTGAAATCGCGGTCGAGACCCGCTGCCATGCGCAGGATTGTGGTCTTGCCGCAGCCGGAAGGGCCGACCAGGGTCGCAAACGAGCCAGCAACTATTCCCAACGTGAAATCACGCAACACTTCGACCGGCGCGCTTGCGGCCGAGCCGTAGACCTTTGAATCCACCCGCAGCTCAAGCAGCTTTTCGGCGCCAGCGACTTGCATTGCGTTCCAGGGGTTGCACGAGCAGGCTCTCGACCGCGAGCATGATTGCGATGAAGGCGAATGAATAGGCGAAAATCGTCACCATATCGAACAACGAGAACGCTGACCCGAGTACGAAGCCGACGCCGTTGGGACGGCCGATCAGTTCGACGACGAGCACGATCTTCCAGATGATTGAAATGCCGGAGCGAAACGCCGCAGCGAGGTAGGGTGCAAGCTGCGGCAACACGATATGGCGGATTCGGGTCGGCCAGGAGAGGCAAAATACCTCGGCCACGTCTTCCAATTCCGCGCTCAGCGCCCGCGTTCCCTCGCGCGTCAGGACGACGACGTTGGGAAACTTGTTTAGCGCGACGGCAGCAATGGCGGCCGTTTCGTTCAGCCCGACCCAGATATATGCCAGAATGATTGTCACAAGCGCTGGCAGGTTCAACAGGATTACCAGCCAAGGGTCGCCGATCCGGTCGACCAGGGCGGACTTGCCCATCGCAAATCCCGCTGCCAACCCCAGCAAAAAGGCGATCGCGAAAGCCACGACCACCCGCAGCAAGGTGCAGGCCAAGTGATACGGGAGCGCCAGCGAACGGCTGTCGCGCACCAGCGCCTCAGCCACTGCCGCAGGACCGGGCAGTAACGGCGAATGCACGGCGGCGGCCGCCACGGTCCAAAGAACAATCAAGACGGCCAGCGACAGGATCCTTATCAATGGTCAATTCTCGGGCACTGTAGGACGACGATAATAGAGATGCGCATCCAGTTGCTGCGAAGGTCCCACCAGCTCGGCCCCGCCGATGTCGGCGAGCGTCCTGAATAATTTGCGTGCATCGGCCTCTTCCTCATCGATTGACCTGCGTGGCACCGTGCTGCGGCTGGTTGCCCGGTAGGCTTCAAAGGTCGCCTGATCCTCCGCAGCCATCAGGGGACGCAGGGCTTCCCACTCGACGTCAGACTGGAGCAGAATCCGGTCTGCCTTCTGGGCCGCGTCCAGGAACCGATCGATTGTTCCGGGGTGGGCGGCAAGGAAGTCCTCGGAAAAGACATATCCGGTAACGGCGATGGGCTGCGCGAGGCCAAGTTCGGCCTCCGCGTCGCGGACGTCATACAGCCTGCGATAGCCCTGGCTCTCAAGCCTCGCGCAGAAATTCCAGAAGTTCAGGCCCGCATCCGTCTCTCCCTGCCGCAGCTTTTCGTAGAGCAGCGGCGGTGCACCGAACACCAGGCTGGCCTGCCGCGGCAGATCGAGGCCGCGCCGATGCGCTGCTGCGCGCACCATCAACCAGCTCTTATCAAGCGCGCCGCCCGCAATGGCGAGCGAGTGCCCCTTGAGGTCGGAAAGCTGTCGCAGTGGGGAGTTATCCTTCACCATTACCGCGCCAACCGCCGTCGAGTACGGATAGAATTTGAGCGCGCGGCCGAGCGCGCGCTCTCGCGCGGCCCAAAGCCAGTCTACGACGGCTACATCCACAGTCCCGCCGTTGAGGGCGAGCTTGCCGGCTTCCGGCGAAGCCAATTCCGTTATATCGAGATCGAGCCCGCTGTCGCGAGCAAGTCCGTGACGTGCAATGACGTCAAGTTGCCAGGCGAATGTGCCGGTCTTCTGTACACCTATGCGCAACCTTTCAGCGTCCGCATTCCTGCAGCCGGCCGAAACCAAAAATACGACGGCCACGCACATCCGCAACGGCCAAACGGCTTTCACGGCAAACTCTCCCGCTTTGGCCTGGATTCGCTGTGGCAAAGGACCGGAAGGACGATCTTGCCAGCCCAATGATGGCCCTGTTGCGGCTGAAGAGCAAGCGATCCATACAGATGAAGGGTTTACCCATCCGGTTTACTTTTCCAGTCGCTGGGACAGCTGCCTCTTCGTTCTTCCGCACGACGCCTTGCGGTTTTTTGACTTGTATGCTTGGCGGCGGATAATCTGAGCTGCCGTGCTCGCAAGGCGGGCGCAAATTGGGGGTCGTCCGGCGTAAAATGAAACCTGCTCCATTCAAATACATTGCCGCATCCTCGCTCGACCAGGCTTTGGCCCTCAAAGCCCAATATGGCGATGAGGCACGATTCCTGGCCGGCGGCCAGAGCTTGATACCCGCGATGAATTTCCGCCTGGCACGTCCCGCCGTGCTGATCGACATCAACGGCCTGACGCAGCTTGCCGGTCTCGACCGGTCGGACGCGCAGCACCTCCGCGTGGGAGCGCTCACACGCTATCGCGCCATGGAACGGGACGCCGGGTTCCTGCATGACTGCCCGCTGTTTGCCGACGCGCTGCCTCATATCGCGCATCCCCAGATACGTAGCCGCGGAACCATTGGCGGCAATCTCGCTCATGCCGATCCTGCGTCGGAGCTACCGGCAATTGCGTTGGCAATGCAGGCGCGGATGGGGATCAGATCGATAAGAGGTGAGCGCGAGATTGCCGCATGCGATTTCTTCGTCGGCCCGTTGACGACCGACCTGAAGCCCGACGAAATGCTGGTCGGGACAGCTTTTCCGGCGGCACGGCCGCGCTCGGGCGCATCGTTCATGGAGGTGGCGCGCCGGCGTGGCGACTTTGCGCTGGCAGGCGTCGCGGCCGTCGTGTCGCTTGACAATGAAGACCGCTGTTCACAGATCAGGCTCGCACTTTGCGGGGTGGGCGACACCCCGGTCGACGCCAGCCGTATCGCTTCGTCGCTGATCGGACAACGATGCACCGACAAGGCGATCGAGACGGTCGCAGGCGACGTGCGAGGGACCATTGCACCGTCCGGCAATATTCACGCGAGCGCCGACTATCAGAGACACGTTGCAGGAGTTCTGGTTCGTCGCGCCATCGCGATGGCGCACAAGCGGATCGCCCATGCAGCCTGACCGGCACGAAATCGAGCTTTTCGTCAACGGCAAATCCTGCCGCCGCGCGGTGGAATCGCGAATGCTGCTCACTGACTTTCTGCGCCATGAGCTGATGCTTGCCGGCACCCATGTCGGCTGCGAGCATGGCGTTTGCGGCGCATGCACCATCCTTCTCGATGGCGCGCCGGTTCGTTCCTGTCTGATGTTTGCGGTGCAGGCCAATAGCCACGAGCTCATCACCGTCGAGGGGCTTGCTTCGGCTGCGGCCGAACTCAATCCCCTTCAACAGGCGATGCACGAGCATCACGGCCTGCAATGCGGTTACTGCACGCCGGGAATTTTGATGACCATGACCGCCTTCCTGAGGGAAAACCCGGAGCCGTCCGAAACTGAGCTGCGCGAAGCCCTGTCGGGCAATCTGTGCCGCTGCACCGGCTATCAAAATATCATCGATGCCATGCTGAAGGCGGCTCATCTGTTGCGGGCCGGAGCGCCATGACAACCCGCTTCTTTGGCGCGCCGGTCAAGCGAAATGAGGACAGGAAACTGCTGACCGGGCAGGCGCTGTTTGTCGACGACGTCGAACTGCCTGACATGCTGCACGCTGCCTTTCTTCGCAGCGCAGTGGCCCACGCACGGATCCGCCGGATCGATGTATCGGAGGCCATGAAGCGGCCGGGTGTCGTGGCGGTTTACACTGCAGAAGATCTCGGGACCTATTGGCAGCCTGGTCCGCTGCTGGTGCCGCCGCCGCCAATTCCGCGGATCGTCTTCAATGTCAGGACCCAAGTGCCGCTGGCAAAGGAGAAGGTCCGCTATGCCGGCGAGCCGCTCGCCGTCGTCGTCGCGGAGAGCCGCTATATCGCTGAAGACGCCCTCGACGACATTATGGTCGAGCTGGAACCTCTTCCTCCTGTGGTCGACCTCGAAGCCGCGGTTGCGGCCGGGGTTTCCCTGGTTCACGACGACCTCGGCTCGAACGTCGCTTCCCATGTTCGTCAGACAAAAGGCAACTATCGGAAGGCAGTCGCCGGGGCAGACCTCGTCCTCAAACGCCGCTTTCGCTACGAGCACGGCATTTCTTCGCCAATCGAGACCCGCGGGATCGTGGCGCAATGGAACGCGCGTGGCCAGCAGATGACGATCTGGGATACGACGCAGGCGCCCGTGTTCGTGCGCAACGGACTGGCCGCTATTCTCGGCCTGTCGGAGCGGCAGGTGCGGGTGATCGCGCCTTTTATCGGCGGCGGTTTCGGACCCAAGATCATGATCTTCTATCCGGAAGAAGTAACCCTGCCCTGGATCTCGATGCGCCTAAACCGTCCGGTGAAATGGATCGAGGATCGGCTGGAGCATTTCGTGGCGACCACGCACGAGCGCGGCCAGATCCACGATGCGGAAATTGCGCTCTCGCGGGACGGCCGCATCCTTGGCCTCAAGGATGTCTTTCTGCACGACAACGGCGCCTACAATCCGTACGGTCTGACCGTGCCGATCAACAGCCAGTGCACCATGCTCGGTCCCTATGTAATTCCGGCCTACGACAGCACGTTCACCTCCGTCTTCACCAGCTTGCCGATCGTTACGCCCTATCGGGGGGCTGGCCGTCAACACGGCGTGTTCGTGATCGAGCGGCTGCTCGATTTCGCCGCGCGCGAACTCGGCATTGATCCTGTCGAGATCAGGCGGCGCAATTTGATTCCGCCGGACGCGTTTCCGTTCGACAACGAGATCATCTACCAGGACTTTGCGCCACTCCAGTACGACAGCGGCAATTACGAACCGGTGCTCGACAAGGCGCTGGCCGCGATCGGATACGAGAAGTTCGTCCACGAGGAGCAGCCCAGACTGCGTGCCGCCGGCCGAAGCGTCGGCATCGGCATCGCCTGTTATGTCGAAGGTACAGGCGTCGGGCCCTACGAGGGCGCCAAGGTGCAGGTGCAGTCGAACGGCAGGGTTAGTCTGGTAACCGGCATTGGTACCCAGGGGCAGGGACATTTCACGAGTTTTGCGCAGATTGCGGCCGACCAGCTCGGCGTCGACGTCACCGAGGTCGATGTCATTACGGGCGATACCGACCAGTTCTACTGGGGCGCCGGAACCTTCGCGAGCCGGGGTGCCGTCGTGGCTGGAAACGCCGTCAGCGAAGCCTCGCACGTCGTTCGCAAGAAAGCGTTGAAGCTTGCAAGCGAGCTGTTCGAATGTTCGGAAGACGATCTGGTCATCGCCGGCGGCAAGGTGTCGATCGCAGGCATTCCGGAAAAATTTCTTACGCTCAGCGCGCTGGCCCAGCACGCCAATCCGATGCGCGGCGCGGTAAAACCGGGGACCGAGCCTGGACTGGAATCGACGCAGTATTTCGGGCCGCCGCGCGGAACGACCGCTAACGGAGTGCACGCGATGATCGTCGAGATCGATCCCGAGACGTTCGAGCTGCAGATTCTGAAATACGTGGTGGTGCACGATTGCGGAACGGTGATCAATCCGATGATTCTTTCCGGCCAGATACATGGCGGCGTCGCACAGGGTATCGGCAACGCATTCTATGAGAAACTTGTCTTCGACGATCAGGGCCAGTTGCTCAACGCTTCGCTCGCCGACTATCTCCTGCCCACCGCGCTCGAAGTTCCGCGCATGGAAGTCGGCCACACCACGACGCCATCGCCGCTCAATCCTTTGGGCATCAAGGGTGCCGGCGAGGCCGGCGCAATTCCGGTCGGTCCGTTGTTCGCCCAGGCGATAGAGAATGCGCTTGATCTTGGGCACCGGCGAATTGAGCTTTTGGAAATTCCGCTCAGCCCAAGCGCACTGTACGAGCTCACCAGAAAGGACGGCGCATGAGGACCGCCAGCGTATTCCGCCTATCGATGGCGCACCCGGGAGACCTTTCGGCGCTTGAGCAATTGGTGGCCGACGGGAAGATCCGTGCGGCGGATGTGGTCGCCATTATCGGCAAGACCGAGGGCAATGGCGGGGTCAACGATTTTACCCGCGGCTATTTCACCCAATCGCTGATGGCGCTGTTGTCGAGATATCTGAACAGGCCGCCGGCTCAGCTGATCGGAGAAATTCCGTGCGTGCTGTCCGGCGGCACCGAAGGAGTCATGAGCCCTCACTACAGCGTGTTCTGCGTCGCGGACGACGCGACGACTGCACGCCAATTTCCTTCGGCGCTGGCAATCGGAACCGCCGTCAGCGATCCCGTCCCGGCCGAGGAGATCGGACGGCGCGTCCATGTCGAGAGCGTCGCCGCTGCCGTGCGCAAGGCGGTTGACAATGCAGGGATCGAACGGCTGGACGACGTGCATTTCGTTCAGGTCAAATGCCCTTGCGTCACCGCTGCGCGCGCGGCCGCCGCGCTCTCGGCGGGTAAAGCGCCACGCACCAGCGACCCCAGCCGCTCCATGGCCTTTGCCCGCGCCGCGGGTGCGTTTGGAGTAGCGCTTGCGCTGAACGAGATCGCGCCTGATGACTTCGACGAGGCCTCGCTGCTTGGCGATTTTTCGATCCAGTCGCCGCGCGCCAGCATTTCCTCCGGCGTCGAGGTCGAATGCAATGAGGTGGTCGTATTCGGCAACAGTTCCGCCTGGGGCGGCTCGCTCCGCATAGCCCATCGAGCGATGAACGACGCGCTCGATATTGGCGCTATCGTCGACACGCTGGCCGATCTCGGTATCGAGGCGCGTCCGCAGGTCGCGCCCGCGGCCGCTTCCCGCATCGCCTGCGTGCTTGCCAAATGCGAGCCCGACCGCCGCGGCAAGGTTCGTGGACATCGCCACACCATGCTGGACGATATCGACATCAATGCGCAGCGGCATATTCGCGGCGCGGTCGCGGGCCTCGTCGCCGGTGTAGTGGGTGACGGCCGCATCTTCGTCTCGGGCGGGGCCGAACATCAGGGGCCGGATGGCGGAGGGCTGATCGCAGTGATTGCTTCACAGCGGCGAGACGGCGGGGCTTGATGCGCATTGTGATTGTCGGAGCCGGGGTTGCCGGCAGTGTCATGGCGCGCAGGCTTTCGCTGCTCCCCGGCGCTGAAGTGACGTGCCTCGAGCGCGTTGCGCGCGACGACCATTCTGAAGCCGGCACCGGGCTCAATGTCGGGCCCAATGCGGTGAAAGCGCTCAAGCTCACCGACCCCGAGCTTGCGAGGCTGGTCACGCGGTCAAGCCTTCCCTGGGCCAGTTGGCGGATATCGCTGACCGATGGTACCGAGTTGCTCAACCTAAAACTTGCCGAAGTAGCCGAGAGTCCTGGCTGGCGCATTCGCTGGTCGGAACTCTACCGCGTACTGCGCGAAGCGGCTGGAACGTGCGTTCACTACGGCTGTGAGATCACCGGCGTCGCTCGCGCGGCCTCCCATCCGTACAAAGCCAAGGTCGCCTGGATACAGGACGGAAGGGTACGGCACATCGACGATATCGATCTATTGATCGCCGCCGATGGCCGCTACTCCCTGGTCAGGCGCGTCATGTCCGGCGAGCCGAAGGTGAGACAAACCGGCGTCGCGATATCCCGTGTGTTGGTGCCCGACACCTCAAAAGGACTGATCGACGACTATGAGCAATGGTTCAATGGACCCAACCGCCTTCTGGCGTTCCGCGTGCCGTCCGGGCATGTCTATGTCGCCTGCGCCTTTCCGATTCCGCCTGATGCGGATATCCTGCCATATTTGAAAACCCCCGACACATTGCGCGCGGTTTACACGCCGCGTTCTTCGCCCCCGAGTGCGCAGGCGCGTTGGTTGATCGAAACCGTCTGCGCCAACGTGGCCGATACACATTGGGCTCGCATGCAGGAGCACGACGTTCTCTACCGCGCTGCCGATTGCAACGTGCTTTATCTCGGCGATGCCGCCCATGGAATGGTGCCCACACTGGGGCAGGGCGCGACACAAGCGATCGAGGATGGCGCGACGGCCGCGACACTGATCGAACAGCGCTACCGCCAGGGCCGACACGACGTCACGAGCTGGTTGTCGGAGATCGAAGGCTTGAGAAAAGCTCGAATGCGATTTGTGATGGAGTTCTCGCTTGAGGCGACCGATACGTTGCTGGAGGGCGCCGATCCTGTATCGGGAAGCCGGGAAAAGAACGAACCTTCGTTCCGAAGCCGGCTCCATGTGCTTTACAATGATGTCGGCTTGCCCATGAAGTTTAATTGAGAGGCCATCAACGCCGTGATCGCAGTCGCTAACCCGTACCAGGGGGCAAAACGTCTATTGCGCCGGTCGTGGGCCGGCGGACGCTCTCACCTTCTTTTGGCTTTCGTCCCTGTCGCGCCGGGACCGGCGATCTTCTCCCTCAGCTCGGTGCAAGTCTTGCGGACTTCTGCCGTCACCTCCGAGCAGTTTTCGATTTCCAGGAACACACGCCTGGCTTCCTCGCGGTAGCGTCCGGCGGTTTCCTTCAACTGCTCGGTCACAGCGAGCGCATTGCGGGTCATCGTCTCGCATTGCCTGACAAGATCCATCAAGTCGGCTCCCGTTGCTTCGATCTCCTTTGCCGCACTTTCATATTCGCGGACAACGGCCTCCGCCGACAACTTGCCGATCTCGGTGGCTCCCTCGCGATGTTCGACATAATCCGGCATCGCCATGGCC
>Ga0075014_100000177_pt1 | contig 19024 bp, 16 predicted proteins | sample AleBraG_ABR_2014_FD_71472 | JGI IMG/M metagenome (GOLD analysis project Ga0075014, IMG submission 71472) | Freshwater sediment microbial communities in response to fracking from Pennsylvania, USA - Alex Branch Run_MetaG_ABR_2014 | ecosystem: Environmental > Aquatic > Freshwater > Creek >... | reverse complement strand
TGCACCAGAAGCAACGATCCGTGCAGACTGTTCGCAACTTTCGGAATGGCCGATCCTTCGTAGCCCTTAGCGTTGTCCTTCAGCAATCCCATATAGCGCTCGGTGTAGATGCTGTCATAGTTGCGCTGGTCCGTCACTGGAGCCACTGCCACGCCGGCACGGAACACATCACAGTGCGTCATGGCGTAGAGCGTCATGGAGCCGCCATTCGACCATCCCCAGATCGCCATGCGATCTTTGTCCAGCTGGGGATATTGGCTCAAGAGTTGTTGCAGCACGGCGAGCTGGTCGCTGAGTTCGACGCCGCCAAACTGGCCGCGCAGCGCCGCGCTGAACTTCTTGCCGCGATTCGGGGTGCCGCGGTTGTCGACGGTGAAGACCGCCATCCCGCGCTGCACCAGTAGTTGGTGGAAGAGGAACGTCGATCCTCCCCAGCCCTTCCCCGTAGTCTGCCCCACCGGTCCGCCATAAATGTAGACCAGCAGTGGAATCTTGCCGTTCGCGTTCGCAGGCAAGGTCAGCTGTCCATATAAGGTCGTCCCGTCCTCGGCGCGAAACTCCATTTCCTTTGGCTCGATGAGTCCGTAGTCCGCCACGCTGCGCGCTTCCCAGAACGGGTTGCACGTCCCACCCACGGCGCAGAAGGACAAGCGGCTCGGGTGCATAGTTGATGAAAACGATGTCGTGAAATGCTTGCCATCAGGCGCGAACGTCACGTGCTCGGCTCCATCGCCCGGCGTCAGACCGTGAAAATCCGATCCGTTCAGCTTCACCGAGTACAGGTGCTGTTGCCTCGGGTCGCCTTCATTTGCCATGAAGAACACGGCCCCCGACGCTTCGTCTACTTCTTCCAGTTGCAGCACTTCGAACTCGCCGTGTGTGAGTTGCCGCTCCAGCTTCGCGTCCCCACTAAGCGGAGCCTTTGGATCAAAACTGTAGAGATAAAGATGCGTGTGCCCATCGCGCCAGCTCGACCACAAAAAGCGGTCACTAGACTTGAGGATTCGAAAATCGTCGTTCACATTGACCCAGGCATCACTCGTTTCCGTGAGCACCTTGCGTGAAACGCCCGAGTTCGCCTCAATGAAATATAGGTCCATGTGATCCTGTGCGCGATTCAGCACCTCGGCCCACAGCAGTCCGTCTCGCACCCACCCAAACCGCGGAACGTAGGTATCCGCATCGTCCGTCAGCTTGATCCACTTCACTTTGCCGCCGCCCGCGCCCACCACGCCAAGCCGCACTGTCGGATTCGGATCTCCTACCTGCGGGTATTTCTGGTTGTCGACCTTGGCGTGGGTTGGCATCCAGTCGGTGATCGGGTAGGTTGGCACGCGCGTCTCATCCATCTGCAGGAACGCGATCTGCCGGCTGTCGGGCGACCAGAAGTAGTTGCTGCGCACGCCCAACTCTTCCGCATAGACCCAATCGACTTCGCCGTTGAGCAGGTTCTCATCGCTGTCGCGTGTCAGTTGGCGCTCTTCATCGCCCTGCACCGTTCGCACAAAAAGATTGTGCTTGCGACCGTAAGCGACATGCTTGCCGTCGGGAGAAAACTTCGGATCGTTGCTCGCATCCGAGCCACTAGTGAATTGCACTGCGGTGCCGCTCTCGAGGCTGAAGAGCCAAAGCTGCCCGTTGGAATCGAAGAGAAGATGCTTCGAATCGGGCGCCCAGTGATAAGCAGCAACGGAGTAACGCGTCCTGCGCTCTTTCTCGCGCTCGTCCGTGATTTTGCTCACCGGCGGAGCCAACGACGCCAGTTTCTCCTCGCTCACGAGGATTTTCTTGTCGCCGGCGGCCGCGTCCATGTACCACAACTGTCCATGCTCGCCCGCGTCATCACGCTGCACGAACGACAATTTCGAGCCATCCGGACTCCACTTCAACGCCTCCGGCCCGCGCCCGGCAAGACTTCCTTCTGCAAAAATAGCTTCGATCGCGAGCTGTTTTCTTTCCTGGCCCCACGCTATGAGGCTGGCAACAACAATCAGCACGACGGCAAGTTTCTTCAAGGCAGAAGCTCCACGGAAGAATGGGATTAGCCGGAACGGCAAACTGAAAAGTCTACACCAGCGTGATCGCTGTCATCACGGCGTCGAGTCGTCCGGGTAAGGTAGAATTTTCGCCCATGCGCCTTCGCTTCGCCATTTGCCTGAGCTGGTTGCTGCTGATCTGTACGCTGGCTAGGGCCGAGTCCCATCAATACATTCGCCTCGGCCAGCCCAACGACATCACCACCAAGCCCGCCTTTGGCATCGCCCTGCTCGGCGGCGGCGACGACCTCGATGATGCCTTCCGTTGGCTTTGCGAAAAAGCTCACGGCGGCGACTTCCTGATTCTCCGGGCCCGCGGCGACGATGAATACAACGCCTACGTCAATAATCTCTGCCACCCGAACTCGGTTTCGACCCTAATCATTGCCAGCCGCCATGCTGCGCAAGAACCGGAAGTTGCCGCCATCATCCGCAACGCAGAAGCCGTTTTCATTGCCGGAGGCGACCAAGCTCTCTATGTAAACTTCTGGCAAGGCACGCCGGTGCAGGAGGCGCTCAACGCCAATCTCGCCGCGGGCAAACCGATTGGCGGAACCAGCGCCGGCCTCGCGGTGCTGGGCGAGTTCGTCTACGGGTCGCTGGCTGACAAGCCTGACGATGCGAACCTCGCGTCTGCCGAGACGCTGCACAACCCCTACTTCGAACGCGTAACCCTGGTTCGTAATTTTCTTAAGACTCCGCACCTCGAAGGCATCATTACCGACAGCCACTTTGCAAAGCGGGATCGTCTTGGCCGCAGCCTGGGCTTCCTCGCGCGCATCATGCAGGACGGCTGGTCCTCAACACCACGCGAAATCGCGGTCGACGAAAAATCTGGAGTGCTTGTGGAAGCGGACGGCCAAGCCACCGTCGTCGGCCCGGGAGGCGGAGCCTGGTTTATGCGCCCACAATCACCACCCGCCATCTGCAGGAAGGACACGCCTTTGACCTTCGACGCCATCGCCGTGTACCACGCTCCTGCCGGATCGCATTTCGATATCAGAACGTGGGCCGGAGAGAAAGGGACTTCATACAAGCTGTCCGTCACCGAAGGCGTGATTCGCAGCACGCAGGCCGGCGGCAAGGCCTACTAAGTTCGTCTTAGAATCCGGCTGCGGGAGCGGTTTGTCTCACTCCGCCCGCTTCGTCATCAGCCCCAGTGTCAGCCCGGCCAGCGCCCACCCAATCACCTGCGTCACCAGTTGCGCCAGTAGGTAATTCGTCGGGAACCCATACCAGTTCCACTGGGGAGCATCCACGGAGAGAGAGGCAAAGGCTCCGGCCAGACCGCCAAACAAGAGGCAGTGAGCCAGGGTCCGCAGGTTGGCTCGGGCAACTACGAATAGTCCAGCCAGGAGAATCCCGCCCAGCACGTTGATCAAGACCTGCATCCCCATCAGGCCGCCCATGGAGAACGGCACCGAAGGCGGCGTCAGGACCAAAATCCCGCGCGGTTTGCGTTTGACTTCCTCTTGCCATCTTCCCTGATCCCGTTCGCCGGGGAAGAAGTAGAACCCTGCGTCGGGCACTTTGTCCTGCAACGCCGACATGACGGCCGGCTCATCGCCGAATGTCTTAATGCCCGCCTCCCCCAGCGGCAGCACCATGTGCGCGACGGCTCCCCACACGAACATCACGATCCCAGCGGCAATCCCGCCTACGATCCAACGGTTCTTCATAGCATCCTCCCGCAAACAAGCCAGGTTCAACCTCGTCGTTCGGCGCGAAATTGTATGCGCGGACTGCCGCGAAAGCCAGCAATCCGTGGCCCGACCCGGTCCGGCAGCGTGCTAAACTTTATATGACCCTTTCATGCATTCCGACCTGGAAAACCTGCTGACCCTGCAAGACGTTGATAAGGAAATCTTTCGCTTGCGGGAAGAAATTGCTGACCTTCCCGACCGCGTTGCCGTGATCGAAGAAAGGCTCGCTGGCACCAAAGCCCGCCTGGAGGCTGCCAAAGCCGCTATTAAGGCGGATGAAGCCGCTCGCAAGAAGTACGAAGCAGCCATCAGCGACCTGCAGGGAAAGATCTCGAAATTCCGCGACCAGCAACTTTCAGTCAAAACCAACGAGCAATACAAGGCGCTGCTGCACGAAATCGAGTTTGCCCAGAAGGAGATTCAGGGCAACGAGGACAAGATCCTCGAGATCATGCTCGACGTGGACAACAAGAACAGCCAAGTTAAAGCTGCCGAGGCTGAACTGAAAGCAGAAAACGCCGAGATAGAAAAAGAGAAAGCCGTGGCGCGGGAGAAAACCGCCGAGGATGAAAAACAACTTGGGGAATTAGCTACCCAGCGTAACGGCCTGCGTAGTGGCGTTGCCCCGGAGTTGCTCACCCACTACGATCGCGTGGCCAAGGCCCGCAAGACGGGTATCTCCGAGGTGCGTGACAGTAAATGCCTCGCCTGCCAGGTGATCCTCCGGCCCCAGGTCTACGCTGAAGTGCGCGCCGGTCAGAAGATGGTTATGTGCGAGTCGTGCTCGCGCATCCTCTACTACCGGGCGCCAGCGGTTGCAGCCGTCGTCGAGGCTCCCGTCAAGCGGCGCCGCCCCAAGGCGGATGCCGAGCAGGCCTGGTTCTATCGCCCGAGCTATGGCGAGCACGGCGAAGTGCTGCTGGTGCTGATCAACGGCGGCGACTCTTCCTCCCGCCGCGTTTATGACCTGCACACCGGACGTCTGGTAATTGCCAAGGAAGTTCGCGCAGGCAACTACACGACGGCTTTCGCCGGCGATCTTGTGGGAGCCGTGCGCCTGAATGGCGCATTGAAAGAGGAAGAGATGGAGGAATACGGCGCCGAACTTCCCATGATCGCCCTCGATCCGCTCCATCGCGATCTCGCCGCTGCCCAGCGCGAGCCTCACGACGTCAAAGAGAAAGAAGAAGTTTCGTCCTAGCACGCCTCCGTGGCGTAAGGTCGCTGCGCTATACTCCTGCTGCACTCGTCCGACACAGGAGCTCTTATGAAGAAGCACTTCTTCCCGGCTTGTCTCGCCTCGATTCTGCTGGCCGTTCTTTCGTCGTTTGTCCTTGCCCAAGGAAAGCCCTTTACTGTGGCGCAGACTCCGCCCATGGGCTGGAACAGCTGGAACAAGTTCGCCTGCGACGTGAACGAGCACTTGATCCGCGAAACTGCCGACGCCATGGTCTCGAGCGGCATGAAGGCAGCCGGCTATCAGTACGTGAACGTGGATGACTGCTGGCAGGTGAGCCGCGACGCCGACGGCAACATCGTCGCCGACGCGCAGCGCTTCCCCTCCGGCATGAAGGCGCTCGCCGACTACGTACACAGTAAGGGTCTAAAGTTCGGCCTCTATACCGACGCCGGACGCATGACTTGCCAGAAACGGCCCGGCTCTTACGAACACGAACTGCAAGACGCAAAGACCTACGCCGCATGGGGCGTCGACTACGTCAAGATTGATTGGTGCTACGCCGAGGGTCTCGATCCTGAAGTGCAGTACGCCAAGCTTCGCGATGCTCTCAAAGCCGCTGGTCACCCCATCGTGTTCAGCATTTGCAATTGGGGCGTGAAAGCTCCGTGGCGCTGGGGCGGCGAGATGGGTAATTTGTGGCGGACGACGGGCGACATCAGCGACAACTACAACAGCATGTCGGTCAACGGCTTTTCGCAGAATGGGCTGGAGAAATACGCCGGCCCCGGCCACTGGAATGATCCTGACATGCTCGAAGTGGGCAACGGCGGCATGAACCGCGACGAATACCACACACACATGGCGCTCTGGGCCATCCTCGCCGCTCCGTTTCTCGCCGGCAACGACCTGCGCAGCATGAATGCCGAGACCCGCGACATGCTGACGAATGCTGATGTCATCGCCGTGGACCAGGACGCGAAAGGTGTGCAGGGACACCGCATCTGGCAGGAGGGGCCGCTGGAGATCTGGGCACGGCCGTTGGCAGATGGGAGCTACGCCGTTGGGCTGTTCAATCGCGGATCGGGCATTCTGAAGATGACGGCGCCGTTTAGCTTGATTGGGATGTCCGGCCCATTGCATGTGCAAGAACTGTGGGAACACAAGGATCTTGGTGCAGTGAGCGACGCCGTCAGTGCGGATGTTCCGGAGCATGGGGTGGCGTTTGTGAGGGTGTGGAAGTAGGGTTGATAGCCGAGGGCAGATGGAAGGCAGAACAGCTGTTGAGTAAGGAGTTCCTCTGCGAGTTTAGACGCAGTACGGAAGCGACGTGGGCCGAACACTCAATCCACCCGAAGCTCTACGGATTTCAGTTCCAGCGCGGCACTCGTTGGAAGCCGGGCTTGTCAAATGAACACATAGCTGAATATCAAGCTGCGATCGGGATTCGATTCCCGCATGATTTCAAGGCGTTTCTCGGCTGCATGAACGGCACCGACACGCCGACCCTTAATGTCTACGGCTCAAGTGGCTACCGCTGCGCCAATCCGTCGGAGTCTATTCGTACCCGACAGACATTGAACTCGTCAGACATCGGATCGAAGATGTGCGGACGTGGCGAGCAGAGTTATCGACGACGATGTCAGACCAGGGCTTTAGCCTTTCTGCCGACGCAGCGTTCGTGCCGATTCTTGCCCATCGCTATGTAGTCTGCACGTCAGACCTCGACTCCAGTGGAGTGTTGTCGATCGCTGACGCTGAAGACGCGATTGTCTACGGCAGCTCTCTGGAAGAATATCTGGTCAGGGAGTTTCTCAGAGACCCGTTGTCCGGTAGCACGATCGCCGACTCGGCTAAGTCCTCTTGAGTCCCTACTATTTCGACTCTGGGCGTTGATGTGCTTTTTCTTTCTGTCCCTCCGTCTCCAGCACCACCACCTCAAACGGCTTGAGTTGGAACTTGTAGGGCGTTCCCGCGCGCAACGTGAGCGGCGCCTGCCCTGCATCGTCCTTCCATGGACTGTGCGCTTTGAACGCTGCTGGCGCTCCGGCCGGCAACTCGAACGCGTCCTTCACGTCGAGCACGACCTCCTGCGGCTTGTCGCTCGGGTTCCGCAACGCCAGGATTCCTTTCCGCGGCGACCATGACGCCCAGCCATAGACCTCGAGCGCTGCAGGATCTCCGCCTATCCAGTGCGTGTCACGCAGGGTATCGGCGTTGTCGCGCGACCAGCGGGCCGCTTCGGCCAGGGTATCCCAGTCCTTCGCCGTCAGCAGCGACGGCGTGATGTACATCTCCTGGAGTTGCGTTCCGGTTCCGAAATACGAATGTACTTCTGACGCGAAATCTCTGCCCGGGTCTGTATCGAGATTCTTGGCCGACTTGGCGTAGATCAACCCGTGCAGCATCAAGGCATTCAGCGGATAGAGGGGCCCCGCCATCACCACCCCCGCATACGTATCCGCATCGCGATACGTAATCCAGCGCTGGCGGGCCGAGCCCACGCCGAGAAAACTGTGATCCTCTCCGCCGCGCCAGATGGAATCGGCATACTGCAGCCAGAAGGGCGACGGATAGGTTCCGGTAGTCAGGTTCACGTAGATGTCGGGCTTCACGCCACGCCACTCGCGGATCAGGCTGATGGCTGCCTGGAAGTCGCTGTCGAAGACGGCACCGGGAAACGCGCTGTCGGCATTGCCCGTGCCGTCGATCTTGAACTGGTTCACGCCGTACTTGCGGATGAACTCCAGCGTGATCTCGCGGAAGCGTTCGTAATACTTTGGTCCGGAGAGAGCGAAACCGCCCTGGTTTGTCTCAAAGCCCTGCTTCTTGCCGTTCTCGAGGCGCTCCTGGCGCGGCTTGCCGTAGCCGCCCCAGGGCGAGAGCCATACGCCCGGCGCCATGCCGAACTGTGACGCCACTTCCTTCACCGCGGCGAATCCTTTGGGAAATCCTGGGTGAAAACGCCATAGTGTCTTTGGATCATCCCAGCCATCATCGAAGAGCAGCGAGTCCATCGTCACCCCGCGCTTCTTCACCAGCTCGGTGCCGAACGCTTCAATCACTTTCAGCGCGCCCAGCTCGTCGTACTTCGAAAAGTAGCCGAGGTCGTACCACGAGTTGTAGTGGAGAAACGTGCGATAGGGATGCGCGCGCTCATGCTCCACGTAGTTGACGAAGCCGCGGCGCAGCTGTCCGGGCAGGGTAACGCCCATGACTGAGGAGTAGGCAACGCTTTGTCCGGCCTTGAGGGGCAACTCGCGCGCGATCTGTGCAATGCCGCGATCTCCCGCTACCTTGCTCACGGCCAGCGGGTGCTCGAAACCAAAGAACAGGTTTCCCGCCACGAGCGGCGAGCCTTTCACGGTGCCCACCACGCGCATTCCCGGAGCCTGAACGTCGATGAGCCTTACGCTGCTGATGGCGACGTCCTTGTCGGTGGCGCCCAGGTTGACTTCCTGGCGCACGTAGCTGGCATCATCGCGCAGCAGGGCGCTCCAGTTTAGGTGCAGCCCGTGCTCTTTGTCTTCGAGTTCAAGGGCAATCTTCTGTCCCGGCACGCGTGACGCGAGTTGGGAAGCATCGTCGTGGGCCATGGCGTGCAGAACGTGCGGTTCGCCGACGACCGTCATTTCCGAGGACTTGAGCACGGTGCCATCGGCAAGTGTGAGCAGAAAGCAAGCTGGCGGCAGCTTGATGACGCGCTTCTGGGTGCGGTCGGTGAAGCTGGCAGCTTGCAGGCTTCCGCCGGAGAGTCTCCACTCCATGGCCAGCGCCTTGTTCGAAAGCGAAAGGCTCTCGCCATGGACGGTGGCATCGGCTGGACCAGCCGCGGGTACTGTGAGCGGCACGGATTGCGGATGCGCTGGCGCGAGAAGAATGAGAGGAAGAGCAAGCCAGAAGAGTCTCCAGTTGACGATCGACATGAGGAGAATCTTACGACAGCGACCGGAGCGGGCAGGTACTCGATAGGGAACGGTGCTCGGACCTGGGGTGTTTGGTTCGCGCGGGATGACGTCGTACACACGGTGGATTCTGTGGGCTGCGATTGAAGGTTCTGTCATGAGCTGAATGCGGCGCACGCTGCGCTCGCAAGGTAAGATCACTACATGCCGAAAATGAAGCAAACCCTGGCCCGCAAGGCTCGAGCGCCGCGCCCGACCGCGCCCCGAGCCGTCCTTGCACCGGCTGTAGAAATCCCTGAAGTTCGCATCTCCGCCCGGGGAGCACAGCGGCTGAAGGGCGGCCACGTCTGGGTTTACCGTTCCGACATCGACTCCGCGGACGTCGCGGCGGGCGCGCTGGTCGTCGTGAAGGATCATCGCGGCAAGCCGCTCGGGACTGCGCTCTACAGCAGTTCCTCGCAGATCGCGGTGCGCATGATCTCGCCCAACGCCGTCGCTGCGGAAGAACTGCCTGCCTTGTTGCGCGAGCGCATCCGCGCCGCTATCACCTATCGCAAGCAAGTCGTGGAGAACACCGACGCTTGCCGCCTGGTTTTCAGCGAGGCAGACTTTCTCCCCGGACTGATTCTGGATCGCTACAACGAGGTCCTGTGTCTGCAGATTCTTACTCAGGGCATGGACTCCGCCGTCGCGCGCGACGCCATCGTCCGAACTTTCGCCGAGGACCTGCGTCCCGCCGGAATCGTCGAACGCGTCGAACCCCGTGTGCGTGAACTCGAGCAGCTGCCGCCGCGACCCTCGCAGCTCGTCCACGGTGAGACCAGCGCGTCCATCTTCACCATGAACGGTGTCCGCTTCCATTTCGACGGACTCACTGGCCAGAAGACGGGCGGCTTTCTCGACCAGCGCGAGAACTACGCCGTCGCCGAGCACTACTCTCACGGCGAAGCGCTCGACGTTTTCTGTTATCAGGGAGGCTTCGCGCTGCATCTGGCGCGCAGGTGCACGAGCGTCACCGGCGTCGATAGCTCGCGGCCCGCTCTCGAAGTGGCTGAGCAGAATTCTCAGCTCAACGGACACGAGATTGACTGGATCGAGGCCAACGCTTTCGACCTACTCAAGGACTACGCGGGGGCAAACCGCCAGTACGACACCATCGTGCTCGATCCTCCCGCATTCGCCAAGTCCAGGCGCGATCTCGATGCTGCGCTGCGCGGGTACAAGGAACTCAATCTGCGTGCATTGAAGATGCTCCGCCTCGGCGGGATTCTGGTCACCTGCTCCTGCTCCTATCACGTGGACGACACTTCGTTCGCCGAGATGCTGACCGCTGCCGCGCTCGATTCCCGCCGTACCTTGCGCATCCTCGAGAAACGCGGTCAGGCGAAGGATCACCCCGTTCTACCCACGATCCCGGAAACGAGCTATCTCAAGGCAACGATCTGTTACGTGGTCTGAGGCCGCAGGTCGTCGCCCTTGAAATCGCGAGCGGAGTCTAGTGGCCTCTGGCCAGATCGGACATGGGCTTTACGTGCCCGTGGTCGCAAGTATTCCCCAGGCAACCGAGACCCCAGCTGTCCTCCATCGTTTCCAGCAGGGAGTAATGATTGAAAGCGTTGTCGGAGCTAAGGGCGAAGCGCAGTGCATTCGAGATCACCAGGCCGAGTACGTGTCCGCCGCCGGGATTCGCATTGCAGCAGCCGCTCGTGTCGCCAAAGCCGAAGGGACCGCTGCCGGTAAAGTCGCTCTCATCCCACACGATGAAGATCGCCGAATTCCCGGTCCAGTCGTAGCCGGTGTTCTCCATCATGATGACGAAGACGTGATCGAAACCGCGGCCATCATCACCCGCCGCCAAGGGCGGAAGTGCAAACGTCGAGAGCAGAACACACACTGCCAAGGCAAGCCCGCCCTTGCGCGGTGTCAATTGATGCATGGATCCCGTATTCAGGGTCCTCCTAGAGGTGGTTTTGTCGAAAGTCGAAGTGCCAGGTTTTGCGAGTAACTCCAGGCGGTTGGGGCCTGGTTGGAAACGGTGCCCGCGATTCTAGACCCGGGCGCACCGATGTCAAGTCGAAGGGGCTCAACGCTTGTAATGATCCCCGACACCGCCGTCGCTATTGCTGGCGGTCCGGGCTCGGAGTCAGCATTGTCCGCGAGCCCAGTTCAGCGATTGTTTTCGGGTGGTTCCTCTTAAATTATTGATAAGTATATGCAATATTGTGCTTGACAATGATACACTCAATTTTTATGCTTCTGTTATGCTAATTGTAACATCCAAGGGTTGAGCGCACTCAACCCGCGCATTTGAAGGAGGATTTACACACCATGACTTTCTTGACTCGTTGGGACCCATTCCGCGAGTTCGATCGCCTGCAGCGCCAGATGGATCGCCTTTTCCGTGATTCCTACGGAAATCGCGGCGAGGAGTCGCTCGCGACGGTCAGCTTCGCGCCGCCGGTAGACATCTACGAGGATGAGTACAGCTACACGCTGAAACTTGAGGTGCCCGGCATCGAAGAGAAGGACATTGATGTCCGGCTCGAGAACAACACCCTGACCGTTTCCGGTGAGCGCAAGTACGAGAAGGAAGAGAAAGAAGAGAACTTCCGTCGCCTGGAACGCCGTTACGGCTCGTTCACGCGTAGCTTTACCGTTCCGAACACGGTGGACGCGGAGAATGTTGCAGCCGATTACGACAAGGGCGTATTGAAGATCCATCTGCTGAAGAAGGCCGAAGCGAAGCCGAAGCAAATCAAGGTCAACCTTGGCAAGCAGATCGAGGGCCAGGGACCGTCGAAGGCCGCGTAAGCAGTGATGTCAGTGTGGGAGCGGGCGGCTCGCCCGCCCTGCCGAGGCGGAGCCTCGGCGTTTAGAAAGAGGAGGCGTCCGCAAGGTACGCCTCCAATTATTTTGCAGTCCTGTAATTCGGTGATTCGGTAATCTGGTGGCAGCAAGAAAGGCCATTCGCCACCCAAGTTCCCAAATCACCCGATCACGAAATCACAAAATGGAGTTGAAATGGCGATCCGTTGGGACAAATTCACACTAAAGGCGCAGGAAGCCGTGCAGAAGTCTGTCGAACTGGCGCAGGAGCACGGCAACTCGGAGATTGTGCCGGTTCACCTGCTGCTCACGCTCGCGCAGGATGGTGAAGGAATTGTCCCGCCAGTGCTGGAGAAGATTGGCATCCCTGCAGAGCAGGTCGCCGTCGATGCGCGCAAAGCCATTGAGCAGCTGCCCAAGGTCTCCGGTGGCGGCATCCTGCAGGCGCAGATTTCGCAGGCGATCGCGCAGTTGTTCGACCAGGCCTTCAAAGAAGCCGACACTTTCAAGGACGAGTACGTCTCGACCGAGCACCTGCTGCTCGCCATGACGGAGCTCAAGAAAGACCCGGCGCAGATGATCCTGGCCAAGTTTGGCGCGACGCATGACGCCGTCCTCAAGGCGCTGGCCGCGGTGCGCGGTTCGCAGCGCATTACCGATCCCAATCCGGAAGCGAAGTACCAGGCGCTCGAGCGCTATGCCCGCGACCTCACCGAACAGGCGCGCAAGGGCAAGCTGGATCCGGTGATCGGGCGCGATGAGGAAATTCGGCGCGTCATCCAGGTGCTTTCGCGCCGCACCAAGAACAACCCGGTGCTGATCGGCGAGCCTGGAGTGGGCAAGACTGCCATTGTCGAGGGTCTCGCGCAGCGCATTATTTCGGGCGATGTGCCGGAGGTGCTGCGCAACAAGCGCGTGGTGGCACTCGATCTGGGCGCGATGCTCGCTGGAGCAAAGTTCCGTGGCGAGTTTGAAGATCGCCTGAAAGCGGTGTTGAAGGAAATCGAAGACTCCGAAGGAAAGATCGTCCTCTTCATCGACGAACTGCATACGCTTGTCGGAGCGGGTGCGGCGGAAGGCGCGATTGATGCGTCGAACATGCTGAAGCCCGCGCTGGCGCGTGGCGAATTGCGTGCGGTCGGCGCGACCACTCTCAACGAATATCGCAAGCACATTGAGAAAGACACGGCGCTCGAGCGGCGTTTTCAGATTGTTTTCGTCGGCGAGCCCAACGTCGAAGACACCATCGCTATCCTGCGCGGCCTGAAGGAACGCTACGAAGTGCATCACGGCGTGCGCATCAAGGACTCCGCCATCGTGGCAGCGGCCACGCTCTCGCACCGCTACATCTCGGACCGCTTTCTGCCGGACAAGGCGATTGACCTGATTGACGAAGCGGCCGCCTCGCTGCGCATTCAGATTGACTCTCTGCCGACAGAAATTGACCAATTCGAGCGCAAAGCGACGCAGCTTGAGATCGAGCGCCAGGCCCTCAAGAAGGAAGACGATCCGAATTCCCGGGAGCGCTTGCACGAAATTGAGCGGGATCTGGCCGAAGTGCGCGAGAAATCCACCGCCCTCAAGGCACGCTGGACAAAAGAGAAAGAAAGCATTGCTCGCGCCGGCGAGCTCAAGAAGAAGATTGAGCAGCTGAAACAGGAAGAGCAAGAAGAAGAGCGTAAAGGAAACCTCTCGCGCGTAGCCGAAATCCGCTACGGCCTCTTGCGGCAGACGGAAGAAGAGTTGAAGAAGGCCACTGCCGCCGAAGGCGGTCCCACCCGCATGTTGAAGGAAACGGTGGACGAGGAGGACATCGCCCGCATCGTCTCCAAGTGGACCGGCATTCCCGTGTCGAAGATGCTCGAGGGCGAAGTCAAGAAGCTGGTCGAGATGGAAGATCGGTTACGGCATCGCGTAGTCGGACAGGATGTTGCGCTCGAGCATGTTGCCAATGCAATTCGCCGTTCCCGCGCCGGCCTCAGCGATCCGCGGCGCCCGATCGGCTCGTTCCTTTTCCTCGGCCCAACCGGCGTCGGCAAGACCGAACTGGCGCGCGCGCTCGCCGAGTTTCTTTTTGACGACGAGCACGCCATGGTACGCATCGACATGTCGGAGTACATGGAGAAACACGCCGTCGCTCGTCTCATCGGCGCACCTCCGGGATACGTCGGCTACGACGAGGGTGGGCAGCTCACCGAGCAGATCCGGCGCCGTCCCTATGCCGTGCTGCTGATGGACGAAGTGGAAAAGGCGCACCCGGACATATTCAACGTGCTGCTGCAGGTCATGGACGACGGCCGCCTTACCGACAGTAAGGGCCGCACCGTGGACTTCAAGAACGTGGTGCTGATCATGACGTCGAACCTCGGCTCCGAGCACTTGCAGAACCTGGGCCAGCACTCCATTGGTTTCCAGGCCGAGGACGATGGCAAGACCGAGAAGCCGCGCCCCGAGGATCTGCCCGACGAGCGCGACATTGCGGCGGCACACAAACTCGTCATGCAGCAGGTGCGCGCGCATTTCAAACCGGAGTTCCTCAACCGCGTGGATGACATCGTCATGTTCAATCCGCTCGGCAAGAGTGAACTGATCCGGATCATTGATCTGCGGCTGAAAGATCTGCGTCGCCTGCTCGCCGACCGCAAGATTTCGCTTGAGCTGACGCCTGCGGCCAAGGAACTGCTGTTCCGCGAAGGGTATGACCCGAATTACGGTGCACGTCCCATCAAGCGCGCAATTCAGAAACTGGTGCAGGATCCGCTGGCCATCAAGGTTCTCGACGGCGAGGTGCTGCATGGGGACCACGTCGTGGTGGATGCCAAAGACGGGAAGATGACGCTGGCGGTGAGCAAGCGCGTGGGCGAGCCGGCCACGGCCAAGGCGAAGAAGTAAGAAACCTTTAGTGGAGGCACGGGCATCCTCGCCCGTGCTCCCTGAGGGCCAATTAAAGTCTAGGCTTGCCTCGTCTCCGGCAACCTTTGCTCGGTCATGGCATCATCTGAATATGCGGTTCGCGCCGGCAAGGCTTGCCCTCTTGTTCTGTGCTCTGACGGTTCTGGCCTTTGCGGACGTCATTGACGACGTTCGCTATCTCTCCGGCATCGGCAACTTCCCACAAGCCGAGGCTCGTCTCAGTGCCTATCGTTCCGCCCGTGGCGTCACGCCGGAGTACATCGAAGCTTACTCGTGGCTGGCGCGCACCGCGCTCGCGGCCAGCGACAATTCCCGAGCCATCAGCTACGCGCGCGAAACGCGGCAGCTCGCGGCCAAGCTAGCCCGGACGCAGCCCCTTGATTCTGAACCGCATCTGCCCGTTGCTCTGGGGGCAGCGCTCGAAGTTGAAGCCCAGGCGCTTACTGTGAGCGGTCAGCGCAGTCAGGCCATTGAGTTGCTGCGCAGCAGTCTGCTCACCTATTCCCGCACCTCCATTCGCAGCCGTTTGCAGAAGAACCTGAATCTGCTCTCACTAACCGGCAAACCCGCACCGGCCCTGCAGATGAGCGAGCATCTGGGCCCGAAGCCCGTTCCGCTCGCGCAACTGAAAGGGAAGCCGGTGCTACTGTTCTTTTGGGCGCACTGGTGCGGCGATTGCAAAGCGCAAGGGCCCATCCTCGCCCTGCTCAGGTCGGAATACGCAGCCAAGGGCTTGGTCGTCATGGCGCCGACGCAGCGTTACGGATACGCCGCCGCTGGCGATCCGGCAACGCCCGCCGCCGAACTCGCCTACATCGAGCAAGTGCGCAAGCAATACTACAGCCAGTTGCTCGATCTCCCCGCGCCCGTCAGCCAGGAGAATTTCAACATCTACGGGGCCAGCACGACACCGACTCTCGTGCTGATTAACCGCAGTGGGGTTGTTTCCACCTATCACCCGGGGCGAATGACATATGAAGAACTGCACGCGGCCATTGATCAAGCGTTCTCGAACTGATTGTGGCAGCACGGGAGTGGTCGGAACTCCCGCACTCCATAGCTCTCCCGTCTGCAAGCCAAACGAGCGGGCGGTAAGGTCCCTCGCGCCTCTTCTGGAAGTGGTCAATACTGAACAGTCTGAAGTCCTCGGAGCTGGCATCATGCCGACTGGCATCATCCTTCGAAGTGTAGACGGTTCGGATATGTTCTGCTCACTCTGAACCACCCCTTTTCGGCTTAACAGCCCCCATTCCATTGAAGAAAGAGAGAGACTAAATGAGAAGAATCGCCTCGGCGCTTGCCGCAGTATGCCTGCTGTTATTTGCTTTGCCTTTGCTGGCACAGTCAAAGCCGTACCACGATGGATCGGTATGGGAAATGCAATGCATCCACGTTAAGGCTGGCATGGAAGACCGGTACGCTCGTTACCTGGCCGGCGACTGGAAGAAAGAGCAGGACGCCATGAAAAAAGCGGGATACCTGCTCAGTTACAAAGTGATAAGCACGGAAGCGCACAACCCGACCGACTGCAACGTGATCCTGATGACCGAATACAAGGACCTGGCGACCATGGAAGCCAACGCAGACAAAGCGGAACAGCTCGGCCAGGAACTCTTTGGGGGGATGCCGAAAATCGAGGCTGGCTACATGGACCGGTCTTCCTATCGGGACATCATCGGCAACCGCCTCGCACGCGAAGTAATCCTAGAGCCGAAAAAGTAAAGTCTCAGAACATTTCCAGCCCCGTCTTTGACGGGGCTTTTTCATTGGTGGCCGATTCGCTGTTGATATATCGTCATTTCACTCATCGGCAGTCAATGAGCGTGAATGATTTCACGACAACGTCTGCTCCCGACGCTCGAGGTCACCGTGAACTGCGGTGTTTCCGCACAAACTGCAATCCGGCTTAGCCGAACTCCGGAAATGGGAAGGCCCGCTAGACGTGTGGCGTGCCTCGTAAATAGGCATCCATCGTTTGCCTCTTGGGATGGATCGAGTGATCGTCGTAGCAAAGCTTTCTGAGAATGGAATCGGGACGCTGGTGCCAGCTGGCCCACGTGAGGGGAGAATCGCCGTTCATGTCCTTGGCGTCGAGTTTGGCTCCGGCGTCGAGGAGAAGCTGAATGGTGGCCTCACTGGTGAAAGCGGCGGCGCGATGCAGCGGAGTCTCGGCGCGGGTGCGGCAGTCGCGCATGAAAGCGCCGGTTTCAACCGACGGGTTGGTCTTGAGGTTGGGATCGGCGCCGTGGGCGAGCAGAACTCGAACCACCAGCTCCTGCGCGGGGCGAGACGAGGATAACGCGGCGTGCAGCGGCGTTTCTCCAGTATCAGGCAGAGGCCGGTTCACGTCCGCGCCGTCTTCAATCAGGAACTGGCAGAGCCGCCAGTGGCCGTGGAATGCAGCTGCGTCGAGACCAAGGTTGTCTCCGAGCGATGGCAGGGATTCGCCGTTCGCCAGCAGGAACTTGATGGCGCTCACATCGCCATAGTACGCACACCAATTGATGAGAGAGGTCCCATGGCGATCCTGCGAGGTTGCGGTGTGCCCGGCTCGGACGTAATCGAACACGAGGTCGGTGCGTCCGTCTGCGATTCGATCGATCACGTCGGCTCCTCCGTGGGTTCGCCTGAGGGCGGCGGACCGATTAAGGATAATGTACACGGCAGCGGTGAGTTCTTGGCGCCACGAGTTTTGGGAGTCTGAGAACTCGGGCTCTTTCAGCCCCACGGGCGAGTGTGCGTGAGATGCTCAGTCGTCCCTACGGGACTAAGTCCGATTCCCCGCCTTACTCGGCGCTGAAGCGCCGGGCTAATTTCAGACGCTCCTCCGGGGCTGGATTTCCGGAGATCTCGTTCCAACGGGTAGGATTCACCGCCCGCGGGCTGCTCGTGGTATGCGCGTATTTGATGCGCGTTGCGCCGAGTGTGCAGGTTAGAACTGGCTCATCTCAGCCACGGCTAGGTAGCTGAGCTTGCGATCGAGGAAGCGGGCTTCCATGAACACGGTGTGGTTGAAGGTGCCGAACAGTTCTTTCACCTGCTCCTCGGTCAACCCGGGCATGCGTCGATGGAACTCCTGCAACTGGTCTGCAGGCGTGTGCTCGAGCGTTCCGCGGTTGAAGACAAGGCGATCTTCGTCAATCAGGCTGGGGGGGCCGAGGCTGGCGAGCACTTCCCCTTGTGACTGGCCAAGGTGCACGCCGGAGCCGGCTTCGAGCGCGAGTGAAATTTCTTTCGTAGCCACACAGTATTCTGCGCCTGCCCATGGTCGCCGGCTTTTGAACAGATAGAAGGCATGGCTCACGGGTCCTTCTTCAAACGCCACATACACTCGTTCGTTCTCGTCCGTGCTCATGTAGCAGACCTGGGTGCGGCTGTTGTCGGTTTCGCCTCGGCTGATCACAGGGGCTTCGCCCAGTCGTTCCGCCAGTTCCTGAAACTGGTTCTCGCCGATGCCGACGCCGAGAATTTTCAGATGCGCGCCCGGCGTGGGCAAACGCAGCTTGAGCACGGTGCGGGAGTGAAATTCGTTGAGTACAGACCACCAGTCGGAAGCGTCCTGCAGGTTGTGGTGGGCCGGCTGCGCTCCCGCCACCAGAGTGACGATTGGATACAAGAGGGCAACTGCGATGGGAAGAACGCGAAGAACGCCGCGCAATCGACCTTCGCCAGCTGAAGTGGAATTTTCCATAGGGGGTCACCCTTCCCCAAGGAAGTTGAGTCACAGTAGCACGATTGGCGCGGGATCAGGCTATCCAGCAGGGTAGCAGGTTACTTTGGGCTTCTATCTTAATTTCTCGACCGCCCGTAGTAATTCCTCGAGATCCGGCGCCTGATCCAGCGGATACACCCGCGCAAAGGCAATCTGTCCGCTTTTGTCCACGACAAACACGGCTCGCTCGCTGATTCCTGCGACTGGCGGCTCTTCGCGCAGGATGCCGAACTGCTCCGCCACTCGGGCATGGGGATAGAAGTCGGCGCACATCGGCAAGTTCATTGGGCCGATCTCTTGCTTCTGCCAAGCGATGTGGCTGGGAATGGAATCTACGCTGATGTCCAGAACCTGGGCATTCAGGGCCGCGAACTTCTCCCGGGCGGAGTCGAACGCCGGCACCTGGGCCGCTCAAGTCGGGGTCCAGTCCAGGGGATGGAATGTGACCACGACATGTTGCTTTCCACGGAAATCACCGAGCTTGATCCGGTGTACTCGTTCGCCGGTCACGGCCGCGAGGTCGAAATCGGGAGCCCGGTCGCCTACCTTCAGAGCCATGGGAGTCAGTCTAAGCGCTTTCGCGCACAAACGAAAAGAGCGGCCGGTTTGGCCGCCCTTCTGTAAACTTCCGCTCTGCTTACGCAGGCCGGACGTTCTCTGCCTGCCAGCCCTTGGGGCCCTTCACCAGGTCGAACTGTACCGCCTGGCCTTCCTGCAGGCTACGAAAGCCCTGCGCTTGAATGGCTGAGAAG
>Ga0075014_100000176_pt1 | contig 19030 bp, 10 predicted proteins | sample AleBraG_ABR_2014_FD_71472 | JGI IMG/M metagenome (GOLD analysis project Ga0075014, IMG submission 71472) | Freshwater sediment microbial communities in response to fracking from Pennsylvania, USA - Alex Branch Run_MetaG_ABR_2014 | ecosystem: Environmental > Aquatic > Freshwater > Creek >... | reverse complement strand
AGTGGGCAGACTGCTTCACAGTTGGGCGAGTCGTAATAGTGCTCGCAGCGAATACAGGTATCGGCATTGATTTGGTAGTGTTTATCGTCCATTGCAATAGAATCGCTGGGGCATTCTGGCACACACATATCGCAGTTAATGCAGCTCTCATCAATGCGTACCCTGAAGGTGTAGGTTGATTCGCTCATGATGCTAATTCTTTAATCAGCATGGCGTGCTCTAAGGTGCCAGATACTGGCAGCGGAATACGAACTTTATGGCCGGAGCCAGGCGCGACATGAATCGCCTTGCCATTCATGTCGAACAATTCTTGCAGGGCAAAACGGTGATTGCCAGCGGGCGTCATGAGCAACAGCTGGTCGCCTACAGAAAATTGATTTTTTACTGAGATGGCAAGCTCATTGCCTTGCCAGCCTTCCACTTCACCCACCACTTGCTGTTGCCCAACGCTGTGCCCCTGTTCGTAATTTTGCAGCGACTGGTGCTTGTGGCGTTGTAAAAAGCCTTCGGTATAACCGCGGTTAGCCAATCCATCCAATTCGTGCAGGAGGCTTTCATCAAAGGCGGCTCCGCGTGCAGCCGCATCAATTGCGCGCCGATACACTTGTGCAGTGCGTCCGACGTAGTAAGGCGATTTGGTGCGACCTTCAATTTTTAACGAATCCACGCCAATCTGCGCCAGTTTTTCCACCAAATGTACTGCGCGCAAATCGCGGGAGTTAAATAAATAGCTGCCGTGCTCATCTTCTTCCAGCGAATAGACTTCGCCGGGATGATCGGCCTGAGTAATATCCATTTGGCGCGGTTCATGGATATTGACGGCAGGAATTTGTACGGAGCTTTTCATCGTGCTTTGTGCGGGGCTTTGCGCATCATATTGCCAGCGGCAGGCGTTAGTGCAGGCACCTTGGTTGGGGTCGCGTTTATTCATGTAATTGGAAATTAAGCAGCGCCCTGAGTAGGCCATACAAAGCGCGCCATGGACAAACACTTCCAGTTCCATATCGGGGCAGCGTTGTTTTATTTCAGCAATTTCATTCAGGCCTAATTCGCGCGACAAAATCACCCGCTCTATGCCTATGGCTTGCCAAAACTTAACGGCCGCCCAGTTTAAGGTGTTGGCTTGTACGGATAAATGTAAAGGAATGTGTGGATAATTCTCGCGCAGCAGGTTGATCACGCCTGGGTCTGAGACGATCAGTGCATCTGGTTGTAGGTTGATAACAGGCTGCATATCTGCCACAAAATTTGCCAATTTGGCGTTGTGCGGTGCAAGGTTAACCACCACGTAGAGTTTTTTCTGGCGGGCGTGAGCGAGCGCAATGCCGGTAGCGAGATTGTCCAAATCGAATTCATTGTTACGTACGCGCAAACTGTAGCGCGGTTGGCCGGCGTAAACGGCATCGGCACCATAAGCGAAGGCCATTTGTAAGGCTTTAAGGCTGCCAGCGGGTGAGAGAAGTTCGGGCGCTTTCATAACAAAACCTAGGATTTAACGAATTGGATAAAAATTGGGCGGTGCATTCTAAGGAAAAAATGGGTTGTCGCTTTGATGTGGCGCAATAGTTTGCGAATAAACAACACGCTACTCTTTAAAAAAAGGTAAATGGCTGAATGAAATCTGCGGAGCCAGCTATTCAAATGGGGTGTAACGGGTTATGCTCAGCGAAATTGACCTCTACGCAGTCAACATAAAAAATTAAACAGCGCTTATTGATTTCACAATCTAGTCTGCATTCCACCAAATCGTTATTGATCTCGTTGAGCTTGGGAGTGCACGATTCCCTGTGATTGTGGGCGTAATAAATAGCCAGAAGGTTATTGCCGATTACTCAAGCCTATAACGTGTTCGATCTGGAATGGACGTGCCGTGGGCAAAGAACCGGATTTTGTAGTAGATGTTGACGATTTGTCATCCGCACCGAAAAATATCTGTATTGCATCAAGCTAAGGTCTGCTTGCAATGGCTGTTTCTATGTTGCGCAATCTGCACGACATTCTGCACTGCTCGCCTAGCGCATGCCGATACGGTCAATAAACAAAAAATTACGGCTGCTTACTTATACAATTTCGCTAAAAATATTGAATGGCCCAATGAGGCTTCGCTTAACTCCTTTAATATTGCTGTCTATGGCACTGACAATCAGCCGCTACTTGAAGAGTTAGCTCATCTTCAGGCGGTTGCCAAGGTGCGCAATCTTCCCGTCACTGTAACCAATATTAATAATCCTGCTGTTGCCGCTAAATACCAACTCATTTATCTCGATTCTAATAGCACTAAGTCTATCGCAGATATTTACGATGCCGTTGAAGGTAAGCCAGTGTTATTGGTAACCCAAGAGTTTGCCAATAAACAATTGGTGATGATTAACCTGATTCCCACCGATGCAGGGCGCATGCATTTTGAAGTTAATAAATCCAATATTCTCAATCAAAATTTAACGCCGCTACCCGAATTAATTTTAAATGGCGGCACGGAAATTGATGTTGCTAAATTATTCCGTGAAGGACAAAGCTCGCTGGTTAATATGCAAAAACAATTGCAGGGGCGCGAAAAAAACCTTGCCGATTTAACGGCGCGCATTCAAACACAAGAAGCGCTTAATGCGCGCCTTGATAAGCAAATGAGTGATTTGGCGGACAGTATTAAGAAAAGTAATACCCTCATCGCCAGCCAAAATGAGCTGCTAGAAAAAGGTAAAGCTGAACGGCAAACCCTTTTGCAAGAAGTGAGCGAACGCACAGCAGAGCTGGGTAAGCAGCAGCAGGTACTGAACAAAATTTCTGGCGAAATTAATCAGCGTGAAAAACGTGTAGTGGAGTTGGATGACACGATTAAATCGCAGGAAGTGGAATTAAAAAATCAGAAACATGCGATTGCTTCCTTAGATGAAACGGTAGGTGTACAGAAAAAAGCGCTTATGTATGCGTGGGGTTTGGTGATCTTAGGTGTGTTATTAATTATTACAGCTTATGTCGCCTACAGTATAAAGCGCCGCGATAACCAACGGCTTTTTGCGCGCGCGCAAGATTTGCAATTCGCCAAAGATCGTCTGGCTATTGCCAAACGCAAAGCCGAAGATGCCAGTCAGGCTAAAGGCGAATTTTTATCGCTTATGAGCCACGAGTTGCGTACGCCTTTGCAAGCCATTATTGGTTACACTGAAGTGGTTATTGAAGATTTAAAATTAAGTGATGATCAAACCCATGTGAGTGATTTGGGTCGCGTTATTAATAACAGTGAACGTTTATTAAAATTAATTAATAGCGTATTGGATTTAGCGAAACTCGAATCTGGTCGCATGGAGTTAGATTTAACCGAAGTGAAATTATCCAGCTTGGTGGATGATGCCGTCGGCGCGGTAAAACCGCTGATGGAAAAAAATGCCATTCAATTAAAAATAGATGTAAATGATGGGGCTTTCTTGCCCATCGCGGATCCAGAAAAACTGCTTCACGTCATGATTAATTTACTCGGTAATGCGAGCAAATTTGCCCCTAAAGGTGTGGTTACACTCAAAGCCCATCACGAGCCTAACCGTATTTATATCAGCGTAAGCGATACCGGCATTGGCATGAGTCCAGAGCAGCAAGACAATATTTTTGATGTGTTTCGGCAGGCCGACAGCAGTACCACACGTAAATATCAAGGTAGCGGGTTGGGATTATCCATTGCCCGCCAATTGTGTGAAATGATGGGCGGCACCATTGAAGTGGAAAGCGAATTAGGAAAGGGCTCAACATTTATTGTTTGTATTCCTTTGCCAATAGAAGCAGAAGGCTTGTTCGGTAACCCGAATGCAAATACCGATGATGACTATGCGGAAGCTGATGAAAATACCGATGCAGCAGGCAATCACATTGTGATGATTGATGATGATCCGGCATTCCTCGATATTATGGCGCGTACCATGCGCAGTGAAGGTTACCATGTGCATACGGCAGTTGATGCTGAAACGGGTTTCCGCCTGTTGCAACAAGTGCGTCCGCAAGTGATAACGCTCGACTTGCTGTTGCCCGATCAACACGGTTGGCAGTTGTTTGAAAAAATTAAAGACGATGATGAATTGAAAGAAATTCCGGTGATTATTATTTCGATTATGGATGACCGCAAATACACCTATAAACGTCAGGCCGAAGAATATTTAACCAAACCCATTCGCCGCGAAACCCTCAAGCTTGCGGTACAGCGGCTAGTTCCTAAAGAGTAGTGTATGAATGCCTGTTTGCATTCGTATAAGGCTCAGCTATCGTTAACAGTTATTTGCTCAACGTAATCTATGTTTTGCTTTTGAGTTAAAACGGTTTTAATAGGGGCGTTTGATGCTTGCGGAATAACGCCGTTACATAGAATAGGTAGTGATTATGTTCACACGTAAAAAACGCATATTCTCGTCCGTGTTACTGTGTGCCGGTGCCTCAGTGGCGCATGCTGACACTCGCTCAACGGCCCCCACTGATGTATACAGTCTCTCTCTGGCTGAGTTGGGCCAAGTGCAAATCTCCATCGCCACCGGTAACAGTACCCCTCTTGATAAAGCCCCCGCCACTGCCTCGGTAATTTATGCCGCTGAAATTGAGGCTATGGGGGCGCGCACTCTGGACGATGTTTTAGAAACAGTACCGGGGGTGCATATTTCCCTGTCGACGCTCAGCCGTTTAGATTCAGTGGAGTCTATTCGCGGTATTCACACAGGGTTTAATTCCCAAGTGTTGTTGCTGTTAAACGGTGTGCCTGTTAAGGACGATATTACCAATGGTCGTCCAACCTTGTTTCGGCTACCTGTGGGAAGTATTGAGCGTGTAGAGGTGATTCGTGGACCAGGCTCCGCAATTTATGGCGCAGATGCCTTCGCGGGTGTCGTCAATGTAATTACTAAAGATGCGGCCAATATTAATCAAACACAGTTTGGAGTGAAAACAGGTTCGTTTAACAGTCAAGAGCTTTGGTTGCAAACTGCCACACAATGGAATGGCATAGGTATTTCTTTTTCGAGTGATTATCAACACACCGATGGAGATTTCAGTCGTCGCATCAGTGCAGATTTACAATCCGCACTTGATGCAGCTTTGGGTACACATGCTTCGCTTGCACCCGGCGCGCTTTCAACACGTTATGACGTAATAGATTCACATCTGGCGATAAGTTCCGAACAGTTACAGGTCAATGTATGGAATTGGGTTTCTATTAATAATGGTGTGGGTGCAGGGGCGGCACAGGCTCTTGATCCGACGGGCCGTCAAGACGATAGATTGTTTATGGCTGATGCGACCTATCATTTTCAAAAAGATGATAGTCATTGGGACAATAGCATTCGCCTGAGCAGTATGCGCTACTATGAATATTCGCAATTTGTGTTGTTGCCCGCGGGTACGGTGGTGCCTATTGGGGCAGATGGGAATATAGATTTTGTCTCTCCTGTTGGCGCATCACTTTTTACCGATGGTTTAAAAGGTCGTCCTAGTGGGGTAATGACATCCACTCAGTTTGATTTTATTTCCATTTATGATGGTTTTGCGTCTCAGCGTATTCGTTTTGATACAGGGACTTGGACGCAGGGTGAGCATACAAATGAAACCAAAAATTTTGGGCCTGGCGTTTTAGATAATGGCTCATTACCTGCCGTTGTGAACGGTACTCTTACCGATGTTTCCAATACACCTTATATTTTTTTAACAGATCATACGCGAAGAGATAATTATCTTTCGTTGCAAGATGAGTGGAATATCTCGCGCAATTTAGATTTAACGGCGGGCCTTCGCTATGACGATTATTCTGATTTTGGCAATACTACGAATCCGCGAATTGCGCTCGTTTGGGCTGCCGATGAAAAGCTTACAACGAAATTACTGTTAGGTTCTGCGTTTAGGGCTCCCTCTTTTTCAGAGCTTTACTATAAAAATAATCCAGTTTCTTTAGGGAACCCCAATGTACAACCTGAACAGATCAATACGGAAGAGTTGTCGTTTAATTATCGTCCTGTATCAAGTTTGCAAACAACTTTGACTTTGTTTAATTACCAAGCAAAAAAGATGATCGACTTTGTTGCCGATGTGGGTGCAACAACCAAAACTGCACAAAACTTTAGCGCTCAAAATGGCAAGGGTTTTGAGTGGGAGGCGACGTGGAAACCTTCACAGCAAATTCAATTGGGAGTGAGTTACTCGCTACAAGATGCGACCGATGCTAAGAACGATAGTCGAATTCCTGATGCGCCTGGAAAGCAAGTTAAAACCAATTTAAATTGGTTAATGGCAAGTGATTGGTCTCTCAATAGTCAAGTTTATTTTGTGGGTGATCGGGCGCGGGCAGTTGGTGATTCGCGAGCGCCGGTTAAGGATTACACTTTGTTAAACCTAACGCTCAACCGTAAAAATATTTTTGCTGGCGTCGATTTTCAGTTCACGGTACGTAATGCGGCTAATGCAGATGCGCGTGAGCCCAGCAGCCCTACTATTCCCAATGATTACCCTTTGGAGTCACGCAGCCTTTGGTTGGGGTTGACTTATGAATTTAAATAATTGAGTGAGTAGTATGACCCAAGAACATAAGCACGATAAAGTACGCAGCCGTAATGAGCCTTTTGTTGCGCGTACAGCTACGCGGATTTGGCAAGAATTACCTAGCGATGATAATCCGTATATTGCGGCATCTGCCCTTTGCCATGGTTATGATTTATGTGAGTTGATGCAAAAACGCAGCTTTGTTGATGTGTTTTATTTGTTATTTCGCGGTGAATTACCTACAGCTGCGGAGGCGCAATTGCTGCAGCAGCTGATGATCGCGCTTATCAATCCGGGCCCACGCCATCCTGCCACGCGCGCTGCTATGAATGTGGGTGTAGGTAAAACGGAGCCTATGCACATATTGCCGATTGCTACTGCAGTGCTTGGTGGTGATTATATGGGCGGTGGAGAAATTGAGCCTGCAATGCGTTTTTTTCGCAAACAACAAAACACACCGGCTGAAATTTTTTTGGCTGAAACCCTCTCTAATCTTTCTGATAAGTCGCCCAATAGTATATCGCCATTAATTCCTGGTTTTGGTATTCGTGCGGGTGGTATAGAGATTATTGCTAGCGATCTTGCAAACCGTCTTGTTAATTTAGAAGGCGCAGGTAAAGCTCTGCGCTGGGTGTGTGCCATGAATAATGAGTTAAGGCAGTATGGTTTAGGTATTTTCACCACAGGTGTTGCAGCAGCAGTATTTGCTGATTTAGGTTTTCAGCCGCGTGCGGGCGGTAGTTTGTTTCAACTTTTGGGCGCCCCTGGTTTGTTGGCTCACGGCTTAGAGCTTGCTAATAAACCCATTACCGCTATGCCCTTTGTAAGCGATGAAAATTATGAAATCCAACGATAAATTCACGTACAGTAATTCAGTCGATGTTGATTATTTGAATCAAAGACGTGGGCGCATTATCAGTAATACCGGAGGTTGGTTTCCCGGAAAAGGTGTGTTCACTCATGGCTATTCTATGTTGGAAGAGTTGATCGGTGAAAAATCCTATTTTCAATTATTGATTTTAAATGCAACGGGCAAAATGGTAGAAAAACCATTGGCTGATTGGGTAGAAGCTATCTATGGTTGCTTGAGTTGGCCAGACCCTCGTATTTGGTGTAATCAAATTGGTGCCTTGGCTGGAGCTGCGCGAACCTCAGTTGTGGCTGCGACCGCCATTGGTTCAATGGCCACAGATTCTCGTTCTTATGGTGTTCTGCCATTAATTGAGGGTGTTAGTTTTATTCAAAGTGCATTGGCAAAACACAAAAGCGGGATGAGTGCGTCTGAAATAATTTTGGAAATCACAAAGGCAAATAGAGGGAAGCCTTATGTTGTTGGTTACATTAGACCGATTGCAAAGGGTGATGAGCGTTTAGAAACTATGGAGAGAGTGAGTAAAAAATTGGGCTTCGCTATTGGTAAGCATTTAGCACTGGCTTATGAAATTGAAAAGGTCTTGATGGAAGAATTTGATGAAGGGATGAACATTAATGGATATGTTTCTGCATTTCTTTCCGATCAAGGTTTTGAGCCGCAGGAAATTTATCAGCTTTTTTCAATGCTTGTGTCTAGCGGCGTAACAGCGTGCTATTTAGATACCCTCAATCAACCCGCCAACACTTTTTTACCCTTGCGCTGCGACGATATTGATTATCAAGGTGCGGTTTATAGGGCAGTTCCAGATTAAATTTCGTATTTTTTTGAAGGGTAATATCGGAAATATTTTAATAAAAATTATTCCGCTATTTTTTGCAATAATATTTTTTCAATAGGTATAGGGTGGCCAATGTGGTAGCCCTGTACAAAATCAATCCCCATACTTTTTAAAATAGTCAGTATGTCTTCGTTTTCTACATATTCGGCTACTGCTTTTTTGCCTAGCGCTTGAATCACCTGAATCATCGCTTTTACCAGCGCTTGGTCGATAGTGTCGCGGTGGAGGTTTTGAATAAAAGAACCGTCCAATTTGATATAGTCGGCGGGTAGATCTTTTAAGTAAGCGAAGCTACTAAAGCCTGAACCGAAATCATCCACTGAAAAACTACAGCCCAGTTTGTGCAGCTCGGCAATCACTCTTTGCGTAATATTTAAATTAAATAGGCTCGCGCTTTCTGTGAGTTCAAAGGTAATACGGTTGGGGTTTACGCCGGTATTTTTCAAACTCTCCAGAATGGTGGGCACGAGGTTTTCATCTTTAAAGGCCTGTGCCGAAAGATTGATCGCAATATGGTTTAGTTCTGGATAGTCTTTTAGTGTGCGAATAGCGAGCTTGATAATCCAGCGGTCTAGTAAGTGCATTTCACCCGCTGCTTCTAATGCGGGAATAAATTCTGCTGGCCCGATAATGTGGCCGTTGGGTTCGCGCATACGAATCAGTGATTCGTAGTAAGAAATTTTACCTTTAGTCACATCGTAAATGGGTTGAAAGTAAAGCACCATGCGGTCTTCAGAGATAGCCTTACGAATTTTTTGCGAAATGTTTATACGCAAGCGCAACTCATCGCTTTCGTTGTCTTCGGGGTCGTAAGCGTGAATTAAGTTTCGACCACGACCTTTCGCAACATACAGCGCTATATCAGCACGCATAAAATATTCTTCGGCATTTGACGTGCTGCCATCAATTAAGGTTACGCCAATACTGCAGCCCAAGTTGAGCCGTTGTTCCTGCAATTGGAAACTGAATTCACCAATAATTTTTTGAATATCACGTGCAAAATCCTGCGCGGATTCAGCGGTCACATTGCGGAGTAATACACCGAATTCATCGCCACCCAAGCGGCAGAGGGTGTTGGGTTTGCGAATGCGTTTGGTGAGTAGCTGCGACATTTCACGTAATACTTCATCACCTTTTTGATGGCCGAAGGTGTCATTGATGACTTTGAAATAGTCCAAGTCCAAATACACCAGTCCATGCTGGCGCCGAGTAGTTTTGGCATCTTGTGAAAGTTGCTCAAGCATGGACTCAAAGTAGTGGCGGTTGTACAACCCGGTAAGTGAGTCATGCATCGCCAAATATTTAAGTTGTTCCTGCGTTTTGCGGCGCTCAGTAATATCGTCAATGCAAACGGTGAGCGTAGAAAGTTTTTCGCCTTTTGTTGAACGACTGATTTTTAGCTGTGTCCACACTTTTTGATTGTTGGTATCGCGTAAGCAGAGTTCAATTTCGGCATTGGATTTTTGCAGGTTAAGTGCTTCGTTCATCTTTTCTTTGAAGATGGCAAATTGGTTCGCATCTTCTGGCGCTGTAAAATGTTCTAGCGGTTGTCCAATGGAATATTCCAGTGAATAACCGAGCAAAGATTCCCAAGTGCGATTTAAAAATAAAATAGTTAGGTTTTCGTCCAGCTCCATCACTACGGACTGTAAGTCATCCAATAATTGGTGGTGGTTTTCGTAAAGATTGCGAAATTCCAATTCACGCTCTTCAAGAGATTTAACGCGCGCCGCGAATTGGGCGTTACTGACGAGGTAGTCTTCGCGGTGAATGGCTATATCGCATACTTTGCGTAGTTGTTCTGCGCGGAACGGCTTGGGTAGAAAGTCCACAGCGCCCAACAGCATTAACTCTTCGGCTTGGTCGATGGTGGTGTGCGCCGTCATGATGACTACGGGTTGATTGGGATCTATCTGTTGTATTTCAATAAGAATGTCGCGACCAGATATGCTCGGCAGCATGACATCCAATAATACCAAATCATGCCGGCCTGTTTTCCATGCATTCAATCCCTCCAATCCATCGGCGGCAACTTCAATATCAAAGGGAGTGGCGAGTACACGTTTTATCAGGTCTGAGGTGTCGGGCGAGTCTTCTACTACCAGCAGGCGTGGTTTGGGTGGTTCGCGCCGCTCGGCTTGGTGGAGTTGCTGAATAATCTCCGGTAGGTGCTCTACGTGGTTGAGCGGCAATAAGTAATTGATGCCGTATTCACGCGCGGTGACTTCAGCGATCCGCTCGCACCACGTGCTGGCCATGACCACTATAGGTAAATCGACAGGGCATTTAAGAATGCCGCAACGGATCAGGCGCGATAACCGCCAGCCATCCAAATCAGGGGTATCTACATCAACAATGATGATGTCAGCGGATTGGGTGCGCAGGAAGCGCAATGCTTTTTTGGCGCAGTCTACGAGGGTTATATGGGAATAGCCTGCAACCAGCAAAGAATCTTGAATTTTTTGCTGGGCGAAGGCGTTGTCATTAACAATCAGTATGTTGGTGGTCGATAGGGCCGGTTTGGCTTTGTTGGTATTTTCTAACACACATGGCTCTCCACTTTAGAGTTCATGCTAGCTTAATAAATACCTTGGTGCCATTTATTGAGGTAAAAAATTCCGGCCTGTACCTGAGTTGGTTATTTTAATAACAATCCTTCTGGAGTCATAACTAACCCCCAGGTGTTGCAGATGCATTCACGGCCAAACCTTTAATGCGATCGCCCATGGGGGGCACTTCGTTGCGGTCAATACGGACATCTATCAGCGTGGGGCCATTTTTGGCAAAGAGTGCGTTAAAGTCTAGGGCGTCCAGTTGTTCGGGGGATTCGATCACTATGCCATCCACGCCCATGGCTTGTGCCAGTAAGGCATAATTAACGTTGTTTAATTCCCAGCCAATAGATTCCTGCCCGCCCAGACGTTGGCCATGCATTACCATACCCATGGCGGCATCGTTCAAGACCAGAAATACCACGGGCAGTTGCTGCTGGGCAGCGACGGTGATTTCCTGTGCGCTCATTAAGTAAGAACCATCGCCCACTATGCATAGTGTTGGTGCGGCACGGTTGCCAATGGCAGAGCCAATGGCGGCACCAATCGACCAAGCCATAGAACCATACCCCATGGCGATACGATAGAGGCCTTCGCAATTGCTGCGCGTAAGGTAATGAGTGGCCCAAGACCAGCCGTTACCTGCATCTACAAAAATGCGCGTATCTTCGGGTAAGTGATGCGACAAATGGCACATAAGGCGTTGGGGTTTTACCGGGCTTTCGTTAGAGCGGCATTTCTCTTCTTCGCGCAGGATGGTATAGCCACCATTGGCATTCAGGGTTTGATTAGGTTGTAAGGTGTCCCAGCGACGTCCCCATTTGCGTGCTTCGCGTACACTGATGAGCAATCGATTGAAAATAATATCGATATTGCCAAAGACATGAAGATTGGCCATTGGTGAGCGTGTGAAGTGTTCTATGGAGGAATCTATATGAACCAGCTTGGTGTTTAGCAAATCATTTTTCCAGCCGCTGGTGCCGAGTTCGCCTAAGGCTGTACCTACGGCCAAGATTAGGTCGATGTCGTCGCTTTGCAGTAAGGCTTTGGCACTGTCATGACCGGCAAAACCGTAAACGCCTCGATATTGCGGGTGCTTTTCATCGACCCAAGCTTTACCCATGGGGCCGGTCACAAAAGCGGCTCCGGTTAATTCAATAAACTCCATCAATTGGGCGCTGGCTTTGCCTACGCCGGCACCAATATAGAGAACGATGTTGTTTACGCGCCCCAGTTTTTCGCATAGACGTGCAATGGAGGAGTCATCGGCCATGGCAAAGTCGTGGACGAGTAAATCGCTATGAATGTGTGCATTGATGGTTGCGGGGGTGCGCAAGATGTCTGAGGGTATGCTGATGTGAGCGGGACCGTTGGGTGCGCGGTGTGCTGACATAATGGCTGATACCAGTTTACTTTCTAGTTGTTCGTGATGCGATACCAGCGTATTGAAGTTGGTGGCGTAGCGAAAGATGCCGACCGTATCTATAGCGGTACAGCTAGATTCTTGCAGGGCGCGCTTGCCGAATTTAGGTAAAGGTGTCTGCGCGGTAATCACTAGCATGGGAATTTCATCGGCGAGTGCAGAAGCCACACCGGTTAGCAGGTTGGTGGCTCCTGGGCCGGTGGTGGCGCATACCACACCGATTTTACCGGTTTCACGGTAATAGCCATCTGCCATAAATGCTGCTCCGCATTCATGTCGTGCTACCACTAAGCGCGGCCCGCCTTGGCGCTCGCTGCGAGCTAAAGCGTTCAGTAACGGTTCGATAGCGCCGCCGGGAACCCCAAAAACTGTGTCTATCCCTAGCTGTTTTAAATAATCGACAATTAAATCGGCGTAGGTGGTTTGGACAACTGTCTCAACTTTAGGTTGTTCTTGCAGGCTGAGAGTGGGTAAAGGGGTGTTACTGATGATTTTAAGCATGTTAGTACGTACCTAGCTCGCTGGAGGTGTGGTCCGTCACCAAGAAATGATTGGGTGAAATTTGTGCGTAATATATACAAAAAAAGAAAAATGCGCCATTAAAATTGCTTTTGCGTTATGAAAATTTGAAAAAATACCGTTTTTTGATATTAAAAATATGCTAGTAGGTTAATGGTTGCTTACTTGATGAGCCTTGTTTCAAAAGGCAATTACAGAATATTACATGAAGGTTTGGATGGACGGTTTACGATGAGGATGATGGTAAAAATAACGGAATATAATAAAAATCTGGTCAGTATTATGGTCGCTTTTTCTACTCTTTTCGGTTGTGCCAGTAGAGTTGTGAGGTGTTGCTTCCCAGTGTGGATATAAGTTTGAGCCATTCTTGAGGGTTATGGTTTTTGAGCAGTTGCTCGAAACTTTCAGGGGCAACTGGGTGAGAAAACAAATACCCTTGGAGAAAGTCGGCACCATATTCTCGACAGAGGCGCGCCTGTTCGCGGGTTTCTATGCCTTCCACCACTATGTTCAGGTTAAGGCTTTTGCCCAATACAATCATGGCTCGTAAGATGCGGCAGTCGTCAGGGCTATCGGGTACGCCCTGTACAAAGGTTCGATCAATTTTTAGTGTGCTTGCGGGCAGCGCTTTAAGGTAAGCCATTGAGGAGTAGCCAGTGCCAAAATCGTCGACTGAAATCTCTACGCCGAGTGCGCGAATTTTTTGCAGTTGGTTGGCGGTGGATTCAAAATTTTCAATTAAGACGGATTCGGTAATCTCAAGTCCAATACAATGGCCTGGTAGCTCGGTGATATCTAGGTCGGCACGAATGGCGTCATAAAAATCATCGTCGGTGAGTAGATTGGCGCAAATATTAAAATTCATTACAAATTGATCGCTGACGATATGTTCATATCGCCATTTAGATAATTGTTGGCAAGCTTTTAATCGGCAGCGAGTGTCTATCGTAATAATCAGTCCAATTTCTTCTGCTAAACCAATAAACTCGCTTGGCGGTAATATGCCGCGGGTGGGGTGATCCCAGCGCACAAGGCTTTCAGCGCCGCAAATTTCCAGTGTTTGTGCATCGACTAGGGGCTGGTAGTACAAAATAAAATGGTCGGTAGGAATAACTGCGCGCAATTCTTTTTCCAAGCGAATACGCTCTTGCATTTGTGCTTGTAGGATTGATGAAAAAAATTGGTAATTATTTCTGCCATCGCGCTTGGCTCGGTACATGGCGAGATCGGCAGCTTTGAGCATATCACCTGCGCTATTACCGGCTTCAGGAAATGTGGCTATACCAATGCTGGCCGACACAAATTGTTCGGTATTGTTAATCAGTATGGGGTTATGTAAATCCTCTAATATGCGTTCAGCTAATTGAATCACGTCTCCTTGTGTATCAAAGTTGTAGGCCAGAATAGCGAATTCATCGCCCCCCAAGCGACAGACTACATCGCCATTGCGTACAACGGTGAGTAAGCGTTTTGCAACTTCTTTTAATAAGCGATCACCGGCATCGTGACCTAAGCTGTCATTAATAATTTTAAAGTTATCCAAATCTAAAAACAGCAGTGCCAATTTATCATTCAATCGTTTCGCGCGCGCAATAGCAGTGCGTAGGCTTTCATCAAAATAATAGCGATTGGCTAAGCCGGTTAGTGCGTCATTTTCAGCCAGTAAGCGTAAGCGCCGATGGCTTTCTTGAAGTTCGCGCTCCAGTATGTGGCGCGTGCGTGCGTGGATGATGGCGCGTTTTAAATGCTTGTGCGCAATTTCAGATTTAAACAGCACATCTTGAGCGCCTGCGGCAATGCATTCCTGTTCTAAGTCGGAATCTTCAAATGCTCCAGTGAGAATAATAATTGCTGAGTGATGCGATGGGTGCCTTAAGAGTAGGCGCAGTGTATCCAATCCATCCATATCGGGTAGACGATAGTCCAGTAAAACTGCGTCATAATCTACGGCATCAAATTTTGAAAGACCTTCTGCGGCAGATGAAGCTTGTTCAATGTGAATATTCCAATCTGATTTTTTAAAAGTTCGTACGATTGCTTGGCGGTCCAGTTCGTTATCATCAATCAATAGCAGTTTCATAACTAAGCTCCATAAGCATTAACTGCGTAGAATTATTCGGGTAGTTCTACAATGCGCCAATAATGATTAAGCAGCCCAACAACCTCCATAAATTCATTATCCATTCTTTGTTTGAGTAAATAACCTGCAACGTGTTCTCGGTAGGCGGCGAGAACATCTTCATCTGATTTGGATGTGGTCAATACAAATACTACTGAATGAGTGAGCTCATGATCTGCACGTATTTCCTCTAAAAATTCCAAGCCATTCATTCGTGGCATATTTAAATCAAGCAAAATTATGTAGGGGGCAGGAATTTCTTTTGCGCGCAATAGTGCCAGCGCTTCCATTCCGTCTTTAGCGCGATAGATTGGGTTCAATAATTTCAGCTTGTGGAACGTACGTTTAAGTGCTGCTGTGTCAATGTCATCATCATCAACAATAAATATATTGACATGTTTGAATTCTTGATTTTTATTCTGCGGATAGTATTGTTCAATCATTGGATTGATTCCTTTTAATGTGTTTGGGCCAGGTAAAGCTAAAACAACTACCACGGCCTTCAGAGATTAAATTGATCTTTCCTCCGTATGCCTCAACAATTTTTTTAATCAATGCTAAGCCCATACCACTACCTTCCAATTCATCCCTGGGTTTTAGTGTTTGAAACATACCAAAAATACGTTGTTGAAATTTTGCCGGAATTCCTGGGCCATCATCAATTACACTAAACTCATAGAAGTATTCATTAATATCTTTGCAGTTAATTTGAATAAATCCTTGATCGCGGTCGTGGTGTTTAATGGCGTTGGAAATAAGGTTGCGCAGAACTTGCTCAAAGGGGGTGCTTAACGTGCTAAAGATGGGTAGAGTGTTGTCTAGTTTTAAATGCAGCCCTGATTTTGTATTTTGAATTTCAAATAGCTCTTCGGCCATACTGCGGATATCAATAGCGGTTTCATTACCATCAATTTTCCCTGCGCGATAAAAAATAAGTAAATCATCGAGCAATTTTTCCATGCGTTGAATGCGGTTGCGTAATAGTTTGGTGTGATTGCCAACTTCGCTGAATTCATGTGCGGCTATATCCTCTTCTATCCATGTAGAAAGTTGAGTTATTCCGCGCAATGGTGATTTTAAATCGTGTGATGCTACATAAGCGAAAGTTTCTAGTTCTTTGTTGCTGCGAATTAAATCTTTATTGCTTTTTTCGAGTTCGTGTTGATTTTTTGCTAACAGTTTTTTGGCTTTAATGGCATCAGTAATGTCGCGCTTTATCGCTGAAATTCCTACAATGTTTCCTGCGCGGTCTTTAATAGGTGAAAGGCTGATGGATACATTAATTATTCTGCCGTCTTTATGTTGTCTTAAAGTCTCATAATGTTTAATAATTTCTCCTGCGCGAACTTTCATTAATAGGTTTTCTTCTTCATCGCGAAGCTGTGTTGTGCAGACGAGCTCAGTAATTTTTTTACCGATTGCCTCATCAGAGCTATACCCGAATAATTTACTGGCACCTATATTCCAGCTGGTGACTATGCCATAGGGTGTTTTGCTGATGATGGCGTCTTCAGAAAACTCTACAATGGCGGATCGTAGAACTTCTAAATTATGCAATTTGCTAAAAGCAATTTCTTCCCGAGTAATATCAATATTGGTTCCCAGAACTTTTACACAATTACTTCCTGCTTTTCTCTCCAGTTTCGCTTTTGCATGAACGTGTTTTGTTGAACCGTCGGGTAATATGATGCGAAATTTTGCGATCAGTGGTGTAAGCGTGTTAAGGCATTCGAAAAATTTTTTCTCAAGTGTTTCTATGTCATCAACATGTACGCATTTTTTCCAGGCGTTATAGTTGTTGCTAAACCGCTCTTTGTCTCGCCCATAAATTTCAAACATGGTGTCGTCCCAGTTCAGCGTATCCTTCTCGGTATCATACTCCCAAATGCCGATTTGGTTGGCGCGTGCAGTGAGCTCCAATCGTTCGCGGCTTTCATTCATCGCCTTAAAAACTTTTTGACGTTCGCTGATATCGACAATCGCTGCTAATACTTTTAGCCCCTCATCGGTTTCTATGGGCGATAAACCTATCTCTATAGGTATTTCATGCCCTTCGCGGTGTAATCCAAATAGTTCGCGTCCTGCGCCCATGAGTCGCGCGGAAGGGTTGTTAAAAAATTGCATGCGATTGTTTGGGTGCTTATCTATGTGGCGCTGAGGAATTAATATTTCAATTGGTTTGCCTAGGAGTTCACTGCGTAAGTAACCAAAGATAGATTCCGCTTGGGCATTCACAATTTCAATGACGCCTTCCGCATTTACCATAATAATGCCGTTGGGAGTTGCCTCTATAACTTGGCGTAATCGGTGTTCCAATTGAAGGCGTTGGCGTGTACTTTTTTCAAATAGAATCAAGGCGCGAATCATATCGCCCATTTCTGAATCGTTACCGAGTGGTGGAATCTGTGTATCTAATTTTTCGTGCGCAATATCTATCATTGCGTGACGTATTTTTTGTAACTGTGCATTTAGGCTTCGTGTAATGAGTGATGCTATGGCAATGCCAACGAGTATGAAATTGAAAATAATAAATGTAACAACTTTTAATCCGTCGGCTTCAGTAATGCGAATTTCATCGTCAAGATTGCTTATGCGTGTTTGTTGTTGTAAAGATATGCCATCTAAAATTGCGCTAATTTCAAGTGCTGTTTGTTGACCCTGATTTAGTATCAGACGTTTGTAGGCTTCATAATCTTTTTTTTCTAACAGTTGATGCGAGATAAAAATATAGTTTTGCCACTGTAAAAAAATTTTATTTAATTGGGCTAGCTCATCTTCTAGGCTGCCATCGCTATTTATCATGAAGTGGGTGTCTTTTGAGTAGTCCTCTTTGGCTTTATTGAGATTGGTTAAGACTGTTTCAGCAGAATACATATCTGGTTGAATGGCGATATTTTTTAGATCGCGATTTGTTTTGCCAATGCTGCTCTTGAGGTGTAATACGCTGTAATTGATCTGCAGTGGGTTTTGGCATAACTCATGAGTGATATTGCTAATGCTTTTAATTTGAATGTAGGAAACGCCACCAATGGCGCTTGCCAGTACCGACATAAATGCAAAACCGATCATCATGCGGTTAAAAAACGCAAAATGATTAAAGGCCGCAATAGTTTGTTGTTTGCTATAAAAAATGATGGTTGCTGCGAGTAAAATCAACCCCACGGCTGTATGGGGTGCCATTGTAATACCTAGCCAGATAAAGGCTTTATTTAATCCAATGCTGTGACTTAAAAGCGAAATGATCCCGATTGTAATAACAATTAAATTTAGAAATGTAGCAACAATAACTAAATGATTATAGATTTTTATTTGGGCGTTAGTCGTGATAAGTAGCCCTGTAGCGCAGAAGAAAAAGCACAGCGCTGTTGTAGGTACCATAACGACAAGGGACTTGCCGGAGTAGCTTAACTCCTTGGAAAGCAAGAGATTTATATGTGTTGAATGAGGGCTGTATAAATTTAATAAGGTTAAGCTACAGATTATGATGATAAGCGATGCGCAAAGCTGCGTAGGCCATTTTTGTCGAGTGTTGAGAAAAAAAAGTGCAAGGCTTGAGATGACAAAGCAAAGCGCCGTGTTATAGGCCATGCTGGTGATTTCTGTGTAAAAAGCAGATAAAGCACTGATCTTATGCCAAGCGAGCAGTACTAGGCACCCTAATAAAAATAACAGCAGGGCAGAGCTTTTTACGGCGAGAGCCCGTGCTTTTTCTGTAGCAATATCTCCGGTACTACTTGAGCTGTTGTTCATGTCTGTTCTCTGCGTCCATTAGTGCGAGACTTGATCGGCGAAACTATTAATTTTTTTACGTTCAGAATCGGTGTGTCGCGTAGAATCTGAATATAAAAATCTATCGCTAATAGTTAGTTGGGTTGTGTTTGTTGTAATGGCTCGTTTTCACATAATCGGCAATCGCGCGAAATAATGCTACCTAAAATACACTTGAATTTAGTAAGGATAATTTTAAAAAAACATTTAATAGGTAATTACTGATTCTAGTTGTTAGCAGGGAAAGTGGTAGTGTGAAAATCATTTAATGAAGGGAATATGATTGAAATTATTCAATAATTGGGTAGCCCGCGAAGATTTTATTTTTGGTTGAGACCTTTGCACGATCAGCCTTTAAATTTCACCTCAAAGTCAAATCGTCAAATTTAAAATTTATTTCGCCAAATTTTCACAAAAAATGGCTCCAAAACAC
>Ga0075014_100000175_pt1 | contig 19076 bp, 18 predicted proteins | sample AleBraG_ABR_2014_FD_71472 | JGI IMG/M metagenome (GOLD analysis project Ga0075014, IMG submission 71472) | Freshwater sediment microbial communities in response to fracking from Pennsylvania, USA - Alex Branch Run_MetaG_ABR_2014 | ecosystem: Environmental > Aquatic > Freshwater > Creek >... | reverse complement strand
GGCAGTCTGAACGCTGGCGCCGGGCTGATCCAGACGACCGGAAACGCGACCGTCGGAGGCACGCTGGGCGTGACGGGCGCAGCGACCGTGGGCAGTCTGAACGCTGGCGCCGGGCTGATCCAGACGACCGGAAACGCGACCGTCGGAGGCACGCTGGGCGTCACAGGCGCTACGACGCTGTCCAACACGCTGTCTGCAGGCGCGACGACCGTCACCAGTCTCAACGCCGGTGCAGGCACGATCCAGACGACCGGAAACGCGACCGTCGGAGGCACGCTGGGCGTGACGGGCGCAGCGACCGTAGGCAGTCTGAACGCTGGCGCCGGGCTGATCCAGACGACCGGAAACGCGACCGTCGGAGGCACGCTGGGCGTGACGGGCGCAGCGACCGTGGGCAGTCTGAACGCAGGCGCCGGCACGATCCAGACGACCGGCGCGATGAACTCCGCGACGGTGACGACCACCGGCATCACGACCGCCCAGAAGTTTAGGGGCGGATCCGGGACTCCGGCGATCGCGGCCGGGACTGGGGCCGGAACGGGTCCGACCGTCGCGGTGACGGGCAGCGATTCAGCCGGACAGATCAGCGTGACGGCGGGAACGGGCCCCGGAGGGGCGGGCACGACGATCGTGACTCTGACATTCTCGACGGCGTACACGACCACGCCTTACGTCGTGCTGACGGCGGGCAACCAGGCCACGGGAACGCTCGCGACGCAGCCGTTCCTGACGCGCGGTACCACGAATTTCGCGCTGGCCGTGTCCGCGACAGCTCTGACGGGAGGAACAGCGTACGTGTGGACGTACGCCGTCATCCAGTAACAACACACGGACAGACTCCGTAAAATTTTGATGACGCTTGAACACACGGCCATGCTGGGCATAGGGGGCTTACCCGACGATGTGTTGCTGAAAATTTTCAAGCTGTTGCTGCCCGATGTCACGGTTGCGGCCGTGTGCAGACGCTTCATGTCGCTGTTCTTAGACCACGGGTCTCTGACTGTCCTTCAGGGTGCGCCCGTCCCCGTCGGGCTGAAGAAGAAGCTCACGGTCACAAGCTCACAGGCGGAGCATGGTTACTCTGATTGCCCGTACTTTCATTGGCACTCAATCGACCGCGACGCTCAAGCGTGGCTCGACACCGTGATCGCCAGGGTGCACCCCGACTGCGTCATCGCGTGGAATGGGACCCCCGTCTCCGGGCGCTGGAGCCGGGAGCGCGCGAATCGGATCGTCATCAAGAAGTTGCGCATGCGCCTCGATTTTCCCGGGATGGACGCATCTCAGGTCACGAGCGTGATCTACGAGCAGCGGGTCGCCGTCGAAACCATCATCGAGGACATCACGAATCGCATGCCGGGCGTCACGACCCTGCGGCTGATCGGACCGATCGCCGACGTGTCCGAGGAACACCGGCTCCTGTGCTTTCTCCGGCAGCGGAGTCCGCCGATCCAGGCCATCAGTCTGGAGGCTCCCGTCCTGTGCTGGCCCAAGTTCATGTGCCTGCCCGCTCTTCGATCGTTCGAGGTCTTGGATCCGGAAGAACCGACGGACGACACGGCGCTCGACGCCGGGTGGGTCATCCCACCTTCTCTCCGCGTCGTCCGGATTGAAGGCGACAATGTCATATCCGGCGGGCGCGTCGCGATGCTGCGTCGATTGCTCGAGGGAGCGCGCTTCGACCACATTCACGTCGAGGTCCAGAACACGTGGTCCTTCCTCGAGGGCGTCTCTTCGGTCGAGGTCCGCTCGATGCGTTTCGCTTGGAACTGCACCTCAGTTCGCCTGGGAAGCGTCGTGGATCTTCGCATCAGGTATCCGATGGTCTCTGGCCGTTTGGACGCGACGGTGCTCAAGAGCATGCCGGCTTTACAGCGTCTGTCCATGTGCGTCGAGGACGCATATGATGGTGACGCGACGGTCGGCGACATTGTGCGCGGTCCATGGCCCGCCCTGCAGGAACTCACCCTCGTGCTGGAAAGTCCCGAGGACGAGTTCGACGATTCAGATGTGTACGATCTGGAGGCGCTCTGTGTTCTGCAGCTGAGCGCACTGACCTTGTGGTCCGAAAACTTGCATCCAGCCGACTCGCAGCGTCTGTCTGCGCGTGACGGTCACGGTGTCACGGTCACGATCGCCGACGACATGCCCCCGTTTTAAGCGACGAGTTTTGCGTGCGTGCGTGCGTGTGTTAGAGGCGCGCTGGCGCGTTCGGCTTCCACTTCACGAAGTCCAGATGCAGCGTGAAGTCGCGCCCGTCGGTGTCGAACAGCTCGCCGTCGCGCCGTTCCAGCCGGATGCGGAGCTTCTTGAGCGTCACGCGCGCCGGGTCGTTCACGTGCACGCTGGGCAGCGGGTCCAGGTCGCGGCCGTTGTGGAGCACCGCGAACGCGCGGTCGAACGCCCTGGAACTGCTCTTTATCGCGCACGCGTCCGTCACGCGCACGATCGCGACCTGGTCCACCTGCGACAGCGGCGGGTGGGTACCCATCGCGAGGTACTTGCTCCCGACCGCCAGGGCGGCCTGGCCGCCGGGCGTCGGGGCGAAGCCCAGCACCGAGGCGGCCGAGCCCTGCAGCGGCGCGTTCTGCGGGAATCCCAGCGCGTCCCTGATCTGCGTCGTGGACACCGTGTTCACGGTGAAGGGCGTGAACGACGCGATGGCGACCCGCCCCAGGTGCGTAGGGTACGCGTAGAAGCCCGGGCCCGCGTCCCGGCGCAGCGACAGCGTCAGCTCGCTGCACAGCTGCAGCACGCTGCTGTACTCGCCGCTGGTCAGGATGCACGCCGGCGAAGCGCCGCCCGTCAGGTACAGCGCGTTCCTGCCGCGCGTGACGTGCGGCTCCGGGAACGGGATGTTCGCGTACACGAGCCGCACCTCCACGATCTCCTGCAGGTACAGGTCCGACACGTCGGTCTCGAACTCGTTGGCGGACGGGAAGCGTTCGACATTGCGGACCGCGCTGTCGATTACAACCCGAGATAGCAGCATGCCGTTCCTGCAACTCCCGGCGCCATAAATACCGGAGTCAGTGGTCGTCGACGACGTGGAACGTCGTGTAGTCCGCGTCCGCGCGGCAGGACGGGCAGTTGTAGTGCCGCTCGACCCACGGGCGCAGGCAATCGAAGCAGTAGGTGCCGGTGCAGCACGCGCCGACGGACGCCTGCGTGCACGGCTCCATGCACACGGTGCACTGCGCGTCCGACGCGACGCGGGAGTCCGCGGCGGCGACCCATGCCGCCCTCCCCGCCGCGCTCCAAGTCTCTTTGAGCGAGGCGGTGACCTGCTCCCTGGAGCCGCGGTTCGCGATGTTCATCAGGCAAAAGTTCCAGTACGTGGGCGGGCTGTAGACCGTGCCGATGTCGATGCGACGCTCCCTCGCGGCAGCGACGTGCTCGCTCCGGGCGTCCGCGAATGTGACGACCGCGCGGACCGTGCGGGACGCGGTCGACGAGAGCGACGACAGGCCCAGGCCAGGAGGGCAGCCGTTGGAGATGAGAAGAACCACGCCGGAAATGTCGGACGAGGTCCATGCGGCGACGGCCTCGTCCACGCCCTCCGCCGGGACGTGCATGACGCTCCTCCTGAAGGTGTCGCCCAACCGGAGCCCGAATTTTGCGAGGTCGTCCGCGATGGACGGTCCCACGTACGCGACGGGGCGAGCGCTCACGCTGGACACCATCGCTGCGAAGCACGCGACGTCTTCCAGTCGGGGAACGGGGCACACGAAGACGTGCGCCCCCGGACTGCGCGCGCTCTGGTACATGTCCGGCAGGGCGAAGAGCGGCCCGCCCTTTCCGTGGATCGCCGTCGCCCGTTTCAGGCGCGCCGCGGTGTCGTCCACTACCGTTTCCGGCCCAGGTTCGTCGCCGCTCCATTTGCGCTTGCCCCGATTCGTCGCGGCCCTCCTGTTCGCGACGTTCGTGAACATGTTACAAATATCGCGCCCGAAGAATCGTTTTACACGCGCGAAGGGCGGCTTAAAGGCGGGCAGCACTGGGACTGGACAAACGATATGTTCGGTTTCCCGCTTGCCTCGGTCCTCTCGGTCCTCTCGGTCCTCTCGGTCCTGTCGTCGCCCGTCAGAGGGTGCGAGCGGACGTGCGCAAACGGCGCCCGCTTCGAGGTGCTCCGCGCCAACACTTTCGACCACACGCTCTTCAACATCATGGGCTACCGGGACGGCGTGAAGGACATCGTCGCGTGCGCGCGCCTGTGCGAGGCCGACGAGGGCTGCACGTGCGCGTGGTACTCCAGAATCGACGACGCGTGCGTGTGGCGGCAGGACAGCTGCGCGACGTCCGAGCTGTACGTGGACTCCACGCCGACCGATCTCAAGTACGGGCTGGTGGCGATGTGCCCGAAGGCGGGTTGATCGCTCTTTTTTTTGTTTACTGCACCAACTCCTCGCTGGCCTCCTCGCTGGCGTCGTCGGGCTTGAGCTCGCACAGCAGCCGCGTCAGCTGGCGCTCGCTGGAGTATCGGATGCAGGACGCGCCGTCGCCCGGAATGGCGAAGAAGGTGTTGTAGACGCCTCCGTCGTCGCGCTCGCGCCGGATGACGCGGACCTTGACGTACGTCGGAGGATGGTCTTCGTCGGACTCGCGCAGCACGGCCCTGCCGTCGACGACCGCAGCGTGGTCGTACTCGACGTCTGAGAGCACGTCGCCGCCGCGGGAGCGCTTCTTGCTGGGCGCGGGATCGGGGTCGTCCGCGGGCGAGATGGCGTCGATCTCGTCGTGGAGCTCGTCCACCGTGTTCTGGAGGTCGTGGACCCGGCCCCACGCTGTCACGGCGTCTTCCTGCGCGGCGTCCATGAACTGCGCGTCGTTGAAGAGCTGGGCCCGGAGCGCCGCGGCGTCGTCTTCCGCGGCGCGCCTGTCGTCGACGGCGTCCGCCAAGTAGGCCTGCATCTCTGCCAGCTGCTTCTCTCCGGCCTCAACGGTGGCCGTCAGCTGCAGGAGCTTCTTGTGGGTCTTCATGTTCCAAGCGTACTGCGCGTGAGCGTTCTTCGAGGATAGTTGGGCGCGGTGTTCGGCGTCGACGACTCGGGCCTCAAGAGCTGCGATTGCTGGAATGAGAGACATCGTGTTCGTTGTGACAGACTGACTTTGCGGACTGGTTTTATATGCTGTCCGAAGGTCCGAAGGTCCGAAGGTCCGAAGGTCCGAAGGTCCCGCAGGTCTGGTGAGCAGGTCCAGGTCCAGTCTGCGCAGGTCCGCAGGTCCGCAGGTCCGCAGGTCCGCAGGTCCGACCAGGGCGTAAAGGCTCTGGGGCATAAAGCTATGTCGCCCGATACCGTCGGGCATCGTCAGTGACCCGCTCTCCGCCGGCACGATGTTTACCAACAAGCGACCAGTCAGCGTCTGCGACGACGATGCGCAGCCCAGGAAGAAGATCCGCGCCATCATCGGCGCCGTGCAGTCCGGCAAGACCGGCTCCATCATCGACCACATCCAGCGCAGCGACCACATCTGCGTCGTCATCGTGCGCAACGTCAACGCGGACGTCTGCCAGTTCATGAACGCCTGCCGGCGCGCCAAGCTGCCCGCCATCACGCTGTGCAGCGACCGCCAGATCCAGGCGCTCTCGTGCTCGCTGATCCTCGCGCCCAAGGTCGTCGTGCTCCTGGCCAACGCGAAGAACGTGAAGAAGGCGTGCGCCGCGCTCGAGGCCGCAAACTCGCCGTCCTTCGAACTCTTCCTGGACGAGGCCGACAAGATCGGCTTCAGCACCGAGCCCTCGGACCGCAGCTTCCGCGCGGAGCTGCTGCGGCTGCAGGACCGCGCCGTCGGCGTCGTGTACGTCACCGCGACGATGTTCAACTTCATGACGCTGCCCGACGTCGGCGGCCGCATGACCGCCGCAGACATCACCGCGCTGTCGCCGAGCGCGGCGTACTGCGGCGTGTACGACATCCTCTTCGGAACCGTCCGGCTCTGCGATCGCCACGAGGACGACCAGGCGCCGTGGTACATCGGCCCCGAGGAGCGCGGCTGCGACGCGCCGGACGTCCCCAGCGCGCCCGAGTCCATGGAGTACTGGATGCGCGGCCTCCTGACCGCGGACACGCCGCCGGACCACCCCGTGCTCGCGCTCGCGCGCATGGGCAACCGCATCGACACGATCCACGTCATCGCGCGCACCGCGGAGAAGGTCTCGCGCCGCATCCTGCCCGTCGTGTACACCGGCGACGGCGTCTCCGTGCCCGCCAAGCTGCTGGAGTACCTCGACGCGCGCGGCGTGCAGCTGCAGCACGCGCGCTACAAGCGGCTCGGCGGCTACGTCACGCTGACGACGCTCACGCTGCAGCAGTTCCTCTCCGTGCTGCGCGACACCGCGGTGCTCGGCGCGGCGCCGGTCATCGTCGTCTGCGCCGGCCTGCTCGCCGCGCGCGGCGTCAACTTCACCGACGCCTCGTACAAGTGGGGCCTGACGCACGAGTACTTCCTGCCCGCCAAGACCACCAACGTGACGGAGCTAGAGCAGGGCCTGCGGCTGCTGGGCAACAAGCCCTGGTCGCTGGACCAGTTCCGGCCGGTGCTGACGACCAAGCACAGCGTGATGCGCAACATCGACATCGGCTGCCAGGTCCAGGCGGGCGCGCTGGAGAACCTGAGCTGCGGCGCGGACTCGCTGCTCGCCGCGACGCGCGCCGTCACGCTCGAGGAGAAGCCGAGCGTGCGCTACGCTAACAACATGATCATCAACAGCGTCGCCCTGTCAGACTGAAAAACAACCGCCGTTGTGTAAGATGGCCGACGACCGACCCTGCGCGTTCGACGTCCTGGCGATGCTCCGCAACTACGTCGAGAGGGGGTGGGCCAGCCTGACGAGCGAGTACTCCAAGGACAGGACCGCGCTGCGCCGCGTCGCGAAAGAGTCGCCGTACCCACAGATCGTGGACGCGCAGTTCATGAAGCTGGTCGCGTCGCTGCGCGAGTTCATCGTCAAGCGGTCGTTCGAGTGCAACCGGTCGCTGACGGGGAGCGCAGAGCAGCGCATGAACGTGAGCGGGAGCGTGAACCCGACGTCGGACTACGACGTCACGCTCATGGGCGCGGGCTCGTACTTCACGATGTGGGGCATGTTCATCGACTTCCTGCGCACGTACAGGCGCGCCCTCGCGACCGCTTTCGACGTCAACCTGTACACGACCGGCATGTACCTGGGCGCGACGACCGCGGAGGCGAGCGCTTACAGGGCGGATTTCGATGTGCAGGACTCCCCGGACTCGCAGCCGTACGCGGCGTTCACCCTCACGCCGAAGAAAGAGTGCGCTGCCGTCCTCCGCAGCCAGCAGGTCTGGGCGGCGCTCAAGTTTTTGGACGCGGGCGTCGTGTTCCCGGACACCGCGATCCAGGCCGAAGCCGTCGCGAGACGCGCGTGCCTGGACGGCGTTCTGGCCGCAGCCAAGGCCGTCGTCCCCGTGGACGACACGGACCTCGTCGTCAAGTACGCGCTCCAGTGCGTGTACGCCATGCGGCTGGACGAGCGTATGTACGCCAACAGGACCGCCCTGGAGTTCGCCAAGGACGACGTCGTCTCCAAGGTATCCGCCACCGTGCCGCCCGGGCCGCCCGCGTTCCTGGACCTCCTCAGCCACGTGCGGTACTTCTCCATCGAGGGCGCGTACACGCAGGGCACGGTGAACGTCGTGGTCATCAAGAACCAGGTCAAGGTCCAGGCCCTGGCGCTGCACACCAACGACTACGTGTGCACGCTGATCGAGAACGCGGGCGACTTCATGGCGCACGCGAGCGCGGCCATCGGCAACGCCAACGAGGACCCCGCCGCGTTCGCGCTCAAGTGCTCCAAGTACGTGTCGCGCATGCTTGGCGCCGCGACCCAGCTGCTGCCGAACGACGAGGCAGTCCGCGCGCTGAGGGAGGCGTTCGATGCGGGCGTGTACTCGAAGCGGAGCTCGGGCGTCTCGGACCCGGCGTTCCTGCTGCTGAAGTATTACTCGCTCGCGCCGAACGCCGCGGGCAAGGCCGAGACGATCGCCGACCTGAAGGCGGCGGTGCGGTCGCTGTTCGAGTCGCTGTGGACTAGGCTGCCGGGCGCCCGGGGCGGCGGGAAGCGAGCCGCGCCCGGAAAGCGGCTTCCGACACGACGGGCACCCCCAGCTCGCGCGCTTTCCTGACCTTGCCCGTGTCGCTGTCGACGTCGCGCGCGACGACCTCGTGCGTCGCAGAGGACACGGAGCTCGCGACCTCGTAGCCCGCGGCCGCCGCGGCGACCTCCAGCGCTGCGTCCCTGAAGCCGGTGAACACGACCTTCACGGCCGTCGCGGGCTTCGGGGCAGGGGTTACGGACAGCTTGATCTCCGGGTGCGCGGCCATGAACGCCAGGAACGCGGGCACGCCCGCCGCGATCTTGTCGGCCGTGGCGTCCTGGAAGCCCGGGGCGCCCAGCACGGCCGTCCGGAGCGCGGGCCCGGACAGCTTCGTGAAGTCGCCGATCGCGGCGTGGAGCGCGCGCAGCTTGCGCTCCCCCACGCCGCTGCCGAACGCGTTGCTGGCGACCATCATGGCGACGGGGTCGGCGGAGCGGACCGCTGCCCGCAGCGCCGACGTCAGCTTCTCGGCCGTTACGGCGCCGACGCCGGGGACGGACGACAGCTGCGCGGGCGTCGCGGCGAGCAGCTCCGACACCGTGCGGTAGCCCGCGTCGTACAGCTTGGTCAGCGTCGTCTCCTTCGCGTGCTCGACGCCCAGCGCGGTCAGGAACTTGAGCAGCAGCTTGACGCGGCCGACGTCGCCCAGCACGGCGAGCACCGCGTGAACGCCGTTGGCGTCCCACGCCCACGCGGGCGACTGCGGCGGCAGCTTGGGCGCGACGGGGCGCGGGACGCTCACGATCTTGGGGATGACGTCGCCGCTGCGCACCACGACGACGCGGGCGCCGGGGCCGATGCCCGCGTCCTGCACGAAGCGCGCGTTGTGCGCGGTCGCCCAGCGCATGGTCACGCCGTTGGCCAGGACGGGCTCGAAGCTGACGCGCGGCGTCAGGCGGCCGTCCCGGCTGGACTCGTACACGACGTCGATCACGGTCGTCTCGCCGCCCTGGTCGGGCAGGACCGCCTTGAAGGCGAACGCGTAGTCGGGGTTGCGCGACTGCACGAGGTCGTGCGCGCCCGCGGCCTCGACCACCAGGCCGTCCACGTTGTAGGGCGACTCCGCCCTGCGCCGCGTGAACAGGTCCGTCAGGACCGCGGGGTCCGAGAGGACCGGCAGCTGCACGTGCCAGGCGGTCTCGTAGCCGGCCGCCTTGAGCGCCGCGAACTGCGCGGCCTTGTCCATGCGCGGGTGCACGACCTCGTACGCGACGAAGCGCGACGCCTTCAGCACCGCGTCGCTCGGGTCGACGGCCTTGCGGTTGACGAGCGCGTTGACCAGCGAGCGCGCGTCCACCACGCTGTCGTCGCGGGCCTTGAGCTTGGCGAAGTCGGCCTTGCGCATGACGATCTCGCCGCGGACGGCCAGAGCCGCGTTCCTGGCGCGCGCCGGCACGAGGCCGGCCGCCAGGTGCGAGACGTCCGCGCCGACGTCGCCCGTGCCTCTGCGGTACATCTTGCCCGACGCGAACATGGCGCTCGTGCCGTCCAGCTTGTCGGACACGGTGTACGGCCCCGGGTGCTTGTCCGCCCAGCGCTGCGCGCGCGCGGCGTCCTTGACCTTGTCCAGGCTCATCATGGGGTAGGGCAGCGCGACCTTGGCGCCCGCGACGGGCGCGCCGACCGCGGACAGCGCGGCGCTGTTGGGCGCGAGCTCGCGCAGCACGTCCGCGAGGGCGTCGAACTCGGCGTCGCTCATCGTCGGCGTCCCGGTGTTGTAGTACGCCTCGGACGCGGCGCGCAGCCGCGCCTCCAGCTGCCTGACATTGGCCTGCATCTGCGCTTACTGGGTGCCCGCGCTTTATGCCGCTGGCTCCGCCTTTTTCCGCGTCAGAGTGCAAGATGGCCGACCTCAACGAAGCGTACTCACTCATGTCGCCGAGCGAGCCGAGCCGCGGCGAGAGCACGCGCATGGTGTACGACGAAGCGGAGCGCATGCGCGTGTCGAGCCCGCCCACGCAGCCGCTGCCGGTGGCGCCCATCACGCAGGCGCCGCTCAACATCGCGCAGCCGCAGGTCGCCGCGCAGATGAAGGCGAAGGCAGCTGCTGCCGCGGCCGGGCCGGACCGCATGCGCGAGATGCGCAAGATCCTGCTGTACGCGCTCATCGTGCTGCTGGGCCTCGCGCTGCACCACGTGCTGTCGGACTGGCTGACGCGCTACCTGGCCAAGGCGTACCTGTCCGAGAACGCGGAGCAGGCGGCCAAGCTGTGCTACCCCGCGTGCGTGCTGGCGCTGATCTGGATCCTGCGCACCTACCGCTAGGGGGGCATGCTTGCCCCCCTCGACCCCCCTGCGCGGCATTTCTGGTGCTACAGTCTGCTGCGTAAGAAGTGATCATGTCTGGCGACCGTATTATTCGCGGCTCCATGTAAGACGACCGTCGATGCTCCAGTACGCGACGCTCCAAGAGGCGTGGGGCGAGGCCGTCCCTCCCACCCGGAAGAAGACCAAGCGACCGCCCCCTCCGGCGGACTTCACCGAGAACGTCGTCGTCCCGGACCTCGCAGCCAAGTACCGCGCGCCGGCGGCAGCCGACGACTGGGCCACCTGGGCGATGTACGACAAGGAGGAGTCGCAGCGCTCGGACGAGCCGCAGTCCGCGGTCATCGGGCCCGCCAAGCGCTACCCCGAATCCGCCGCGAAGGCCGCGGAGCCCGGCGTCACGGCGCCCGAGGACCCGCCTTACGAATCCGGGCGCGTCTCGCGGCCGCTGCGTTTGGACCCCATGGACGCGGCGTTCGTGGGGTCCGGACCCCACCCCGGCTTCGACGTCGCCCTGTACGTATTCTCCGGCATCGCGCTCATCCTGCTGCTGGAGCAGTTCGTGCAGATGGGGCGCGCGCTGCGGCGATGATCAGTGGTAATAGACGGATCCCTCCTGCGACAGGATGACCATCAGCTCGTGCATCGTCAGCTTCTTCTCGTACACCGGCGGTCGTCGTCGACGTCTCGCGGGCGGCATCCTGCTTACTAATCATCGGCTGCCGGAATACTGTTGAGCTTGATCGCGCCCTTGGCGACCAGGACCGCGGCGACGTGGCGCGCGGTCTCCTCCAGCGTGAACGTCTCGCTGAACGTGCGGTTCACGGCCTCGACGTCCGCGCGACGGTCGGTGCCCGTCCAGGTCGCCAGCCCGTAGTCGATGATGAACGCCCTGTCGTCCGGCAGGACGATCACGTTGTCGGAGTGCAGGTCGGTGTGCTCGACGCCCGCGCCGCTGAGCTTGGCCACGAGGTCGAGCACCTGCTTGCGCATGGCCTCGCGGCGCCCGACGCCGGCGGACGCCAGCCACTGGGTGAGCGAGCGCCCCGGGAGCGCGTCCATCACGATCACGTAGTGGCACGTCGACTGCACGGAGCAGCAGAAGTACGCGTCGTACACGACGGGGCCGACGCCGAGCTCGCCCGCCAGCCTAGCGATCGCGAACTCGTGCCTGGCGGCCTCCATCTGCTCCAGCACCGCGTGACCCTCCTTCTCTGCGAGCGCGACCTCGCCCACCTTGATCGCGCGCCGGCGGTCCCCGGTCACCCAAACCGCGCCGTACGAGCCCTCGCCGATCTTGCGGAAGGGGCCGCTCTCCCGCAGGACGCAGCCCGGCACCGGCCTCGTCTTGGTCTCGTCGTAGGACGCCGCGATCTTGCCGATCGCGTGCAGCTGGTACTCCTCCTTGAACACGCGCCAGATCAGCCCGGACACGTCCTTGAGCTGCTCTTCGGAAACCCCGGGCGTCGCGGGCGGCGCGCGGCCGGGCCGGATGGCCGCGATCGCCGCGCGCACCGCGCGTCGCAGCCCGTCGAAGTCCAGAGACGCTGCCATCTGCGTTAATCAGTGGACGCGTTTTTTCTGGAGCCGGTGAAAATGAGCACGACTCTCTACGTCAGCAGGCGCTCGCCGCCGTCCATGCGGCTGCTCGCCGAGCTGGAGCGGATCGGCAACGACAGCTACCACATCGTGTTCTACGAGTCGATACGCAAGAGCATGCTGCCGCCCATGATCACGGGCGTGCCGATGGCGCTGCTGCCCAACGGACGGACGCTGTCGGGGCAGGCGCTGTTCGACCGCGTGTTCGGCTGCTCGACGGAGCCGGACGCGGTGTTCGCGGACCTGGCGGCCGCGCCGCTGAGCGACCAGGCGGAGGACCCGGACTCGATGGAGCAGTTCTACCAGGCGGTGCACACGCCGCAGGAGGAGGGGCCGGACGCGAGCAAGCAGTTCAGCCTGGACGCGCTGCGCGCCGCACGCAGCCGGGACGTGCCGCCGAAGGCTTAGGGCGCCCCTGCCGGGACTGCTGGCGGGACTGCTGGCGGGACTGCTGGCGGCGTGTAGTTTGCGATCAGTTCGTCCTTCGTCCCCGGGTACTTATCGTCGAATGCAGGGTCATCTTTCTTGGTTTTCATCAGATCCCACCATCCGGGGAAGAACTCGTCGGGCACGTTCAGGCCGATGGCGCCGCCGCTATCAAGGAAGGCGTTTTTGTCCGCGCCCCAATTGCCGACAAGACCGGCGTAATATTGGTGTCTCGCGATCTCGATTCCAGGAAGGAACCTTTCCATGCTAGGAAGCGACGAAAAGAGTGTGTTCTCCAAAAAGCCTTTGATTGTCGGGCCATCAGTCGTCTTCTTGTCGGCGACGATCTGCGCCCACTCCCCTGCCGCCTCGACCAAATACTGTTTTACTTTTTCATTTTTTCGAATTTCTTCAATGAGGGTGTCATCTGGATACCATTCGTCCAACGCTTTCTTCAGGACTTCCCTGATGTCGCCCGGCAGGGCCAGAGACGTCTGCAAATCTGCGATGATTTGAGTTCGTTTAGCTTCGACGGCCTTGAACACCTTTTTGTCGTCGTAGTCTCTAAAGTATTGCGTCAGTTTTCGCATCACGTACTTGACGGTCACGGGATTGTTCGACGTCAGGTACTCCTCGGGGAACAATGCCATGACTTGCTCGACCTCCCCTTCTTCCAGCCCCCCTCTAGTTTGTAGCATCAGAACCTGGATGTCGTCAGCTTTTCCGAGGGCCGGCTTCGCGGACGCCATGACGCCCATGAAGGAATTCTTCGGGGGGGCTTTTTCGATGTATTTGATGAATTTGTAGCTGTTTAAATCTTCGACGGCAACTGCCATCGTGTGGTAACTCTGGAAGTCTTTTACGTCGCGAACCGAGTCGAAGTCCTGGAGACGTCTGAGAAGGTCGCATTTTTTGGCGAATAGATGCCATTTAATCTCACTTTGCACGTTCGGGAATTCCCGTAGGGCGTCGTCAGTCGCTGTAAAGAATGCTAGTATGGTTGCGACGACGCCTCCGTCGTTATATGAGGCAATTGTCTTCGATAGTTCTTTTTGTCTTGGATATTTGGGGTACTCGTCGGGTATCGCGTACTCTGGCTCTATCGATAATTTTTCACACGCGCTTTTGTACACAGTGAAACGCTCGTATATTGTTTCGTACGGTATAGGCGGGGGACTTGTAGGCGGGGGACTTGTAGGCGGGGGACTTGAAAGGCTGGTAATATACGTTTTCTCAGCGCTCATATAATCAACTGCGAAAAGGCGCACTTTCTGTCGATCGCGATCGTCGGATATCGCGTACAGGTCGACGATTTCACCGAACGCTTTCGGCCGCTCTTCGTTGTCCGCGGGGGGGTGCCTAGTCTTGATGTCGTCGAGTTGGTTCCCGAGAACGCGTTCATCGATGCCTCTCTCCTCGATCTTATATTTGGCTGCGAGCTGTTTAGCGGCATCCAGACGACCGCGTCTGGATTCTTTGGACGCCGCGACGTCGTCCGCGATCGCGAGATCTTTGCGTATCATATCCTTCACGACGGGCGCGACGTCGAATGCGACGCTGTACTCGCCCGCCAACTCCTGAGCCTGAGCCAACATATCGTCATAATCTCCGGTTGGATACGCCGCCAACGCGTTCGCCAGGACTGTGTCAACGCACGAGCGCGCCGCCGCTTCCAGGTCGTTCGCCGATAGACGGAACTCTGCGACGAGCTTCCTGACGTTGCCGAGAGACTCTTCCCTCTTGTCCAAATCCCGCTCGACGGCGTTGGCCCCTTTGAGCTCGTCGCGGAAGATGTCCTGGATCGCGCGGTCGACTGACGGCGGACGGGGATGCTTGGTCTCGTCCGCGGTCCGTACGGCTTTCTTCAACGCGTCGACGGCCGTGTCGAACTCGCCTCTCGCGTACGCGTCTTTTGCGATGCCGACGGACGTGTTCATGGACGCGACGACCTCGTTCACTTTCTCGCTCGCGATCGCGTAAACCTCCGGCATGGCGCTCTTCTTGACTCCCAGTCCCGCGCGCGCCCGCTCTTCGCCCAGGTGCGGCCGCAGGTCGCCTTCTAGCTCGTCTTTGTTGACGCGGAGCGCGTACCGCCGCGCGATCAGCGCGTTCCGCACGCTCGACGGCCGCGTGTCCGATATGATCGCGCCGACGACGCCCACGACGCTGATGCCCAGGACGCCCGTCAGGACGAGCATGCCACTCATGGGAGCCTTATACCAGCGGCGCCACAAAATTTGATTGCGCACGCTGCTCCGCGCGTACTATCGATCATGGCTCTGGCAGACGCCCTCGAGATCGCGGAGCGCTTGAAAGGGCTCGTGGCCAGCGGCGATTGCAGCTTCATGGGCAGCTTCGCCGCGCTGTGGCACTTCGCCTCCGCCCGCGACTGCGAGCCGAAAGTCATGAGCTTCCTCGCGTGCATGCTGCTCCCGAACGACATGGACGTGTGTGTCCACGCCAGCGACGCAGCCGCGTTCTTCGCAGCGCTGCGTCCGGACCGAGGGATGAGCCAGCGACTGTACCTCGACGGACACGTGTCCGTCAACCGCTGGACCCGGTCGCCGAACCGCGAACAGGCGTCGTGGGCGGCCGGTCGCCCGGCCGTGCCAGACAACATCTGCGCGACGATCCGAATCGCGCCGGACTACTACGTGGCGCACAGGGTCAAGGTGACCTGCTCGAGCGGCCGCGTCTTCGAAGTGGACGTGCACTTCGAGAACGACGCGCCCGTCCGCGTCGAGGATCAATACGACATATGTCGGCTCGACCTGAACACTCTGGGCAGGAAAAATCCCCTGGACGTGATGAAGGCCTGGGACTTCAAGAACCGGGTCATCGCTCACGGCCTGCAGAGGTCGCGCGCGTTCGAGCGCTCGTTCGACGACGCCTTGCGCGAGCTTCGCGATGCCCCGATCGTTACTTACGAGAGCGTAGGGGCGAGGTTCGAACACTCCCTGGACGGAACGCCCGTCCCTGACTACCTGAAAGGGTACAGGACCATGCACGAGTACCTGACCCGGCAAGTCGCCATACGGGTCTACTCGTCGAAGCTCGCCCTGAGCAGGTGCAGGTAAGCTGCCTCGCAAACGTGCTGCCGTTAAAAAGAATATGCATACAAGATACAGAAGATATATAGAATATATAGAAGAAACGATGCGATAACACTCGGCACATGCACAAAAATTTGATTTCTCCCGTACACAATTCCGTGATCGCGTACAGACAGTTGTGAAATAGTTTTTTTCGTGATCGCCGCTTTCTTTCTCAGACATGTCGTCAGTCAACGTCGCCGAGCGTCCTGTGCCCTGCTGGGTTAAAAGCCGCGAGGACATCCAGGATATTCGTAGTTCGATTGTCTGTCATAAATCGAGGAAGCCAATTAACGTCACCATGCCGCTCGAGGCGGCTATGAAGAACCTGCCGGAGGGCACGCCTCCCTTGGAGGTGGAGAGCGATATGCGCGACTTGTTCGATTCTTTGAACAGTCGTCGTATGCCGGAGGCGGCTATACTCCAGACGAAGCTCGCTGAGTACAACGCCATCGTGCTCGAGAAGTGCGCAGCAGCAGATGCCAAGGCGGATCAAGCGCTCGTAAAGGTCGAGGGCTTGATGAAAATGATCGATATCCAGAACGGGCGACTCGATGCCCATGATGGGCGACTCGATACCCATGACGGGCAAATCAGTGAGCTGCAGGCTTCACACGCTGCCTTGCAGGCTCAGATTAAGGGCTTGGAGGAGGCACAGAAGGCACAGCCAAGTCGCCCCGGAGTCGCCGTCAAGAGCAAACGCGTGAGCGCCCCTCTGCGAGAGAAGAAGACAAGTCACACAACCGTGTTGAGGGATGTGTTCGTCTACGTCTACGACAAGGCCAGTCGCGCTTACACGCTCGCGACGGAGGAGCAAATACTGACGTCGATAGAGAAGCGTCAAGCCGGGAAGAATTTTTTCCAGCCACTGAAATGCGTCAATAACGACACGTCTCTCAAGGCTCCTCGCGACGGCTACAACAATCCCACGGGAGTCGACGTTTGGGACCCGGTGTTTCAGGATGAGTGGTATGATTTCTTCTATACGAAGTCGAAAGCGACCTCCTGGACGGAGGTCGATGACAGGGCGCGCTAGGTAACGCGCCCAATGGTTTACCGGCCCGCGTTCCATTCAAAAACTCGGGCTTTTTCAGGTGTTTGAGCTTGACCTAGTCGAAGATAAGCTAATAAGAACAGTCAAGGAAAAGACTATAAATACCGTTTCCCTCACGAGGGAATTGACTATCGTCCCAGGGACGTTAAACGGCCCGGATGCGGGAATAGTCAAGGAAAAGACTTTAAAGACCGTTTCCCTCGCGAGGGAAGTGACTATCGTCCCACGGACGTTAAACGGCCCGGATGCGGGCATGTATGAACAGTCAAGGAAAAGACTTTAAAGACCGTTTCCCTCACGAGGGAAGTGACTATGTACGTCGTCCTTCGCTAACACAAGGGGGCGTCGCCGCCCCCTTCGACCCCCCTGCCGCGTAAAAAAATTGATTTCTCCCGTAACACAATTCCGTGATCGCGTACAGACAGTTGTGAAATAGTTTTTTTCGTGATCGCCGCTTTCTTTCTCAGATATGTCGTCAGTCAACGTCAGCTTTTTATCAGCTTTTCACCGCAATCATGTCTGACGCACACGCCTTTTGGAAAACTAAGACCGCGCAGGTTACACGCAGCGCGATCAAGAAGCCCAGCAGCGTTACGACGAAGGCAATTGAGGTGATTTTGAAAGATGCAGCTCCGCCCTCCGACGATGTCAATGGAGAAGTTGAGGAGATGCTGACCGAGTTGGCAAGCTCGCTCAAGGACAAAGAGGACAAGGCTCTAGTCTACGCCAAGTTGGCAGAGTACCACGCGTTTGTGCGTTCGAAGCTTGCCGGTCAACAGGACTACAACGACCAGAACGATCGCAAATGGGTGACGCAGAACGAGCTGAACGAGGAGCATGGCACTGCTGCACCCTTCATCAATGCTCGTATGAATAAGATGGCAGACTTTATCGAGGCAGAGAGCAATCGTATTCTCGCAGAGGCGAAGAATCGCGAGAACGAAGAGGCCCGAAAGCTGGAGCTCGTGCGCGAGACCGAGGTCGCGCTCCTGGAAGCCAAGCGCGCCGCCAACGAACGCTGCGCGGAGATCCGACGGCTGGAACAGGAGGTGCGCATCGCGGGCCTGAAGGCCGAGAAGGCGCGCCTGGACGCGGACTATCGTTACTACCGCGACATGTGAGACTATAAAACAAGCTCCGTGCATTTCAATCCTGTACGGCGAGCCATCAGGGCCCGTCCGAAACCGCCGCACGCTTGCCCTAACACATCACGTCTTGACGAACAGGCTGACCAGCAGCACCGCGCCCGCGACCGCCAGCAGCACCGTCACCGCGTCCGCCGCCACGACGCCCGGCGGCTTGCACGAGCAGCGCGGTCCCGCGGCGTACATCGCGCGCACCGCCCGCGGGTCCAGCGCGGCCTTGCCGCACTCGCGGTTCACGATGTTGTGCAGGCGCACCGTCCAGTCGAAGAGCGCCTCGCGCCCGCGGGCCAGCGCGTCGTCGGGCGACGCGTGCGTCAGGTGCCGCGTCAGGTTCTCCCGGCACATCTTGCACGGCAGCACTCCGGGCAGCGAGTCGAAGAACGCGCGGTACCGCCGCCTTTCCAGCATGGAGGGCCTGGACTCGGGGTACCCCAGCGCGACGTAGTGGATGAACGACCAGCCGCACGTGCCCCACTTCTGCGGCATGACGCCCCTCGGTGTCTGCTGCATGCGCGCCCTCTGCACGATCCGCACGCGAATATTTCCAGCGATTCCTTTCTTTCTGCGCACTGGTGTAAAGCGATGGCACCAAGCGGCGAGTCCTCGATCGGCGGCTTCGCGTACTCGCAGAACGGAGGCGGGATCCTCGGCAGCCTGAGTAACCTCGAGAAGCAGATCCTCGGCGGAGAGCTGTCCGCGCAGGGCAGCGCCGCGCTCGTATACTGCGCCGTGATCATCGCCGTTGTGGTGTTCAGCCCGGGCATCGCCGCGCGCATGGGCTACCCCCCCCTCAGCATCGTGGCCGGAATCTCCTTGATCCTGAGCTCCGCATTCACCGTGTACTTCATCAACTGCATGGCTGTCGGCGGCTGCAAGACGCTGTCGTGGCTCATGGTCGCGGCCATCGGGGTTTCCATCCTGTTGTTCTGGATTTTTCTGCGCTTCGTCGCGGCTTTATTCGATCACATCATGAGAAAGGTCGCACGGGACCCCTTCGCGCAGGACGTCGACGAGCGCACCGCCGACTACACGGACTCGCGTCTGAAGCCGGACGTCGTCATGGACGCGCCCGGCCTCGCGCCGCCGATGTACGCCGGTCAGCCCATGCCCGGATCGCCGGGCGACATGGCAGCCACCAGCAACGCGCTGATCATCGACCAGGCGAAGGAGAATCTCTACGAGGGCTACGACGCGGAGGGCAACGAGCAGGGCGCGCCGCGGCCGTACGTCGAGGGCGAGATGGCGTCCGCGTCGGCCTAGGGGACGAACGGCGGAGGCGTGTAGACGACGTTCGCGATCTTGTACAGCGCCTCCAGGGCCTCGTCCTTCTTGCGGTCGCCGTACCAGTTGCTGTGGTCGCGCTTCGGGAGCCGCC
>Ga0075014_100000171_pt1 | contig 19286 bp, 8 predicted proteins | sample AleBraG_ABR_2014_FD_71472 | JGI IMG/M metagenome (GOLD analysis project Ga0075014, IMG submission 71472) | Freshwater sediment microbial communities in response to fracking from Pennsylvania, USA - Alex Branch Run_MetaG_ABR_2014 | ecosystem: Environmental > Aquatic > Freshwater > Creek >... | reverse complement strand
CGCCCAGGCCCTCCAGAGGATCGTCGTCGTTGTCGAATTCCTTCAACTTTTTCTTAGCGGTCGTGTACTCGTCTACCTTGTCTCGCGTGTTCTGCTTCGAAAGAGCATTCCTTGCGGCCTCGACATTGTTCTTAGCGGTTTCGTACGCGGAGAACAGCCACGCGGCCCTCGCGTGCAGGTTGTCAGAGTCGCCGAACGCGTCTTTCTGCGTCACGAGGACGGTGCTGCGTGCGCCGTTCTCGTCGACGACGGCGGTGTTGTACTGACGCTCGTCGTAGATATCGTGAAACGGAGGATAATAGATCGGCGTCCGCGCAGCGTTGAGAGGGACGACGAACTGCATGTCGTCGCCGCACTTCTTCTTATCGACGTCGTTGTCGGCGACATCGCTCCAGGTGTCGCGCGTTTTTCTCCGGAGACGGTCGAAGAGACCGCCGCCAATCTCTGCGTCGCCGCCGTCCATGACGCCCTTGAGCGAGCATATCTTGCGGTGAATGGCGTGGACTTTCAGGGCGGCCGACGCGGCGTCCCTCCAGCGCTCGATCGCGTCGGACAGGTCGCGCTCGCTGACGTCGGTGTTTTTGATTTTGAGGTGTTTCTCGAGGTACGCCTTGTCGGCGGCGCGTTCCGCCTCCAACATGTTCTTCAGCAAACGGAAAGCCGAGCGCGCGAGATCAGCGGCGTCGCCTTCGCGGGCGATGGCGATGCCGTGGCTAGTCCTCTGCCCGAGCGCCCTCGCTCCTAAATGGCGCAGGCTGTCCAGGGCGCCGGCCGCGACCTGCGTGGGGAACTCGACGTCCGCGCTGTCCCCTCCTCCTCGGGGCGACATCGTGTTGGTCATCGCCTTCATGGACGTGTGATCCGGGCCCGGCGCGGCCATGTCTCCGCCGTCCATCGTGTTGCCGGTGACGTCCAGGTACAGGTCGTCGTGCTCCGTGCCGAAACCCGGTACGCCGAACTCTCCGCCGGCCGACTGGTCCGGAGCGCATGGCGTCCACTCGTTCATGGTACCGCCCGTGTTACCAACCGGCGACAAAAAAACTGGGGCCTGGGTACGGATTCTTCTTATGCTGTGGTTCTTCATGTTCCTGGCGTCGCTCGCGGGGACGCTCATCCTGGTGGGCCACTACGAGCGCCGCATCGCGGCGCTGGAGGCCAATCCGCGCATCCAGATGCGCATCGTGCCGCGCACGCTGTACGAGGAGCAGACCGGGGTCGACTGGGTGTCCAACGCGAACGCACTACGCTGAGCACATCGCGCAGACGGCGTCGTCCGCGACGTCGCGCGCCTTGCGGAGCATCCGCGCCTTCGCCGGGTCGATCGTCAGCTGCTGCGCGCGCGCCGCGACGTTGGCGCGCACGTAGTAGCACAGCGTCTTGAGGCCCTGCTTCCACGCGTAGAAGAACATGCGGGACATGCGGTCCAGCGACGGGTCGGTCACGAACACGTTCATGCTCTGGCTCTGGCACACGTAGGGCCCGCGGTTGGCGGCGTGCAGCACGACGTGCTTCTGCTTGACGTCCCACACCGTCTTGTACAGCGCCTGCAGGTCGGCGGGCATGCCGGGGATGCCCTGGATGGAGCCGCCGTTGACGAGGATGGCGTCGCGCATGTCGGCGTCCCACAGCCCGCGCGCGATGAGCTCGCGCGCGAGGTACTTGTTCAGGACGACGAACTCGCCGGCGAGCGTCTTGCGCTTGTAGAGCACCGAGCCGATCGGCTCGACGCACTCCGTGAAGCCGCAGATCTGGCTGGTGGTGGCGGTGGGCATGAGCGCGATCAGCAGCGAGTTGCGCACGCCGTGCGCACGGACGTCGTCGCGCAGCTCGTCCCAGTCGTGGCGCTCGCCGGGGCCGGGGTGCGTGGGCGAGCGCGCCCACATGTCGAACTGGAAGATGCCCTTGTGCATGGGGCTGCCCTCGAAGGACGCGTGCGCGCCGGGCCAGCAGCCGCGCCACACGACGTCGTCGAACTCGTTCCTCGGCAGGGCGCCGAGAGCGGACGCGCGCGAGATGGCGCGCGCCATGTCGCAGCTCGTCCTGACCGCCGAGTAGTATATGCTGCGGAAGATCTCGCGCTCCAGCTCGTACGCGGGCTCGGAGTCGTACGCGACGCCCATCATAGCGAACGCGTCCGCGAGGCCCTGCACCCCGACGCCCATGGGGCGGTGCCGCAGGTTGGAGACGCGCGTCTTGGGCGTGGGGTACATGTTCTTGTCGATGACGCGCTCCAGGTTGCGCACCACGACGGCGACGACGCGCTCGAGGTGCTCCAGGTCGAAGGTCGCGGCTGCGGTGCCGCCGTTCCGGACGAAGCTGGGCAGGCACAGCGACGCCAGGTTGCACACCGCGGTCTCCTCGGGGCTGGAGTACTGGTAGACCTCGTTGCAGAGGTTGCTGGACTTGAGCGTGCCCAGGTGGCGCTGGTTGCTCTTCTTGTTGGCGGCGTCCTTGCTGCAGAGGTAAGGCGTGCCGCACTCGAGCTGCGACGTCACGATGGCGGCCCACAGCTCCTTCGCCCTGATCTGCTTGGTCCAGCGGCCCTCGCGCTCGTATCTGGCGTACAGCTCGTCGAAGGGCGCGCCGTACGCGTCGACGAGGCCCGGGCAGGCGTGCGGGCACATGAGGCTCCACATGCCGTCGGACTCCACGCGGCGCATGAACTCGTCGGGGATCCAGAGCGCGGTGAAGAGGTCGCGGCAGCGGTCCTCCGCGTGGCCGCCGTTGCGGCGCAGCTCGATGAACGCCTCGATGTCGGCGTGCCAGGGCTCGATGTATATCGCGATGCTGCCGGAGCGCCGGCCGCCCTGGTTGACGTAGCGCGCGACGTTGTTGAAGACGCGCAGCATCGGCACGATGCCGGTGCTGGTGCCGCCGGTGGACGCGATCGGCGAGCCGGACGCCCGGACCTTGGAGATGCCGACGCCGAGGCCGCCGCTGAACTTGGAGATCTGCGCGCAGTCGGCCATCGTGTTGAAGATGCCCTCGATGCTGTCCTCCTCGACCTCCAGCAGGTAGCACGACGAGAGCTGCGGGAAGCAGGTGCCCGAGTTGAAGAGCGTGGGCGTCGCGTGCACGAAGAACTTGCGCGACATGAGGTCGTAGGTCTCGATCGCGGCGGCGACGTCCGAGCCGTGGATGCCCAGCGCCACGCGCATGTACATGTGCTGCGGCCGCTCGCAGGGCGGGTCGTTGGGCCCGCAACTCAGCAGGTAGCTCCTCTCGAGCGTGCGGAACCCGAAGTAGTCGAAGCAGTAGTCGCGCTCCCAGACGATCGCGCCCTCGATCCGCTCCCTGTCGCGCTCCGCGACCTCGACGAGGTCGGCGGCCACCCTGCCGGCTGCGTGCAGCTTCTGCATGGTCGGCAGGAAGCCGCGGGCGGTCGCCTTGTGCAGGTTGTTGACGGCAACCCTGGTGGCGAGGACGTCGTAGTCGGGATGCGTGTAGATGAGCGACGCGCACGTCATGGAGATGAAGTTGTCGAGCTGGTCGGAGCGCACGCCGTCGTGCACGAAGTCGGACACGGACTGCGCTACTGCGGGGACGTCGACGCCGGGGAGGTCCGAGGCGACGTGACTCAGACGTCTGATCAGCTTCAGGTGACAGACGTCCTCCGTCACCCCGTTCCTCTTGACAATGGACATCTTCTTGACTGACATCCTTCTCCCCGGCCCTGCTTTAAGCCGCCACTATATGCCGCAAACGCCGTAAAATGGGGGCGTCGTCGCCGTCCTCGCCGCGACCCGTCGGCCGCGATTGCATCGTCGTCCGCCGCCGTCTCCCGCGGTCCTCTCCTGGACCCCTTAGCCGGGCCCCCGACGGTCATTGCTCGTCGCCGTCGGAGTCGTCGTGATACAACTCGTAAGTGATGCGGACGTCGTTCACGACGTCGTCGAAGACGCGGTCTCTCTCGGCCCGAATGTCGCTCGAGTCGTCGCCGGGGTCGACGTCCTGCTGGAGCGTGACCTGCTTCGTCTCGGCGCGCTTCGGAGCCTGTGCGTTCGCGGCGCAGTAAGCGTCGAACAGCGCGGCCGCCTTTGGGTGCGCGTCCTGCAGCGTCTTGATGAAGCGCGACAGGACGTCCTTCGGCGTCGCGGCGTCCGTGGGCATGGACACGCCGGAACCGCGCTTGCCCAGGCCCGCTCGGATGTCCGCGACCTTGGCCATGAAGTCCGAGGCCGACTTGGAGTCCATCGACAGCGTGAACGCCTTCTGATGCGCGTGGATCGTTTTGGAGCGCAGGAGCGCCACGAAGCCGGAAGCGCACGCCGCGGCGCGGTATGCCCTAATCTTGGTGGTGTCGTGGATGCACGACTTGAGGTACGGCAGGCCGGTCATCGCGGGCGCGCGCGAGAGCGGCTTCGCGGGTTTCGCGGCCGTCGCTTTGCGCGGCGGCCCGACGCGCTCCGTGCGGCGCTGGAAGACCGGTGTCACGGGGTCTGCGTGCGTCGGCGCCTGACGCACGACGGCGATCGTCTCGGAATGTGCGACCGCTGACGGCGCTTCCCACCAGGAGGTCCTCGGCGCGCTCTCTCGCGTGCGGGCTGCGGGGCGGAGCAGTTGGTCGGCGTTTGGCGGCAGCCTGCCGAGCGCGACGGCTGCGAAGTCGTGGAACCTGCGAGCGGCGGTCGCTGTGAACACTCGCGCGTCGGACAGACGCGACGAACAGTAGTCGCGCATGCCTGCGACCGACGCGACCATGGCCATCCGTCCCGAGATCTCGTCGATCGAGGGCCTTCCGATCCTGATCGACGTCGCGACGCAGTTTGTCAGGCACTCGGACGCCGCCTCCGCGACGAAGACGTCGCGATTCCTGCCGGCCGGGCCGATCGCCGACGCGCAAGCGGCGTCCAGCGCGGCCACCCTGGCCGACGCGTCGTCGAGGCCGGCTTCGACGAGCGCCGCAACGTCGGCGTCTACCGCGGCCGTGTCCGGCACCCTCTGCGTCCAGCTGGCGAGCAGCCGCTCCGCGGACGCGTCGCGGAGGTCGTCCTGCCAGCGCATGCCGGTCGCGGCGCCGATGAGCGCGAACGCGGCGAGGATCTCGGCTTGCGCGCCCAGCAGCTCCTCCGACGCCTTTCCGACGCCGACGCGTCCCTCGGACGCGTCGAAGACGACCTCGCCGGCGCCCGGCACGAACGACCAGTCGCGGCCGTCGTCCTTGATGCGCAGGGGGGGCACCCTGGCGACACCCGCGTCGCCCGTCGGTACGTCCGTGCGGAAGGTCCGGGCGGCGTCTGCCCTGTTGGATTCGGCGTCGGCGGCGGCCTTGGCCTCGCGGACCGCCTTCCAGGGCGTCGAGCCGCTGAGATCCACGGCCGAAACAGCCGCGCCGGAGCGCTCGTACTGCTTGAGTCGATTCAGATCGTCCGCGCGGGGCTGCGCTTTCTGGGCGGGAGTTGCGTCGCCGGGCGTCGACATGTCCTCGATCTCGACGTACTCGCGCGGCTCCGGGCGCACGCCGTCGGCCATCCTCGAGATCAGGAAGCGCATGGACGCGCTCTCCGCGGGTCCCGACGTCGGCCCGAACAGCTCGCGCCCCTGCGCGCGCAGCGCGTCCGCGAGCTCGTCCGTGGTGGTCCCGGCGGGCTGCCTGCGCGCGATGTCCACTGGGAACGGCCTCAGCAGGTCGTACGTCTCGGCCATCGAGCCCGCGTGAACCGCGGACAATGGCGCGCCGCGCATGACGGCGTCGTGCGGGTCAGCGCCCGATCCCGCCAGAACGACTGCGGTTCGCGCGTCCCGCTCCGCGCTGCCCGCGACCGGGTGAGGGAGCTCCAGCACGAGCTCGTCCTGCGACACCACCGCGGGCCCTCGGTAGCCGTCCCTGGTGTAGACGGTCGCGTCTGTGCCGGCGATCAGGCCGCCGCGGAGGTCGATGGACGCGCCTCCCGGCGGCCTCTTGACCCTGACAGCGGACGCGGACACGACGGTGCCGGGGGGGAGCCGCTTGATCCGGTCCTCGATGACCACGTCCGTCCAGAACGCGAGCTCCTCGGGGGACGTCATGTCGAGGGCGACGACAGCGCCGACGGGCTGCGGAGATGCGCGGCCTGCCGACCGCACGAGCGAGCCGTCGAGCACGGGATAGTATTCGGGCGCGAAACAGACGCCGGCCGGTTTGCGGGCTGTCATGCGCGCGACCTGGTTCGCGGGCGCCCACGCGTTCTTCCAGTCTGTCCGCGCCTGGAACAGCTCCAGCAAGAGGCGCTCCTGCAGCTCTTCCTTCGTCCCCAGGGCCTCCGCGACCCCGTCTTCGTCGTCCAATCGCTGCATCGATTCGGTACTTGACCGTGCCGCCCATTTTTTCGGCGCGCTCTGTCAAGACGACCTCGGGATGGACGTCGCGACGGTGATCATGACGCTGGCGGTCATCGCGACGGTGTACGTTCTGCTGATGGACGTGCGCCCGCCCAAGACGTCGGAGGCCGCGGCGTTCCTCGTCCTGGTCGGCGTGTCCTACCTCGTCAGCCCCGAGCTGCCTCCGGTCCTGGCGCTCCTGTTCTCGGCGTGGCTGGTCAAGACGTACTTCACGGTGTCGCGCGAGCCGTTCAGCGTGAACGCCATCGTGCACGAGGGCCCCGCGTACAGGGGGCCCACGGGTTACGACCCCATGGACGAACCGGACGCTCCCGCGCCCAAGAAGGCGCCGCGCAGCTACGAGACGACGCTGGCGACGCCCGAGGCGCTGTTCGCGGCGCAGAGCGCTCTGGTTCCACGAGGAATCTGATCAGCATGGGGTAGGATGTTGTACGAGATCTTCTCGTGGCTGGCCGCGTGCCTGATTCTTGGCGCGGCCCTGCGCGCGACGCAGGCGGCGCTGAGCCCGGAGGTCATCAAGAAAGAGACGTACAAGCAGCACATCGTGGCTGCGCTGACGTACGCGGCGGTCGTCGGGGCCGTGTCCATCGTCGCAGCGCTGTCGTACGCGGCCGTGGTCGCGCTGATGGGCCGGCCCTCCTTGCCGCGGCTCGTCGAGCGGCCGCTGTATCAGCGATCCTCCGCGTCGATACCTACGGTCGAACCGATGCCGACGCCGATGGCCGAGGCTACGGTCGTCGCACCGCGTGCTACCCTGCCGGACGTGTCGGATATCAGGCGCAGGATGATGGACGCCGTTACCAACCGCCCGACGCCCGCGATCGTTCCGGTAATCACTCGAAGTTGAGTACCATGGTGTTGCCGGCGATCATGACGCGCGCACTCTCCTGCGCGACGGGCGCGTCGAAGAGATCGGGTACGGTGACCTCTGCTCCTCCGATGGCCGCCGCTGCCGGGGGGGGCACGAAGGGCGGGAGTTCGATGGGCGCCGGGAGCGTACCGCCGCCTGAGGGAACGTCCAGGCCCGGAGGGGGGACGAAGGGTACATACTCCGCAGGCGCGGGAAATGGGACGTCCGCGGGGACGGGCGCGGAGAACGATGCGGAGACGGGCGCGTCCGCGGAGACGGACGCGTCCGCGCCTCCGATGAATATCTGAGGTGCGGGAGGGTCCGGCCACTGGTAAGACACGGGACGGATGTACGTCGTGTGCGAGTTGTAGCAGCCTCCCGTCATGGAGTTTCTCCGCCGTCCCGCGAATGCTACCGCTACTCCCGCCACGGCGACCGCGAGCGCTGCCACGACCAGTCGTTTGTCGCACTGGGTGAGCTTCTCGCGACGGTAGGCTTTTTTGACGGGGTCGGCAGCCACGGCGAGTGCTGCGCCCAGCGCGATTGCGACGATCAGACCGGCGCCCCACATTCCTGCCAGACGGCGGCACTTTTTATTATTTCGTCAGCAAGACGACGAAATCAACGGTCTCGTACCAGAAGAAGGCGACGCCTATCGCGACGACGGCCGCGGCCGCGCCCATCTTAAGGTAGTCCGTCCCGGCGAGCGGGACGCCTCCGCGGAACTTTGCGATCGGGCCGCTCACCAGATCGGACACCAGGGCCGACGCGACGATCGTCAACATCGTCACGACCACGAGCCGGCCGAGCTGCGCGCGGGCCCAGAAAGACGGCACGTGGCTGTAGACGATCGCCACCACGGCAGCCGCGAGGACGAGGATCGCGGTGGTGGCGATCAGCGCCCAGTCCCATATGTAGAATCTGCTGGGGTGCGTCAACAGCAGGAGGAAGACGGTTTTGACGACCATGTACGCCGCGCTCAGCCATAGGACATCGAACAGGAGGACGAGGTCCTCCAGAATGCGGAGCTTCATGGCCGCTGCTTACACGTAAGCTGCGATATTCAGGTCCCGGGGTTGCTGGTACATGTGGCTGCCGACGGCCTCCAGGATGTCCGGGTCCACGAACGTTTCGTCTTGGGACGCCGCAGGCTCGGGCACCGGGGGCGCAGGGACCGGTTCCATAGGCTCGGGCATCGGGGGCGCAGAGACCGGTTCCATAGGCTCGGGCATCGGGGGCGCAGGGACCGGTTCGTTAGGCCCGGGCATCGGGAGCGCAGGTACCGGTTCCATAGGCTCGGGCATCGGGGGCGCAGGTACCTGTTCCATAGGCTCGGGCATCGGGGGCGCAGGTACCTGTTCCATAGGCTCGGGCATCGGGGGCGCAGGGACCTGTTCCATGGGCTCGGGAATGGAAGGGGGCTGATCCATAAGCTCGGTCATCGGGGGCACAGGGACCGGTTCTGTTGGTTCGGGATCGGCGTTCGCGACAGATTCCGCGTCGCCATCGTGCTGATCGGTATCCACGTCCGTGACAGATTCCGCGTCGTCGTCATCGTGCTGCTCGGTATCCACGTCCGCGACAGATGCCGCGGCGTCGTCATCGTGCTGATCGGTGTCCACGTCCGCGACAGATTCCGCGTCGTCATCGTGCTGATTGGCGTCCACGTCCGCGACAGATTCCGCGTCGTCATCGTGCTGATTGGTGTCCACTTCCGCGACAGATTCCGTGTCGTCATCGTGCTCCGCGACAAATTCCGTGTCGTCATCGTGCTGCTCGGTATCGACGTCCGCGACAGGTTCCGCGTCGTCTCCCGGGCTTTCTGAGACTGCGGCGGGGACTTCCGTCTGCGAGCGCTCATAGCCGGGAAGCATGGGCCGCGCCAGCTGTCGGAAGATGTTCCGCCGAGCTCCCTTGGCCAGATCTCCCTGCACGGACACGCAGCTCTCCACCAGGCCGTTCGCCATGGCCCGTAAGAAGTGGATGTCGTCGGGATCGGTCGTCGTGACGATCCAGGGCGCCTTCCACACCAGGTCCCGGACGGCGCACTGCATCATGGCGAAGGCCGCGCGCGACGCGTCGCCGGGAACGTGCACCTTAACGCTGGCCCTCTTCAGCTCGCTGTCGTCCCAGTACCTGGTCACTTTCTCGCCCCACACGTGGACGACCGCGTCGACGCCGGCGGCAAGATCAGGCGCGCCCTGCGAGCGGACGTACTGGTCCCACGCGGACGCCGTCGGGTCGCAAGGCCGCGTGCCCAATAGGTCCGCGGTCGACAGAGCGCCCGCCTGGAGGACCTGGCGCGTCAGGACGTCGCGAAACTGGACCTCGAGCTGCCGCGCCCTGATGTCCGTGAACGCGGAGATGTCGTCGAGGTGCTTGATGGCCTCGGACATGTTGAGGGCGGCCGCGGCCCTGTAAAGCGCCCGGAGGAAGCCGACGGCGAGCGCGCTCGAGTCCGTCGCGAACTTGACGGCCGCTGCATCGACGTCGCCCATCTTGACAGCTGTTTGCAAAAGTATTTTTGTTGTTACTTACAATCATTTGGGCGCAGTTCATCGAGAACGTCAACGTCCTTTTTTACATTCAGGGCACAGCTCATCGAGTGCTTCGATAAGGCTTGATCTTAACATAACCTTGTTGTTGTTCCATTCCTGGGCTGTTGTTTGACCGAATCCCACGTTCGTAATGATATCCACGAGGTTAGGAGTCTCTTGTAACACGGCCTCAACTTTCGGATTCTTTAGGTACGCATCCGCGACGCGTGGGATGTTGACTGGAGTGAGTGTCTTTAGGTATCTCTCAAATTTAGACTTGGGGCCTGACGGTGTTGAAACCGGCATGTCGTACATGCCGGTTCTCTGGAATATATTGGGTGCCAGATTCTTTCTGAGATACACGACGAATTGTTCCTTGTTGTCGTTGCGCTTCAATTGCACATTAGCGGGAATGACGAAGTAAAACTCTATATCCTTGACGCGGTTGATGAATTTCTGCACTGCTGAGTCAATTTGCTTGATGTGATTGTTGTTTTGCGAAATCAATACGTGCGCAACCGCGTAAATGTCCTCTGCAATCATTATCTTATTGAAATGTGCTGGATCATCGAACATCTGTTTGTATCTGTCGTACGAAACCTCGCGGGTCGTGCCGTTGAATTTCCCAAGTTGAGACAGCACTTTGTCGTACACTAGATCGTACGAATTCTTCGCGTCAATCGAGTACTGCCCTATTTTGTCACAGGCTTGTGCGAACATGGGCGAAGACATTCGAAAGTCGGGGTGTAGTGTTTTGAAGTAAGTAGATACCTCAACGATGTCTTTGAAGGGAGATGCGCCCAGCGGGCAGATCGCCATGATCGTCCTGGGCGTCCGAATAAAGCCGGCCTTTACGCAGGTGAACAGCATAGCGTATGTCCCACGAGTCGCGAAGCTCAAGAATGTGTCTATGAAAGCGTTAATGGCAATGGCATTTGCTACGACGTCGTCGACTTCGACCGACTTCAATGCGACGGAGTTTTCGGGCGCAGAGATCTCGGGAGGCAGTATTACGTTTTCTTTGACCATCTTGATCATGAAATCCGTGTATTTGATTTTCGGATTCCAACGCGTCTCTGGCACAAGGGCGACAGCAGTCGTTTTGAATCGGTCCTGCTGAGGTGCGCTGACTTTGTAAGTGGCCGAATAGTATTCGGTTTCAGTTTCAGCGTCAGGAACTATGTCCCTCACAATCGGCGCGCCGCCTGGCACCTGTCCTTTCATGTACTCAGCAGTTGCGAGGTCTAACCTCACTTGTGCGTCAATTACTTCCTCGTCCTCCTTCACGGCCTTGATGATTTCGCTGTACGGAGTTATCGGATCCGGAGTTCCGACGGCCACGACTTCGTTCGACACGGGCGCGGGGTCCTCCTCCTGGAACCCGTTTATTTTGCGCACCGTACCGGTGAGACGCTTTAACCTTGAGACGAACTTCGGCAAAGTTGTCGGCTCATCTGTGTCTCCGAACCGGTGTGTCAGGGTTTCGCCGAAGGTCTTGAGATTAGCGGTGACGGTGTTGTCGAAGAGCGCGAGGTCTTTGTTAGCGGTTATCGCGTGCAGGTGCCTGAAGAACGGGCTCTTCTTGTACAGCTCGCCATGCTTGTCCGTCGGTACTTTCAGCGTCACGAAAGCCCCATCGGCGTCTTGTTGCTTGTCTCCGACAAGCGGGAGACCGAGCTCTGCGCAGTACGAGTCGACGACGAACCTCCACAGCAGCTTTTTGTCGGAGTAGTTGGCGTCGCCGGTGTACTCGGATCTGAAGAGCCCGGACGACCTGACGATGTCGGCCATCTTCGTATCCAACCCCCGAGCGGTGCTGCCGTCTACTGAAAGGAACTCGACGGAGCTTATCCTCCGGTCCCCGCCGTCGGTCGTCTGGACCTCCAGCGTCACAGGTCGCCCGCTGTTTTTGCTGATCGGGGATGCACGCAGATTATTGTCCCAGTACAGCTTGATGTCGTGCGTCGCGTCGCATCTCTCCGCGAGTGCGAACGCGTCTACCAGCAGCTTGCCCTCGGTGCTGACCTGGTTGCAGATGAACGTGTTGTTCAACATTTTCGAGAATTGGTCCGTGAACTCCAGGCATCCGACGATCGACAGGGCGTTGATGCGCTCGATGATTTTCAGCGCCTCGGCCGCGACCTCGTTGCTCCAGTCGCGCGCGGAGACTAGCGTCTCCAGGTAGTTCAGGCATCGGCGCACGTCCTCCTCGTCTATCTGGGACGCGCCCGTCGCGTCGGCCAGGTACGCCAGCCTTCTCTGAACAAGTCTGACCGCGCGGCGTTCTGCTTCGCGATCAAACAGTGGCATCGTGAAGGTGTCGGCCGTGAGGAGGCGGATAGCCGAGCTCATGTCGATCGGCTTCAGGCCGTCGGCGATTCTCTCGATCATCACTCCCGCGTTTTTTCTGCTGTCGACGACGAGTTTCCTGTCATTTTCGTCGTCGCCCTCCCGTCCTACGAATTTCCGCAGGGCCATGATGTGCTTGATGTCCTGGACGTCGACGTACGGGTTTCTGGCGGGCTTGTCGTCGGGCTGTTCGGGTTCGAGGTTGACTACCGTCATGATGACGGGAAGGAACGTCTTTCCCAGCGCCGCGTCCAAGTGTTTGCACAGCAGATCATCGGGAGGGCCCCCGGATTCGTCGAAGTCGCTCGCTCTGGACCCGATGTTGCTGGCGCAATCTCCGTAGACGGGGTTGCATATCTGAGCCATGCATCCCGGGTTGTACTGGACCGCGTATTCGCCGGTCGAGATCATATCCGCCATGTTCGCGCGCAGGTACCGTCTCAGGTCGTCAAGGCTCGCTACGATGTAGCGGCCCTCGGCGGTTCGAGTGACACACTGCTTCTTGAGCCCCATGTGCTGTTCGATGTCCTTCAGAGCCCATTCCTGGTACTTCTTCGCCGCCGCTGACATAACTGTCGAAGGCGACTCTCCTGGTACCGCGAATGTCACGAAAAATTCGCGCAGACACTGAATGTCAGTTGCTTTCGGCGGCACCAGTCCCAGCGCTTTGACGGCATTCACGACGTCGCCCTTCCAGTTGTTGAAGTAACGGATGTCTTTAGCATTTGTTTCAATGTCAGGCCACTCATTGATGGACGACGGACTCTTCTCGCTGGAAAAAATATCCCAATTTTCATTCAACTTCTTCAATTTCAGCGGCGCTGGCGGTATCTTGGGCGGGGGGGGAACTTTCGTTTCCTTATTCGCCTTATTCTTGTCGTCTTCGCTGCCCCAGGGATGTTCTGGTGGCGATATGCCGTTCCGAGCCTCAAGATATGCCGGCGTCTTTACCGAGTATATTGAAGGAGAGTTGTCGACATCCGCGACGATAAACACGCCGCCACTGTTGATCCTCTTCTGCAGGACCGACGTGTCAAAGTCACTGCTGTAGTAACCTTCGCTCATCGCGGCCTGCGCCAAAGTGTCGAAGTCTTCGTCGTCCGGCTTGTCTGAAGTGTACACCTCCAGACCTCGCTCGAGCAGGGACTTCCGAACTATATCGGTTCCCGTGTTGTTGAAGATTATTGTATTTTTGTATCGGCCCGAGGCCTTTCCCACGTTGGTGGCCTTCTTCAAGTCCGACACGTGCAAAACAGCGGGAGCGGGAGCTGCTTTCGGAACCTGAGGTCTCTTGTCCGGGGGCGCGCCTGCGTGCTGAGGATTTTTCAAATAGGGCAGGAACGTTCGCAGCTCCAACTGTCGCGCGATATCCGCCAAAGTCCGGACGTTTGTCACAGCCGCGTCGAGATCCAACGTCGCCTTCAGCACTGCGGCATCTATCTTTGCGTTCGTGACTGCCTCGGAGCCGCCATCTTCGTCGACAATATCGTGCGCCAGCGCTCGCTTCCTGATGTCTCTCATGATGGGGAGGATCCCTGTATCGAATTCCAGTTCCGTTCTCTTGTTTGCATCCAGTTGAAGGTAATCCTTGGGTTCATCGGCGTTGACGTTGCGTCGGCTCTGGATGAGCGTGGACGGGCGCAGCACGATCCGGTGCTCGAAATCGTCGAGCGTGTTGTCGCAGTCGAATGCTTTCTCGACGCCCGCGAAGTCTCCCACCGCGAACATCTGGACGTTGCCGTTGCTGCGCCGCAGCGTCATGTAGATCACCGCGTGGCTCCGAGAGCTCTCCCTGTTGTTGGTGGTCGGTTCGACGCGCCTCCTCAGGTCCAGGTGCGCGGTGATGAAGCCGCCCAGCGTCTCTATGTGCTTCAGGTAGCTCTGGCACTTGTCCTTGACGTTGGGATCGACGCCCTGGCGCGCGTTGATGCCGACGAGCTCCTTCTGTAGTTCGAGCCCACCGACGTCTTTCGCGACGACTCCCGAGTCGCGTACGTCGAACAAGAATTCGGGGCAGCTCTCGTAGCCGAGACTGGAGTCGCGGACGAGGCCCGCGACCAGGTCTTTGAACGTCGGAGCCGCGCCGTCGCTGTAGTACTCGACGATGCGCACGCCGATGTCGACGACTTTGTTTGTGTCGTCGCTGTTAATCTTGTCGATGACCCGCGGGATGATGCCCGCGGACCCTTGACGCGATTTTTCGTACGCCTTGACGTCTTCCGCCGTCATCACCTCCAGCTCGTCCGGAGTCTTCATGTCGCCGCCGTTGAAGTAGATCAGCGCGCTCGTCTTTCCTGCGCCGCTGGGCCCGTACCCGAACACGAAGATGTTTCGGCCCGTGCGCAGCGCGCCCAGCAGCTCGCCGCAGTGGTAGGTCGCGATGTCCTCGTTGGTCAGGCCCGGGTGCAGGACCGCCGTGAACGGTCCCATGTGATAAGAGAAGAACTGCTTGGAGGTCCCGTCGTTCCACGGCAGCGTCGACGTCTCTGTCAGCCTGTCGCACCCGCGCGCGTTCCGGCCGTAGCGCTGGGAGTGGTACGGCAGCGTGACGTACACAGGGGCCGCGGTATCGGGCCGCGTTCCGACGACGTCCGTGAACGAGCTTATGGGCAGTCGCGTGACGCTCAGCGAAACGGGACGAGTTCGCAGAGAAACCCGGACGTAGCTGAGGACGGGCATGCGCCCGGCGAAGACGTCCTTGAACGCAGTGTTCTTCTCGTCCAGCCGGATCTTGCTGGCTTTAACGTAGTCGACCATCTTGGTGATGGCGTCGATACTCTTGTTGATGACCGTCGCCACCTGGCTGATGAACGATCCCGTGAGATCCGGCCCGACGCGCGGGAACGAGTCGCGCGCGTCGCATCCCTCAATCGCCATCTGCAGGCAGTGCTCCAGCGTGATGAAGGAGCACTTGTGGGGCTTAAATTCGTCTGTCAGCAGGTCGGACGACGTCTTTTCGATGCCTTTCTCGATCCACTGCTTCAGGAGGTTGTGGTAGTGCGCGGTGTCGGTTCGGCGCACCGACCTGCACCTCTCGGGAAGGGTCCTGCCCGCGCGGGCGCAGTACACCTGTATCGTGCACGACTGATACTCGTTTACCCAGAACAGGTTCGGGAATGCTTTTACCGCCTCCTGGCAGTCAAACCCGTTCGGCGCGGACTTGCAATACTCGCGCACCATGTAACCGTACACTGCGGGGTCTTTGAGCATGTTCGCTGCGTCGCTGTACCACACTATGTTCAAGTAGTTCAGCATCTCGGCCGCCCTGCGTCCCAGCGTCAGCCACGCGAGGTCGTTGGGCCCGTCGCCGGACTTGAAGTCGGACACTTCGAGCGTCTCCGTCGCGTCCCAGTTCCCCTCGACCAGGTCCTTCAGCGGGATGAACGCGACGCTCTCCGGGTTTCGCATGATTCTGGTCAGCGTCGTATCGTCGTAGAAGGGCAGTCGGTCTTCCAGGGACTTGGATCCGCTCACCGCCTTCTGCCTGTAGCGTCCCGACACGTCGTTGGTCTCCAGCTTCGCGGCCGTCACCTCCCCCACGATCTCGGGCGAATCCTCCTTCACCGGGACGTACTGGATCGTGACCTGGTGCTGCTCGACGGCCGAGCTGACTGCGTGCAGCTGCTGCCACGACAGCCGGCACGCGCTCGCTCTGCTGGCGGCATACTTTTTGATGGCGTCCGCGGCTTTGACGGCTTTGACGGCGACGTTGGACACGATCGATGCGATATCACCTTCCACGCGCACCATCGCGTCGTCAACATCGTCGTCAGTCGCCAGGGCCGGCACGGTCTGCTCCATCCGGGCGACAGCTTGCATCGACTCCTTGTACGCGTTTATGGTGGCCGACAGATCCTGGAGCGCTCCTGCTGCCGCGCCCGCGCCCGGGTGATTCTTAAAGGGCATAAAGAAGTACGTATTCAAGAACGTCTCCTCGGCCAACAGGCTTTCCAGCGACACACCTGAATCGAGCACCGTCTTGACGCGGACGGGCACTTCGGCGAGCTTCTTCGACGCGTTTTCAGCGTCCGCTTTCCACAGCGCGGACCTCGTCAGTGCGTCGATCAGCCGTCGACGCGCGTCGTCGGTCAAGTCCTTCTCTTGCAGGGCCTCGAGCGCCTGCGTGCCGTGCGCGACGTCGCCCTCGGCGATCGCCTTGTCGACTAGGGCGACCTCGTCGTCGACCTGCGAGTCCAGCGCCTTGTCGCCTCGCCGGTCGCTCTTCAGGGCGTTGTACTTGGCGTCCAGGTCGTCGAACTTAGCGTTACTGCCGTCGTTGAAGTCGATGCAGTAGGTCTTGACGCGGGCGATCGCGGCCTCGCAGCTCGGGCCGACGTCGCGGTTGAGGAGGAATGCCTGTGCGTCGGTGACGGCCTGCCTGCAGTGCTGGTCGAGGACCGCCTTGAGCTCGGCCTGCTTAGCGGCAGTGTACTTGTCGTCGCGGGGGCGATCCAGGAACTGCTTAGCGGCCTTCTGGAAGAGGTCGAGTCCGATGATCTTTTGTTCCGCGATCTCGGCGAACGCTCGGTCGACCTCGCGCACGTGTTCGTCTAGTGCCGCCGCTTTGATCGCCCAGCCAGCGACGGACGCGCGCGCGGCGTCGAACGCCGTGGTGTTGCAGCCCATCCAATAGAAGCGCTCTACGCCCGTCAAGACGGGCTGCGGTCCCATCGCGACGACGCTGTTTGCCGTCTGGATCAGCGAGCGCAGGACGTCGGTCTTCCCGGCGTCGTACGCGCTCTGCATGTCCGCGATGCAGAGCCTGAGCTGATCGAGCGCGCCGTCAAGCACGTTGCACGCGATCCGGTTGTGCGTCGGCTGGTCGATGTGCGGCTCGAAGGCCTTCGCCCCGTCAACCGCGTCCGCGTATATTTTGTCGAACACTGCGCCGCTTTTTTTCGCCAGGTGTCGTGCGGAGTTGCGCGGCATCTGACGCAGGAACATGTAGTCGGACACCGGGTCGCGGGACGCGCGCGCGTTGAATCGCGCGATTTCTTCGACCGCCTCCGCGTCGAACGTGGCCTGCCGCGCTTCGTAGTCGTCCGCGACCTGCGCGGCCTGCGGACCGTTTGCCCGCAGCAGATCGATCATGTCCCGCACGCTGGCGGCCGCCGCGTCGTCGAGCACGCGTTCATCCGTCTTCGCACCCGAGATGTAAGCCAGCGCGGCCCGGAGCTCGGTCTGCCTGGTCGCCTCGGCGGCGGCGGCCGTGTCCGCCGCGTCTTCGCGCGCCTTGACGAACGTAGCGAATTTCGAGTTCTGGACGGCGGCGTTCAGGTACTTTCCGTGCGCCACGTCCTCGTCAGTCGCCGTCGCGTCCCACTTGAGGATGCCCTCGACGACAGCTGCTGCGGTGGTTTCGTCGCTCTCGTCGAGCCCGGAGACCCGCTGTCCGTCTCGCACGCGTCGAAGGACCGCGGCCTTGACGCGCTCGTACAGAGGGTCCTGCTTGCCGACGGCGGCGGCCAATGCCGCTAGAACGGCGCCGTCGGTGGACTCCGACGCGAGCTGCTCGTCGGCCGTCGCGAAGACCTCGGCGTGCACGGGCTGGTTCGTGTAGCCCAGGAAGCGCATGGCGGCCAGCGCTTCGACGACGTTCTCGTCGGCGAGCTCGAGGACCCTCGCGTCCGCAGCGGCCGTGACGCTCGGTGGACCGCCGGCCTTCGACGCGACGATGACCGAGCTCACGTTCCCTTCGGCGGAGAGCGCCGCGATGACGGCGTCGGTGAGCGCGTCCACGTCCGGAGGCGGAGCTCCTGCCGCGACTAGCGCGTTGATCGCGCCGATCCTGGCCGCGTAGCCCGACTCGGGCGACAGCGAATCGTTGATCCTCTTGATCTCGGCAGCCTTTGCGTTCTCGGCCTGCGAGACGGCGGCCTCCTCTGCGCGCCGCTTCTCCTCGGCGAGCTCCCGACCGAAGCGCAGGATGTTCTCCGCGTCGGAGGCCTCCACCGCCAACCGCGCAGCGTCTGCGACGGCGATCTGGTTTTCCGCCGCGACCCTGGCCGCATCGGCGGCCTCTTTCTCGGCGATCGCGGCCAGTCTCAGCCGACTCTCGCTCTCGACGTTGGCCTGCAGCTGAGCGACCACGCTCTGCATCTGCCCGCTCGTGTCCGCGGTGGACGCGAGCATCTCCTCAAGCGCCTTCTTCTCGGCCTTGACGCGCTCGATCTCCACCCCGATCGTCGTCAGACGCTCCTCGGCGGCGGTTTTTTCGAGTTCCAGGCGCGCGGCGCTCTCCAGAGCGGCGTCTTTCGCGCGGTTGGCCTCCGCGGCGAGTTCTTGGGAGGACTGGGCGCCTCGCACGGCGACGTCCAACTCATCGCGAAGTTTCGACGCTGCGGCTTCCGCGTCCCGCAACTGCGTCGAGACGGTCGCGATGTCAGCCTGCAACTCCTGCGCCCTGGTGTCGGACAGGGCCGCGCCCTGGCCGATCGACTCCAGTTGAGCCGTCAGGTATTCTTTCTCCTGCGCGAGCGCCGCAACGGCCCGGTTTGCATCCTCCAGCTTTTCCGCGGTGTCGGTCAGAGCCGCGGTCACTGCTACGACTTCGGCGGACGACTGCTTCATGAGTGCAGCCACGGCGGCGGTCGCAGACTGGCCGGGCGGCGCGCCGACGCTCTGCAGGATGTCGTTGAGCTGCCGTTCGTTGTCGTTGATCCGGGACTGGAGCGCCTGCACAGCGACCGCGTTTGCCGCGACGGCGTCGTCGTACCGTTGTTCCGATGCCGCGACCGCGGACATCGCGTCGTCGAGCGCCTTCTGCACGGCTTCGGGCAGGCTCTGTCCCGCCTGGACAGGGCCGACGGTCCGCTCGACGGCGTCGAGCGCCGCCTTCGCTGCGGCCGCTTCTTGCTTGAGCTGAGCGGACTCGGCGTCGTTGCCCGCGGTCGTCGTGGCCAGCTGGGCTTTCATGCCGTTCAGCTCGTTGACGAGGGCCTGAGCGGCGGCGGCGGTGGGAGCTCCGATCACGCCCTCGATGTCCTCGATGTCCTTCCGCAGCCGGGCTGCGTCGGCTTCGGCCGTCGCGATCCGCTGTTCTGCCGCTTCCCGCGCCTGCCGAGCCGCGTCAGTGGTCGCGCTCTGATTGGCGGCGAGTGCGGCGTTAGCGTTTCGGATTTCTTCGTCCTTCGCTGCGAGTGCGACTTTAGCGTCATCGAGCTCCTTGAGGTTCTCTTCCGCGATCTTCTGCTTCTTCTGAGCCTCCAGAACCCGCGCTTCGGCCGCGG
>Ga0075014_100000170_pt1 | contig 19312 bp, 17 predicted proteins | sample AleBraG_ABR_2014_FD_71472 | JGI IMG/M metagenome (GOLD analysis project Ga0075014, IMG submission 71472) | Freshwater sediment microbial communities in response to fracking from Pennsylvania, USA - Alex Branch Run_MetaG_ABR_2014 | ecosystem: Environmental > Aquatic > Freshwater > Creek >... | reverse complement strand
CTCGAACACAGCGGACTTCTGGTCCTCGGTAAAACCAGGGAAGATCGCTGTATCTTCAAGCATGTGAGTGACGGCCTTCACTGTTGTTCGGACGGCAAACAGGAACCTAGCCTTGAGAGCCTTTTGGTTTTCTTCTGAGTTCATGCTCATTTAGTGGACAAAGAAAAACCCCACCTAGGTGGGGTTTACTCTCTGTTGGATTAGAAGGTGGTTGTCTGGCCTTCGTTGGTGAAGTCGAGGGTTACTGTTTCGCTGAAGATGTAAACCTTTACCCTGACCTTGATGCGGAAGTCTCGCTGGGCCATAACATCTGGTGTGTTGACCGCACCGATGATTGATTCTGCGTTGGCCCACACAGGTCGTGTACCACTTGTTCTTCGATTGAGAATCGAAGTGGTTCCCGTCTGGCGAACTCCCTGGTAGTAAGGATCGTTTGGTAGACCAAGCTGGGGGGTCATGACGCCGTCGCGAATCTCGCGACGGACCACGTCAAAGGCCATCGAGTGACCAAGGAATGACCAGTCAGATACGTTGGAGGGATCACGGGTGGTCTTCTGACCAACAGCAACAACTCCAAGAACTGGATCGAGAATCACAGGAATAAGACCAAGAGCGTTTAGGGTCTTCTGGGCGGTGTTATCGAAGTGCCACTTCTCCTCAATGACATCAGCAGGAATGAGACCACCGTATCCGTTTGCACCTGCGTACATTGGAGCGACGGCACCCATTTTGTCCTGAATGATCGCTGTTAGGTTGGCCCCGTAGAAGCCGATCATCGATGACCAGTACGTCACACCTGAGGAGGTATCGGTGCGCTTGAATTCGTTCACGAGCTGACTAGCTCCACCGTCGGTCGTTCGTCCACTGACGATGATCGAAGCGGGGTCGTTAAACTCAGCCTGACTGATGAGCCTTGGGCTAATAAACGTGGTGAGCTTGCGAGTGGCGAAGCGTAAGGCGTAGAGTGCTGGCTTGAGATCCTCAACCCCAGTAACTTCCATTGCAACAGCAACGACGTCATACGCGGGAGCGGCGAACTCGTTCCAGCCATCTAGTAGGGCTGCGGTGTAGCGCTGATCGTTTGCTGATCCCAAGATTCCCTGGCTGATCAGGTCGCTGGCAACGCTGGTTACGTAACGCTTGCCGACAATGTTGTACACAACAGGAGCGGGGTTTGTGAAGGTGTCGATGATCTTGGTCTTCGTGTACCAACCATTGGCGTCCAGGTCGGCATCGAAGGTTCGACTTACGATTACTTCTACAAACGACACGGCATTGTCAGGCAAGATGTTCTTGAATGCGATATTCTGTCCGTAGGAGTCAACGCCCTTGATAGCCAGAGACCCAGTGAAGGTTCCTCCGTTTAGAGCAGTACCGTTGGTGGTCACTTCCTTGACGTTAAAGGTGATTGCATTGTATGCTGGGTTCACCTTGGGTGTTGCTGGTTTGGTAACAGTCAGGTCCATGCCTACCAGGAAGATGTTGTTTAGATATGCTGCAGTTACGCCAGCGTCTGGTCCAGCGGAAGTAGATCCTGCGCTGGTGATCTTGATGTAGCGAGTTCGGAAGCTGGAAGTAACATTGGCGATGGCCGCGCCGACAAGTTTGTATACGCCAGTAGCGAAGTAGAGTGGGTTTCCAGTTGGGTTGAACGCTACAAATGTGTCACCACCAATCATCAACGTAGTGAGGACCGATGCGGTGGGGAGGTCGACGTAAGCAGGAAGGCGGTAGTCGTACACCCACTTGTCGTAGCCAATCGCAGATACGGTCACGGTTGTTGGAATCTCAGTGGGAGACTTCTGCACGATTGTGAGGTAGGTGTCTTTGGTGACATCGACGATCCACTGTAGCTTGGTGAGCAGCGCTACAGTTAGGGCGATCTTGTAGGCGTTCTCGTCCAAAACAAGATTCACATCTGTGAATGGCGCAGTAGCGACTAGAGAGTTGAAGTCGAGGTTGAGCCAAGAGCCGTTACCTGCAGTGCCTGTGATCGTCAGCACACCGTTTACCAGTGAGCCTACTACTTGAGGAATTGCGGTGGCGTTGGGTGCACCCATGAGTTGGGTACCTACCAGAGAGAGGACGTACTTGTTACCATTGGGCCAGTAGATGAAGTCGATACCAATTAGCAGTTTGGCCAGGTCGGCACCAATGCCAGAGATCACAATTTCGTTGGCAGAGACGTTTAGGTCAATGCCAGCCAGGCCAGCGGCCAGCACAGTGTTTGCAGCGACGGACAACCCAGCCTGCTCTGTGCCAATTCCAGCGTTTACCTCGTATGAGAGGTTGGTCTTATCAGGTTCGGTTCGGAAAGCAAAAATACCACGGCTGGTGAGGTATGAGCCCCCAAACAGGGATGGATAAGCAGCAGAGGATCCTGGTGGAGCACTTACCCAGCAACCGAATTGCTGGTTGTAGTCTACCAACTCTTGGATATCCTTCCAATCGGCGCTCGTATCACCAAGCATGGACTTGATTACGTTCGGAGAATTCTTTGGGACGTAGAGGCCAGCAGTGGTTCCTTTTGGAGCGCGAACTACCATAAATCCTTTCTTGTTCGTATCAGGAACAGGAACGTCAAAGCTTTCGTCGTCTGTGATAAAATTGAAGCGCCAAGAGTCGGCCATAGTAGGTTATCCTCCAGCCCCAATTGAGGCTTTATGGCTAAATTAGTGGGCTGAGCTCAAAAAGTTAAACTGGACCGTCTCCCAATGTCTGCCCTTTCAGAAGACCAAGCCTTCGTCTACGAGGTTTTGTGACTTGGGCATTTCCTGGCTCTGGTAGTGTTTTGACGCTCAAGTGAACGTCTTTAATCGAGCCGTTGGCAGAATAGAACATGATGACTACTCCGTAGTCGGAATAATTATACAAATCGGTAACAGTATATGATGTAGTTGCCATGTCAGTGATCACTATGGGGTCTCGGCCAGGTACAGCGATCGTGATTTTCGACACAAATGAAATATCGGCCTGCCTAATCACCCAATTGATCGTAAAGGATGTAGGTGTGATCGAAGCGGGATCGATGAGCACCTCGTTGATCGTGATGTCCCTAGTGGCCTCGAAGTACGCTTGCGCAATGTCCCCTAACAGGACGTTCCCCGAGGAGTCTGTGATAGGTTGGCTAGGAATCAGTGCGTCAGCAAGCGTCTCGGGTGCACCCGAGAGGTCTGTGATTGGGTCTGCGTTGCCCGTGGTGGCGGAGTCAATCCAAGCCTTTTCCTCGGCAAACGCCAGGAGCACGCGCTCGGTGATGCTGAGTTGGTGGTCGACGTCTGTCGCAATTCCTGTACCATACGTTGCGATCTCCGGGTACTTGCCTGTTTTTAGGCTCAACTGGTGGGGATAGTGGATTGCGTACGTACGGAGAGTTATCTTCATCGCGACTGGGAAGATACGCTGCTTCTTGAGCCAATCTCCTTCTTTGTACTCGGGGTTGAATGATGGAGTTTCGATCGTGAAGAAGGATGGAACGGCCACTTCCACGTTACGCCACGATACAGAGGAGGCAAACTGAATTGGCCCCTTGGGGTTGGTTTCCCACAACAGTTTGTTGTATGCAACCCTAGCGTCTTGATCACTATCGTAGTACGCTGTGGCCTCGAATGTTGTTTTCACTGCCATAGCTCGCATGTACGTGGGAAGTCCCTGCTCCCAGAGACCCCTAGTCATCATGGCCGCCGACTGACTTGCAGGTCTATCATCAGGCTCCCAAAACTCACCAGGGGTGTACCAGTAGCTAAGAAAGGGAAAGCCTAGGGATGTTGGCTTGTACTCTGATGTGAAGTTCACCCCATTCTCTGTATCGTTGAGTTCCATTCGACGACGAAACGCCATATCTGTTGACGTCCACGCAATTCTTGAGAGATCCCCCCTTAGCAGTGTTTCCGCTAGGAAGTACTCAAGAGGAATCTTAGCTGCGTTGTATGTGTCACTGTAGGTCGACTGATCGAAAAAGAATGACTGGGTGAACTCTTGTGCCATGTGGAATTAGTGGACAGCTGGAGGGACTACAACTGGGGGTGCGATCAGCTCTCGGATGAGGCTTACCGCTGTCCTGGAGATTGGTGTCTTCATTGTTTTGAGAAACTCAGTAAAGACTTCTGAGATATTCTCAGAATGAAAATCCTCTGCGGATACAACAGTGTCGGTTGTCTTCAACTTCTTTGCTGTTGACACGGACCTAATGTATGCACCAGGATACGCTTTTTCAGCCAAGTCTTTGGTGTCGATACCAGACACAGTCCACACATTTACCAGAGCTTCTGTGTCTGGTAGAGGTGTTGGATACTCCACGTAGTAGAATCCGCAGAAGACCGGCAGAGGAAGCTCCTCCTTCTTAACCCCAAGATCATCCTTTGTCACCTTCCAGATAGCTCGAGGAAGCTTCGTGTCGTGTTCAATAACCTTACAAGCGTAGGCCGACCCGGTGTAGTGGTCGTTGAACCTGGTGTGGATGTCTCCGAGACAGACCAAATGGGTTTTGATAGGCGTGAGATCGATGTGGTGAGCAAAGATTTGATCGCTCGATCCATCTGCAAAGTGGCCCAGCACTAGATCGTATTGACGATCTAGAATCTCCGAAGGAAGGTTGCTGTAGAACACGTTCATCGATGGCATGTCGTTACGGTAATTATAGTGAGGAAGAGACAGGACATCAAGGCCTGCGATTTTGAGTACTTCAGCAGGCTCTCGTAAAATGGTGAGTCGATCAGTAGCCATAAATTCGAAGGATAGATGAGGTCGATCCTTGTACAGCTTAAGGTCGTGGTTTCCCACCAAAATGTAGCTATGGGAAAACTTGGACACCATCAACGATTTAAAGCGTTCGAGTTGAAGAATGACTTCACCAGGGTTGAGCGCCTCATCAGAAACATCACCCATGCAGATGAAAATAGAATTGGGATCGGGCTTGAATTCAGAATCAAACCAGCGAAGAAACTTCTCCCCCACCTCAAGTCGCCAAGGCTGGCTTGCACTGAAATGCAAGTCTCCCAGAATGTAAACAGATTGCTTGCTCATTTTAATTAGCTCTCCAACTTACAAGAGTATTCATCGAGAACATCTTCTTGTTTGTGCTTAACCCGTTCCAGTGTTTTCCACTGGACATCCCCAAGAATTCTCTGCCACCAGAGGAGATTCTCTTCCATGGTAATAGGCGACCCATCAATAGGGTGCCTCATGTTGTCTAGATTCTCATGACTGTACCTGTTTAGCAGGACGACATTGGCGTCCACATAGCAAAGTCTTGGGTGGACACCAACTGCGTGTATGTGTGCACAATCAAGCTTCTGCAACTGCGTCCTAGGCGCAAGGCGCTGAAGGAGGAGAGCCTCCTTCATAGAAAGGACCCGAAGAATCCTATCATGCCCTTGATCGCGCTTTCTAACACGTGCTTTGAGTTCCTGCCACTTCTCGTCGGACGAATCTCGTCTCACGCTCATTCTCCCGTGGAGTCGTCACTTGGAGCAAGAATGTCGATCAGCTGGCTGTTCTTGAAGAAAAACTCAGCTGCAGACTCGAGCGTGTACTCGTTGTTTCGGTACCCCTGGAGAAAATGAATGCAGCTTCGATTCATCTTAAATCGGTATTGATCACGCTCGCCATCTCTTTGGATAAGGAAGATGTCCTTGTACACGAGGACACGAGTAATTGTCCACAGTATTCGCTCTTCTACAATTTTTGTAGTAGGTACATCGGTCGAGTCAGAGTCCTCAAACAGCCTAGCCTGCTCTTCTGCGGTTAGAGCTACAGAGGTGGTCACCACCTGAACCATTCGAGGGTAGTGCTTCTCAAGCAGGACAGACTTGATGTTAAAGATGAACGTCTTGATGGGCAGGTCGAAGTCCCAATCAAACTGATATCGAATATCGGAATTGACGTGAATGATGGTCACTCCCCTATCTGAGGTGATGAACTTTAGAAGGATGGGCGCCTTGTCACAGAAGTTTGATAGCTTCTTGATCAGCGTTCCCTTGTACTTCTCGGCTGAGAGTTTTCCATATAGCATTTTTCTAGCTCCTCATGTTGTAATTAGTTGGGGTCGGTCAACTCTGAGCTTCTTCCTCGGCAAAGGATTCATCGACAGCAGCCATCAGGTTGTAGAAGTCTTCGTCGGCAGGATCCAACGTTCCGTTCTTGATTTCCTTGTAGCGAGCATAGGCCTTGTTGATGAGCTTGGGCTCGACTTCAACCTCTTTCGCAAAGTCTTTCAGACGAGCGGATTTGGAATCGGTAAACGCCTTCGCCTGTGACTTCAGGTCTGCTGCCTGAAGGTCATCAGAGTAAGCTTCCTCGAGGCAACCCAAGAGCTCGGTCTTGTTAATCGTCTTCATAATCATTGATCTCCTTTAGTGATTCTTTTTTATTGTCTTTTGTGTGGTCGAAAGCTTTTGGCATCCAGCCAGCTGTGTAAATGCTTACCTCATGTGCTCCCCAGCCTCGTGCCCGCTCTGCAGCCACAGAAGAGTGAGCTTTTTGCACAATATCGCCAATGTCAGCGATACCACGACCCCTAGGAACTTCCATGATCCAGAATGCCTTGATACCGAGGAAGGCCTTACCAAGCTTGTGCACCATGAGTGTGCCAGCCTTGTCGGCATCTGGGATCAGTATAATCTTGTCGAAGCGTTTGAGGAGATGGATCTGACGATGGCTTAGTGATGACCCAAATAGTGAGGTGCTGTTAGCGAAGAAAGGATCTGAGCGAAGGACAGCCAAACCCATCAAACCCTCTGTGACGTACAGAGGCTTCTTGGTGTCTAGGTTTTCCAGGTCGTAAAGGGTTGCGACAGATGTTCCTCTAGGATAGAGGACTTTCTTAGCAGAGAGGCCTGTTGTATCGCGGGCCTCGATACTGAGAAGAACCCCCTGCTCGTAGATGGGGAACATCAGGCGATTTGAGAAGAAGCTAAAGTCTTTTTCAGGATCACCCCTATACCAGCCCTTGGCGAGGAAGAACGCTCCCATCTTGTCTGCGATCTCGAAGGGTATTCCCCGCCTTCGAAGGTAATTTACGGCTAAGGGAGATTGTTTGTATGGCATGGGATTGGCACGAGACTCCATCACCACCTTCATAGGCAATGCGTCGTAGTCGATAACTGGCTCCGCGTATTGGAGCTCGTAACCAGTCAAGCTAAAGTCATCCATGCTCACACCAAGATCGGCGTAGAGTGACCGTTGGGTGAGATCAAAATATAGGCCTGCAATTGTACCCGCGCGCTTGCATGACCAGCATTGGTATTGCCCACCATGCTGGTTTACATTCAACGAAGGATGCCTGTCGCGATGGTAGGGACAATGAATTTTGACGTCATCAGACCAAGATGACGGCGAGCCCTCTGCTTTGAGTCCTAGACGTTGAATTGCTTCCCGCACAAGTATACGGGGTTCGATTGGAGACCAGGTAGGCATGTTAAACCCTCTGTCCTAAGTATACACCTTACCTTGGGATAGTGAAAGAGGGTGAGCCATTGGTAATAGGCTTGCGTTTTGACTGGAAAGGATTGGGAATTTGATCCATAGCCGGAATCACTGGGGTCACACCAGCCAAGCCTTCGGCTGGATTGATAGATGGTCGTGTTTTTTGGCTCAAGATTTTTACTTGATCGTTGATTTCCTGCTGCCTGTTTTCCAGTTGCGATTGTGTCATACTCAATCGCTCGAGGCGAAGGCCTTCTCGATCTAACAACCAGTACACCCCATACGAGTTCATCGACTCAGACACCCTATGTGAGTATTTGGGTCCAATGGTGCTCTCACACAAGGTTAAAAATTCATCGAATGACAGCATTTTGTAGTCTGTGTCTCCATCTACCCACAGTTTAACCATGGACCTAGTTGGATCGCAGGAGAAGAGGAGGAAGTAGTAGCTCAGCAGGGAGATGTCTGTCATTTCTAGTTAGTAAGATCAATCTTCAGATTTTCCTAATGTATTTATGTTTTTGTAATATAGGGTATTCTTATATACACTGACGGTTTCACGGTCACTGCGAAACCGTTTATCTGAGAAGCCAGATATATGGATTTGATGTGAGGTGCGTATACTTAGATTATGCTAAAACTTAACAGAGTAACCGTACGCCGCCAGCTCCACGATGTGGCAGAGTTTATCAAGCTCAAAAACTTTGAGCCATGGGAGGGCATGAGGCAAGACTCAAAAACAGTAAACTTTGGTTTTACGTTTGGGGCTTCAGCGAGGACGTTTGCCAACACGTCCTTAGACCTCAAGTGGACAGAGGAGCGTTGCGACGACTATATCGCAGCGAATAAGCTTGGTGATCTCAAGGACAATATCATTGCTCGCAATCCTCGCGATACACCAAAGATGTGGAAGGTCCTTACCTGTGCTACCGATATCAGAAACAAGTTCTTCAAGACGTATACGGGTCTACTGAAGCGGATCGAACGGGAGAAGAAGTTTGCGTTTGATCATGGTTACGTTCGCTCGTGGCACGGTCCATGTCGTCGTATCCCTGAGCTATTCCTCATGGATCACAACGAAGCTGGTCGAGCAACCGGTGATGATACCTTGCTGTACTCTCGTCTAGTGGGTAACCTTCAAAACGTTGCTGCCAACACGTCCATCCAAAACTTTGAAGCCTGTACTGTTATGCCTGCTATTGTAGAACTTCACGAGTGGTTGAGGACCGCTGGTCCGGGTGGGGCACCGATGCGATCCTATATTTGGAACTCAGTGCACGACTCTATCGATTTGGTTATTCATCGTGAGGAGCTTGATCAGGTGGCAGTCAAGGTGTATGAGGTGTGTACTCGCATGTACGCCGTGTACCAGGGGCTTCCCCAGGATGTGGAGATGGTTGTAGCTGACTTACTCAAGGGTGACTACTACAAAGGGGGGAAAAAATATAAATTCCATAAAGGTGTCGACGACGCATCTGACACCAACGTGAAGGTCTCGCAGGGAGTTCGTGATAAGCGACCAGTCGATGATATTCCTGTTCGTGGGGCCCGGAAAGTGGTGAGCTGAGATATTGTATGCACACGGAGCGTAAAATGCAAGACAGTGATTTGTTCCCGATCCTTCAGAAGTTTGTCAACGAGTGTCAGGCTACCACCAGCTCAACCGACAAGCAAGCAATCTTGCCCAGGTACCCCGAGCTGAAGGAGATCCTTCACTGGGTGTACAACCCGTACCTCAAGTTCAACATCTCTTCTGACAAGGTCAAGAAGCAAGCGACGTCCAACGTCAGGGTGACTCTCACCCTGATCGACCTCCTCAAAGCCCTCAACGAGCGGGCCATCACTGGCCAGGCAGCGGCAGATACGGTGTCTGCCTTTGCTGCCAGCTACCCGGCTCACAGTGAGTTGATTCTCAATATCATTGACAAGGATCTCAAGATTCGTGTCGACGTCAAGTCGATCAACAAAGCATTCCCCAACCTGATCCCCACCTTCGAGGTTGCACTCGCATCCTCTTACGAGGATCATAAAGCCAAAGTGTCCTTCAACAAAGACACTTGGTATGCCAGCCGCAAGATGGATGGCTGTCGCCTACTCACCATCATCGATGCCTCCGGAAACATCTCGTGCATGTCTCGGACCGGGAACGAGTTCCTCAGCCTTGAGCGTCTCAAAGACGCAATCCGGACTGAACTGCCCGATCTCCGCAGTACGGTGTTCGATGGTGAGATCTGCCTTGTCGATGACAAGGGTGATGAGCACTTCGACTGGGTGATGAAGGAAATCCGCAAGCAAGATGGTCACCAGATTGCCAATCCCGTTTACAAAATCTTCGACGTCCTGACCCTCAAGGAGTTTGGCGACGCGTTCTCGGCCATCAAGTTGTCCACCAGGCTTCGTCGGTTCACGGCCTTGGGTATCAACTCGAAAACGTTCTTCCCTGTCGAACAGGTGAAGGTGGAGTCCGCAGCTCACCTCGAGTCACTCTTCGCTTCTGCCGAGGGTAAGGGCTGGGAGGGTTTGATTATCCGCAAGGATGCTGAGTACGAGGGCAAGCGTTCGCGAACTATGCTCAAGGTGAAATCGTTTTCAGATGCTGAGTTCGTTGTGCAAGGCATGGAGACCGGACCTTTCCGCTTCGTTCGCGATCACGCCGAGGCCGAGGAGGAGATGCTCACCGCTGTGTGGATCACCTACACCAGCCCCACCACCGGACTCAGCAATCGTGTGGACGTTGGGTCAGGCTTTTCGCTTGAGGAGCGAAAAGCGTTCTTTGCCGACCCTTCCAAGATTGTGGGCCAGACAATCACCGTGAAGTGGTTTGAGGAATCGGTGTCCAAAGACACTGGGCTGCCAAGCCTTCGGTTTCCTACCCTGCTGGCCATTCATGGTCGAGCGCGAGTAGTCTGAGATTCGATCTTCAAATAGTCAATAGGGCCACGAATTCGTGGCCCTACAAGGAATTACAGCAACCCTCACTGCTGCCTTATACTAACTTCTTGTGGTGATCCCACAAGAAGGAGTCTCTAATGAATCTAAGCTACGACGAGTTGCTGGCCAAGGTGAACGTCACCTTTGGGCTTTCAGACGCTGAACTGAAAAACCTCCAGACCTCTCCCGTCCCCCGCCTCGCTGCTCTCCTTCCTGCCATCGCAGGATTTCCTGATGCCGATAGGTTTGGGCTCATTGGCCTATCCTCTTACGTATTGGGCGTTCGCAACCCAGACGTGTTTGGTGCCAGAGCATCCGATTGCTCTGCCGTAGACCGTCGGTCGATCACGTACCCAAGGCCTCAGAAGGGATACAACAAGAACACGTTCAAGTACGGTATCGATCTACTCACGTTGATCATGTTGAACGACTATGCTGTCGATGTCGCTGATGACAAGGCTAAGGGTAAGTTCAACCCCATCACTGACGCTGGGTGGAATATCTCCACCAAGAAGGCAGAAGCTTTGTGGATCACAAACATTCGTCGACTGTTTTTGTCCAACGAAGACAAGGCTGCGCTCGATGCCATCGTCACTGTAGGAGGCGCAACTGCCTATGATCCAGGTTGGTAATAACCGGAGCATTCAGTTTAAGGTAGGAATTGTGGTGATGGCACTGGGGGCCATCGCCCTTTCCAGTAATCTCGTCACAATCCTTCAACAACAAACCCTTATTGGTGCCTTTCTCAATCCTCAAAATATCGAACAGTTATGGCTGAATCTCGTCGCTGTCCTTGTGTTCCTGCCTCTCACCATTGTTAATCACAAAGTGGCACGCAGCCTTCAAGCTGCTGTGATTCTTCTTGTTGGGTTTTTTATGGTGATGTACAAAGGGCTCGACGACTGCTTCAGCACGTTTATTCTTGTTGCTGGTGCCATGATGGCGTACAAGTATGAGTTCCCAAGCCCAATCGTAAAAACCTCAGTCATAGCCATCGCAGCTATCCTCACCGTTGGAGCCTCAATAGTGGTTGGTACCTTCCCAAGCCAACCTATGGTGACAATCAAGTATGCAGCATTCTTGGCCGCTATATTCGCGATCATGTACCTAGTATTTGAGCGTCAGTTGAGGAAGTACATTTTGCACTCCAACAACCTCTCAGACAAGGTACGAGAGCTTGAACCGATCTCAAAGCTAGGAAAGCGGGTATCGTCCATCATTCACGCGCTAAAGAATCAAGTAAGCGCTGTCACCAACCACGCAAGTTTGTTGGAAATATGTACTACAGAGGTCGACGGCCAAGTTGTCCACTATCTCACAGGCGATCAGCTGTTTAGGCTTAAACGATCAGGGCAGCGCTTAATCGAAACCATACAGTCGAGCTTGTACGTGTCGCGAGACGATACGGAGCATGAGGGTGTGGAGCAGGTCGATCTCCACTACATCCTCAAGGGCATCAACCTGTTGTACCTAGGTGATAACATTGCTCCACTGATAACGAAGTTCGAGCTGGCTGACGAAGGACGGTATCTGTACGGGATTCGATCAGACCTTCAACACATGCTGGAAAATGTATACACAAACGCAGTTGAGGCCCTTAGAGACGCCAAAGTTTCAAACGGCTACATCAAGACGACATTGACAGCCAACCAGCTGGTCATCGAAAATAATGGTGGCGAAATGACCAAATGCTCGTCCTGTGCACTCAACGAGGATTGTGCCAGTCAGTGTCGAAAGTTCTCCAAGAGAGGGTTCACAACTAAAGCACATGGCTCTGGCGTGGGGATGGCTTCGATCTTCGAGGCCTGTGTGAGGTTAGGATGGCGCTTAAAAATTGAAACACCTCAAGGGCTAACTAGGTATGTGTTTGATCTCAAACTGGCGCAGGTAGGCCGTTAGGGAAGAATCGAGCAATGACAGCTGGATCAACAGGAAGATCAGTGTCGAGCTTCTTTCTGTACGCTGTCTTCTCTTCGACAGTCCACTGATTGAACGGTTTATCGGCTGCCTTTGACTTATCTTGCCAATATGTAGTAGCCTCGATCATCTTCCGACTTTGACCTACGAACCGAGGTGCGTCGGTTACAACTGTTTCGTTATTCTTTTGGAAGCTTCCGAGGTGGCCTTCGCTGATGTGGTGATCGGGGGCAGGTCGACCTTTTTCGCTCTCACACAGCGGTGTGAGATTTCGTGGGTCAAGCTCTAGGTCAGCTCTGCCTACGCCCACGACTTGGTGAAAAGGGTGAATGTGGTGAATTTGAATTCCGTATAGTGCACCAGAGCCAGGACCGCAGTAAATGCAGTCACAGTGAGTAGCCTTGAACTCGTGCATAGCGATAGGCCAGTGAGGGCTTCGGGTAGCGCCTTGCTCAGGAGTTGTCGTCTTTAGCTTTTGCAGTTCCATTGTGTACCACCTCTGTTATACTAACAATTAGTAGGTGCTAGGCACCAAAGGCGGACCCATGGTTATCGATCACATTGATCACCTTCTATCATCACACTGGCCCAAGCTTACTGGACAAAAAGGGATGACACTTGGTGCCAGAGACTGGCACCCAAACAAGACGATGACCTCGTTCTCCAACAAGCTGGCGACGCTAGAGCTTCAAGTGGTCATGGAGGGCTCCGCACTCAAACTCGTGCCTACGCTGATCAACCGATCAGATAAGCCACTAAGAATCTCAAGTGCGAAAATCTCGCTTGGCTCAGCGGTGATAGACTTTCTTGGTCACAAGCAAAAGCACGGGCGGACAGGCAAAGAGCTCAAGTGGTTCGATCAGGGATGGCAATCGTGGTCGCCTACCATGGCGTACAGTGTTGGCTCAGTCCCTCTTCGATCATGGCTGTCGATGACCAACAGAATGTCGTACAACCTCAACAACCTGCCTTCCAACGTACCTGGACAGTTGTCATCTACTATGTACACGATGGTTGCCAACGTCAAGTATGGACCCCTCTTACTTATCGGACAAGTAGCGTTCAATCAATTTGTGTACTTCAAGGGGCACTTTGGTCTGGGTGAACAGTCGATCGACGTTGTGTGGGACCTTGGCGACTACCAGCTCGCAGCTCGTAACTCTATCGCTCTCGATCCGATCGTAATCGCTACAAGTGGTAGGATCGTCAGCACAAAGGATACAGAAGACGCAGAGGGCGCAAAGTGCGGAGAGGACTACGAAAGTGACGAGGTGGGCCTCCAGAAGTGGTATATGGACCTGATTAAGCCAAAACGAGACTTCTTGCCAATTAAAGGCTGGTGTTCTTGGTATTGGAAAGAGGATAAGGTAACACAAGCGGACGTTCAAGCAGCATCTGACGCGCTCAAAGGCCAAGACGTGCTTATTCAGCTTGATGATGGGTACGAAACCGCTGTTGGTGACTGGAAGTCTCAGAACTCCAAGTTCCCTGATCTCGAGGAAATGGTAAACCACATCAAAGCCAACGGTCAGCGCGCTGGAATCTGGTACGCACCGTTCATCGTTGAGCGTGGATCAGCGCTGGCCAAGAATCACCCCGACTGGCTCGTACGTAATCGACTCGGCTTTCCTGTTGTTGCTGGGTTTGTTCCCAATTGGAAGTCCTGGTTCTACTACGCTCTTGATGTGTCTCAACCTGAAGTGCTCGAATACGTGCGATCTGTCACCGACTACCTTGTCAACCATATTGGGATGCAGATGCTCAAGATCGACTTTGCCTATTCGCCCATCATGAAACCCAAGCTCCTCAAGTACAAGGAAAAGACAAGCGCTCAGTACTTCAGAGACGCTCTACAAGTTATTCGCACTACTGCTGGCGACCACACTACGCTGCTTGGCTGTGGTATGCCTCTCACCCCTGCCATTGGTATTGTAGACGCTATGCGAGTTGGCATCGACACAGCCAAGGTTTGGCGTACGTGGTATGATCGATTCCTCAACACCGACTCCACGATGGGCGTACGTAACAACTCGAGAAACACATTGACTAGGTTGGTGATGAACAATCGCTTGTGGTTAAACGACCCCGATTGTTTTTTCAAAGACGCACCCAAGCTTACGGAAAGCGAGCGAGAGCTGGATAACGTAGTGAAGAACTTGGGAGGGGTTAATCTTGTGTCTGTAGACCCAGCTGAGTTGGTCGATGGCCTAGGCAGCAACCAGGCCATCGTGACCGAGACATTCTCCACGATTGATCTTCTTGACCTTATGAGTCCTAGCACCAAAGAGCTTCCGAGCACTGTGCACCTTAAGGGTGCTCATGGTGAATGCCTACTTGTCATCAACTTGACAGAGGACGCTATCTTGGAACCCCTCTGGTGGGATCTGCACAACCTTGGGTACCCAACAAGTCACATGTGGGGAGAGGATCATGCCAAACATAACGTGGTCGTACCCAAACGATCGCAAAAGTTGATCCCACTAACTGAGTAAGAAAAATCCACAACAGGTCGTTGCGCTTTGTTGTGGAAGCTTGGGCCGTTGGCCGAGCTAAAATTATTTTCTTTCAAGGAGGTTCTTCAATGAACTCCAAATTCACATCTCTCGACACCTGGGCAGGCAGCATGCTTGACACACTGTCTACAATTGTAGACAGCAGCGTCCACGTACCACAACAGTCCCGCTGGTCTACTACGGGCATGGGTATCGATCTTCAGTGGAGCAATCCTTGGCTACTACCTGTGGTTTACGAACCATTCTGGGTGGCTGTCAAAACTGTTGCATCAGACGGAACTCCCTGGGACTCAGCTATCAATTTCCCCCCAGTCGATGTCGACATCAATGGTGCCACCAAAGCAATGCGCTTCACTTGGGCTCTAGCTGGCATCGAGAGGAGTCGCTGCAACCTCGAGTTCGACAACGACAAGCTGATCCTCAGCATCAAGGCTGAATCCTCCACTCGAGGGCTTGGACTGGAAGGCTCGGGGACTGAGGAGGATGCCGAGGCTAATAAATGGGCGTCGCTCAAGAAGGGTATTAAGTCACTGACAAAAGGTCTACGCAATGAGTACGACGTTCCTAGCACCAGGTATGATGTGCAGGCCGCTGAGGCAACGTGGCGCAATGGTCTTCTGGTGGTGGAGATCCCACTCAGGGAGCAAGCGCAGCCGGTAAAGGTTGAGATCAAGTAAAAGGAAAAGCCCACGCAAGTGGGCTTTTTTATTGACGTCAAGGTTATTCGTTCGTGGGATCGCCGTCGCCCTCAACTCCAAGATATTCCTTGCAGGCTGGTGCAAGATCCTTGCCGTTGCCCATGGCGCACTGGATCTCGTACACGTCAGCGTCGGTTACTCTACCAGCAATTGGATGGCGGTGATCCTTGGCAATGCGATCGAGTACGGTACGGATTCGAGCCTCTGAGGATTCCTGCTTCCGAAGCTTCCTGCCGTCATCGAGCTGGATAGTGTTGAGATAGTCTACCATCTTTCGAATGATACCCTCATCGCCTGGGCTAAGGGGTTCATGCTCTAGGTCATCAAATCCAGCTTCACCGTCAGAGATTTCGTAAGCCAAAGCCGCAGTCCACTCAGACCCACCAAACATATCCCTGAGCCGTTGAAGGTCTTCTCGGTTCTCTTTGCCCTCGTTAAAGGCTCGGACAGTTTCCTGCAGTCGAGCGTCAGCCCGATCAAGAGCCTCGCCAAGGAGTTTGGTTGCTAATGTGGTCACAACTTCCTGGTCCTGTGGGTTCTCAACCCCGGAGGCTTCTAGGGCGCCATCAAAGATAGCCTTGATGTCATCGTCGTCTTCAATCTTGTCGGGATCGATCATACCCAAGAGCTTGACAATTTCAGTCTCCGCCTCTTCGCGAAGATCGCGACCAAGAATTTCGTAGGAGGTGATGTCCTCAAACAAGATCTGCTTGTGCTCACCTACAACGAGCAGGCGGCCATCTCTGGTCTCCGTCAAAATACCTGCAAATGACTCGGGCTTTAGGAAGGTTATGCTCTCGTACACAACCTCCATGGCCTGGCCTACGAATGGTCGTGTGTTCATAATACTCTCCTGATAGATGCCTTGTTTTTGTGCCTCAACGGCCTGAAGGATAGCGGACTTTGGTGGCTGACTGTATGTTGGTGCTCCTGCTGGAACAGCAGATCCAGCGTACACAACACCTGCTTCGGCCATGTGCTTATGAGCTTCCATCTGCTGAAGATGCTCTCGAGCTGCCTCTTCCGTAGCGTGACTGGAGATGATGTGTTGATCCGTGTGCGATTTCACAACCCAAGGAGCAGCTTGCCCCTTTGAGTTCTTGTGACCTGGGACGTGCTGGACAAACTCTCGCATGTAAACAACTTCGGCCATAGACAATCCTCTCGTACGCAATTAGTACTTCTGCTGCTAAAGACACTAATTGCGAAAGACTGGAGGTTGCTTTTGAGTTCAAAGTTTCCTACTATTGCAGTGGGATCACAGAATACCCAAAATTACCTCACCCTAGTTGCTCTCGCAGTTGGCGACATTGTCGCCCTCGACAACACTGGGATGGCTGTCAAGGCCAACCAGGCTATCGCCACTCAAACAGTTATTGGTGTATCAACCAACACAACCACAGGTGGAAGCCTTCAAACAGTTGTCGTCCAAACTCGCAGCCTATTTACGTTCGCAGGCTACACCTTCACCCCGGGACCTGTTTATGTTCTAGCGGGAGCTTTGACCCAGAATGTGGCTCTCCTTGCCTATCCCGATAAACTTATCGTTCTCGGTCTGGCTGTTACAACCTCACAAGTGCAGGTTGGAGTTCAACCAGCCACCGAGCTGCAACTCTCAGCCACATCAGTTTCGGCACCTACCTCCGCTCTTGTCTTTCAGGAGCTTCAAAATAGACCAAAAATAGCTACCGCAGGTACTGTGGGTAAGTTAGCAGTGTTCTCTGCAGGAGACACCCTAGCGTCGGCTGATTCGCTGACTATTCCTTCGCAGGGAGGTACCATCTTAACTGATCAAAGCAAGATTGATGGAACTGATTTCAGCTAATCATACACTAAATAAAGAAGGAGATCTTTAATTGAATAACAGAATTCAAATTGGTAGAGGTAGCTCTACTGCAAACGTCACAGGTGGATTACTCTATGGAGAAATGTTTTGGGACAAGACCAAGCAATCTCTGTTCATTGGAAAGCCTGATGGTCTAACCGGCGAGCTTGAGATTGGTGGCCAGCGTGCTATGCAGTCGATGTTCTTCAAGGGTGCTGTAGCTGGTGGAAGCCTTCCCGGAACCCCTGCAGTTGGCGACCTGTACCTTATCAACGCCGATGGTGGTGGCTACAAGACCAACGATTTGGTCATCTACTCTGGTGTTACCAACGGCTGGTTGAGGATCAACAACCAGGATACATCTGCGCTTGGTGCATCTGCAATCACCTTTAATCCAGCTGGGACTGGCTTGGTGTCCACCAACGTTCAGGCTGCTATTGTGGAGCTTGACGTTCTCAAGCTTCAGTACACCGGAACCTTTGATGCGTCTGCCGGCTCCTACCCAGCAGTTCCTGTCGTTGGAAGCTTCTACCTAGCATCTGCTGGTGGAGTAGTTTCTGGAACCACATACCTTCGTGGTGATGCCGCCTTCTGGAATGGTGCTACTTGGACCAAGATCCCCTTCAGCATTGGTTTCCCTGTTAACGGCGCAACGTTCCACAACGCCACCGTCAACGCTGTTACCAAGTTCGATACAACTACCGGTCAAATCACATCGTCTATCATCAGTGATGATGGGACTGTAGTCACCGTTGCTGGTAACGAACATGTTACGGGCAACACTGTAATTGATGGCACTCTCAAGGTTGCATCAACAACGATCACAGGGTCCGCCTCTCCCGCTACATTGGCCCTGCCAACTGCCTCTGGTACGCTCGAGCTCACAACCGATCACAAGGCTGCCTCGCTCATCGACTTTGCCACCGCCGGAACTGGAATCACCGCAACTGACGTTCAGGGCGCCTTGGCTGAGTTGGACAAGGAACGTCTTCGCTACTCTGGTACGATCGCAGTTGCTGCCTACCCTGCCAGCCCAGTAATCGGAGGCTTCTACAACGTTGTCGTCGATGTGACAATTGGCGCCACTGTTTACAAGAAGGGCGACTTTGCCTACTACGACGGCACCACTTGGACCCAGATTGTATCTGGTTACACTGACGCTGCGGATATCGACTTCATCAATACTGGTGTCGTTCGCGCTGACGGCTCCTCTGTCACCGAGGCCGACGTTCAAGCCGCGCTGGTAGATATTTACCTCCACAAAGCCGATCTTGATGGCAGTGGCAAGGTTCCTGTCAGCCAGTTGCCTGCATCCATTTTCACAGGAATGACATACCAGGGCACATGGGATGCTACTACCGCTTACCCTGCAAGCCCCAACAAAGGCGACTACTATGTTGTCAATGTGGCCAACGCTGGCCTAGGCTTCTACGTTGGTGACTGGATTGTATTCAATGGTGTCTCGTGGGACAAGGTTGACAACCAGGAAAAAATCACTGGCATCAAGGTCGGTGCTGCTACCCTCCAAGGTGTTCCTGAGATTCAGGCCAATAACGGCGTAGCTGTTGCCGCTGCCTCTGGTATTATCACTCTTTCGGGTGTCGACGCAACAGCATCCTCGAAAGGTGTTGTCCAGATCGATGGTGGTTTGTCTGTCGCCGCTGGTGTAGTGTCTGTTCACACAGGTGCTGGTATCAAGCTCGATGGTGCACTAGCTGTCGCCGCCGACGTAGAGAATGGTCTGTTCATCAACGGTAACAACCGTATCGCAGTCAAGACTGGATCTGGATTGCAGATCAACGGTACCTCCGACGCCCTGGAGCTCACTGACACTGGTGTAACTCCTGGTGTGTTCACAAAGGTCACCGTAGACGCAAAGGGTCGCATTACTCTTGGCGATGTTCTTGTAGCCGCTGACCTTCCCATCGTCGCTGATACAACTGGCACATCGCTCTACAACGCTACAACCGCTAAGGTTGCAAGCCTCGGAGTTGTTGGTCCAG